>Ga0315910_10000055_pt1 | contig 178746 bp, 141 predicted proteins | sample EdamamesoilMG_FD_204470 | JGI IMG/M metagenome (GOLD analysis project Ga0315910, IMG submission 204470) | Garden soil microbial communities collected in Santa Monica, California, United States - Edamame soil | ecosystem: Environmental > Terrestrial > Soil > Garden | place: USA: California...
CGCTCGCAGTGTGCCCGACACAGCTTCGGCCTCGCTCCTACCCGCGGACGGCCCCAGACGCGCCTCAGCACGCGAAATCAAACTGGTCGGCGCTCTAGGCGACGGAGGGTCCGCGTGCGTGGAGACGTTGGCGAAAGGCGAGCGGCGTCGTCCCGAGCTCCCGCTTGAACTGACGTGAGAACGCCGCAGGGGAGGCGTACCCCACGTTCTCCGCGATCTGGGCGAGATTCCTGTCCCCATCGCGGAGCGCTTCGCAGGCTCGATAGACGCGCGTCTGACGGACATACGCCATGGGTCCCATGCCCAACAACTCCGAGCATCGGACGGCGAACGCAGTGCGGGACATCTTCGCCTGCTTGGCCAGGGCATCGACGGTCCACGGCGCCGCGGGATTGGCGTGCACGGCCGACAACGCGCGAGCCAGGCGCGCGTCGGACAACGCCGCGACCAGAGAGGCATGATGGCTTGGTTGCGGCGCCCGAGCCCAGTGACGCACGATCCGCAGGAACAAGACCTCCGCGAGGCGGCCCGCGATGGCCGCGGTGCCGGGGCCCTCATCACGCAGCTCGCGTTCGAGATCCTGCATCGTGCTCATCGCCCCCGCGGCGTGAGCGACGTCTTCGTCGATGGTGATGAGCGAAGGCAAAGCGCGCAACAGTGGATTGGACGCACTCTGCTCGAGTCGCATGAAACCCATCACGAGTCGCGCGGTCGCGCCGGTCTTGCCATACGCGACGCGCAAGGGACTCAGCGCCTCGCAACTGGCGAAGAAACGGCGAGCATCGAGAGGCACCGCATCCCGGTGACTTGCCACCACGTGCACCTCCCCGGGCCGGGCAAGCAACAGGGTGTCGCCGCCGACCCGCCGCGGTGGCGTGCCGGGCTCCCCGACCCAGACGCTGCCGCTCCGCAGGAGGTAGAGCGACGCATAGTCGGCCTCGGGTCGAACGGTGAAGGCCCATCGTCCACGGAGCTGGGCCCAGCGCTGGACGACACCGGTCACTCGAACCCGGAGCAGCGCATCCTCGAGGACGTGGCGACGTGGGTCTGAACGATCGAGCAAGAAATCGAGACTAGCAGATCTCGTCGTTCAGGCTCGAAACCCTAAGCTCGGACCATGCAGACACAAACGATGCTGGCCGTGCGGCAGACGGCTTTCGGTGGCCCAGACGTCCTCGGAGCGTGCCAACTCGACGCACCTGTTCCAAAAGCCGGGGAAGTCTCGATCGCGGTCAAAGCCGCCGGGGTGAGCTTTGGAGAAACCCTGATTCGGCGGGGTCGTTTTCCCGCTCCCGGAGGTCTGCCCTGGACCCCGGGTTTCGAAGTCTCCGGGGAGATCGTGGACGTGGGTCCGGGCGTGCAGGAGCTCGCTGTAGGAGAGCGCGTGGTCGCGATGCTTCCCGGCGGAGGTGGCTACGCCACGCTCGCGGTCGCTCCTACGTGGACCGTTGCACGGCTCCCCGACGCGCACGGTTTTGCGGAAGGTGTCGCGTTGGTTTCCAATGGTCTGTCCGCGTTGGGATTGCTCGAGCACGCACCCTTGCGCCCGGGTCAGACGGTCCTCGTGACCTCTGCGGCGGGAGGTGTGGGTACCCTCGCGGTGCAACTCGCCGCGATCTTGGGCGCGGGGAAGGTGATCGGCTTGGTGGGATCCCCCGACAAGTTGGCCACCGTTCGCGAGATGGCAGCCGAAGCCGTGTGTTACACCGACGGCGGATGGACCGACGAAGTCCGGCGTCTGACCGAAGGGCGTGGGGTCGACCTCGTGCTCGATGCCGTCGGTGGCGCGCTCTTCGGTCAGTGCTTCGATGTCCTGGCCGAAGGGGGCACGATGGTGCCGTATGGTGCCTCCTGCGGTGACTTTGGAGACATCGATGCGCAGCGCCTGCAGAGACTCGCGTTCGCGGGACAGCGCGTCGCCGGGTTCGTGTTGACCGCAAGCTTGCTGCGTGATCCGTCGCGGGTCCGCACGGGTCTCGATCGATTGCTTTCATTGGCTGCACAACGGTCGCTTCGCCCCATCGTGGGGATGCAAGTGAAGCTGGCCGAAGCCGCGCGGGCGCATGCCCTGCTGGAGAGCCGAACGACCCGGGGAAAACTCGTGCTCGTACCTTGATCGAACCTGAAGAGATCTCCGTCGTTCGCATGCCACCTCGCACCAACCCCGCGGTTTCCTCGACCAAGCCGCGCGCGAGTTCTGATATGCCTCGCGGGTGCAGAGCCTCGAGCTTTGGGTGACCGACGATGACCGAACTCCCAAAACGGCAGCCGGCCAACCGATGACCGTTCCGCAGGGGTGGGCGTTGCTACCTCCGGGCGACGCCGCGCTGACGCGGCGCGTCAAAGCTGCGGGCCCCTCGTGGGTCGTCAAGCGCAAGCGCGGGCGCAAAGAGTTCTCGCTCGGCGTTTGGGCGCCCGCGGACACCATCGAACGCTTGCGCTCCGCGTTGGAGGCCGAACGCGACGATCCAAAATATGCCCGGCGTCTCGAGTCCGCCCGCGCGCGGCGCAGCGCCGAACAGGAGCAGTACGTCGAGACCTTCACCGCCGCCGTGGCCTCGTTCCTCGCGTTTGCACCGCGACATGCGATCTTGCAACGCGCCCTCGCGCGGGCCATCGCGGAGCATGCGACCCCCGTCGGCAGTGGCACGGTCGCGCGCACGGAGAGGATCCCCGTCGAGCGACGGGCCGAGGCCGCGACCATCGCTTGGCTGCGTCACGCCACGACGGAATACGACGAGTTGCGCATTCCTCGGGTCAAAGGGATGCGCCGCGAGGTCCGTCGGATGCTCGCTTCTCGATCGCGCGAGCTGTTGGCCCGCTATCGTCGCGGCGATGCGGTCGAGTCGTGTCCCCTGCGCAAGGCACTGAGCCCATCGCGCGAAGATTGACACGCGAATGGCCGAGGGATCAGCCAAGCCCTTCGACGCCGAAGAACGCGCCCACGCGGAGCGGGAGCCGCTCGAAGGGTTCCGCGGCCACGATCTCGTGCGCACCTGCAGTTAGGGCCACGACGTAGCCCTCGGCGGCGTGGCGGTAGATGGTCAGGACCTCGTGCTCGGGATCGACGATCCAGACGTGTCCGACACGGTGACGGTGATACGAGCGAAGCTTCGGTCCAAGGTCACGCGCGGCCGTGGACGGCGAGAGGATCTCGCACACCCAGTCCGGAGGGATGCGCACTGGCCAACCGCGAGGGCGCAGGGGAACCTTTGCGCGACGCCAGCCCGAGACATCGGGTCGATAGAGCTCGTGCGCCTCGAGCTCGATGTCGACCTCGACGCCGATCCACCAGCCTGAAGGTCCGTCGCCGCCTTCGCGATGGAAACTGTTCACAAAGGACGATGCGGCACGCTGCGCATCACCGTGCTCGAAGGACGGGGCCGCCTTCTCCACGATTGCCCCGCCGACGATCTCATAAGCATGCTTCTCTCCCTCGACCGGGAGATCGGCGAGCGTCGCAAGGCGTGCGCCAGGGTCGGCGGGCACCATCCAACGAGGCTAGTCCTGCGCGGCGAAAGTTCCAAGCCCCTCGACCAGCACTCCGCACGCCGTGCCCGCGTTGCTCATCGGTATCGAACGCCCGTCAGGACGAACCGCTGCTCTCGTCACCCGATGCGCCGGTCTCCGCGGGTCCGCCCGTCTGCGGCGCGTCGGTCTCCGAAGCACCCGACTCTCCTCCCGAGCCCGTCTCGCTCCCGCTCGAGTCCCCCGTGAGCACGCCATCCGAGCCATCCGTGTCGCCGGTGGACGCCGCTGTCTCGCCGCTCTCCGTGCCCGTTTCTTCAGCGACCGTCTCGCTGCCGGTGGCCGCGACCGTATCGTCGCCGGAACTCGAGGACGCATCGGTCGTGGCCTCGTCGGACCCTTCGGACGCCGCGGACGACCCGGCGACCTCGATGCACACGCCCTCGTCGCAGACATGACCGGGATCGCAGGTGCCGGCGTCCGTGCATGCACACCCGTTCGCGCCGATGGAGCACGACCCCGCTTCCACGCAGACGTCCCGCTCTTCCAAACAGTCCAGGCCCACCTGGCACGTACCCGCGGAGGTACAGGGGCACCCGAGTGAACCGACGGTGCAGGCACTACCCGTGCTCGACTGCGGCCCCCCCTGCGTCGGATCGTAGATCTCTGGATCGGAGGTGACGTGGCACCCACCGAGCCCGAGCCATGGTCCCAGACAGAGCAGGCACGCGCGCAACGAGGACGAAAGCTTCGACATGGTGGCCCTTCGCAAAGGGTAGTGGGGCACTCGTGGCCCCACAAGGCTATTCAGCGCGTTCGAGCACGCACATCGAGAAGGCGAACGCGTGGCGCTCGTCTGCGGCGTGTTCTTCGCGAGTGCGCTCGACCCATGCCTGCGGCAGCGGCGGGAAGAAAGCGTCCCCCGCGACGTCGCCGTGCACGCGGGTCAGATAGATGCGATCGGCGAGGGGCAGCGCCTCGGCATAGATACGCTCGCCGCCGATCACGAACGCTTCGGACTCGCCCGCCGCCCGCGCGACGCCCAAAGCCTCCGGCACGCTAGGCACAACGGTGCCCGATGGGGCCAGAAACGCGGGGTTGCGGCTCACCACCAGGTTGCGACGATCCACGAGCGGACGCGGCAGCGACTCCCAAGTCTTTCGCCCCATGACGACGCTGTGTCCAACGGTCAGGCGCCGAAACCACGCCATGTCCGCCGGAAGCCGCCATGGCAAGCGACCTTCGATCCCGATCACCCCGTTGTGGGCCACCGCCGCGATCAGACTCACGCGCATCGTCACACCGCGACCTCGCCTCGGATCGCCGGATGCGGATCGTATCCCGAGAGCTCGAAGTCTTCGTAGCGAAAGTCGAACAAAGACTCGGGGCGGCGAAGGATCCGCAGCTGCGGCTTGGGACGGGGCTCGCGGAGGAGCTGTGCACGCACCTGCTCGACGTGGTTCGCGTAGAGGTGCGCATCCCCGAAGGTGTGGATGAACTCGCCTGGCTCCAGATCGCAGACCTGCGCGATCATGAGGGTCAGCAAGCTATATGAAGCGATGTTGAAGGGCACCCCGAGGAACAGGTCTGCGCTGCGCTGGTAGAGTTGGCAGGAGAGCCGCCCGCGCGCGACATAGAACTGAAACAAACAGTGACACGGCGCGAGGGCCATCTGGTCGAGCTCGGCGACGTTCCACGCACTGACCACGAGCCTGCGCGACGTCGGGTTCGAGCGGATCTGATCCACCACGGCGGCGATCTGGTCGATGTGCCCGCCGCGCCCGTCGGGCCACGACCGCCACTGACGTCCGTAGACCGGGCCGAGCTCTCCCTCGGCATCCGCCCACTCGTTCCAGATCTTCACGCCCTCGGCCTGCAACGAGCGGACGTTCGTCTCGCCCCGCAGAAACCAAAGCAGCTCATGGATGATCGAGCGCAGGTGGAGCTTCTTGGTCGTGACGCAGGGGAACCCCTGGGCCAGATCGAAGCGAAGCTGACGGCCGAACACGCTCCGCGTCCCCACTCCCGTACGATCGTCCCGTAAGGCCCCGTGCTCGAGGACGTCGGCGAGCAGCTCGAGATAGTTGCGCATCCCCGGCAGACTACAAAAATCGGCAGACTACAAAAACTTGAGTTCGAGGGGGCATTGGCCCAAGGTCTGCGGGTGATCGGCTCCGTGCTCTGGCTCGCCCTCTTGGGCGCGGCCACACCTACGCCTCCGAAGGCCACGACGACCCCCTACGTCGTGAAGGCGGGTGACACGCTCTGGTCACTCGCGCGCGACCGCGGATGCCGCGTGGAAGATCTGCTCGCCGCCAACCCGTCGCAAACCAAGACCCTCCACCCCGGACGGGTGCTCGCCCTTCCGCGTTGTGCAGAGCGTGCCACGGAGTACACGGTGAAACGCGGAGACACGCTCAGCGCACTCGCGGTGCGGTTTGCGTGCGACCTCCAGACGCTCCGCACGCTCAACGGCATCGTCGGGCCCCACTTGCGCGTCGGGCAGGTCTTGCGGGTCCCATCCACCCTTCGCGAGCCACCGAAGCCACCGCGCATGGTCGCGGGTCAGAGCATCGGCCGCCCCCAACGTGGACGCTTGCACGGGGGTCTGCAGCTCCCACAGGACCCCGGCTACTACCGCAGACGGCCTCACCAAGCTTGGGCAGCGGAACACGTGGTGGAGCAGGTGCGGGCCGCAATCGCGCGCGTACGCGCCGAGCATCCACGCGTGCATCGGCTCGCGATCGGCGACCTCTCCGCCGCTCGCGGCGGTCCGATTCGAGAACATAGTTCCCACCAATCCGGACGGGATGTGGACCTTGGCCTGTACTACGCCAAGCCACCCGCCGGGTACCCTCGAGAGTTCGTCCCGATGGCGGCGGCCGAGCTCGATCTTGGCGCTCTTTGGACCCTCGTCGCGGCCTTCTACGAGCAATCCAAGCGCCCCGGCGGACCCGAGAAGATTTTTCTGGACTACCAGATCCAAAAAAAGCTCCACCAATACGCGCGAAGGCATGGAGCCCCCGCAGCGATGCTGCGCGTGCTGTTCCAGTACCCCGATGGCGCTTGGGCGAAGGGCCGCCTCGTGCAGCACGTCCGCAAGCACGATGACCACCTGCACGTCCGATTCGCCTGTCCACCCGAGGACACCCGCTGCCAATAGCGTCCCCCAGAGCGTGTTCCCGGCGTCGTTCCCATTGCCCCCGTTGTTTTTGCAAGCCTCGCAACGAAAGAACGAGATCCACATCCTTTGGATCGGCGCTACAGTGAAGACGCAATAGCACCGAGTGGGGGAGAATGGCCGCTGCACCACAGGAATGGATCGACAGCTCGTTCGCATTGCTCGAACGGTTGGAGCGGGAGCGTGACGGCCTCGCGAGCGCGCTGGCAGAGCTCGATGGTCGTCTGAGCGAGCTCCACGTCGGGGTCGATCAAACCGGCATCGAGCTCGGTGACATGCACGTCGAGCGTCAGCGGATCGAGGAAGCTCGCCGCTCGCTCGCCAAGCAGGCCGACGAGCTGGACTCGGCGCAGACGCGGCTCTGGGATCGTCTCGTGGCGCTGCAGAACGAGCGCGAGGCCATCAAAGCTGCAGAAGCCGAGCTCTTGGATCAAATCACGTCGCTCGAGGCCCGTGAGGAGTCCTTGCCCGTGCGCTACCACTACGCGCAGACGAGCATGGCGCAGCTCGAGACCGAGCTCGCGAGCGCGACGCAGACTCGGACGGACATCGCGCGAGAGCTCGCCAGCCTGGACAAGGAGATGGCGCAGATGATCCGCGCGCTCGAGTCGGTCGCGGGCGGTCCGGACGACTTCGACGATGGTGAGACGAACGTGGCGCCATCACCCCTGCGTCTGGTCGGTGGCGGTCCACCGCCCATCCCGGGGTCCACCGGTCGTGCCAAGCTACCCAAGACGGAAATGATTCCAGGGTCCGGTGCGCGCACGCAGAAACCCGCCGCGGCCGCCACCATGCCGTTCGTCCCGACCTCGCCCACGCGGACGGTCGTGCCACCATCGGCCGCATCGGCCGCATCGGCCGCATCGGGCCCTTCGGGGAGAACCGTCCCGGCATCCGAGCTCGCGCCCACGACCCGGCACAACGTCGTTCCCCTGCGTGACAACCCCGCCCCGGCCTACGCCTCCGCCACGGTCCCCGCCGCCGCTCCGGCGCCCATGATGGGCTTTGCCCAAGCGGCGCCCATGTACTCGCCCCCGCAGCACGTGGCCCACACGCAAATGGCCCACGCGCAAATGGCCCAGCCCCAGATGGCGCCCGGGTTCCCGCCAGCGGCCGTTCCTTCCTACATCCCGTTGGACGGATCCGACGACCTGTCGGACGCGCGGCAGGCAAAGAAAGCCCGCCGCACCCGGAGACGCCTTTGGCTCGGCATCATGGCCGCGTCTGCGGCCGTCGTCGCCATGGGCATCCAAGTCGCTCCGCAGACGCCATGGTGGTCGGACATCGAGCCGTCCATGCTGCGGGCCCGCAACGCGATGCTCGCGATGGTCGACAGCACACCCGCCGCGGGCCTCGTTCCCGCGTCCTGGCGCGGCAGCGCAGCGCAGGAGACGGTGACGGCGTTGGTGCCCACCTCGGAGGAAGCACCCATGGTGAAGTCGGCGAGCGTCGGGCCACCGCCCACGCCCGCCCCCGTCGCGCCAGAGCAGAACCCGGTCGATCCCTTGGCGCAGGCAGCCGCCGAAGCCGAGGCCGAAGCTGCGCCGCCGGTTGAACCCGCGGCAGGGGGCGAGCCCTCGGCCGCAGCACCGCCCGAGGAGCCCGCCCCCATCGAGGACGCCGCGGCTCCCGAGGAACCCGAGGAGGTCGCGAAACCTGCCCCCTCGCGCAGCAAGTCGTCGTCGCGGCGCAAGAAGAAGAGCTCCTCCCGTGCACGCAAGGCGTCGTCGAGCTCGAGGCCCGCGCCCAAGCCGGCAGCGGCCGAGCCCTCGTCCTCGCCGACACCAAAAAAGCGCAAGAACGGCGTTTCTGTGACAAGCAGCGACGATCCGCTCTCCGGCCTCTGAGGCCACCCGACCCATCACGGGGGCACGCGCGGCGCGACTTGGGGCACACTTCGCCCCATGAACGCGCCTTCTCGACTGCGTCTGCTTGCCGTGATCCCGTTCCTCGCCCTCGCGTGCGCGCGCAACAAGGACCAATCGGCCACCGCCTCGCCAACGCCCGCGGGCGCCAAGGCGGCGAAGGCCCCCGGGCCCAGCAGCGACGAGAAGCGGATCATCACCGGCTTCTCCACACCCGAGTCGATCGTTCACGAGGTGTTCGGGGACGTCTACTTCGTCAGCAACATCGCGGGTTCCCCGACGGAGAAGGATGACAACGGGTTCATCTCCAAGGTGGCCCCGAGCGGGGAGATCCTCGAGCTCCGGTTCATCGACGCGAGCCAAGAGGGCGTTGAGCTCAACGCACCCAAAGGCCTCGCGATCGCGGGCAACGCCCTCGTCGTCACCGACCTCGATACCGTGAGGTTCTTCGATCGCGAGAGCGGCGCACCGCTCGAGCAAGTTCCCGTGCCAGGGTCGACGTTCCTCAACGACGTCGTCGCGCTCGACGACAGCACCGTCATCGTCACGGACTCCGGCCTCGCGAGCGGCCCCAGTGGTTTGGAGCCCAACGGCACCGATGCCGTGTATCAGGTCTCACGCGCAGGCCAGGTCACTGCGCTCCTGAAAGACCCCGAGCTCGGCAACCCCAACGGCGTGGAGCTGCTGGGCAACGGGGCGATCCGCGTCGTCACGTTTGGCTCTGGCGCCGTGTTCGACATCCTCGATGGCAAGCACCTCGAGTACGACACCAAGAGCCCGGGGAAACTCGACGGCATCGTCGCGATCGACGAGCGGACGATCTGGGTCTCGAGCTGGGAGTCGCAACAGGTCGCCCGCTGGTCCGATGGCGAGTGGAGTGCCATCGTCGGCGAAGTCCACTCCCCGGCGGACATCGCCGTCGATCGCGGCCGGAATCGTCTGCTGATCCCGCTTTTCATGGAGAACGAGGTCTGGATCGTCCCGATGGAGCTCGAGTAGCTCGTCAGGCTCCCGCGACCACGCGGACTTCGGGCATCCACACGCGTCCAAACAAGCGACGGATCCGCGCGTCCTGCTCGCGCTCTCGCGTGCCCGGCTCGAGCACGACGATGCGCGGCGGCACCAGCTCGTCGCGCTCGCGCAGGTGCGCGTAGGCGGGTGACCGCAACCTCAGGCTCTCGTCGATGCGTTGGGAGAGCATCGGCCCGAGCTGCGGGCTCACGTAGCCTTGCAACTCGATTCGGACGAGCACGCCACGCGGTTTTCGTTGCGACGTCCGGTGGGCTCCCGTCCGGACGGTCCATTCGAACTCGGTGTCGGCGAACGTTTCCGCCATCCGGATCGCGGCGCTGCGCGTCCCCTGCCCCCCCGAGGGGATGCTCAACGGATCGGGGCCGGCCTCCGCTTGAACGAGGGCAGGGTCTTCCCGATAGAGCGCCTGGCGAATGCTCGCGGCCAACCACGCGCCGGCGACCGTGCACCCCTCGAGGTACACGTCTTTGGGGGCAGGGGCGAGCCGAACCACGCGCGGCCTTGGGAATGGCGCGCGTTCCGAGGGCGCGTCGAACCCGACGACGACCACGTGTTCGTTCGTCCGCAGCCGCAACAGGCCAAGCGGCGAAGACAGCACGAGCTCGTAGCGCTCGCTCACCACCGCCTGCTCGGGGAGGATCGCCTGCTTCGCGTACACACGGCGCGCGTCTTCCTCGGGGTTGGAGTACGGCAGGAGCTCGATGATCTGGCTTGCGACCGCCAACGTCAGCGCGCTCGAGGGCTCGCGTGCGGACGGGAGCCCGATGCGTCCGCCCTGCGATACCCAACCGGCGCTCCGGATCGGGATTCGCGTCCGCACGGGGCGCTTGAGGTCGTGCTCGGCCATGATGAGCCGCAGCCGACGCAGCCGAGCCTCCAGCGGCCGCCGGTGGACGGCCTCGAGCTCACGGCACGTGAGCGCGCTCGGCACGATGAGGACATCCGGGGCGAAGGCCTCGAGGCGGGCCAGCACCGACATCGAATCCGTCATCTGCGAGATCCGCAGGAGTTCGCCGCCCAGCTCGCGAACGTCCTCGAGGACGATCTCATCGATGGGTCGGTCGTACTGATCGCCGCGCAGCAGCGCCACGCGTTGTGGCGGCCGTTCGCCGAGATAGTGACGCCATACCCCCACGACGTGTTCGCGCTCGCGCTGACCGGCGGCGAGATCTCGGTGTCGGACCTCGCCCTCCAGCGCACCGAACCCGAGCCGCTCGATGACCTCGCGTTCGTGGCGATCGATCTCGCGCAGCGGCACCGAGGACTGCAGATCCGAGAGCGACGACAAGCGGTCGAGACCCATCTCGCGACCCGCGGCAGTCGCCCCGAAGTGCTCGACCATGAGGCGCAGACACTCCTCCCGGCCCGACATCCGCATCAGTCTACTGCGCCTGCGAACCCAACGGCTTGCGATAGCAGGAACGGATCTTGGGCCTCGATCGTCGCATCTTCGGCATGGCAGGCCACGCAAGCGGCGGCGCCACGGGGCCACACAGGCAGAAGCCGCGACCGCCCGGAATAGAGATCGAGCGCACCCAGGCGATGGTTTGCGACCTCCGCCAACTCACACACCGCCACCGTGGCCCCCTCGGTATCACACGCCTCGAGCACGGTCCCATAGGCGCGTGCAGCCCGATCCGCTTGGCCACGAGCGAGCTGCACCTCACCCAGCCAGAACGCGAACACGGCCCGCGTCCCGGGAGCGGTTCCAATGCCCCGCGTCAGGACCGATTGCCGGTCCCAATGCTCCTGCTGGTGTTCGAAGTGCGTCGCGGCCTGCCTCAGTCTGCGCGCGCGCCCCACGGGGATCCGCATGGCGAGCTCGAGCGCGTAGTTGCCAGCCATCGCCGCGAGCTCCACGTCGTCCGGATGGGCCTCGACCCGGTCGCGGAGCGCAGCCTCGAGCGTGCGCACCGACCAAAATGCCCGCAGCGGTTTTCCCTCACCATAGAGATCCGCGCTCTTGGTCGCCTGTTGGAAGCACGAGAACACGAAGGCCTCGCGGGGCGAGGACTCCCCCGCCTCGAGCCGCGCATAGAGCTCGGCTTGGAGCTCGGCCTTGGCGTAGTCTCCCTCCGTCAAGCGCAGGTTCAAGAACCTACCGAGCAGGCGAGCGGTGGTGCGATCGTTCGGATCGGCTCGATACGCACGCTCGAGCACCGCCTCGGCGAGGGGGGCCGTCTGGAGCTCCCCCGCCAGCGTTTGCGCGACCAATGCGGACCCCTCCCGACGCAACGCGTGACCATCCTCGGCCGCGGCCGAGCGCTCCGGGACCGAAGCGTGCCGCTGCGGATCCTTGGGATGGCACGCCGCGGCCGAGATCACGCAAAGCGATGCAACCCAAGACCAAGGGCCACGTGAACCCGCATGTCCTACCCTCGTCGACCTGCCCAGCATGGATCGCCCGTCGGGCAGCATGGGCTCCCATCATAGCCAGGGCACGCAGGTCTGTCCCGACGTTCAGTGCAAGCGTCGGAGTGGCGTCGGGGTGGCGTCGGGGTGGCATCGGGAGAACTTCCCGGTGAATCACCGGCAGATCGAGCGATGACCTACGGTGCGGAGTGATTTCGAGCTCCCGTCGCACTGCGTACGCGTCACGATTGCTGGTGTATCCTCGCGACCGTGACTGCACACGGCTGTCAACGCAAAGGTACTTGGGGGTCGCGCTGGTGGATGGGGCTGGTGCTGTCCGGCCTCGGACTGAGCTTCGGCTGCGCAAAGGGCAGCACGTTGACGGTGAAGCCGTCGACGCCGGCGGAGATGGAGCTCATCCCGGCCTCGCAACTCAAGAAATACGTCTACAAAAAGATCCTGCTGCTCCCGATCCCGGAAGGCACGCTCCAAGGCACGAGCCAGCTCAGCGTGGTCAAGGGCAAGGATGAGGCCTACTACGGCGCGAAGATGGAGAAGGCCCTGCTCGCGCAAGGCTTCGAGGTCATCTCGCCGGAGATCGTCGCGCGCGTAGAGAAGAACCTGCGCATGAGCAGCAAGCTCTCGCCCGCCGAGAAGGCGCTCGTCATGGGCAAGGAGACCAAGGCGGACGCGGTGTTCTTGGTGCAGGAGCTCGCGATCAACAGCGTGAGCGACTTCTACTCCGTCGAGGATCTCAAGACGATGAAGGTCGACCCGAGCCGCGTCAAAGCGGACAAGAAGGGGCGCCTCTATAACCAAGAGACCGAGGAGTGCATCTTCCAGCTCCCCTACTACGAGATCCGTTTCGAGGGGAAACTCATCGACGCACGCTCGGGCAACGTCCTGTGGGTGGGCTCCACCCGCGAGACGGTGATCGACGAGCTCGACGAAAGCTGGGTGGCCAAGCTCGACAAGAAGTGCGAGCTCACCCAAGAGAACTTCGTGTTCGGCGACTACGTCGCCAAGGAACCCACGCTCGACGCGACCTTCCACGGCCTGCTCGTGCGCCTGCTGGAGCCGCTCAAGAAAGACGCGCACGCCGGCACGCCGATCCCGAGCGATCAGCCGCCGCCACCCAAGGTCGTGGAGAAGCCTGCACCTCCGCCCCCTCCCCCGCCGCCGGAGGAGCCCAAGATCCCAACCGCCGTCGTTTCTGCCCCGAAGGCCGTGCTGCGAGCCGGACCCGGGCAGCGCAACGACCGGATCGCCTACGTGACCCGCAAGACCAAGGTCGAGGTGCTCGAGACCATGGGTGAGTGGTCCAAGGTGAGGCTCCAAAACGGAGCCGTCGGGTGGATCCACGAGTCGACGATCATCATGAACGAGTGATCCCGCTCGAAACGAACGATGCGGCGCGAGCAGCGACATCGAGGCTCCGCCGCCTAGCTCTGCCAGGCGAAAGGTTGACGCCTGGCGCCCGAGCTCGCAGCATGGCCCCGGTGCGATCTCGAGGGAGGATGCTTTGGGGGACGGTGCTCCTCCTCGCAGCGTGCAAACCGGCAGTCGAGCCCGCGGATCACGTGGGTTCCGCGAGCTCGCCGGGAGCCGAGCGTACGCCGTCGGCAGCCGTCCCGTTGCGAGTCCGCGCCCCCGGCGAAACGGCGACCCCCCTTCCCGCCGCGCCTCCCCGTGACCTGCCCCCCGCCGCACTCGCGGCCCGCGTGCAAGCGCAGCAGGCGATCCTGGGCCGGACGCATCTGTTCGAGGACGACCTCGGCCGCCCCGTTCCTTGGCTCTCCGATCAGGCCTACGCCCCTGAGGAAGAGCTCTTGGAGGACGCTCTGCTCGACACGTTGCCCGGTTCGTCGGGGCTCGGCGGACCCGCGGGGGCGATGGTGGGCACCCGCGTCAACGGCAACGCGCTCGGCCTGTTCGAGCCGCTGCTCTCCCCAAGCGGCGGCACCGAGCTCACCGCCTTCTACGAGGCCCTACGGGCGCTCGCGCGGGGTGAAGACCCGGACGGCAAGGTCCGGATCCTCCTCTACGGCGCCTCGCACACGGATGCCGACGTCTACCCGCAGTACGTGCGCCGCTATCTCCAGGATCGCTTTGGCGATGGAGGCCATGGCTTCGTCCACGTCGCCAAACCTTGGCGGTGGTACGGGCACTTCGACATGGAGGTCGACGGCTTCAAGTATTGGCGCACCGATTACGCGCAGCGACCCGATGCCCGCGAAGACGGCATGTTCGGCCTGCTGGGCGCGAGCCTGGCCGCCTCCAACAAGAAAGCGTTTGGCCGGGTCTTCCACCGCAACGGCACCACGGGCGCGATCTACGAGCTCTACTACCTCCAGCAGCCCAAGGGCGGCTCGTTCCGCGTCTTGGTCGACGGTGCCGCCGTCGCGACCGTAAAGACCCGCGCGCCGCAGACGGGCCCTGGCTATCACCTCCTGCAGCTCACCGAAGGATCGCACGCGATCGAGATCCAACCGGTCGGCAACGGCGAGGTCCGCATGTTCGGCATGACGGTCGAGACCAGCACCCCCGGCGTCGTCGTGGACACGCTCGGCATCGGGGGCACGCGCGCCGCGAACCTGCTCAGCTGGAACGAACCGCTGTGGCGCGAGCATGTGCAGCGGCGCGATCCAGCGCTGGTCGTACTCGCCTACGGCACCAACGAGGCCACGGACACCGATCAATCCATCGAGGCCTACGAGCACCGGCTGCGCGAGGTCGTCGCGCGCGTCCAAGCCGCGGCTCCGCGCGCAAGCTGTCTCCTCGTCGGTCCCGGAGACTTCCCGCTCCCGCTCGGCACCGGCGACTTCGGCCCACGCCCGCGCCTGCGCCAGATCATCGAGATCCAAAAGACCATCGCGCGGGATACGGGCTGCGCGTTCTGGGACGCCCTCGCCTTCATGGGCGGCGACCTCTCCATGGTGCAATGGGTGAACGCGATCCCGCAGATGGCCAAGGGTGACCACATTCACCTCACGCGTCGCGGCTACGTGCGAATGGGCATGGCGCTCGTCGACGCGATGATGGAGTCCTTCGACGACGCCCCGACCACCGCGAGCGCGCTGCCCGGGTCGCCGTGACACAGATCGTCGAGCTCACGGTCGGCGAGTACGAAGCCGGCCACCGGCTCGACGTATTCATCGCGCAGCGCCTCCCCTGGCGCTCGCGCGCCTCGTTGGTCGCGTTTCTCCGCAGCGGAGCGATCACCGTCAACGGGGTGGCCGCGAAGAAGGCCCACCGCCTGCTGCAGGGAGACCGCGTCGCGCTCGAACTCCCCAAAGAGGATCCCGGCCGCGAGTTGGCCGAGATCCCGCTCGACGTGTTGTTCGAGGACGACGACCTCGTGGTGGTCGACAAGCCTGCCGGGCTCGCCGTGCATCCCGCGTCGACGTGTCTCCACGTCAACCTCCTCCGCAGACTCGAGCTCCGCTACCGTGTCGAGATCCCGCAGGTGCTAAGGCATCCAGCCGTCGTCCATCGCCTGGATCGCGGTACGAGCGGGGTGATCGCCTTCGCGCGGCGGCGTGAGGACGTGGCGTACTACACCTCGCAGTTCGAGCGCCGCAGCACCACGAAGGTCTATGTGGCGCTCGTCCATGGCTGCCCGCCCGCGCACGGAACCATCGACCTTCCCATCACCATCGTGCCGCAACGACCGGTGCGGATCGACGCCGCGGGCAAACCGTCGCGTACGGATTTCCGCTGCCTCGCAACCGCCCCGTCCGTCACCCTCGTGGGGATCCGCCTGCATACGGGTCGCAAACACCAGATTCGTGCGCACTTTGCAGCCCTCGGACATCCGCTCGTGGGCGACGACGTCTACGGAGCGCCAGACCCTCGCGATGCGTTGCCGATGCTGCACGCCGCATCGCTCGAGCTCGAGCATCGCACCCGCGGCCGCATGCGGTTCTGTGCCCCGCTGCCCAAGCGTTTTGCCATCGCTTGGGAAGCGCTCGCGGGCGAGGCCCTCGACCCCGCGGTCGCCGGCGAAGAGGTGATCGCATCGGTCGCGAGCGTCGTGGGAAGCCCCGGGACGGCTTTCTGAGCCCGCGGGAACGTGATGAATGCGATTGTCAAAATCTCTGTCGACGCCTAGGCTTTCGGGTCCAAACCCACATGAACGCACAGGAACAGACCCCACGACTCGCGACCCTTCTCCTGCCTTGGGTCGCTCTGCTCGCTGGCTGTGGAGACGAAGACCTCCCCAGTTCCGAGGACGAAACCTCGCTCGGCACCACGGCGACGGGCAGCAGCACCGGGACGGGCACCACCAGCACCGGAACGGACACGGGATCGACGACGCAGGGCGAGACGGATGGCCCCGCCGCCCCCGTCTACATCGGAGCCACCCGCATCTTCGATCCCAATGGCTCGACCGGGCTCATGTTCTCCGTACCCTCGCTCGCCGCCGGCACCCCCGTCGACCTCGGGCAAGCCGTCGAGATGACGGACGCCTGGGTGTTTGGACCCCTGGACCAATACTTCTATACCGCGACGATCTTCGAGCCCACGCTCCAACGCTGGGAGCTCTCGGAGACGGGTGCGTTCATCCCCGGTCCCGTCGTCAGCTTTGCCAACGAAGGCGTCGGCGGTACGTACACGGCTGCATTCACACCGATCTACGCCGCGAACAAGTCGTACTTCGTCGATTCGGTCAGCGCACAAGTGGTCGTATGGGACCCGACGAGCATGACGTTTCTTGGGACGATTCCGCTTCCCATCGAGGCCGAGGTCACCGGGGATCTGGCTCCCACGATGGACATCACGGTCCGCGACGACGTCGTCCTCGTCTCCATGTTTTGGGCCTCGGAAGAGAGCTGGTTCACCGAGTTCGGGAGCTTCGTCCGCGTGGTGGCCATCGATCCGCTCACGGACACCGTCATCTCCACGCAAGACGACCCGCGATGCGAGTCGCTCGCGCCTGGGGGCACCACGACCGACGGAACCACGTACTTCAGCCCGTGGGATTACCACGCGACGGTGCGCGCCGTGTATGGCGAAGGTTTCGGCGCGGACTCCTGCTCGCTCCGGATCGTCGCTCCGGGGGCTTCGTTCGACACGGCGTACCAAGTCGACCTCGGCGCTTTGGTGGGAGGCCGCCCCGCGGGCGGCTTGACCCTGATCAACGATCAAGAGGCCCTCATCCATGTCTGGCACTCGGAGCTGGTGCCCGCCACCCCGGAGACGTGGGTCGACCAGCGTTTCCTGCCGGGCTACAAGTGGTACCGTTGGACGCTCGGCGCCCCCGCGGCGGTCGAGCTACCCAATCAGGTGCCGAACTCCGAGGGCGGTGAATGGAAGCGCCTCGACGGACGCACCGTGACGTACGCCGCCAACGAGGAATTCTCCGAGACGACCCTCCACGAGCTCACCGCGACCGGCGAGCTGGCGCCCATGCTGACCGTCCCCGGATGGACGGTCCAGCTGATCCGTTTGCGATAGGAACCAAGCCATGACCCATCCTCCGCAGCTTCGATGAAACGAAAGAGAGTTCTACATCGATTGGCTCGGTTCTTCCGTGGATTGGGAACCTTCAATCGAGGTCTTCGACCCAGTTCCAAACGTACAAGAACGAAAGCGTCGCCAGGGGATGGTGGGCGTTCACCGCGTGCCCCGTTTGGGGTAGGACGAGGGAATCGACCTCGGGGCTCGCGGTGAAGAACGCCTGCTCTTGCGCCTCGAGGGTCGCGGCCGATTGGCACGCGGTATTGCTGCACGCGAAGGGGTCCTGTTGCCCGGCCACCACGAGGACGGGACATGTGACGTAGCCGGAGGGATCGGCGAACTCGCCTCCCATGATCTCACCCATGGTGATGATGCCTTTCGTTGCCTCGTCGTGCGCGACGGCGCTGGCGCTCACCCACGGGGCGTAAAACAGCTCACCACGGACCCCGGGGAGGGTGGTCAAGTATCCCTCGTCGAGCCCCGCGAACGCAGGTTCGAAGTTCGCGGGATAGAGCGTGTCGAAGAACTCGAGCTGAGCATCCTGCGACGGGCCATGCGTCAAACCGGACAACACGAGGCCGTCCACGTCCGCGAAGTAGGCGGCTTCGACCAGCGCCACGATCGCCCCGAGCGAGTGTCCTGCGGAGACCACGGTCTCATACGACGTCCCCCCAATCTCGCCTTGCCGGAGCGCCCCCACGACGGCATGCAGGACTTGGACATGTGCTGCGACGGTCACGTCCGTACTCGCGAGGTGCGTGCTCTGGCCGCTCCCGAGCCTATCGTAAGCAAACACAGACTGGCCCAGCGCCGCCATGGTCCGCGCATACGAAGCCGAGGATCCGAGGTGGCTCGTCGTCCAATAGCGGCGATCATAGGTCGACCCGTGGGTCACGACTTGGACCGTCGTTCCCGGGTTGAAGCGGTTTCGGCAGAGTTCGCCCGCGATGGCCACCGCCCCCGCGCCGAGGTCCACCTCCAACACGTGAGTCTCACACCGGACGGCGGAGAACGGGCGGAGGTGGCTTTGAACATGGCTGTGAACAGGGGCAAGCGAGACCGCGGCCAACAACACATTGAACATCAGGACGACTCCTTGGGATACGAGGCAGACCCGTGGATCTGCGCGGCGAGATGATGGAAGAAAGCGGGTGGCGGCGACTTGAGGTAGAAGTGCCCTCCGTCGTAGCCCTGCGCCGAGAAAACGCGCTGCGTATGATGGGCCCATTCGAGCATGTCGCGCTCGCTGGCCTCGGGGTCCCCATGGCCATAGTACGCGGTGATGGGGACATCGAGGACCTCGGCAGACCGGGCCCAGTACGTCTCGATGAGGCGATAGTCGCTGCGCACGATGGGCAGCAGCATCTGGCGGATCTCCGCGTGGTCGAAGAGTTCCCTCGGCGTGCCGCCGAGCCGCACGATCTCCGAGATGAGCACGGCATCGTCGGCATCGCGCAGTCGGGTCTCTAGGCGCTCGGTCGGACAGCCGCTCGCAGACACGAACAGGTGCTGCGGCTTCACGCCGCGGGCTCCGAGCCATCGAGCGACCTCGAAAGCCACCTTTGCGCCCATGCTGTGGCCAAGGAACGCGAACTTGGATGGAAGGCGCGGAAGCAACGCGATGCCGAGCAACTCGATCATCGCGGACATGCTCACCACGCACGGCTCTTGCAGCCGATCCTCTCGCCCAGGGTATTGAACCGCATAAAGCCCGATCCGAGACGACAGGGGTTCCACCCAACCGCGGAAGAAGCTCGCGGCGCCGCCGGCATGCGGAAACACGATGAGCGCGACGTCGCTTCCGCGCGACTCACGGAAGCATCGCAGCCAATGACCAACGGGCAAGGCATCCCGCTTCGGTGCAAGATTCACGGTCGAACCTCCGCTCTCGAGAGACCTTGGACCTCGGACGCGCTCAGCGATCCAACGCGGGGCGCCCGAATCAACTCCGGTTGTCCGAGCTCTTCCATCATGAGCTGCCAAGCGCCCGTCACCGCGAGGTCGTGTTGCGCCACGGACGCGGACTCACCTCGAATCTCCCGCACCAGCTCGCGGAGCGCGACACCCACCGCTTCGGGCCAAAGCTTGCCGTAGATCTCGTCGAAACGTGCTCCGGTCTCGGGACCGATCGCCTCGGTGCTCGAGGCCTCGAGCTGCACGAGCGCAGCGGAGTCCTCTCGCGGCAGCGGCTGACGCGGCGACCAAAGCAGCGGTCCATGGGTGTTGTAGAGCGTCAGGGTCCCGACCTCGAAGCCCACCGAGACGCGGTGCAACACATGGAAGTGGCCATCGGGATCTTCGGGATCGAGTTGGTTTTGGATCTTGATCGTGGCAGGGACCCCCGAGAGCACGGCTTGGACCACCCGGAAGGGGTGACGCACGCGCTCGAGCTGCAGCCGCGCCCGCGGACTCTGCGGGGCGCTCGTCGGGGCGTGGAACGTCGCAGGTGAAGCACCTCCGATGGCGCGGGCGACGATATCGAGCAACGCATGCGCGACCTGAACCCCACCGTCCGCATCCACGAAGCATGGCCGGTGTCCGGCCGCACGCAGGTCGCCTGCGAGGCGCAGGAACTCCCGCACCGGCGTCAGATGAACGTAGTGGGTGTTGAGCTTGTGGATCACCCCATGCTCGCTGGCGACCCGCAGCCCTTCCGCGAGCTCTCGCACGTGGAGAGGATGCTCCTGCAGCACGTGGATGCCTCGCCGCAGCAAGGCTTGGGCGAGCTCGGATCCTCGTCCGCCCACGATGGCGGCCCGGACGACGACACAGGCGAGGTCGATGGAGTCGGGGACCTCTTCGACGGTCGTATACAAGGGGACGCCGTAGCGCTCGGCCAGGCGGCGAGACCGTTCACTGCCCCGCGCGAGCACGCCAGCGAGCTCGAACTCCGGCGAAGCGCGATCCACCCCGGCGAGATAGACCTTCCCGAAGGTCGTCCCGCACACGAGAACCCGAGGACGGCGTGGCAAGTCCCGCATACTCCTCATACGGTCCCTTCTTCGACGAAGCTGGCGCCTGGCTGCACATGCGCCAAGGAGATCGTCGCGATCCGATCGAGCCGCGCGATCACGTCGTCGACGTTCAGAACGGTCGCCGCGTCATGGAGTCCCTCCGGTACACCGCCCGCCAAGATCGCATCGACGGCGCACTGCGCCATCGTGGCCGTGAGCGCGTATCCATCGTCTGCCTTCACGAAGAGGCGTAGCTGCCGGGTTTCTCCGCGGACGTCCGTGCTCTCACCATCGAGCAGAAGCAACTGCACCGGACGTTTCCCGGCCATGTCGAGATCCGCGGCTTCGATCAACGCTCGGATCGCCGCGGGGCTCGTGGTCTCCGACGGACGCGCGTGCCCGAGCGTGCTCAGGGCCGCCACCGTATGGTGTCCGGGAAACACGTGGAACGCCTCGAGACGACGGATGCCGAGCCGGAGCGCCACCGCGACGAGCTCGCGGCTCAGATACGGATACGCGATCCCCTGCCCCAAGTACGGCAGGTCCAAGCCATCGATCCGATCGAGCGTACGTTGCACGACTCGCCCGTCGCGCAACGCCGCGAACGGAGCACCGTGGTCTGGGCCCATGCCGCCGAGAAAGTCCGCGGCCGCCGCGGGCGAAAACCGTTCGAAGCCCCCAAGAAACACCCGCAGCGATCCGAGCCTGCCCGGCGCCGACTCTGCGACGTAGCGCGGGAGCAAACCGGAGAGGCCCGGCACACTACCCGCAGCCGCGATGAAACGCAGTCCGCGGGTCGCAAGGTCCTCCCGCTGGACGGCGACGAACTGGAATGCCTGAGCGCTGACGTCCACGTAGTGGCTGCCCGTCGCGAGCGAGGCCAACGCGACGCGCTCGCCCACGGAGCTCCATGGCCCAGCGCAGTTGACCACGATGGGGCACGCGCCACAGAACTCCGCGAGAGAACGTGCGCTCTCGACCTCGACGAGCTGCGTCTGCGCGCCGAGACGCCGCGCGAGCACGTCGAGCTTGCCGCGATCGCGACCGCCGAGGACGGGCCGTACGCGCCCCGAGGCGTGCAGTTGCTCCGCGAGCGCCGTGCCCACGGTGCCGGTCGCACCTACGATTCCGACGATGGGCAGCGTCATAGGACGAGCTCCCGCGCCCACCGATCCACGCTCTGCGAGGACATGCAGCTGAAGTGGTCCCCTGGCACGTCGACCACGTGCGTTCGCCCCACGCAAGCGGACTTCCAATACACCTCCATGTCCGCCCCGAGGCCAGGCAAGAACTGCGTCTCGCCGCGCTGCCGGAAGAAGGTGAGGTCACCCGCATAGAGCGCGGGTTCATGCAGCGTGACGCCACGGACACCGTGCCGAAAGATCCGGAACAACGTCGCCAAGGAGAGCTGGCCGGGCTCCGCGGACACGAGCTTTGCGAACCTGCGCGCGTACTCCGAGAGGCGCTCGTCGGCGCGGCGTTGCGTCACCGCCACGAGGCGCGCGTGACTCTCCATGTCCCCGAGATCCGAGAGCGCCGTGAGCATGGCCCCCTCGCCGACCCGCCCCGGGGTTTCAGCCAGGACCCGCGCGAGCGCGCGACCAAGACCCACCTCGTCTCCGGGGAACCCGAGGTCGATCGCGGGGAGTCCGAGCGCCCGAACGAACGCGTATTCGATCAACACGTCGTCCTCGACGAGGTACGGGATCTTGTACGAACTGACGATGCGCAGGCTCCCTATGGGGGTCCCGGACTCCGCGAGCTTCCTCGCCATCTCGAACGCAATGAGCCCGCCCATGCAGTAGCCCACGAGGTGACACTCACCAGGCGTCCACTGCTCCCGCAAGACGCCGACGTAGCGCTCGGCGAGGCGCTCGACGAGCGTGTCCTCATCGTGGCCGAGGTATTCGTCGGCGTCGCGGACGACGAACCCCGCGACCGTGAGCGTCGGGTCCACCACCGACAAGAGGTTGCGGTAGGGGTGCAGGGTACCGCTCCCTTCATGCACCAGGATCGCCGTCTGTGGGCTCGATCCCTTTCGTAGCATCACGAGCGGAGACGAGCTCGAGCGCTCCGCGGTGGGTGCACGGCGACACGTCTGCAGCGCAGCGCTCAGGCCCGCGACCGTCGGCTCCTGAAGGAACGCGCGCAGCAACGTATCCCAATCGGGCGCCGATCCTTCGTAGCGCTCCCGCACGCGACCGATCAACTTCGCCACGAGCAAGGAATCACCACCGATGCGGAAGAAGTCGTCCTCGACCCCGACCGCTGCGACGCCGAGCACCTCCTGCACCATCGTCGCGATGGTCTCCTCGGTCTCGTTTCGTGGTGCGACCCCGGCGGTGTTCGCCTTCGCGTTCGACGAGGGCAACAGCGCCACGACTTGCTTGCGATCCACTTTGCCGTTCTGGGTCAGCGGGAGCCGCCTTACGACCTCGACGTGCGAAGGGATCATCGCCTCGGGCAGGCGTTCGCCGCAGTGGCGCAGCAGAACCTCCGGGCGCACATCCTCGCGATCGGCGGGGAATCGCGCTGCAAAGAAATGTTGCCCCGCGGCACCGAGCGGGTCGGACTCCTCCGGTAGACACAGGACCGAGGCGGCACCGGCTTCACCGAGCAGCTGCAGCCACGCTTCGCGCGCAATGAAGGTCGTGTGGGTCTCCGCGCGATGGTCGCGAAAGTCCGTCAAACCCTCTTTGAACTCCATGGAGGTCATCAACTGATAGTTGTCGCGCGTCGCCTCGAGGAAGACGAGCCAACCGCCTGGGGCGAGCAGCTCTCGCAACCTCGCGAGCACCTCGGCCGCATGGACCGAGTTGTGGAGCACATTCGCGCAGACGATGACGTCGAAGGCGCCCTCCGAATACCCTTGCTGACGGAATGGCTGATTGAGATCGAAGAGCCCGAATCTCACGATGGATTCAGCACCAAACTTGGCGCGGGCCTCCTCGAGGAAGAACGTGCTGACGTCGGTAAACAAGTAGTCGACGGGTCGATCGCGGAGGGTCGCGATGAGATCGGTGCTCGTGCCTCCCACGCCGGCCCCCACCTCCAGCAACCGCAGCGGTGCTTGCGGAGAACGTCGCCCCGCGATGGCACGGACGGTCGCGTTCACCAACCCATTGAGATAGCCGCTGATGACGTTGTCGCGGTAGGCGGACTCCGCCGTCTCGAGCCGTCCCTCCGGAAAGAGCAGCGCCAACGGATCGACCTTCCCCCGCATGAGTCCCGGGAGGTTGTCGATGCTCAGACGCAGGTAACGAAGCAGCTCGGCCCCGCGACCGATCTCGTCCTGGGCCGCATCACACGTCTTCCACGCGGCTTCGAGATCGCCGCGGCTGGCGACGCGCAAGTCTCGATATCGGACCGCCGTCCCCGGGTCGTACACGGCACGCAAGAACCCCTCGTGGGCCAACACCGCGAGCCAGCGTTCGAACAGCCTCACGTGCGCGGGTGCAATCCCACACGATTCGATGAGTTGCGCTGCGGTGTGCGCCTCACCAGCGTGGCGAAACGCCCCGAGCTCGTCGAGCGCCCGGGTCATCGCGAGCAGCGCGATGCGATCGAGGCTCTGCGCCTGCTGCGAAATGGCCGCTCGAGGCACGGACGCGGAGGTCTCGGCGCTCGTCCTCCTTGCGGTCTCGAACACCGGCCCGGTGGCGACTTCCCGCTCCGCGGGCGTCTCAGGGCGAGCGACGGGCTGCGCGACCGCGACGATCTGACGCTCCCCATCGCCTGCGGAACGGACCACGGCGACCGCCGAAGCGACGGACGGGTGGGACTGCAGTGCGGCTTCGATCTCTCCGAGTTCGACACGATGACCTCGAACTTTCACTTGGTCGTCCATACGACCCAAGATCTCGATCTCGCCGTTTCCACGGTACCGTCCCCAATCTCCGGTTCGGTAGCAGCGCCCGCGACCAGGCGCCCCAGCGACGAAGCGGCTGGCGGTGCGCTCGGGGTCGCGGAAGTACTCGAGCGCCAAGCCGCTGCCCGAGATCTGGATCTCGCCGGGGACCCAATCGGGGCAGTCCTCGCCGTCCGCGTCGACGACGTGGCAGGCCTGGTTCTTGAGCGGGAATCCGTACGGAATGCTGGTCCACTCGGGGAGCACGTCGTGGACGACGTGGCGGATCGACCAGATCGCGGCCTCGGTGGCGCCACCCAGGCTGACGAACGTGCTCTCGGGATAGTGGCGCCTCACTCGATCGGGCAGCGACAGCGGAATGAAATCGCCACTGACGAGGAACAGCCGCAGATCTCGCGGTCTCGGCTCGCCGTGGGCATCGAGGAAGTGGGTGAGCATGTCGAGCTGTGCCGGCACCGAGTTCCATAGCGTCACGCCGTGGCGCGTCGCGACCTCGGCCCATCGCGCGGGGTCGCTCGATGCCTCGGGGCCTGCGATCACGAGCGTCCCCCCCACCGCGAGCAGGCCGAAAATATCGAACACGGAGAGATCGAACGCCAGACTCGCGAGCGCCAAGCTGCGGTCGACGGCCGTGACCCCGAAGCGCTCGATGATGTCGACCACGGTATTGAGCGCCGCCTGATGCGAGACGAGGACGCCCTTGGGATCGCCGGTCGATCCGGAGGTGTAGATGAGGTACGCGGGATCTTTGGGGACGCACGCAGCCGCGGGGACAGGTCCTTGCTTCACCGCGACGTCACACACCGCGAGGACACGCGCCGATACGCCGGCCGCGACAGGCTCACGCTCGGCGTCTTGCACCAACACGACCGCGCAGCGGGCATTCTCGAGGATGCGTTGGATTCGCAGGGCCGGCTGTTGTACGTCGACGGGGACATACGCGGCCCCGCAGAGCAACACGCCCAGCACCGACGCCACCTGCTCCCACCCCTTGTCGAGGGCGACCGCGACCCGCGATCCGGGGGACACGTCCGCGCGCGCGAGGGCGTCCGCGATGCCGAGCGCGCGCTGGAGCAACTCCCGGTAGGTGATCCGAGTTTCGCCATCGATGACGGCGATCCGGTCCGGGCTCCGTTCGCAGACATCGAGGATCGGCGCGTGCAGCAGGCCGCTCGGGAGCGGGACCGCCGTCGCGTTCGCAGCCGCGCGACGCCGACGCTGATCTTCTGGAAGCTCGATGGGGTTGCGCGCGTCCCAGACCTCTGGATCGCGCGACATTCTCCGCAAGAGCGACGTGAACGCTTCGAACATGGCCTCCACGACGCCCTCCGGGAACACCCCTTCGAGGACATCCCAGTTGGCGTGGAGCTCACCTCGCGTCTCACTGACTTGGCAGTCGATCCAGACCTGAGGTGTTTGGCTGATCCCAAACACGGTCTTACCGTCGAAGAGGGGACCGTCACCTGCGGCGCTCCGCAAGCCGAGCGTGCTGGTATAGACGACCGGCATCAGGGCGCTCTGCGTTCCGCGCTCCCGCGCCCAGTCGCGAAGGACTCGCACCCCACCGTATTGCCGGTGGTCCATGTCCTCCCAGAGCCGCTCGAGCAAGGCGCTGCCGCGCTCTGCCAGGGTGGCGCCCTTCGATCGATCGATCTCGAGCAGGTTCACCGACGTGAAGTCACCGACGATGTGAGCGACGTCGGCGTGCCCGGGCGGCCGCTGCAACACCGTGAGGTTCAGCGTGAACCGCGGGCTCCTCGACCACCGCGTGACGACCTCGGCATAGGCCGCCAGGATCGCCGCTGAGCCCGTGAGGCCGCGCTGTCCAGCCAAGTGATGGAGCGATTCCAGCTCTCGCCGCCCGAGCACGAACGCCAAACGCCGGAACGTGGGGCGGCCGTCCCTTCGTGGCGCGGGCAGGAGTGGAAGATCGGGGCGCTCCGGGAGCCCGGCCAACCGTTCGTGCCAGTAGCTGCGCGCGCGTTCGTAGCTCGCGCTGCCCGCTTGTGCTCGTTCCGCGAGCACGCAGTCGCGAAACGCGAGCGACAAAGGCGCAAGCGAGCTCGGTCCCTCGGCGTAGAGGCGGCCGAGTTCGGAGAGCAGGATCTGGATGCTCAAGAAATCCGCGATGAGCAGGTCCAAGGAGACGTGCAACCGCACACCGGAGCTGCGCCTCGAGACCCGCACCGCAAAGAGCGGCCAGGTATCGGGCTCGTAGACGCGGTGCGACAGCTCTGCCCGCGTCGCCGCGAGCCGATCATCCTCGGCTTGGGACGTGCATCCCCGCATGTCGGCGATTTCGATGGCGTAGTGTGGCACCGTGCTCTGTACGCGCTGCGACCCGCTGCGATCGATCACCGCACGCAACATGTCGTGCCGTTCGATGAGCGCATTCCAGCCCGCTTCGAGTCGGGCGAGGTCGAGATCTTCATAGTCGATCTCGAAATAGCCATGACAACCGATATTCCCGTATTCGTGCGCAGCGCTGCGCCCTACGAGATACGCAGCCTGGACATCCGTGAGCGGGAATGGCTGGTGACGTGCCGCCGCATCGGGCGTGAGCTCGGCTGTGCGGGTCCGTCCGCGCAGGAACTCGATGACCCACTGCTTGTGCGTACGGAGGCTCTGGCGATGTTCGTCCGTCAGCGCACCCGAGGGCGCGCGGAACTTCAAGCTCCCGGACTCCTCCCACAATCGTACACCAGCTCGCTCCAAGTCATCGAGAAGCGCTCGTGGGTCCGCTCCGGTCCCGCCCGCTTGCAAGGAAATCGTCATATCATTCCTTCTTCGTAGTGCGCAGAGGTTCGATTCTGCGCTGTTTGATTGTCGATCCACCGGGCAAGCTGCTCGATCGTCGCCGTGGCAAAGAGCTGCCGAAAGGTCAGCGTCACCCCGAGCCGCTTCTCGACCTCATGCATCATGTGCGTCGCGAGGATCGAATCGCCGCCGAGTGCAAAATAGTTCTGACGTCGCCCGACCGTGACCGTCGGCAGCAGGCCGGACCAAATCTCGGCGAGGGCCTTTTCTGTCGACCCTTTGGGAGGTTCGCTCTCGTTGCCGGTCTGTTCGCCCAGCTCCGCGAGTCGCTTTCGATCGACCTTCCCATTGGCCGTAAGCGGAAATTCCGCGAGAAGTGTGAACGCGACAGGCACGGCGTATTCGGGCACACGCGCGGCGACGAAATCACGGAGCGCCTCCACCTCCAAAGCACCCGCGGCGACCACGAAGGCCTCGAGCCGCTTGCGCGAACGTTCACCCAGCGCAACGACGACCGCATCCTGCACGCGAGGATGAGCTTCCAAAGCCGTCTCGATCTCACCGAGCTCGATGCGATATCCGCGGATCTTGACCTGGTGATCGCGACGTCCCAGGAACTCGAGCGTTCCGTCCGACCAGTAGCGCCCCATGTCGCCCGTGCGATACCAACGCTGCGAACCCTCCGTCACGAATCGCTGCGCGGTGAGCTCGGGGTCCCCGTGGTAGCCCAAGGCGACCCCGAAGCCGCCAATCCATAGCTCCCCTACCCCGTAGTCCGGACAGTCACGGCCCAACGCGTCGACGACGCGATAGCACTGATTCGCCAGCGGCCAGCCGTAGGGGATGGAGCGCCAGGTCGGATCCACGTGCGAGACCTCGAACGCGTTGGACCAGATCGCGGCCTCGGTCGCGCCTCCCAGGGCAACCAGGCGACACGCCGGATCGAGCTTCGCGATTCGCGGCTGGAGGTCGAGGCCGACCCAATCGCCCGACACCAATCCGAGTCGCAGGGCGCTCGGTAGCGCGCCCCGACGTTCGCTCTCGATGAGGAGCAGCTCGAACAACGCCGGCACGCTGTTCCAAAGCGAGACCGAGAAACGCTCGCACAGCGCGAAGAGTTGCGAGGCTTCGCGCCGATCGTCCTCTTCCGGAAGGATGAGCGCCCCTCCCACGCCGAGCACGCCAAAGATGTCGTACACCGAGAGATCGAAACCGGTGGACGAAACGCAGAGGACACGGTCATTCGCCGTGACCTCGAAGCGTTCATTGATGTCGTCGATCGTATTGGCTGCGCTTTCGTGGCTCACCACGACGCCCTTTGGATCGCCGGTCGAGCCCGAGGTGAAGATGAGGTAGGCAGGGTCCTCGGGACAGCGCGCCACAGCCTGTACCGCGGGGGGTCGAAGCCGCGCAGCATCCCATGGGACCGGTGTCACCCCATCCGGCCAAGCGACACCGTCCAGATCCTCGGGCTCGCAAAGGACGATCCGCGCCTCCGCTTTGCGGTAGCTGAGGTGGCGTTTGGCGAGCGGCTGATCCACGCCCACGGGAACATAGACGGCGCCCGCGTAGAGCGTGCCCAAGATCGCCGCGATCTGGGCGGACCCCCGACGCATGGTGATCGCGACATGCTCGCCCGGACAGACGTTCTGTTGGATGAGGAGCGTGGCGATCCGCCGCGCCTGATCACACAGCGCACCGAAGGTCTTCACCTCTTCGGCGGTCGCGATCGCGAGGTCGTCGTGGCCTCGCAGCGCGCGTTCGAAGATCGCTTCATGGAGGAGCCGCGGAGCGAACGCGCGGGACGTCGCATTCACACGGTCGCGGACGAGACGCGTGGACTCCGGAATCAGGCTCGTTCCCCGCGCTTCCCATGCGTGAGCGTCATTGGCCAAGCGCTCGACGAGTTGGCAGTAGGCGCCGAACATCGCATCCAACACGTCTTCCGAGAACAGCGCTTCCACGGCGTCCCAGTTGAAGACGAGCTGCCCCGCCTGCTCGTACACCTGATGGTCGAGCCAGACTTGCGGCGTTTGGGACACGCCCCATACCGCGCGTGGAAATGCGGCAGGAGGCGCGAGGCTTCCCTCGTCGTCCATTCCGAGCGCACTCGTGAACACGACCGGCATCCCGGCACCGGCAGATTCTCGCCGGGCGAGCTCGCGCAGGACCCACACCGCGGAGACGTCACGATGCGCCAGATCTTGCCAAAGCTGCGCTTGCAGGCGCCTCGCGGCTTGCGTGAACGTCTCTGCCTTCGTGGGGACATACGCCACGAGGAGAAGAGACGTGAAATCGCCGAGGACTCGATGGACGTCCTCATGGACGTCTTCACGGTCGAACAACGTGAGATTGAGGGACAGGTCTTGGCGAGCACTCCAAGCGCCGAGGACTTCGGCATAGGCGGTGAGCAGCACCGAAGACGGCGTCACCTCGTTGTCCTTTGCGCGCTGCTTGATGCGCAGCCACGCCTGCGCCGGCAACGTGGAACTGCGGCGCACGAATCGAGGCCGCTCGACCGACGCTGGCTCCGCCCGCAACGGGAGCTCCGGAGCGGGTGGCAGCGTGGCGATACGCTCGCGCCAGTAGGCCTCGGAGCTCGCCTTGGATGCCTCCATGTTCCCGCGCCCGAGGACGTAGTCGCGAAACGACATTCGGATCGAGGGCAACACGATGTCTCGCTGAGCGTAGACGTGGGCCAGCTCCGCGAGCAGGATTCGCATGCTCAGGCCGTCGAGGGCAATGTTGTCGAGACTGATACCAAAGCGGACACGGTCGCCGTAGACGACCGCGCGCAGGTCGAACAATGGCCACACGAGCGGATCGAAGACCTGATGCGACATCTCGTCGCGCAGCTGCGCCAAAGCGATCTTTGCATCCGTGTCCTCGGCCTGCCGCGTGCGAATGCGGAATCGCGGGACCTCGGCGAGGATCCTCTGTGTCCCATCGGCCGCGAACACCACGCGAAGCATTTCGTGCCGCGCGATCATCGTGTTGAGCGCGTCCTCGAGGCGATCGAGGGACACGCCCGCACCGTCGAACTCCGTATAGAAGTGGGTACCGACACCGCCAAGGACCATGTCGCCTCGGCGCCCCAGGTAATAGGCATACTGTACGTCGGTCGTCGGGAACGGCTCGTGGCGGTGCTCTTCATCCGCCGCGAGCACGCGAGCCGTCGTCTCCGCGCCATCTTGGGTCAGCGTCGCCGCGAAGTCTGCGAGGACGGGATGAGCAAACAGCGTGGGTAGGCTCGCACCGTGGATCCCAAGGCCGTGGAGCCTCGCCGCGAGGCGCGTCGCGATGAGACTGTCACCGCCGAGATGGAAGAAGTTCGCCGTCCGCGAGACCCGAGGGATCCCGAGCAGGGTCGCCCAGATCTCCGCGACCGTGCGTTCGAGACCGCCGCGGGGCGCCTCGAACGTCTCGGCGCGATCCTCCGATTGCGCGTCCTCGACCCAACCGCGGAGGCGCGGACGATCGATCTTGCCGTTGGCCGAGAGCGGAAGCGCGGAGAAGATCGCGATTTGCTCGGGCACCATGTACGGAGGCACGCGATCGGACAGCCACGCCGGCAGCGCGGAAAGATCGGCCGCGGTCTTCGTGGGCTCCACGGCATCGATCCATGCACCGCGCCCCGTGTCTCCCGAGAGCAGTGCCGTCTGCGTTTCTGCGAAGCCCGCCTCGACGAGGCCCGAGTGCCAGGTGGCGCGAGACGACAACGGCGAGCGTCGCTGGCGTCGCTCGTGGTCGAGCGCCTCGAAGCCACGCTCCACGACGGCCACGGTCAGCCGCGCCAGTGGAGACAGCTGGGTACTTTCTACGGCGAGGAGGTGGCCACCGGCAGCCAGCAGGCACCGGGCAATCCGTAGAATCTCGCGCACGTCGGGGTGCCTGTGAAGGGCTTCGTGCGCGACGACGATATCGTGGCGGCGGAACAACTCGGCTTGGATCCGCAGACCGCGTTGATGCCGGCAAGACACGCGCTCGCGCGCCCCGAGCCTGCGCTTGGCGTCCGCGAGCAGGCCTGTCGACGCGTCGGAGAGGGTGTAGCTCGCCAAGGCGTCGCTCGGGATCCGGTCGAGCAACAGCGCGCTGAATCCACCCGAGCGGGCACCGAGCTCACATACGGCGACGGGACGCCTCCAACGACGGGCGAGCTCGGAGATCCTCTGCGCCAGGACTTCCGCGCGGGTCACCGTCTCGGGTCGGCTCAAGACCAACTGTTCGGGTGAAAGCACCGCGTCTTCGAGCAGCTCGACCACGTCGGCTTCGCCGCGCAGGATGGCGAGCAAGTAGGGCAAGCGCTCGACGAGGCGTCGACCGACGGGGGCGAAAGGTCGCCCCTCCGCGAGCTCGGGCAGACTCGAGCGCACGCTCGCGTCGAAGCGGCGACCCGGCAGCAGCGATTCGCCGCTTCGCTGCAACACGTCGCGTTCCGTGAGCCACTCCACCCAGGACTCGAATAGGAAGCGGTACGCGTCCGCGATGCCGCACCTCGCCGCGAGCTCACCCGCCGTCGGGCGGGCCTCGATCCTCGAGGGTCCACCGAGCATGCCGACCAGGAACGCCTCCGTGAACACGGCTTCGGCGGCATGCCACTCGTCGTTCGCCGGTGGCGTTCCCGGCTCGACCGTATCGAAGGCGCCCGCGTGTCGATGCGGAGTTGGGTCGTTCTCCAGGTCCAGCCTCGGGACCACGGCTGCCGCGAGACGTTTGACGCGGTCGCCGAGCGCCAGCACGACGGCATCCTCGAGCCCGGGATGAGCCCCGAGCGTAGCCTCGATCTCGCCGAGCTCGATTCGATAGCCGCGGACCTTCACCTGTTGGTCGCGACGACCCAAGAACTCCAACGTCCCGTCGGGCCAATAGCGCCCCATGTCGCCGGTCCGGTACCACCGCTGGGCCCTATCGGTCACGAACCGGGCCGCGGTCAGCTCGGCGTCACCGTGATAACCGAGCGCGACGCCCCGCCCACCGATCCAGAGCTCGCCGACCACCCAATCGGGGCAATCGCGGCCCTGCACGTCGACCACGCGGTAGCATTGATTCGCGAGCGGTCGGCCATAGGGGATCGACGTCCAAGCTGGGTCGATGTCGAAGACCTCGAACGTGTTCGACCAGATCGCGGCCTCCGTGGCGCCGCCGAGTGCGATGAGGTGACAGTGTGGATCCAAGACCGAGAGCCTCGGTTTGAGGTCGAGGCCGACCCAGTCCCCAGAGACCAAGACGAGCCGCAGCGCGCCCGGCAAAGCTCGGTGCCGCTCGCTGTCGATGAGGAGCAGCTCGAAGAGGGCGGGCACGCTGTTCCAAAGCGTCACGGAGAAACGCTCGGACAGCGCCCACAGAGCGCTTCCGTCACGGCGTTGCTCCTCGTCGGGGAGGATCACGGCGCCGCCGATCCCGAGGATCCCAAACAGGTCGTAGACGGAGAGATCGAAGCCCGTCGAAGACACCGAAAGGACGCGATCGCCAGGCGTGACGGCGAAGCGCGCGTTGATGTCGTCGATCGTGTTGGAGGCGGCATCGTGACTGACGACGACGCCCTTGGGTTCGCCGGTGGATCCGGACGTGAAGATGACGTAGGCAGGATCCTCGGGCCTGCGCGCGACGGCACGGACCGATGGCGCTCGGTCACGCGCGGCGTTCCAGGGGATCGGATGCACGTCCTGCGGCCACGAGGACTCGAGATCTTCGGGGTCGCACAGGACGACGCGCACCCGCGCCTTCCGGTAGCTCGTGCTGCGTCGGGCGAAAGGTTGGTCCACCGGAATGGGGACGTACACGCAGCCAGCGAACAACGTGCCGAGGATGGCGGCGACCTGCCAAGGACCGCGGCGCATCGTGATCGCGACGTGCTCCCCCGGTGTGACGCCGTGCTCGACGAGCAAGGTGGCGATCCTCCGCGCCAGGTCCGAAAGCTCGGCGTACGACGAATGGTCGCGCTCCGTCGCGACCGCCAGGGACTCGGGGCTCTGCTCCGCCTCGCGGAAGAATGGTTCGTGCAAGAGTCTCGAGGCGTTCTGTTTCACAGTCGAGTTCACCGCTCGCCGCACTTCCGATTGCCGCCCTGGCAGGACGGGGCCCACGGCCTCATCCCACGCGGCCGCGCCCGTGCAGAGCGCGGTCACGAGCTCGCGGTACGCCTCGAACATGGCGTCCAAGACCCCCTCCGCGAACAACGCTTCGATGGCGTCCCAGCACAGCAGCAAACCACCTGCGTGCTCGATCACCTGATGATCGAGCCAGACTTGAGGCGTCTGCGAGACCATGAAGCCGAGCTCCCCGAACGTCCGCGTGGATTCCTCGTCGAGGATCGACCGACCGAGATTGCTCGTGAACACGACGGGCGCCCCCTGGCCGACGCCCCGCCCCGCCCGTGCGAGGTCGCGAAGGACCTCGACACCCGAATACGCCGACAAGCTCACGCGGTGCCCAAACTGTTGCTGAACGCTTCGAACACGTTCGGCGAACGAGACTGCGCTGGCGCAGTCCATGCTGAGCAAGATCACGCTCGTGAAGTCTGCGATGAGGCCCGCGACGTCCGGGTGAGTCGCACGTCGATTGAAGAGCGTCAGGTTGAGGAGAAAGCTCGGCTGCCCGCAGAAGGCCGCGATGACCTCCGCGTACGCCGTGCAGAGCACCATGGAGGGCGTGAGCCCTCGGGTGCGCGCCGCGTGCTCGAGGCGCGCGAAACCTTCTCGATCCACCCAGTGCTGGCGACGTTGGAACCGCGGGCGACGGACGGTATTCGGATCGCACCGAAGCGGAAGCTCCGGAGCGCCTGGGAGATCGGGGAGCAGGCGCTGCCACTGCTCGCGCGCGGAGGTTCGGGCGGATTCCTGCGCTGCGGCCTGCTCCGCGAGGTAGCGCGGGAAGCTGAAGGTGAGGGGGCTTGGATCGGCCTCGTCGCGCGCGTAGAACCGGGTGAGGTCCTGCAGGAAGATCTGGATGCTCAGGGCATCGGCGACCAGCATGTCGATGTTGAAATGAAGGCGCGTCGCGCCGCCGGGCAGGCGCGAGAGCGCGACATCGAAGGTCTCACCGCGGGCAACGTCCAGACAGCGGTGGCTGAGATCGCCGCGGATCCGCTCGAGCCCTGCTTCGAGCTCGGCCTGTGACGCGCGAGAGAGATCGTGGACCGTGAGGCGGGAGAACGTTCCGTCCTGGCCAATACTCTGTCGGCCATCGCTCGTGAAGCGCGCGCGGAGCATCCCGTGGCGCTGCTGGAGGCGGACCACGGCACGCTCCAGGCGTTCCGTCTCGACCGCACGTCCGTCGAGTTCGGCGTACACGTGGCATGCGACGCCTCCGAGCGGTTGCTCGGGGTCTCGACCCACCCAGTACGCGTGTTGGACCGGGGTCAGCAGGAACGGGGCCGACTCATCGATGGAAACCAGCGCCGCGCTCGGTTCCCAAGGGATAGCCGAGGCCCGTGCCGCGACGCAGGTCGCCCATGCGCGGAGCGTCGGCGTCTCGTAGAGCGCCCCCACGGTCACGGGTACGCCGCCACGCTCGAGACGCTCGGCGAGGCCCAAGATCATGATCGAATCGAGCCCGCGCGCGATCAGATCGGCGTTCTCGTCGAGTTCGGCGCGTCCGCAACCGAGCAAGGTCGCGACCGCGTCCGAGAGCTCCGCGAAGGTATGGAGCGGCGCCTCCGGAGTGGCCGTGTTGGAACCGCCGAGGTTCGGAGATGCCAGAGCGCCCGTCGGATACCAGTGGCGTCGCGCTTCGAAGGGATAGAGCGGGAGGCCGTCCAGCGTCTCAGGACCGCCTGCAGGAACCGACTCGGGAACGATCATCGTCACGCCAGCCGTCCAGGCCTCCACCGCGCGCAGGAGGCCTCGTTCGTCGTGGGGGAGCACGACCTCCGAGACCCCGCGGAAAGAACGAGCGTGGACGGGCTCCGACGCCGGTGCGTGGTTGCGCAACGCTTCGACGAGTTCGTCCGGCGTCGTGGCACAGGCATACGAACGGTGCGGAAGGTTGTGGTCACGGCGGGTGCGCCACGCCGCGAGGATCGACGCTTGCGCGCCCAAATCGAGCCGCTCGAGGCGTCGAGCGAGTCCCCTCGCCAGAACCGCAAGACCTTCACGGCGGCGCGCCGCAAGCGGCACGAGACCGATCCACGGCACTTCGCTCCTGCCACCCGTGGAGTCCTCGCGCTCGAGGATCGCGTGGGCGATCGTGCCGTTGAACCCAAACGAGCTCACACCGACACGCCGCAGATCCACTGTCGGACATTCGCGTGGACCGCAGAACACGAACTGGAGCGGAACATGGGCGAGCTCTTGGTTGCGGCTGGAGAAGGTTGGACTCCCTGGCCAGCGCTGCGTCCGGAGAGCCGCCACGGCGCGCAGGACCCCTGCCAGACCCGCGGCGGCCTCGAGGTGTCCGAGCTGCGTCTTGATCGAACCGAGCAGCAATGGCTTCTCTTGCCGCGCCCCGAAGGCCTCCGAGAGTCCGAGGACTTCGATGGGGTCGCCGATGGGCGTACCGGTGCCGTGGAGCTCGATCGCGTCGATGTCGTCCGCGTCGAGGTTCGCTTTGTCGAGCGCCATGCGCATCAACTGCGCCTGCGCGGCCGGGTTGGGCACCGTGAGTCCGCTCGTCCTTCCGTCCTGAGCGACGGCGGTGCTCCGGATCACGGCGAGGACGCGGTGCCCTCGCTCTCGCGCGACGGAGAGCCGCTCGATGATCGCCACGACGGCGCCTTCACCCCGCACGTAGCCGTCCGCGTCTTGGGAGAGAACCGCGCAACGACCGAGCTTCGAAAGCATGCCCGCCGCCTGGAGTGCCTGTTCGCTCTCGGGGGACAGCAAGAGGTTCACACCTCCGGCCACCGCGAGCTCGCAGGTACCATCGAGGACATGCCGAACGGCCAGATCGAGCGCAACCAACGACGACGAGCAAGCCGTGTCGATCGCCATCGCTGGGCCGTGGAAGTCGAAGTGGTAGGCGATGCGACCCGCCGAGGAGCTCATGCTCGCGCCCTGGGCGTAGTGCCCCCCGACCCAGTCGAGCCGCCCGTGCCTCAGAGGGATCGTCGCGTAGTCGTAGTGTCCCTGCCCAATGAAGACGCCCGTCCGCGTGCCGCGGATCCGCGAGGGAACGATGCCGGCGTGCTCGAACGCGTGCCACGTGGTCTCCAGCAACACCCGTTGCTGCGGATCCATGACCTCCGCTTCGGCCCCTGCGACCTCGAAGAACGCCGCATCGAAGGCATCGACATCCGCGAGATAGGCTCCCGGTCGCCCGAGCGCGACGCCCAAGCCTTCACGCCCGCTCGGCGCGGCGACAGCGGACTCGCCTCGGAGTAGCCACGCCTCGAACGCCTCGTACGAATCGACGTCCCCCGGAAGCCGGACACCAAAGCCCACGATCGCGACCGCGCCGTCTCCCACGTCCGCTCGCGTCCGTTTGGACGCCAACGCCTGGGTCTTCGTGATCCGATCGCCGAGCGCTTGGCTCAAGGTGCGCAGCGAGCTGAAGCGGTACAGATACGTGACGGGGACCTGCCATCCCACCGCATCGCTGATCTGATGCGCCCAAAGCACGGCTTTGGCGGAGTCCAGTCCGAGTGACGTGAAACCGGCGTCCGGGTCCACCGAGTTCAGCCCGAGCAGGACAGCGAGCGACCGCTCGAGCACGTCCGAAACCGGTTCCGACACGCCAGCGCGCGACGAACCGCGACGATACAGCACGCGGAGCTCTTCGCTGCGGAGCTGCCGTGCCGCGGTGCTGCGCCGAATCTTCCCGCTCGAGGTCTTCGGGAGCGTCCTGCGTGGGACCAGGACGATATCGTCGACGGAGATCGCATGTTCGCCAAACAGCACCTCCGCGATCCGTCCGACGAACGCGGCGTACTGCGCCTCGCTGAGGTGCCGCTCCGCCTCCACCAAGACCACGACCTCGACCGACGGAAGCATCTGAACGGCACAGACACCGCCCACCCGCACCTCCGCGACGTTTCGTTCGAGGCTCGCCTCGAGGTCGTTGGGCCAATGGTTGACCCCATGGAGAATGATGAGGTCTTTCTCGCGTCCGCACACGTAGAGCTCGCCATCGTCCATGAAGCCCACGTCGCCCGTACGGACGAACGGACCCTCGCCATGGGCGAGCCTTGCCTCGAACGTGGCCGCGGAGAGCTCGGGATCACCAAAGTATCCCGAGCCCGCCGATGGCCCAGAGATCCAGATTTCGCCCACGTGGGAAGGCGGAACGACCTCGTGTGTCTGCGGATCGACGATCTCTACGCGCCACTGCGCCAAGTAGTCACCACAAGCGACGAGAGGTCGGCCCTCCCCTTCGGGAACGCGGTGCGCGACATTGCGGTGCAGCGCCTGCACGTCGTACCAACGCGCCCTCCATCCGCGCGGCTTCCGGCTGATCGACACGCACAGCCCCGCCTCCGCGAGGCCGTACGCGGGCGTCATCACCGTTGGAGCGAGACCTGCGGCCTGGAACTGGCGATCGAACGCCCGAAGCGTCTCGATGCGGATCGGCTCTGCGCCGTTCACTGCGATCAGGAGGCTCGAGAGATCGAGCCCCGCGAGTTCCTCCGGGCGCACGCCATGGCAGCAAAGGTCGTAGCCGAAGTCCGGACCCGCGATCCAGTTCGCCTTGTAGTCCGAGATCGCCTCGAGCCAACGCACTGGACGCTCCACGAACGTCGCTGGACTGAGCAGGTTCGTCGTTCCGCCCGTCGTGAGCGGGAGCAGGAACGAGCCAATCATCCCCATGTCGTGGTAGAGGGGCAACCAGCTCGCGAACTCGATGGCGTCGTCCGAGGGCCACGTATCCATCAGCCCTTGGATCTGATGCAGCAGAGCACGGTGGGAGTTCATCACGCCCTTCGGATTCCCCGTCGATCCAGAAGAGTATTGGAGAAACGCAATCGCTTCGCCGTCGACCGGGAGCTGGATCTCCGAGCTCGCCGATGACACAGAATCCAGATCGACGCCCACGATCTCGGTCCCCGCGAGCGAGGGATCGTCCGATACCGGCGCGACGAGGTCACACGACGTGAGGACGACGCACGGACGACAGTTCTCCACGATTGGGCGAACACGCGAGAGCATCGTCCGCGCCCCGCGACCACCCGTCACATTCACGGGAACTGCAATGAGCCCGGCGTAGAGGCTCGCGAGGAATGCAACGCAGAAATGAGGGCCTCCCGGGAGCAGGATCAATGCGCGTTCGCCAGGCCGATGGCCCTGCAGACGCGCCGCAAGTGCCCGAACCGCAATGGACAGTTCACGGTAGGTCCACTCGACCGAATCGTCTCGGCGCGCCCCTAAAAATCGAATCGCGACACGATCAGGGCGATGGTAGCGCCAATGCTCGAGGCGCAGGGGGATCGTATTGAATTCCATGCGGCAGCTCTGGCTCCGTCCGAACTGTTGGAACGTGCGCTCGAGCTCTGGGCTACCGCCTCTGGCTTCTCGGCGACCACCATACGACCGCAGGTGCGTGGGGTCAACGACTTTGTACCGGAATTCATTACAGACACTCAGACATCGTACATTTTACGGATGACGCTCCGAACCCAAAGCGTAAATTGCGCTGAGAAGCACCTGTCGTTCTTCGGTTGGAAACACCGAAAGCAATGCGTCGATCGCAAAAGACGCCGGGGATGCATTCGCAACGAAATCTCGGAGTCGGCGATCGATGACCTCCTGACCCAGTTGCGCGCGCACGCGCCTGATCGCAAGGCCAGCTTGCAACGGCAAGTACGTTTCATCGAAGGACTCGAGTGGGACGTCCGATGGCCCCGCCTCGGAGAGAAGCAGGAGGAGCTCGTCTTCGAGGCGCTCGACGTGGAGGTCCGCAACCTCGCTGCCGCGGTGCTGCTGCAATACCTCGAGCGCCGCCGCGACGGGCAAGCCACCGCTCGCCAGCGCATGCCCGGGGACGCGCCGCGGCAGTACGCCATCGATCCACCAGTGCTCGGACAGATACCGAGACACCGCAAAGAGCGGTCCGTCGTGGAGCGCGTCACCGGGATCGAAGTTCCACGCCTCGGGTTCTGGGAGCAGCATGACGTCGCCGTAGAGGCCACCGCTCGCGAAGGTATTGGGGACTTGTACGATGCGAAGCACCTCGTACCGGAAGTCGCCCAAGGTGGGCACCAACGTCTCGAGCGTCGCCACGGCCGCGTCCGCGATGCGCCGAGCCACCACGGAACGCTCCGGATGATGCAACACCTCGATCGCGATCCCTTTTCCTCCCGCAGGCGCGTACTTCGCTTGGGTGACCGCATAGTCGCCAACGACGACCGCCAACCGCAGGGGACCGGACTGCTGCCCCATGACGCGGCCCTCGCCCCTCGGTGCTCCAGACACGAGCAACGCGCTCGCGGGGGTCGCGGAGACCTCGACGGACAGCGCCACCGGATCGTGAGACAGACCATGCGATAGCGGAGGATTGCGCGAGGGATCGGGACGTACCGGCAGACCCAACCCCTTGCGATGACCCGGCTCCAACAGCTCGCGATGGGGGTCGTAGCCCAAGCGGGGCAGGAAGTCCTCGCCCCGGAGCCACACGCCCTGCGGCCCCACCGGGTGCGGACGGCCGTGGTTCTTGAAGGATGGCCACGCGAGTGAGCCTTCGAGCACGACCTGTGCGCTTGCGTGTGGTTGGAGCGCGGGCTCGAGGTCGATCCGCCCGTGCCGCAAGTGTTCGTCTCGCACGCCCCAAGCGATGACATGTCCTTCGACTCGCGCGGACGTGATGGACAGCGCCTGCGGCCAACCGAGATGGATGCTCGAGAGGGGCTGCGCGCTCGGATTCTCGACGGTCAACGTGGTTGTCACGTGACCGCCGTGTTGCAGAGGCGCCAACTCGAGATGGACCACCGCCTGCTCCAGTCGTACCGCCGGTTCGTCCCGCAGATGGGCATACGTGAGTTCGTAGGCCGCGCGTTCTGCCCGCTCGGCCGCGGGACTCTCGAGCGGGTTCTCCACACGAAACGCGCGATCCAGGCGCTCACCGGCGATGAAGACGATGAGCGCGATGCCGAGGGCGAACCCCGCTTGGACGCGACGGGAGCGACCATGTCGCGGCGACTCGGTCCGGGTCTGCCGCAAGCGCGCAAGGACCGAGGTCTCGGTGCCCCGCGGCCACAGCCAAATGCACGCAAGCACGGCCAGACCGCAGATTCCACCGAACCAGAGCGCGATCCAAACGCTTGGGGCAATCCAAGGCGCGAGACCGGTGAGCGGGGAGAAGCGGACCAGCGCCGGGATCGCGAACTGCAGCTGCGCGTTGTCGACGACGCCGACCTCATGGTTCATCACGCACACGAAGGTCGCGATGAAGACGAGAAAATGCGCGATCCGGCCGTCCACGACGAGCGCATAGATCACGAATGACAGCGTGCCGAGCTGAACGAACGCCGGAAACGCAGTCATCGCCGCGAGCCCGGCCGTTCGCAGCGGTGACCACGTCGTCGCATCGATGGCGATCTGGAGGACCGAGACGCCCACCCAGAGCGCTGCGGCGAGCGCTCCCGCAACGCCGATGAGCGCGAGGTAGCGAGAGACGACGAGCACCCACGTCGGGCTCGGCACGGCGCCCTCGATCTCGAACAGCCCAAACTCCCGCTCACGCCGCGCGAGACGCCCAGACACGACGGCCAGGTAGAGCGCCGCGGGGAGGTAGAACGATTCGAACAGCGGAAGCCACACCACCCCAAGCCATGGAATGAAGCGGCCCTGGTCGGTCCGAAGGACGTGCGAATATCCGCCGACGCACATCATCACGAGACCGAGCACGAAGACCACCGCGAACGTTCCCGAGACGACTTGCTGCCTCAGCGTTCGAACACCCAGCTGCATGCAGGTGCTCCAGGGCGACTCGTGACGGGTGTGGGGAATCGCGGTCGCGGGTGCATTGGCGCCGACGAGCCACTTCATGCTCGGGTCCCCCCCGCGACGTCGTCGCGAGGTTCCGATGAGGCCCAGAAGATGCTCGGGTGTGACGAAGCGGAGGGTGAGCATCAACGCCAACGACCCGACGCCGAGCACGAGCGCCCGGTTCACCACGAATCCGAACGTTCCGAGCAGGAATCCCTGCGACCGCGTGGCGTGGTCCCAATAGTCCGTCTGCGCGTGAACCGCGGTAAAGCCGATGGGATCCACCAGGACTCCCAACGCGCGATCCACCCGCCCTTGATAGAGCGCGATGAACCCAAACATGATGAGCAGCATGACCCCGAATGCCGCCGCGTACGCCCAGCGGCTTCGACCCGTCCACGCAGTGATCGCGAAGTAGAGCGTGCCCAACCCAAACACGGTGCTCGACACCAACACGAGGTATGCGTGGGCAAGTTGCGCGTAGGGGGTGGGGCCGACGGCATCGGGCGGCAGCCCCTGCAGCTCCGCGATCGCCGGGAACACGAGGAAGCTCAACGGCACCGCCAGGGCGACGAGATGCGCGGTGACGAGCGCGCCGAGATACTGCGCGAGCAGGAGCTGCCACGCGGACCTTGGGACCGCGTAGCGGACCTCCACCAAGCGGAACTGGATGTCCCGCATGATCGGAGCGCTCATGAGGTACGCCAAGAAGAGGTGCAGCCAGAATCCATTGCCAGCGGTGAAGACGTACGCGACGATCGGGCTGTTCCGCGGTATGCCCGCAGCCCCAATCTCCGCCAACTTCTCCGCGCTCAGCAGCTGGAGCGTCGTGTAGCTGGCGAGCACGAGGATCGCGACGAGAACCCCGAGGCTCCATAGCTGCTGCTTCGTCTCGAACAGCACGAGCCTCGCAAAGCCCCGATGATTCGGTGCGTTCATTCGGCCTCCAGGATGCATGCGTGGTAGGCATCCTCGAGTTCGGGCACTCTTGGGGTGAAGCCCTCGGCAGGGGCGTGCTTCGCCACGATCGCGAGCCACACCTCCCCGCCGGACGGACGTGAACGCAGTACGCTGTGTCGCTCCGAGAGCTCCCGGAACGCGGTGCGCGTGACGATGCCTTCCCAAAGGCGACCCTGAAGCGCGACGCCGAGGTCCTTTGGCGCCCCCTGACGGATCACCCGCCCCTTCAGCAAGATCGCGACGTTGGGGCAAGTCTGGGCGACGTCCTCCACGATGTGCGTCGAGAGGAGGACCACCGCATCGTCCGCGATCTCCGCGAGGAGATGATGGAACCGGTTTCGTTCCAACGGATCGAGCCCCGCGGTGGGCTCGTCCACGATCACGAGACGGGGCGCCCCGAGCAGGGCTTGAGCCACCCCGAAGCGCTGCCGCATCCCGCCCGAAAACGAGGCGAGCGCACGGTCCGCGTCGCGCTCGAGGTTGACGCGCTCGAGCAGGCGATCGACCTCCGTTCTCCGCGACTTGGCGATCGTGAGACCCTTGAGCAGCGCAAAGTGCTCGAGCAGGGAACGTGCGCTGACCCCCGGGTAGACCCCGAAGTCTTGAGGAAGATAGCCAAGGACTCCGCGGATCTCCTTGGGGCGTTCCAAGACGTCGATGTCGAAGACCGTCGCGCTGCCGGAGTCGGGGCGGAGCAACGTGGCCAGCGTGCGCATCAACGTGGTCTTGCCGGAGCCGTTGGGTCCCAACAGGCCAAACAAACCCGCGGGAACATCCAGATCGACGCCGGCCAGGGCGGCGACCGAACCTCCAAAGGTCTTCTTCAGGTTGCGCAGTCGAATCGCAGGCTTGCCGCTCTGCGCAGGTGCTCGCTCCATCGAAACCTCAGGAAAGACCGTGTTCAAGAATGTGACCCTATTGAAAATTCGTATCAATGTCAATGACGACCCGCGAAATCGCACGGTCGACCGAAATCACTCCCGAAGATCCGGGATGAGCGGCATCGCGCTATCCAGTTCGCGCTTCGGCCGAAAGTACAGGCCTGACGCGAGGCGGCCAGCGCACCCGACCCACCCAGGAGTTGTCCCGGTTGACCTTGGCGCCCGCCATCCCACATAGTGATAACGAGATTCATCATCATGATTACGCTCCCCAAAGGTGTCGCAGCGACCCCCGCCTCCCCGCACGTCCCCCCTCGATGCTCTGCCGCCAATGTCCGCTGGACCCTAGCGCTGGCCCTCACCCTCGCGAGCGCATGTGCAGACGACTCCGATGGCGACGGCGACGATGAGACGACGGCCGCCGCGGGTACGACCACGACCACGACCACGACCACGGGCACGGGCACGAGCACGGGTGGGTCCACGGACACCGGCATGGGTACCGACACCGGCTCCACCGACGCGATGCAATTCGCGCTGGCCTCCACGCTGTTCGGCGCGGAGGGGCGCTCCACGTTCATCATCACGACGCCTTCGCTCTCGGCCGACGCCGTCATCGACTACGGCAAGGCGCTCCAGATCGCGGGCGGAGCCCGGATCGGTGGGCTACCTGGGACGGGTGAGGTCTTCGTCACTCATGCCGAGGAGCTGGCGCTCGTGAAGTACAGCGTCTCCGCCGACGGGTCCTTCACGGACCTCGGTCGGCTTGGGCTCTCGGCCGCCGGCACACCCCGCTTGGACGGCGAACACGAGTCCATCGAGGTGATCTCCGACACCAAGGGCTACGTGTTCGATGGCTTCGGCTATCAGATCGTCAAGTTCGATCCGACGGGGATGACCATCACGGGCCAGATCAGCCTCGAAGGCTTGTTCCGCGACGGATGGACGATGCTGTTCTCCCCGAGCGGTGCGTTCCACCGCGGCAACGAGATCATCATGCTCGTCTCGTGGATGGACTTGTCGGCGCCGCTGCTCGCCCCCGAGACCGCACTCGTCATCCTCGACACCACGACGGACACCGTCTCGATCACGACCGACACCCGTTGCGGATGCGACTACTTCTATGCGGCATCGAGCGGCGACGTGTACTTCGCCGCGGATCCGTACTACGCGTCGCTTCACCACCTCTCCCCGACCTCCGCGCCGCCGGCCTGTTTGCTGAGGCTGCGAGCAGGCGAGCCGACCATCGACCCCACGTATCACGTGGTCTTGACCGACCTCACCCAGGGAGCGCTCGCGGGGGGGATCATCGGCGGTCCAGGCACCACCGCATACCTCAAGGTCTATGACGAGGTGCTCGCCCCCATCGCATCGGACGCTTTGTACTACGAGGTGGCCGCGACCCCGGCGTGGCAATGGTGGCGCATCGAACTTGCCACGGGACTCCCCGGAACGCCCGTCGCGTTCCCGGAGGTCGGGCATGGTGCGGTGGCCACGTTCGGAATCGATGGCCAACTCTTCTCCAACGTCTCCGAAGGGGACTTGTCGGCGTCGACCTTGCTCGATACCAACAGCGGTGCAGAACCCCTGCCTGGCCTCGTCGTCCAAGGAATTCCTTTCACGGGCCTTCGGGTGCACTGATGCCGACGCCAGAACTACGCGCAGAACCGAAGCTGAAGGGCATTCCGCAGACCCTGCTCATCCCCTTGTGGGCGCGGGCCGTCGAGGGCAAGCAAAGAAACCCGATCGTGCGCGACGACATCGCCAAGGAGATCCTCGGGCAGCTCGACTACGATTTCGAGAAGTTCGAGCGCGCGCACATGACCCAACTCGGGGTGTCCATTCGAACCATGCTGCTCGACGACGCCGCGCGGGCCTTCATCGCGGAGCATCCCAACGCGGTCGTCGTCAACCTCGGTGCAGGGCTCGATACACGCTACCATCGGCTGGAGCCACCCGCCGGAGTCGACTGGTACGATCTGGACCTCCCGGAGGCCATCGCCGTACGCCGTCGCTTCTTCAGCGAGACCGATAGGTACCACCTCATCGCAAAATCGGCCTTCGATCCCTCGTGGAAGCAGGAGGTGATCGCCACGGATCGCCCGGTCTTGCTCATCGCCGAAGGCCTGTTCATGTACTTCCCCGAAGACGAACTCCGCGCGCTCGTGGCTGACCTCGCCAACAGCTTTCCGAAGGCACGGATGCTCATCGAAGTCATGGGACCCGCGCTCGTCGGAAGGAGCAAGCACCACGATGCGCTCGGGAAACTGGAGGAGCGACCCGAGTTCAAGTGGGGCATCCGAGACAGCCGTGAGCTCACCACGTGGCACCCCAACGTCGTGTTCGTGCAGGAGTGGTGCTACTTCGACTACCACAAGGATCGCGCCGGTTGGCGGGGTGCCCTCGCCCGGCTGCCGTTCCTGCGCTCCCGCATCGCACCGCGGATCGTCCACGTCGAGTTCGCTGCCTGACCCATGCCGACCGATGAAACGCAAGACCCCGAGGAAGACGACTGCGCGCTGCGGTGCGTGTGCGGATGCCTGCTCGCGCGCCATGTCCCCGGCGGTATCGAGCTCAAGTGCCGCCGCTGCAAACGAACGATCATCGTACCGCTCTCCGAGAGTGGTAGCGCCGACCCTGAAATGGGCGACGCGTTCGAAGGCGGCGACCTCGTCGCGAGCAACAGCACGGTAGATCGCGCACACTCTGTGCACGATCGCAAGACCACGCGCTCGCGCTGAACGCGACGAGCGTGGCGATCCCGCACGCCGGAGAAAGTTTGAACTGCCTCCAGGAAAGTGGCGCGGTCGCGACCCCTCTTCTGGTGCGCTGGCCCTCTGGCACCTACGGTCGCGTGGACGATCCACGCGACCGCGGAGTCGGAGGAACAAACCCGGTGCACGGAACAGGTGGATATGAAAACACGCACGAATCCAATCTTCGCGGCGCTCCTCGGAGCGTCCGCGCTCTTCGCATGTGACGCGAGCCCTGGCGAACGAGCAGGCGACACGGACCTCCCCGAGCAGGACGTGGTCCAGACGGACACCGCGTTCGGGACGCTCCCGCTGGCCCCCCTCCCCGCCGAGGAAGACGTGACCGCAGCGGTCGAGAACGGGGCCCTCGAGCTCCTCGAGGACCCCGACATTGCGGCGATGTTCCAGAATCGAACCGAGTTTCGAGCCATGGAGGTGGTCCGCGACGGAGAGTCTCCTCAGGCCGCGATCGAACGCCTGAGCCAGCGTCGCACCGACGATGGCACGGCCCTCTCCTACGTCGGAATCATGAGCGCCTCCGGGCACGTGATCGTCGAGGTCGACGACGACGCATTGATGGTCGTGACCGACCCCGAGGAGATGGTCGCCGAACCTGGCGCTGCCGGTCCAGACTCGAGTGAACCGATCCCTTCGGACGGCTCGGAGTTCCGCGGCCTGAGCAACGGCTCGGACAGTCGCGTGCGACGTACCGGGACCTCGATCCCCAACAAGATCGGCATGGTTCGCTCCCAAGCGGGGCAATGTTCAGGAGCTCTCATCGGTCGACGCATCGTGAGGACGGCCGCCCACTGCGTCATCCCCCACACGACTTCGGGCGGGTTCGTCTCGAGCTGGGCGGCGTTCGACTATCGTCGCGACGCGGGAACGGTTCCCGCGACGAGCACGGTCTCGTCGAGCAGCATCATCTACGGTGGTGCGTACTTCCCACGCGGATGTGCCACGAGCACGTCGACGAACTACTCCGCCGGGTATGCCGCAGACTTCGATGGCTGCACGTGGGCGGACTGGGCATTCATCATTCTGCCCACCAACTGGAACGGCTCCACGTCCCACAGTTGGTTCGGCTACAAAGGTCTCGTCTCGGGCGACCTCGGGATGGAGCTGCGCAGCGGTGGCTATCCGGGTTGTGGAAACCCGCACAGCCCCGCCAGCTGCGTCAACCAAGCCTACTACGAGGATACGAGCACCCCGTGCGAAGTCGCGGCTTGGACGAACGGCAACTCGAAATGGCGCACGGGCTGCGATGTCTCTCCAGGCAACTCGGGGGGACCCGTCTGGGAGGAAGGCACGTGGTACGTGATCGGACATGCGCAATGGGAAGAGTGCGACACCTGTCCCTCCGGAACGCCCAATCGCGCGGCGCCCAATCACTACCTCGGGCACGACACCTGGCTGTTCAACTTCCAAAACAGCCTCCGCGAGCAATATCCGTAGACGGCTCGCTCAACCCGGCAGCCTGAGCTCGCGGACGTCGTCGACCACGGATCGGTCGATCGCGGACGGGAGCGCGGGAAGCAGCGCCTGCGCGGCATCGGGGATGCCCTCGGGGTGGATCACCGCGAGGGCAACGGTCCGGGCGGGCGCATCGAGCAGGATGACGAAGTAGCGGAACCCCTCGACCGGGCGCACGAACGCGGCGCCCGGTCCTCCCGAAGGGCTCGCAAGGGCGCCTTGGGTCGCCTCTGCCGAGGTGCCCTTGTCGATGAGGTCGACGTCCGCCGCGAGCCCAGTGAGGTCACACGCCTCGCCACACGGGCCTTCACCCACATAGCCGGCGTAACCGAAGAAGTTGGTGCTGAACACCTCCAGGTTGCGATAGTCGTTGTTGTCGTTCACGACCTCGAACACATTGAACTGCCCGCAGCCGTCACCGAGCCACCATTCCTCCGGATTCCTGGCGTAGCAGTGGCAATCGGAGAACGCACCGGAGCGCACGAGCTCGCCGAGGCTGAGGCCCACCCACGGGGCATCCCACCAGTTCCCATCACGGCCCTCCGAGCACGGTGTTCCGACCTCCGTGAGATCGGCATGAGGCATCCTCGCGAGCATCACGAAGAGCTTGGAACCTTGCCATCCGACATGCTTGGCTTCCCCGGTCGGGCAGTACGGCGAGCTGCCATCCCCGCAATCGAAGCGAACATCGGTCGCAACGTCGACGAGACACTCCGTGCCGATCTCCCCATCGAAACTCGGGTCTACCGCGTCGCCTTGGAACGAGAGACCGCGGCTGCTTCCGGCGGCACGTTGGTCCCAGGCCGACACGAGGTGCCACCGTGAATCGTCCGCTTCGGTTGGTTGATACACCGCGAACTGCTCGAGCTGCAGCGGACCACGGAGGGTCATGATGAGGTCGGCGTCCCAGGGCGTGAGCTCGTCACCCACGACCTCATGCCGCGCCATGCAGCACGTGTCCGATTGGAACGCGTCACACGGGCCCACGCCGGGATCGCGGCGGCTCGGGTACCACCCGGCCGCACCGATCTCCTGGAACGTGATCGTCCCGCCGTGCGATACGGGATCGAGCTCCCCGGCGTCGAACGCTGGCGGACCCAAGCCTGGTTCGCCCGAGTCCTCACCCGTGGAGGCGCTCGTGTCGGCCGCGTTCTCACCGCCTTCCTCCGAATCACCGCTGCCTGACAGTCCCGCCTCGCTCGACAGCGAGCCACGGGAGGCCTCGGCAGTGCTCGACGCAGCTTCGGTGGACGCTCCGCTCGCGGTGTCGCCCGTGCTCGCCTCGCCGCCACGCGTCCCCTCCCCTGCCGAGCTCGCCTCGAGCGTCATCGGGGGAGGCTGCGTGCTCCCAAGCTCCGTATCTCCGTCGGCGGGAGGCCCGGCGCACGCGCTCGTGCAAAGCCACGCGACCAAACAAACACGCGCGCTCCCTTCCACCCTCGAATCGATGCGCACGCGAGCCTGCATGAGGCCCCTGGTTCCGCATGGCAACCGATCCGGCTCACGCGCGGGGAGCACGCATGACACCGCCCCTCCTCCGCACCGCACCCAGCACCGCGAGGGCCCAAAGTGACGCGAGCGGAGACGAGACCGGTGCATCGGAGCGACAGGAGCAACCGCTCGTCGCACCCGCCCCTTCGCTCGACTCGGTATCGACGGTCGACGCGTCCGTGCCAGAGGCCGTTCCGTCGGTCGTGACGCCCGCGGAACCCTGGCTCCCCGAGGTGTCCAGCGACGTCGAGGTCGTCCCTGCCGTGGTGGTTGCGCCTCCATCACCCCCCGGGACTCCGTCGGAGCTCCCCCCGCTCGACGTCGAGCCGCCTGCGTCCGCGCCCTCGCTTCCGGGTCCGCCTTCGCTCTCCGATGCGCCCGTGGTGTCGCCTTCTTCCGGCGGATCGCCTGGATCGGGCGGAGTGCCATCGAAGCCGAGGGCGTCGTCCGCCGTCAGTGCAAGGACGGCGACGCCGTCCACCACGACGACGTTCTCCGGGGCATGGATGGATTGCCCGAGCGGAGACTCCCAGTTGCCCGTCACCCACTCGGAAGGGAGCTCGTCGGTCAAGAAGTCTTCACGCCACTGCAGCGCGAAGTCGGATCCCGAGTCACCGCCGCGAGGCACGTAGTCCGAGTACGCCACCCAATCGATGAACTGATACGCCGGGAGGCTGTCCTCGCTGAATGCACCGCCAAAGGCCTCGGTCCCGACCCAGAGATTGAAGCGGAACTGCACGCCCTGCGGGGCGTTGGCTTCGAAGCCTGCAGCCACCTCACCCTCGACGCGACGAACCTCTTCCCCGTCCAGCGTCCAAACGATGGCTTGCGGAGTCCATTCGATGGCATGGGTGTGCCACTCACCGCAGAGGTCCACGCCGGTTTCGATCTCCTCGGACATCTGCATCTCCGGCAGGCCCCAAAACACATTGCTAGAATACGTACACTCCGGCCCGATCTTCTCGATATCCACTTCGTTCCAGTAGACATCGGGCATCTCCGAATCGAGCTTCCACAAGAAAAACGTCGAAACGATGCCATCGCCGGGCGCAAACCGAACACGGGCTTCGAATCGGCCGTACCGCCATGACTGCGTCGTGTAGAGTTCAGCGCCCGACACCGCATAGGTGGTCGAGAGAATCAACGGGGCCACGAGTGCGAGCATCGCACCTCCAACCTATCACGGTCCGTGCTCCTCCGCGGTGGTCCCCCCATCGGGAGCCTCTGCGTCCCGCTTCTCGTGAGGCACCTCGAGCCGAGCCCCGAAGCCCCGGGCTCCGTGCTCGTTTGGGCGATCGTCCGGGACGACCGCTGCGCCGCAGCCTGGGCCGCACTGCCCGATCTCGTCCCGCTTTGGCCCGTGATGCCGTTGTCGACGGGAGTCGCGCCAATCTCCCGTAGATTGGGATACCCTCCGAGCGTGCAGAAGGCCCACGAAGTTCGCCGTCGCGACGCAGGGGCGGTATTCCGTCGCGCGCGTGCACTCTTGGTTGGGTGTGCCGCATGCCTGTGCGCAACTCCTGCGCTGGCGCACGCACAAGACGATGGTGCCGCGGCCGAATCCAAGGAGGGGGTGACGGACCCCGCGCTGGAACGAGCGATGGACGTATTTCGTCGCGGCTCCGAGAACTACGAGCTGCAGCGGTACGAGCAAGCGCTCGCCGATTTTCAGGAGGCCTCGACCTTGTACGCCTCGCCGGACTTCCTCTACAACATCGCGCTTTGCTACGAAAAACTCGGGAAGCGCGAGGATGCGATCAGGACCTACGAGACGTATCTTCGCGCCAAACCGGACACGGACGATCGCGCAGGGGTCGAGGCCCGCGTCGCGAGGCTCGACCAGGAACTTGCGGCAGAGCGAGAGCGGGCCAAAACCGAGGCCGAGGCCGAGGCTCGAGCACGCGTGGCCAACCAACCTGCACCCACCGCGAAGACCGAGGAACCCAAAGACACGAGCCGCGCATTCATCATCTCGGGCTCGGTCCTGGCCGCGACGGGTGCAGCGCTGGCGATCGGTGGAGGCGTCGGGTTCGGCCTAGCGGCTGCGGATCGCAGCCGGGAGCTGGATGAGATCCAGTCCGGCGGCAATTCGAACGGATCGACCTTCGCCGAGGCGTCCTCGCTCGCTGACGAGGGGAAGGCGCTGGAAGCCGCGCAGATCACCACCATCGTCGTCGGCGCAGCCTTGGTCACGACGGGAGGAGTCTTGCTCGCCATCGGTGCCCATCGCCGGGAACGGCGAAGCGCCGTCGCGTCGCGCTGGCGCATGGCGCCAAGCGTGCAGAGGGCCGGGGCCGGGCTCGCGTTCGGAGGGGCATTCTGATGAGGAGACCCATGGACATGGCTTCGGCGTGCCTCGCCGTGGTGCTCGGCGGGTGCTTCACGACGGAGCTCGACCCAGACGCCCCTGGGGTATTCGTCTGCACGGAGCCGAGCGATTGCCCCTCCGGCCTGCAGTGCAATGGCGAGGTGTGTACGACCGCCGCGGATTTCGTGAGCGTCGGAATCACCAACCCAGAGCCGAACCAGCTGATCGACTTCGCCACATTCGGCTCCGAGATCTCGGTGCAGTTCAACAGCACGCTGCAGCTGGTCCCCGCCGGAAGCCCCGCGGATCCTGGGGTCGGGTTCCTGCGGCTGCGCGTGGACGACGAGACGCGAGACATCTCCGCGGGAGACGCGAGCGCCGGATTGTCCGAGCTGTTCGTGCTCCAACGGCGACCCGGCGCCCACCGCATGTCTCTCGCCGCGTTTCGCCCGGACGGACGCCCATACCCGAACCCAGAGTCGACATTCCGCGCGCTGTTCTGGCTCGACGACGGTGAGCCTCACGTCGCCCTCTTCGATCCCTGGCCGGGTCAAGTCTTGCCCCTCGAAGCCATCGTGCTTCAGCCCACGATCCACACGCTCAACTTCGCGTTGGTGCCCCACGGGGGAGCGAAGGCAGCGGGCACCGGACACGCACACTTCCTCTACGACGTCGCGCTGCCCGAATGCGCCAACGACCCCGAATGTGACTGCAGTCAGTTCGGTCTGACCGATCAGATCTTGCCACCGCCGGGCGGCGGCGGGGAGTCGCGGCTCTCCGCCGCAACGACCACCGGGGGTAGCATTCCCTCGCGATCGACGCGCGTCGAGGAGACCGTCAGCACGATCCTCCGCCACGTGGACCACTACAAGTATCGCCACCCGTTCGTGCTTGGGCCCGAGGACGAGCTGGAGACCGCCCTCTACTGCGGCCTCGATCCGATCAAGGGACAAAGCGACGGCAGGCTCGTGTTCGACACCGTGCCCGTCATTCGCGACGACGAATGACCGGGGGCCGGCTACGATCGCAGCTCGGGAAACTCCCCTTCGTCGATGAACGCGCTCGGCTCGATGACACCGCCCTTGAACCGGCCGGTGTCGTCGAACTTTCCGAACTTCCGGACCTCCTCGACGCCCCCGATTTCCGCGTGTCCATCCATGTTGGCGCGGACGCCGAGCGCGTTCAGCAGGTTGCAGTAGTACTTGTTGATCGGGCGGTTCGCGATGCTGGCGGGCGTTCCCGCCGGGTGGGACCCCGCCTCGATGGCAGGCGTGCTCCCATCCTCGCATTCGAGCGAGCTTGCGCCTTGATGCATCGTCGGAGCGCCATCCTCGAGGTTCACCGCGCGCCCGACCGAGAAGTACCCGCCACAACTACCGGCCTGCAGGATCGGCATGTTGTTGAGGTTCATCGCGCTCCCGTCCGAGAACTCTTGCAACCAGACCACCGCCGCGCTGTCCAGCAACGTGCTGCCATCGGGCTCCACGAACGCGTTCATGGTCCGGATGAGATAGCCGAACTTCTCGGCGTGGAAGCGATCGATCTTCATGAGGTCACCGATCACGCCGTCCTGGCACGTCCCGCCCATGAACCCGGTGCCAACACGATGGGCCAGGCCGTCGTGCTCGACGACCATGCCGAGACCAGAAAACGTGTAATTTGGCGGATACTTCATCACGACCACACGAGTGACGTCGCAGAGCATGGTCAACACCGCGAGGTTCATCATGACCTCCGTCACGGCGGGGCTCGTGATATCCGGAATACCAGGCGAAGTCCCCGGAAGGCCAAAATCATCGGCCGTCTCCTGGCTGCACCATCCCCTTGCAACCATTGAGCCGCTCTCGTGCAAGAGTTCCATCCACGCATCGAGCTTGTCGTGATCGGCTTGACTCATCCCGGAACGTTTCAACGCTGCGAGGTCCTCTGAAACGATGTCATTGACGCTCTTGCCGCGCGCAAACCGGTAGCTGTCGGGAGACAGGGAGCCGCCCGCGAACAGGTTCGTCAAGCTCGAGAACACGGCATTGGGCGACCCGTAGCCGACGAACGGGGTCTCCGCGTCGGAGTACGAGATCTCCGACATTCGATTGTCGCGACTTCCGCCGATCTGCAAGAGGAGCGGCGTCGAGAGTTCTCCGTCGTTGACCTGCTCGGCGGCGATGTGGTCCAGCGAGCGACCAATCGGCCGCGCACTCCGCATCAGAGCGTCGTCTGGGAGGATGCAGTTGTCCGGGCTGTTGACGCAGTCACCATCCGGTGTGACGGGTTGACAGGTCAGCAACGACGACGTCGCTTGCATGTGCGGCTCGTTCTGTTGGCCGAGCCTCCCTGATGAGTCCCATTGATTCATCGCGCGGATGCCACGGGGAATGAGGATCTTGTCGGCGAACTCTCCGAGCGACTCGATCGTCTTGCCCGCGAAGTCTCCGGCAGAGAGGGGTCCATGCGCCTTGTCCGGGAACCAATGGTCGGTGATGCAGCCGTAGTGCGTGAAGTAGAGGACGAGCCGCCGCGGATGCTGGACACCGGGGAGCCCTGCGGACCTCGCCGCTCGCTCGGCCACGGAAGGCAAGAATGGCGCGGCCACGACAGCCCCCCCCAGACCTCGAAGGAACATCCTACGGTTCGCGCGCGTCACCATGGGCAAACGGTACACCGCACGAGAAGGCTCAACCAGCGCTTCACGTCCGCGTTCGAATGCGCTCGATCGTCGGCCTGCTCGCATTCGCCTGAATCGACACCTCTCCCCGTCTGTGGCGATGGTCCATCGCGCACGACCGCCAACGAACTCGCACGGATCGAGCTCCGCGCCGCACTCGCGCGCACCGGTGCAAACCGGGTCGCAAAGCCCGTTCCAGGCCGCGACGAGGATCCCGTCTGAACCCGTGGCACCATGGTGCGCGAATGCGCAAGCTCCTCGACGCCAAAGGTCCGCGCGAAGCTCGTGCCCTCGTCGATCGCCTGCTGGTCGCCGGCATCGACGCCAAGGTGCACCCCGAAGGCGGCTCGGAGGTGTGGGTCATCGAGGACGATGCCTTGGAACCCGCCAAGGCCGCGCTCGCGAGCCCCCCCATCTCGGACGCAGAGACGACGCAGAAAGCTCGCGAGATCCGCAAGGCTCGCGAGCACGAGGAGAAGCTGCGCTCGCGCCGAAGCCACGAGGGCTGGTCGAAGGCGACCTACAACCCACTCAAACACGCAGGCCCGCTCTCGACGATGCTCATCGTTGCATCGGTCTTCGTCGCGATTGCACCGCTCGTCGTGCCGGACGCAAACCCGTCCTCGGCTCTCTTCTTCGATACCTGGGAGGCCGGCGAAGTCTGGCGCCTCATCACGCCGATCCTCCTCCACTTCGGCGCGCTGCATCTCGTGTTCAACATGCTCTGGCTCGACCGCCTCGGACGCCAAGTCGAGGCTTGGCATGGGACGGCCACGATGGCGGCGCTCGTCCTCGTCTCCGGCGTGGCAGGCAACCTGGGCCAATACTGGGCGACGGGCCCGCTGTTTGGCGGCATGTCGGGCGTCAACTATGCATTGTTCGCCTTCGTCTGGATGCATGCCCGATACAACCCGCGCCTCGCCTATGAGCTCGATGGACGCGGGGCCTCCCTCATGCTCGTCTGGTTTGCGCTCTGCGCAACCGGATGGATGGGTCCCATCGCCAACGTTGCCCATGCCGTGGGCCTCGCGACGGGGCTCGTGTTTGGACTGCCGCCCTACATCACGGACCTGCGAACCCGCAAGACGACCTTCCAAGCGGGTAGCTGGGCCGACGTGAACATCCGCGGCTTCCAAAGGTTCTGGCGCCGCATCCTGGAGCCCTACCTGCCCGCGTGGTTCCTGTTGCTCGCGATCGTCGTCGCGTGGGCGGACTACGGGCTGTAGTCTCGGGGGACGACGACGCGCCGGGCAAGGGCGGGCTCGACTACGGCAACGCCTCGGTCGGGTGGCCGTGGAACGTCGCGGCGCGAATCGTCACGTGAATGCGCGGCTTGAAGAGCGCAGCCGCGTCACGACCGGCGATCCTCCCGCGAAAGGTAATCGCCTTCACCCGGGACTCCACCTCGCTCAACAGGCCGTGACGCGTCCCGTGTAGCGCCGCGGCGGTCGCGTCCCACGACCGACCTCCTCCGGCGACGACGACGCCTTCGCGGGCGAGCACCGGATTGATACGGACGCGCGAGGACCGTTTTTTGGGCTTGGACAAGACCATCTGGATGTGTGCTGGATGGAGCAAGAAACCAACGAGACGGCCCAGCGCGTTCGACTCGAGTTCCACTTCCGCGATGAGTAGGGAGTCTCGATGCTCGGGGGGGATGGCGATGGGTTCGTCCCAGCCCACGTCACATTCGATCACCGTGTTCCAGGACACCGACAACGGATCCTTCCGCCGTTTCAGCATCACGTGATGCTTGCCGGCCGAGAACCGGTCGTAGTGGCGGGCCAAGGTCAACTCGTTGGAGACGCTCTCGTAGTTCGAGGTCCGGAGCACGAACTCCGGAGCAAGCGGGCTCTCGAAATATTGATCGATCATGGCCGCGGAACGCGGTGACCATACTTCGTAGTGTGCGATGACGGGGATCGTCTCGGGTTTTAGCCCGTGAGCGAGCAGTGGCACTTGGTAAGTCCCGACCACCGCGATCGACCCATCGACCTCGGGTAGCGGTACCGCTCGCCGCACCTCGGCGAGGCCCGCCTCGTTCGCCAGCTCCCGCGCCTCGCCAGGTGCCGTCAACGACGCGATGAGCTCGAGAACCTGAGAGCAAGCATCGTTCTTGAGGCGATCGCGAACGTCTTTCTCCGACAAGGGAAGGAGCACGAAGCAGAGTGCGAGCACATCGAGGCCGAGGCCGGCCCTCAAGCGCCAGGCAGGCGCTCCCGATTCCTGCGCTCCGAGCCGAGCCACCGCCTCCGTGGCGACGAACAGCACGAAAGCGGTCAGCGCACGAGCCACGTGAATGGGGTCCTGGCGAACGACGGCGCCCTTGTACAGAAAGAACAGGAGCAGCGCGTACACGACCGCGAGTGGCCACTGCCATCGCTGCTCGACCGCCAAGCAGCGCGCGACACTCGCGAAGACCACGGCGAGGAGGAACAACGCAGGCATCAGGAGCGCGTGACCGGAGGAGAACACGACGCTGTACGCCGACACACTCTCGAACACGTGGAGGACGTGCCGCCCGAAGCCAAGAAGATCTCCGCCACCGACAAAGAGCAGCACGATGGCAAAGAACGTGACGAGCACAACGGGCCAAGGTGTGCGGCGCTGGAGGAAGTCGCAGACCAAGAGACCCACCATCAACAAGACAGTGGCGATGAGAAAGTTCCCCTTGGCGTGCAACGCGAGCGCCGTGGCGAGCGCGAGCCCTGCCACGAGCGGCACATGGGCGCGCGTCGAGAGGCCCCGGCTACGCCACGCGAGCAACGCAAAGATGGGTACGTACCACCGAGCGTCGTCACTCATCCCGAGCAAGGGAATGAGGGCGAAGGCGGTGCCCCAATACATCCAGCGATGGCGGGCCAACTGTGCGCCCGTGGTCGCAAAGTACCAACCGATCAGACTGGCAAGGAAGAGATGACAAAGCGCGAACATCGAGAACGTGTCCGCGTCGTAGTGCGGGAATCGTAGGAATCCCCAGACGCCACTCGTGTGGAGCGTATCGGTCCCCCACGGGCGTCCCTCCGCGAAGAACCGATGAGCATACGGCGTGTAGGCCCAGTCCTGCAGCTCGGGCGCAGGCGGACGCAACCGCCACGGAAAGCTCCAAGCGAATGCCCACACCACCATGCTCGCCGCCACAGCCACCGGCGGGCGTTGTGGATGACCTAGCCACGATCGGTGAGGCTGTTGCCGCGTCTCCAAGCTCGGAGGAAGTATCGTCGCAGAGCTTCGCAAGTCAACCCATCAGACTTCACGGCCCTGGGGCAATCGCGGCCGAGCATACGCCGGGGTCGGACCTTGCACGCTTCGATACCCGTTCCGAGTGAGCAAGCGCAGGCGGGGAGATGCGCTCGCCGCTTGCGGGGATGCTCGCGCGTCGCAGCGCTGCCATTCGTTGGCAAACGTTGATCGAGCGTCAGGTCCAGCGGGGAGTTTCCGACCGAGGATCGCTTTCGAACGAGACGGCCCCCTCCTCTGCGACGACGGCGAGGAGGGCCGCGTGCTCGGTTGCCGTCTGTCGGTGCCAGACCTTGGCCGGGACGATGAAGAGCTGTCCCGCTTCGACGGCGAAGGTCTCCTCGCGGTTTTCCAACAACAAGGTGACCTCCGTGCGCCCATCGAGGACATACAAGAGCTCTTCTTCGCGGTGGATTTCCCACGGTGAAGATCCCATGAAGCGCCCGACGAACACGCCGAACGCCCCCACGCTCCCCAAGCGTGGAAATGCTACCCGGTCTTCCTCGAGGGTCTTGACCTCACCGCACGCGATCGACGAGAGGATCGCCGCAACGTCCAGAACGTTCGTCTCGAGCATGGTTCTTGCTCCTTTCCGGGCGACCGAACTGCGGGTCTCACCGGTGATTTCGAGCGTGGCACGCCGGAAGGTGTGGCTCTTGTCGATTTGGGAACTCCGTCGGAGCACGAATGCGGCGGCGCGGTTCCCGAGGCTTGGAACTTCCGCCGAGCACCTCGAGGCTGCTAGCCTCTGGAGGTGGCGTCCAACGCGGAGCACGGCGCTCGCGCCGAACATCTCCAGCGATCCGTCCTGGTGCACCGCGGCCGCGCCGGCGCCACGGACTGGCAGCTCGCGTTTGGGCGGCCTCACCCTGCGCTCGGCAGGTGGATCGCCGGGTACATGGGGTGCATCGAGACTTCGCCCAACCCCGTCTTGCGCCGCGAACTACCTGGCCCCCACGTCATCCTCGTCCTCGATCTCGCGGGGACAGTCGCCCTTTGCCACGGTGCGGCGGCGCATCGGGGGGAAGTCGAGGAGCTGACGACGCGACCGACTTGCGCACGGGGGGAGGGCTTCATCGTCGGTCTCTCGCGCACGGCATCCCTGACGCAAACCACCGGTCACATGGAGGCGATAGAGGTCGGCTTGACACCCCTTGGCGCCGCGGTGCTCCTCGGTGTGGCGGGGCACTCCCTGGTCGATCGGGCCACCCGCGCGAGCGACGTGCTGCGAGGTCCCGGGTCGGAGGTGCAGGAGCTCGTGGGGCGGCTGAGGGACTCGCCCTCCTGGTCGAGCCGTTTCGCAATCCTCGACGCGTTCTTCCTCGCCCGCATCCATCCTCGCGCCGAGGTCCCGTCCTGGCTCGAGTACGCCTGGGAAACGATCTCGGGCCACGCTTCGGACCTCAGCGTGAGCCGACTGGCGGTCGAACTCGGCTACAGCCGGCGCCACGTGACGGCAGTCTTCGATCGCGTGTTCGGAGTGGGGCCCAAGACCGCCGCGCGCCTCTGCCGATTCGCGCGAGCGGCCGAGACCCTCCGATTGCACCGTTCCTCCGGAGCGTCGATTTCTCTGGCTGGGTTGGCGGTCGAAAATGGGTACACCGATCAATCGCACCTCACCCGCGAGTTTCGTGCACTCGGAGGCATCACGCCGTCGGAGTACGTGCGCTGCGAGGGTCAAGGGCAACTCGGTCTGCCGCCGCGCGCACGCGACCCCAACGTGCATGCGCCCGACTCCCAACCTTAGTTCGTCATCCTCACGGTTCCACGGCGTTAGCCCTCGACCACGTCGTCCACCGAGCAGACGAGCTCCTCGCTCACGAGCGCATCTTCGTCCTCCGGAAAGCTCGCGAGCGCGACGACGACGTCGTCGCATCGCGACTCGAGCTCACCGAACGTCGGGGCGACGCACACGGGCCCCGGAGCGTCGACGAAACGCAGGGCGGAAGCCGACGATGGCTCGGACCGCACGCGCTCGGAGGCGGGGGTGCCCGAGATCATGAAGAGGACCGCGGCTGCCATGGCAGCGAGCGACGCGGCGTGTTGCGTCGGCGCCCCAAGGCGCCGCGAAGGCTTGAGCTGCCGTGCGGCCTCGTGCAAGGCGAGCTCGAGTGCCGCGGCGCGCTGCAACGCGCGAGCACACGAAGCGCACGTGTCGACGTGCGACTCGAACTCTGCGCACCGCGAACCAACGAGCTCACCGCTCACGTACGCGCAGAACATCTCCTGGCTCGGATGGTCACGGAACACGATCGGCACTCCCCTCCAAGGCCAAGCGGATACGCTGGCGCAGCTCGCAAACGATCTGACGGACGCGCTGAGTCGAGAGCCCGAGCTCCTCCCCAATCTCCTGCGCAGACTTGGGTTCGCCGCCGAACATGGAGAAAAACACGCGCTTGGCGTTTGGATGCGCCCGATCGAGCACCGCCTGGATCGTTCGCAGTTGCTCACGCGCGAGGACCTGCTGCTCGAAGCCCCCACCCGTGGGGGCCGCGTCCTCTTCCCCCCATGGCTCGAGTCGGTACCGTTCCTCGCTGCGTCGGCGCTCATCGAGGAGCAAGAAGTTGGCCTGCGCGATCACGACCCCGGGGAGCTTGAGCTCCGACAGCCGCCCCTCGCGATGCCGCTGGATCACGCGCAGCCAAGCCTCTTGGGCGAGTTCTTTGGCGCGTGCGGCCCGAACGCCCCGCGCGAGCAACGAGACGACCACGCGCTGTCCATGGCGCCGCATCTCGAGGTTCCAATCGACGTCGACGCCGGTCGGAGTGAAGCGCAAGGGCCACGACAATTCTTGCACGTCACCAGATTCGGTGACATCGAGCATCAAGGCCCAGTCTGCGAGTCGCGAGGTCACTCCCATAAGAAGAACGCGCTGCAACGCGCGGGCATATCGTATCGCGGCTTCGGCGCTTTCACCAGCGCAGACGATTAATCGATGCCCCCTCCGCAGCGATCGGCGACCATCGAGGTCCTGGAACAACCCTCCCGAGCCATTCATGCCGGCTCGGAACGGGCTGCTGCGTGCGCCATGTCGACCTCCAACGGCCAAACATCCACCCAAGTCCAAGCTCCCTCCAAACGGGTTGCGCGAAATCTCGCGACCCCAGAGCCCGAAGACGACCTCGTGTTTCCGTTCGAAGAGGATGAGATCCCTCCCGCACCTCCGATGGGGACCATGAGTGAGACGAGCGATCAAACCATCTCGAAGCCAACGACGATCAGCGTGCCCGTCGAGCGCCCGGCCATGAGCTTGGCCAACTGTGACCTCTCGGGTGCAGACCTCTGCAACGCATCGTTGCCCGGCGTGTCCCTCGCGGGCGCCGTACTCATCGGGCTGCGCGCTGCCGGTGCAAACCTCTCCGGTACCGACCTCGGTCACGCCAATCTCGAGCGAGCGGACCTCGCGGGCACCGACCTCGAGGGCAGCAACCTGGAGCAGGCAACGCTGCGCCGCGCGACGCTCCGCGGCGCGAACCTCAAACACGCCAACGTCGAGGGCGCACAGCTCGAGGGCGCCATCTTGTCGAACGCGGACCTGAGCGAGATTCGCGGGCTCGCCCGCGCCAGCCTCGAGGGCGTCTTGCTCGACGGCGTCAGTCTCATCGGTCGAGACCTCGACGGTGTCGTCTTGCGGCGGGCCAACCTGAGCGGATGCCAGCTGACCGAGGCGAAGCTGCGCGGCGCCAACCTCGAGGAGATCGAGGGCCGCGACGCGGACCTCAGCGGCACCACGATGACCCAGGCCAGCTGCGGCGGAGCCCAACTCGCCGGGGCCGATCTCTCCGCCGCCGCGCTCGCGGGCAGCGACTTTCGTCGCGCCCGGATGGTCCAGGCGCGCCTGCTCGAGACCAAAGCCGAGGGCGCCAATTTCGAGGGCGCCGATCTCAGCGACGCCGTGCTCAGCCGCGGCGAGTTTGCGCGCGCGCGGTTCGTGGGCTCCAACCTCACGGCCGCGGTCCTCTCTGGCGCAAACTTCGAGGGCGGAGTGTTCGATGGCGCCAATCTCCAGCGCGCACAGGCGAGCGGCGTGAACCTGAGCCAAGTCTCCTGCCGCAACGCCGATCTCACGCGGGCGCAGCTCCGCGATGGCATGCTCGCGGGCCTACAGCTCGAAGGCGCAGACCTGCGGCGCGCCGATTTCACCGCGGCATCCTTCGAGGGCGCAAACCTTTGGCGGGCCAATGTCGCAGGAACCAACTTCGAGCGCGCCAACCTGGTCTCCGCACAACTCAAGGATGCCCTCAACCTCCGTCAGGCCAAGTTCGACGGCGCGACCATGCGCGGCGCGAGCCTCGATGGCGCCGCGCTACAAGGGGCCCAACTCGCCGGGGCCGATCTCGAGGGCGCAAACCTCGAGAATGCGGATCTCGAGGGCGCAAACCTGCGCGGGGCCAAGCTCAAAGGTGCCCGACTCGCCGGGGCCAACCTCGCGCACACCGATCTCGAAGGTTCCGACCTCTCGCACACCGACTTGCGCTACGTCCTCGGCTTCGCAGAAGCCAAGCTTGCGGGCGTCAAACTCGTGGGATCCAACCTCGCCGACCTCGAGCTCAGCTCGGCGAACCTGGTGGGTGCCGACCTCACGGAGGCCAACCTCAATCGAGCGCAACTCGCCTTGTGCGACCTCACCGATGCGATTCTCACCCGAGCATCGCTCACCGGGGCCGACCTCCAAGGGACCGTACTCGTCAACGCCAACCTCCACGGGGCCGATCTCCGGGACGTTGCCAATCTCCGCGATGCCGAGCTGCGCGGGGCGACGCTGGAGCAGGCCAACCTTTCGGGGCTGAGCCTCCAGCGCGCGCGCAACCTCGGCGATGCACACTCGCTCGCCGGAACCGTGCTTCGCCGCGCCGACTTGCGAGGGATCAACCTGCAAGGCGCCAAGCTCGAGGGGGCCGATCTCGGGGGTGCAGAGCTCAGCGGTGCCCGCTTGCAGAAAGCCAACCTCCGTCGCGCAAACCTGGTCGACGCCGAGCTTTGGCGCACGCGCCTCGAACAGGCGCAGCTCCAGGGCGCCAAGCTGACCAACGCCTCGTTCGCCGAGGCCAACTTGAGCGGCGCCGATCTCACGGACACCGCGAGCGAGGGCACCGACTTCACGGGGGCCCAAACCGACGGCGCAAGCGGCCTCCGCAGTGCGTCACCGCAAATAGCTTGAGATGGCGTCATACCAGACGCCCCCCATGCGCGCGTAGCCCGGTTCTCCCGGGTGCACGCCATCGGCCAGCTCGCTCTCCGGGAACCCGGTGTACTGATCCACGAAGATGACGTGCGCGCCCGCGGCTGCGCGCTCGTCCACCAAAGGTGGGATCGTCCCGTTGTAGACAGCGACGGCATCGCTCGCGAGCGGAAACGGAATGATGCTGCTCACCACGATGAGCGCATCCGGAGCCTGCTCGATGAGCTCGTCCAGCAGCGCAGCGAGGCGGTCCGGTGCGCCCGGGCCCGAGTCGTACATATCGTTCATGCCCGCGTGGACCAAAATGATGTGCGGCACCTCGTTCAACGCGGGGGCTGGAACGCGGTCGGCAATCTGTTGGATGGTCTCGCCATTGACCCCCTCGTGATTCCGCGGAAACGGGACGCCCTCGACCTCCGCGGGCCCATTGGGCGCTTGGGTCCCGATGAACGTAATCTCGTGGCCTTCCTCGAGCGCGCGACGGAACAACTCGACGCGGTATCCCCCGGCATATACGAGCCCAAACGTGATCGAGTCACCGAGGGGTAAGATGCTACATGGGCCAGTCGACGGGCACGGCTCGAAGTCCACGTTGGAGCTCGAGTCCTCCGAGGTGTCGGCGCCCCCGGTGTCCGTGAGAACCTCGTTCGTCGTATCCGAGGTCTCGGCGGAATCGGTGACGTCCGTCGTCGAGGTCGCGCTCGTGGTGGAAGTGATGCCCGTCGTCGGATCGGCCGTCTCGGTCGGTGTCGACGTCGCTGAAGCAGAGCTCGTGCTGCCCGTTTCCGACGTCCCTTCGTCATCGCTGGAGCTCGTTGCGGTCGTTGGATCGCCGCCCTCCGTCGACTCGCCCTTGGAATCGACTTCCGAGCCGTCGTCCTCGGCGCTCCCCGAGGATTCTTCGGAACCGTCGGTCCCGGCGGTCTCGGGAGGCTTGGGGTCGAAGCACGCGGTGCACAAGCAGAACGCCAGGAGGTTCGGCGCCAGAGCGCGCGCGGACTTCGCCAATCGGATGTCGGGTTGAACCACGAAGGTCTCTCCTACTGCCACCCACTTGGATACGCATCCGAGAGGTCGCAGGTCACGCGACGAGGCTTGCACGAGGTCCTCGGGGCTGTCTTCAGATTCCCGAGAAAAAATTCTCTGGATCCGACGTACCCCCTCCAACAAAAACGACCACCGATCCATCGCGAGTGGGGCTAGCCTACCCAGGAAGCGTCGTCACACCATGACCACCAGCGCCGAGACCCAAGTCCTTCATCCGAGTCCGCCGTCCAAGTACGGCGTTGCGCTCACTGACTCGGATTGGATCGGCCTGCCGCTTCGGGTTGGGCACATTCCCGAGTCGGGGACCGTGGAAGACCTCTCTAGCGCCACTGACGCCGTTCTGGTGTGGTCCGGCGGCACCACCGAGGTGGACATTCGCTACAGCAACCCAGGCTCCACCGCCGCGCGCAACCACAGCTTCTCGCGAAGATCGGGTGCACTCGATCTCCTCCCACGCGGTACGCGACTCCTCCGTGTGGTGTGGCACGGTGAACCCTCGATCTGCACCTCCGTCACGTTGCCTGAAGCCACGCTCGCTGCCCTCGGTCCCGAGTGCGCCAACGGCTTGTGTACGGAAGAGGGCGCGCGATTCGGGTTGTTCGACGGCCACGTGGTCGATCTGGTGCAGAGGCTCCAGTCACAGGCGGAAGGCGAGCAGAACTACGGCGCGGTCTATGTGCAGTCGCTCTCCCTCGCGCTCGCGTCCTATATCGTCGCCCGATACGGCAGCCCGAGATCCTCGGAGGAAGCCACACCGAGCCGCCATCTCTCCCGCACGCAGCGTAGAGCCGTCGAGACCTTCGTGGAGAGCGAGCTCGCCTCGAACTTTGGCCTCGTCGACCTCGCCTCCATCGTCGGCTACAGCCCCGACCACTTCTCCCGCCTGTTCAAGCGCGCGCTCGGTCAGTCCCCCCATCAGTATGTATTGTCTCGGAGAATCGAGCGCGCCAAAGCCATGCTCAAAGCGAGCGATCATTCCATCGCCGAGATCGCGGTCGCGTGTGGGTTCGCGAATCAGGGTCACCTGACCACGGCGTTCCGGCGCAAGACCGGGTTGACGCCGTTGGCCTATCGCCGGAGTTGAGACGCGCGCCTCCCCCTCATCCTCGAGCCCGGACCTCGATCATCGCAGCCTCCGTGCGCCCGTAGACCTCCGGGTAGTACATCATCTCGCCCGTCGTCGCCGGCCAATGGAACGTCCCGGCCGTGGTCGCGCGCACGAACACCGTGGTCTTGTGGCGCCCGGGGGGCACGGCGTCGGCATACACCATGACGCGATCGGCCCGCACCTCTTGGTGACTGACCCACGCCGCGCGTCCTCCCGAGATCCGCATGGCACCCGTGCCCGCCCCGAGCCCGGAGTTCACCCCTTCGAGCCCCGCGGGAAGGGGAACCTGGATCGCCACGAAGGTAAGCTCGCTCTCCGCGGTGAGCTCGAGGTCGATCGCCAGCAGCTCACCGAGTTCGAGGGCTTCGCCTGGCGGCTTGCCTTGGTCGCGCCGTAGCGCACGGACGAGGCCGAGACCTTCGGCGCGGGCCTCGACGGGTCCGGTGGGTGCCCAATCGAGGCCAACACGATAGTAGAGGCGCCCGGCCCCGCGCTTGTGCAGCAGGAGCGCCTGCGCTCCCGCGTCTGCCCGGGTCGCTTCCGGTGAGGACGCGCCGAGCAGCGTCGCCATGGGGACAAGGGCGCGTCGTTCTTCCATCTGGCGCCCCGCGAAGGACTGGCGCACGAGCGCATCACCGGCAAACCAGATCGTTGCGTCGAAATGGGGCTCGTCGCGCTCGCGGACCCGCGCATATTCGGCCATGGCGAGCAGCGCATAGGCGTTCTCTTGGGTATTGGCCCAGCGCCCGCCCCGACGCGCCTGCATCAGGCCCAACGCGAGCTTGCCGATCAAACGATGCTCGGGCTCGACCTGCAACAGCGCGAGGAGAACGATCGCGGAGCTGCGATCGTCGCTGTCGAAATAGGTCCACCACTGCCCCTGAGACGTTTCGATCCTGGCGCTGTCCTCTCGCTCATCGATCCGAGCGAGCAGGCCATCGCGCAAGACGGGCACGCGAACGTCGGCCGGATCTGCGCGATGCATGGCCATGAGCAGCAGCCCCTGGGCAAAGATCGGCAAGCGACCGCGACGCTCCCAGAGACCATCGAAGACCGCCTTGCGCGGCAGTTGGTCCGCCTCCGCGAGCGCGTGCAGCCCCATCACCATGGGGATGTCGGCTTCGAGCGGCGGCACCGGCATGGCCAACCACCCGTCGAGTTGCTGCGACAGAGCGCCGAGCGCCCGTTCGAGCGTGGATCCCGGGACCGCAAAGCCACTCCGTCGGGCTCGCGCGAGCACCCACGTCGCGTACGCCGAAGCGTAGCGAGACGGCTCGGAGTCCCCCGGCCAATACGAGAATCCACCACCTTCGAGCTGCATCGATTGGATGCGCGCAAGGCCGGCCTCCACGAACACCTTGGGATCCTCGATACCCAGCGGAAACTGCCGGGCAAGCTCGCCCAGAGCGATGAGCGGCAACAGTCCGCTCGAGGTTTGCTCGATGCAGCCGTGCGGATACGCGATGAGATAACGCGCGGAGTCCTCGAGCCCCCCGAGCAATGTCGATGTCATGGAGACCGAGAGGCCGCCATGGGCGACGTCGATCCGCCTGGCATCGGGCAGCTTGAGTGGCAACGCAGCGGGGCGATCGCTCGCGAGTTCGCCATACGCCGCGACGCGCTCGAGCGTGGTGGGTTCGCGCTCGATCGGCAGCGGAATCCGCACGGCATCTTGCGCCTCGCTCTCGCGATGCTTCGCCGACGCGCGGACTTGGGCCGTCCCGACCGCGAGCGCCCGTACCCGCACGTTCGCCCTCATCTGCCCCGCCGGATCGACGGCGAGCGCGAGCTTGGTCGGTGACAAGATCTCGAGCACACCCGCGGGTTCGAGGACCTCGAGCTCGACCTCCACCATGCCCGCGGGGCCGCCGAGGTTTTGGACGATGAGCCCGAGCTCCGCCACGTCGCCGGGTCGGAGCAAACGCGGCAGCACGGGCCTCACGATGAGGGGTCGGCTGACACGGACGCGCTGTTCCCCAATGCCGAATCTCCCGACGGCGACCTCGGGCACCACGCCTGCGGAGGCAACGGCCGTGACGCGGTAGGTGGTGAGGTTGTCGGGCAGTTCGCCGTGGACGCGCGCGACCCCGCGTTCGTCGGTCCGCACATCCCCGATGTAGATCGGCGCGGTCTCGAAAGCGGAGCGGTCCTTCGCAACCATCGCGCGCCCGGACCGGACCCGCGGGGCGGCCCCGCCGTATCCGGCGCCCGATCCATATCCGCCACCCATGCCGAGGCCTCCGATCCCCCATAGCCCCGCGAGTCCGTCCTCGTTCCATTCGATGGGGACATAGGGATCGCCGACGCTCGAGAACGCAAGCAATAGCTCCCTATGGCTATCGAGACGCTCGACATTCGCGGGCCGCAGGGGAGCAAAGAGATCGACGAGCGGAGGGAGATTCACGGGTCGCAGCGACAACACGGCTTCGTCCACGGCCCACAGCGAAACGTGGGCGCGCACGGGTTCGCCGTCGTCCTCGGTCACCCTCACCTCGATGGGGAGCCGATCTCGGGGCCGCGCCTCGCCGGGAACCCGCACCTCGACGGCGAGGTGGCGGTGCGATGCCGGCACGTTCACATCGATGTCGTCCCAATGCAGCTGCGGCAACACGGGCGGGCTGCCGGCACCGGGGACCACGGCGATGAGCTTCGCCCGGGGTACCCACCCTTCGTCCACCTGCAGAGGCACCCGCGCAGCACCGTCCACGAGGGTGAACGCGATCCGCTTGCGCACGCCTCCGGCAGCGAGCACGAGCTCCCCCTGTCCATCGAACGGCGCCGAAACGATCGCCTCCACGCGGTCTCCCACGGCGGGTTCGCGTGCGCTCAGGTCCACGGTCAGACGCTGTGAATCGGTCCGCGGAACATACCGAGGGTAGGGTTCCGATACCCATAGATCCGCCTCGAGCCCAGCGACGTAGCGCCCTCCACCCCTCCGCGCGGATACCTCGATCGCGTAGCGGCCGTGATCCAATGCGGGGAGCTCACATTTCGCGGTGGGCGACGCGTGGCTCGTCGAAACGCGGCACGGCTTCAAGCCCTCTTTGCGATCGACCCAACCATCGAACACTTGCCGCCTTCCTTCGAGTCGGGTCTTCTGCGTCGAATACCGGCGCGTGACTTCGACGAGCACATCGTCGACCGCCACGGTCGCACCGGCATGATCGAGCGTACGCACGACGATCGCCGTGTCGTGGGGTGCCACTCCCGAGGAAGGCCGCTCCATCGCCAGGTAGAACTCGGGATGCACGTTCACCGCCGTGTCCGCCCCGACCTCCTGGGCAGACGCATCGCGGACGGCGACCGCGACGGCGCAGGTGAACGGCCGATCGTCGTGGGTGAATGTCGGGACCAACGAGAACTCGACTTGGCCACGCCCCGGGTTCGTCACCACGACCGCCGCGGACCCAGAGACCTCCCGGTCGGGATCTCGCTTCCCCCACCCCACCCACCACCGAGGATCGAGTCCAGGGGGTCGGTACGCCGAGGGTCGACACGCCGTCTCCGCGCGGAGCGACGTCATCGGCACCGCGTCTCCGAAGTAGTAAGAAGCACTCGAAACGACCCGGATCGCATCGCCATGTCGGATGTCTGGGGTCGTCGTCGTCGCCGTGACCTCGAACTCAGGTGTCCTGAAGTCCTCGACGGCGACGGTGGCCTTCGCATCGGCCCCGAGCAACGACGCCTTGACTTCATGGCGGCCGAGCGCGCCGCGGGCAGGCACCTGCAACGAGCCCCAGAACTTCCCCGCTTTCGTCACCGCGACCTCTCGCGTCGCGACGAGCTCGCCACGAGGATCCTGGAGCTCCAACCGCACGACCGACTGCGCCGGCGTCGGCCGCAAGCCCACATCGGTGAACGGCGTCGCAATCGCGGACCAACCGGTCACACGAATCTCCTCGCTCGGTCGATACGCGCCTCGCTCGGTCGTGATCGACACGATGGCCCGCTCTTCCGCGTCCAATCCGCCCTCGCTGGGGTTGGCCCCAAACCCATGCCCGCCAGCATCGACCACCAAGCGATCGTCCCCGGCCACGATCTCGATGACCGCGTCCGGCGACCAATGCCGCATGCTGCCGAGCTCCGTGCCCCCGCGCGCGTCCGTGCGTCCGACGTCCTGCGAACCGGTCCCGACCCATCGAAAGATCCGCGCGTGCTCGACAGGGGTCTGATTCGGCAAGCGTGTCACCCTCACCGCGCTGCGCGGCAGCGAGGTCATGCCCGAGAGCGCCAAACCGGACACTTGATAGATCTGGCGCACCGGTTTGGGCAAAGCGCGTCCCTGTGCCCGTGGAGCGACCCGCCCCGGCGCGACCTCGACCAGGAGCGGTCCCCGGGCATCGCCCACGAAGGCGCGGAGATCGATCGCTTGAGACGTCCAGGCGAACTCCCCCTCGTGTCGCAGCTCGATCTCCTTCCGTACGACCTTCGCGGGCCAGCGCGCCTTGGACAGATCGTCCGTCCGGCTCAAATGAACGAACGCCGGGACATCGAGCGGCGCAAGCGTCACCACGACGGTCTCCAGGTGCCGCGCATCGACCCCAATGTGGAGCGGACCATCCGGCATCAACGTGCCGCTCTTGGGGCGCAACTCGAGCTGCGTCCGCGGCTCCACGAACGCGACGGTCTTGGAGAACGGCGCCGCGAGGGGCTGCCCGTACACATCGCGCATCCCCGCGACCTCGATCGTGATGGATTCCCCGCGCTTGAACTCACCCCATACGACCGCGGAGTCGAAACCCTTGGATTGCTCCGTCCGGTCCTCCATGTTGGGCCGCACCTCGAATCCCCGGACAGGCGTGGCCAATCGAATGTTTCGCAGTTGGGAACGGAGTACGGGGTTCGAGAACTCCACGGTCACCGGCCCGACGCCGCAACCATCTCCAAAGTTCTGACCCTCGCACCCGACGCCCTCGATGACCAGGCCACGCTCCACGGCAAATGCGACGCGCACGGGCTCCCCCATGGGCAGCGGCCCCGTCGTCGGAAGATCGCCATCGATCTCCACGACGACCTCCGCGCCAAGCGGCCACGGCTCCACCGGTTCGATCACCCGCAGGTGCTCCTCTTCCTCCACGTACACATCCCGTTCGTTTCGCCGCGGCGAACGCAGACGTACGGGGACTTCGGAGAACGCACCCGCCCCTACCCGCACTTTCGCGCGGAGATGCTTGGCGATCGCCTCGGTGCGGATCCCAGGCTCGGCGCTCAGGAGCAGCGGGTGTTTCCAGTGGACACGGGGAAGGTTCCGCTCGTCCGTTTCGTAGGCATCGGGCACGTGCAGGTGGACCGAGGGTCGCGGCGTGCTGAACTCGAAGTCTGCGGAGACCGGGATCTCGACGCCCGCCTCGGACCTCACGGACCCCTGCGCACGCACCCGCCAGGCGGTCGCCACCGGAAGTTCACCTTCGGGTTCGAACACCAAGCGCGTCGGACCCTCCCAGCGCAGGCGCCCCGGGAGCGGCGGCTCGATCCGCAGGCCGAGCGTCGCAGGGTCGACCTCCTCCTTCTCACCCAACGCACGCACCGGCGCATCGAAGACGAACTGGACCTGGCTCGCGACCGAAGTCTCTCCGCGCGGACCCACATCGATGAGCTTGGGCGTGACGGGCTCCGCGCTCGGCGGGCCCTCGGTGCGCCTGCCTCCCGGTACCCGCACCGCCGCAACCTCGGGCTCGAACGCCGGAAGCCACTGCGCATCCTCGAGCGATGGCGGGACCTCGGGTTCGGTCTTCGTTGCCACGCTGGGCTGACACGCTGCGGCAAGGGTCGTGAGAACGCAACAGAGCACCATCCAGGCTGCAACAGCCGCCGAGCTTCCGCGCATGCCCCCAAGACTACGCGGCCGAGGAAAAGTTCCGAACCTCCTGCGAGGGTCCCAAAGCCCCGGCCACGGGGGGAAATACTGGCTACTGGACGCCGTTCTCGGCCAGATCCGCGCCGAGATTCGCGACGATGGCATCGACCTCGGTCATGAAGTCGTCCTCGATGAGCTCGAGCGAGCGCTCGAGGCCGTACGTGACCGCGAACTGCACGATCGGAAGCTTCTCCGGCGTCAGTGGGACGCCATTGGCTTGGAAGAACGCGGGAGCCATCGCGCCGAGCTGCGATTCACGTATCCGAATCCGCGCGGGCGTCGAGTTCACCCCCCCGTTTCCGAGGACGCCGCGCGCGAGGACGTCACCCTGACGACAACCCCCAGGGGGTCTACCCAGAGCTTGCGGCACATCCATTGCATTGCTTGGTGGACGCCGGATCGCACCATGTTCCGAGGTTCCGGCACTCCCCGCACCTCCGACGTCGTCCATTGATCAGAAGGATTCGATGCCATGCGCCCAAAGCCCGTCACCAGCAAGACAATCATTGTTCTACTGCTACTCCCGAACGCGTGCGGGGGCGGATCGAATGATGACACCATCTCCACGAGCCTCGGAAGCGACAGTTCCGGAGACCCAAGTGGCACCTCGGAGTCCTCCAGTTCGACCAGCGACACCCCAGCCAGCGCGTCCACGACGGAATCCGCCGATCTTCCCCGTTGCCCGCGCGACCTCTTGATCGATGACCTGGAGCACGGGATGAACGGACTCCCCGCAATCGGCGATCGTATGGGGTCTTGGTACACATACAACGACGAGTCACCCGGTGCGATGCAGGACCCCCCCGCCGACGGGAGCCCGTTCGTCCCGACGATGGAGACCGCCGCCACCGGCCTCTACGCCGCCCGGACCCATGGTTCCGGCTACGGGGACTGGGGGGCAGGGTTCGGCTTCGACCTCAACAACCACGCTTGCCCGACCGACGCGGACGGCAATCTCCTCGACCCCGAGTGCAGTCCCAATGGCATCCGTATGCGATACGACGTAAGTGCGTATTCCGGGGTGCGGTTCTACGCACGGAGCCTCGGAGAAACGGAGGTCGAGGTCCAATTCAAGGTCCCGATGGAACACGAGACCCCCGTGGACGAAGGCGGCACCTGCGATGCCCCAAAATGCAGCGACTCGTATTTCAAACGCGAAACCTTCACCCCCGAGTGGGAACTCTTCGAAGTCGATTTCAAGGACCTCATGCAGGGAGGATTCGGCGAGCAGTTCTCATGGGATCCGACCGCCGTGTTCGGCCTGCAGTGGCAGGTACCCGCCACGGAAACAGAGTTCGACATCGTCGTCGACGAGGTCTGCTTTTTCTGACCGTGGAGCCCCGCGCCCAAGCGCCCCCACGACGCCCGTGACCTACCCGTGCGGCACGGTCACCACGACGTTGCCGCGTTTGCGCCCCTTGTCGACGTACTGATGCGCCTCGACGATCTGCTCCAGCGAATAACGTCGATCGATCACGACGTGCAGTGCGTCGGCCTCGAGCAGATCCCGGACGTGGGCGAGCGCAGCATTTTTCTCGACGGACATCCCCGCCAAGACCCGCTTGCCCCCCCGCAACCACGTCCACAACGCCCACAGCACGTTCACCAGACCGGTCGTGGGGATGTAGTAGCCGCCCCGCACGAGCGATGCCTTGCAGCGCCCAAATGAGCTCTTTCCTACGGTGTCGAACACGACATCGTAGGCGTTTTGGTTCTTCGTGAAGTCCGAGCGCGTGTAGTCGATCACATGATTCGCACCCAGCGACTTCACGAGGTCGACATTCGCAGTGCTGCAAACGCCCGTCACCTCGGCACCATACGATCGGGCGAGCTGCACTGCATACGTTCCGATGCTGCCGGAAGCACCGATGATCAGCACCTTCTGCCCACGGCGGAGCCCGGCCTTGTCCCGCAGGAAATAGAGCGCCGTGGTGGGTCCATCGACTGCGGCGGCGCTCTCCTCGAATGTCTTGTTCTTCGGCTTGAGGGCGAGCGAAGCCTCCGCGGGCAGACAGAGGTATTGCGCATTCGCACCGATACGAAATCCCGCAAACCCGTAGACGCGATCGCCCGGGACGAACCGAGTCACCCCGGCCCCCACCGCTTCGATCTCGCCCGCGAGCTCCGTCCCGAGCGTCCGCATCCGCTTGCGCGGGCGGAAGAACCCAATGATCACGCGACCCCACAGCGGTTCGCCCCGCCGCATGGCGGCCTCCGCGGACGTCACCGTGGTCGCATGAATCTTGATCAAGACCTCACCGGGTTTGGGGATGGGTTTCTCGACCTCGCGGAGCTGCAACACCTCGGGAGCGCCGAACCTCTCGTAGACGACCGCCTTCATTGGAGATCCCAGCCTACGGCACCACGTTCCAGGTCACCGCTCCAAGCCGAAGTCTCTCCGCTCCAAGCGGGCGAGAGGGGCCCTACACCACCGAGGAGGGGCTCATCCCGAACTTCCGGCGGAACGCCGCCGCGAACTTGCTGGGATTGGCGTACCCCACCTCCGCGGCGACCTCGCTCACGCTATGGCGGCGCGCCAGCAGCAGGCGGCGAGCTTCTTCCATGCGGTACTCGCGAAGATATCCATAGACCGTGGACCCAAACAGGGTCCGGAATCCTGCCTTGAGCTTCGCCTCGTTGAGGCCCGCACGGCGAGCCAGCTCGGGCAACGTGGGAGGATCCTGGCGACGCGCCACGAGGATCTGCCGCGCCGTCTCGAGGCGATCGCGGTCGTACTGCGACAGGTTCGGCGACGCGGCCTGCTCCAAATCTTCGAGCGCAGAGATCAGGTTGGCCAGCAACTCGAGGCCCTTGGCTTCGAGATAGAGCTGACGCGCGCCGCCCTTGGCATCGCAGTAGAGGATCTCCTCCAAGACGCGTGAGGTCGCCGCCGAAACGGCCTCGCCCGGCGATGGCCATTCCCCCGCGAGCACGCGTTCCACCGCGCGCGGCAAGACCGGAGTTCCGAGGAGCTCTCGCAAGCGGCTGGGTTCGAGCTCCAAGGAGAGCTGCTCGTGCTCACGCGGCTCCGATCGCTCGGGGAACTCGAACCCCACCTGCACTGGCCGTACCACGTGACTGAGGTGGAACGTTCCGCTGGCGAGCTCCCGCGAAGACCCCATCAGCGACTTCACGCGCGGTCCAGGCCCCCTCATCACGATGAACTTGAGCGGCGTCGCACCGTGCTCGATGGTCATGTTCCAGGGCCGTTGCCATCGCAACCTGGAAGCCGTCATCAGCACCCCGGAGCGGAGGAACGCGGCGTGCGTAACGCCTCCGCGATCCCGATGCTCCCAACGAAGGCGACGCTCGAACTCCCCGAGCCTCTCGACCCTGCCCGCGCTTCCAAGCACGAGACTCGCGAAGCGCTCGAGCTCGTGTTCGCTGACCTCGATCCCCACCCCAGCGAGCCTACCCGACGCCAAGCGCTCCGTCGAACCTGGCCGAACCCGCCCAAACCCGGACCACGGCAGGGAACAGGGACGCACCTCGAGTTTCGGGGACCGCGGAATGTCCGCCTCTGCACCCGTCCTATGTTCACCGTGAACAACTCCGAGAGCGCTACAATCGCACCGTGATCGATGCGATGCGACTCCAAGAGGCTGCGCGTTCCCTCGCGCGCAAGGATGTAGGCGGCGCGCTCTCGAGGCTCCGGCAAGTCCTCCGATACCCCTCGATCTGCAGCCGCGAGAACCTCGCGGTCGCGCTCAAGCAGATGTCCGAGGCGTGTCATCAGCTCCAACAACCGGAGGCCGCCGCCGCGGTCGCGTACCCGGCAACGCGCCTCCACGACGCCGACGCGCTCCGGGACGCCGCGCGCTCGCTGATCCGTCACCGCCACCCCGACATCGCCGCAGGAATCCTCTACTACGCCGTGCACTGGTTGTCCGTCCCGGACGAGGCGTGGTCCGACCTCGCCACCTGCCTCGAACAGCTGCACAACCCGGAGGACGCCGCCGCCCTGCTGAAGAACTCCGGAGCCGCCGAACGCTCCATCGAATGCCGCTACCAACTCGGGCTCCATCGGGCGATGAGCGGCGACCTCGAGGGCTTGCGGTCGCTCCTACCTTCGTTCCTCGACACCCCGCACCCGGAGGCCCCCGCGTGGCACGGACGTTTGGCGGCGATCCTCACCCGCGCGGACGCTTTGGCCCAACATCGCGAACGCACCGACTCCGGCACCGAGGTCGACGCCGCATGGTGGCACTTCGTGCTCAACGGATGCCTCATGCTGCACGCCGCCCCCGAGAGCCAGGGCGGAACACTGGGGCGCTACTGCATGCATGGCGACCAGCCAGCGCTCGTCCGGACCGGCATTCATCGTCTCGGCAAGGTCCTGCAATCCGTCGACCTCACCCCGCCGCGCGTGCTGGCGCTTCCGGATCGCAGCAGCGGAATCCTCGCGAGCGCCGTCGGCCAGCTCTTGGGCAAACCCGTCGAACCGTGGTCGGATGCCGCACCCGATCAGCCCGGGCTCGTCGTCGCCTACGATCTCGAGCGCGTCGATCCGTCCATTCGCGAACGTCTGGCCCACCACCATCCGAATCAGTGGCTCTACGCCCACGCGGCGTGCTGGACCAAGCCCACCGAGTTCGCCCCGGACTTCGTGACGCTCGTGTACCAGCGCCTCACCGCACCGTGGGACGCCGCGGGCGTGCGGATCATCCCGGAACTGATGGCCGCCTTTCCAGTACCGGACAACCAGATCCCGATCCCGAAGTTCATCCAGAGCATCGTCGGGGCCGATCTGTCCACGGTGGCTTCGCATAATGCGGAGGACACCCTGCTCGCGCTCGTGCGGGGTGCGGCAACCTTCGAGGACGCGGCGGCGGTGGGGATGTTCCGGAAGTCGGGTCGGCGGGCGGAGGTTCGCTGGGCCTCGCCGGTGAAGAGCAACCGGTTCCTGTTGTAGGGCGCGGGCTCATCGCCCCAATTAGGCGGTGCGAATCCGCGCCGCTGTTTGCAGTGCTTGTTTCGAGGTCGCCGCAGGGCATCCCGAGCACGTCGCTTTTCGGTGTCGGGTCAGTCTGCGTCAGGTGCTCACGGGACCTGCGATACCGTTTGCAAACAACGACGGACGCAACGATCCGTACGTGCCGTGCTACGCTCGATGCGTGGTGGGACTTGTGGATGGCTCGATCTTCGCCCGGCGCTATCGTATCGAGGCTCGCCTAGGCGGCGGAGCCATGTCGTCGGTCTATCGCGCCACCGACCTCACGTCCGCGCGGGTGGTTGCAGTCAAGGTCCTCGAACAAAGCGCACACTTGGAACATGCACATCACCGCTTCGTGCAGGAAGTCGCGCTCCTGCGTCGCATCGAAAGCGATGTGGTGGTAGGCGTACTCGACACCGGAGTCACCGAAGACGGCACCGCGTACACTGTGCTCGAGCACATCGATGGAGGGAGCCTCGAGGACCTCCTGGTCCGACGCGGCCGCCTGGAACCCTCCGACGTGATCGCATTGGGCCTTCGGCTCGCGACCGGTTTGGCCGCGGCGCATGGCCTCGGGATCGTGCACGGGGACATCAAACCCGCCAACATTCTGGTCCCGGGAGGAGACCTGTCCGCTGCCAAGCTCGGAGATTTTGGCTTGGCAGAGTCCGTGCAGCCCCAGCTGGGAACGACGCAGGCAGGAATGCTGCTCGGGACACCGAGCTACATGTCTCCCGAGCAGGTTCGCGGCCTGGGCCGCAGCCCCGCAACCGACGTCTGGATGCTCGGCGTCACACTGTATGAGTGTGTTTATGGCCACCTACCGTTCGAGGGCCCCAAAGGGGATCATGGAACACAGGCCGTGTTTGCCGTCCTAGGCCAGATCCTCACCGAACCCGCCCCACTTCCTCCACTCCCCGGCGGATTCGAGACGGTGCTCGCGGTCGCGCTCCACAAGGCACCAGAGCAGCGCTACGCGACGATGTCCGCGTTTGGCGACGCGCTTGCGGCCTTGGAGCGCGGCTCCGCGCCGCCCCGCCCTGGGAGCCTATCGTCACCTGGGCCACATTCGCCATGGGAGGTCTCGGTTTCAGCGAGCCTAGGCGACGCTTCTTTCGAAGGAGGCCTCGCGAACACGACATCCGCGACGAAGCGGTGGTCGCCAGCCGTCTGGGTTTCGCTCTTGTGCACATTCGCCCTCATCGCCGGGGTGGTTGTCACGTATGTTTTGGTGAGGCGTCCCGCCGACCCGGGCCCACCTCAACCCGCGCTCCAGGGACCAGAGGCTTTTCCGCTGCGATTCGCGTGGTGGATCCTGCCTGCAGCCGCCGGTTGCGGTGCATTGTTCGCTGCGGTGGCCTGGCTCACCCTCGGCCACTTCGAGCGCGGCCGCGCGCGGGCGCGATCACGACTGAGCGACGAAACGAACCAGCTTCGCACCACGGCGGGCACCCGGACCCTGCTTTCGAACTCCATTGCCATCACCCTCGACAAGGTCATCGCCGGCGTGGGCGACCCCGCCGTGGACCTCCGGCGCGTCTCTTTGGCGCTCGCGATCGACGACTTTCATCGAGCCACGGCGGGCACCGACCGTCGCGACGCGCTGGCCCGCGCGATCGAGCTTGCCGATAAGATCCAGGACCGCCTCGTGAGTACATCGCCACCCTGGTACGTCGTGCACAAAGAGATGCTCACGGCCACCACAGCGTTGATCGCTGCCGTCACGGCTCTGCTCTCCGGGGTTTCGGCACTGTGGAGGTGAGTCAGTATTGGATCCACGCGAAACCCTCACGCGATGTACACGTGATAGCAGAAGCACCCAGTTTGAATTGACAGGCCGTTCGCCCCCGCAATATATCCATTGACCGTATTGCGCGCAGTAGCGCACTCAACCCCAAGCGCCATGTTATTGGGGGCAGAAGGAATCACTACCGCTAGCCCCCCCTGAGGATATGCGGGCACCCGTGCGTGTTGGATCTTCAAGATATCCGTAGCAACCAATGCCGAAAACCCAGCCGCTGGGCGTGTAAACCCCATGGCTTTCAGTTCCACCGCCAGGGGGCCAATCGTCAGATCGCATTTTTGCAAGTGGTTCGGAAATGCATAGCAATGCACTTCCCGACCAATCCCTGCTCCTCCCAGGGGCTGATTCAGCAGCCAGCGATGCAGCTCCACTTGCAGCCAACCCTCCCATCCTCCAGGAGTCTGGCATTCAACATGTAGCGGATGCTGCGCCTGAGCGATCGCATTGATCCCGTTCAGAATATCTTGCATAGTCACGGCAGCCAGCACTTTTCTGCATCTCGGCAATCGAGAGGTACGACGATGGGTATCATCGGTTAGAGTGAGGATCCACGTTGAAGTCCTCGCGCGTGACCGCCCCGATTCACGCCCCAGGTTCGGGTTCGGCGCGCCAGTACAGGTACGTGCGCGCGCCTTCGAGCGCGGGAGAGTCCACGAAGGCGAGGCGCCCCTCGCCTACGGCGTAGTCCCACTCCCGCCCGGGTGAGAGTGCGTAGAACTCCACGGACGACGAAAAGCCGTGCCGAAACGGGGGACGCGGAACGACGGTGAACGGAACCCCTCGGAGGGCGTGTGTGTGGACGATGGGAATGCGGGAACGGCTGGCGAGCTTGATCCCCGACACGTCCACCAACGCCGAGGCGGAGGGCCGCTGGACGATCCAGAATACGGTGCTCGCGCGCTTGGCCGCGGCCGTGAGCTCGCAGTGCCGCAGACCGCCCTCCAGAACGAAGGCCTGGTAGGGCCGCTCGAGCTTCTTCTGCGCCAGCTGGGTTTCGATGGCCCCAAGCATCTCCTCGAACGCACCGAACAAGTTTGCATGGTCGTAGTTCATGAAGGACGGCTGCACCTCGCGATAGACGCAGAGCTCGATGTAGAGCTCCCGAAGCGCGGAATACAGCGCGTAGGGATGGAAGTCTGTCCCTCCTCGGTCGAGATCGGAGAGGAGCGCGACGAACTGGTAGACGCACCGCAGCGCGTCGCGAGCACCAAGCTGGGTCTCGCTGGACAAAAAGTGCTCCTGGATATCGTCCCGGAGCAGCTGCTCGAAGCCTGTGGCGCAGGCTCGCATCCGATGGAGCACGGCGCCGAAGTACGGCGAGCCTTTCAAACGTACGAGGGCCGGAAGCCAGTCGGCTGCGAGCGACCATGACTTGTCGGCATTCTTCTTGAAGACCGCGACCTCGAAGGACGCGACGCAGCCGTCCCGGTACGGCTCCTTCGACAGCGTGACCCGCTGCACGGCGCGCTCGATGCCTTCTTCGTCATCCTCTCCCACGCGCTCCGAACCGATGATCTCCGGACCGCTCTCGAGGAGCAGATACAAAGTGACCTCGAGGGCGTTGACCTCGTTGAGGTTGAAGGTCTCCTGCGTGAGGACCGTGTTTCCGGGAAGATCGAGGATCTCCCCGGTACGCAAGAACACGAGCATCGACCGGATGTCGACGATGCCGTTTCGCAACCTGTGCTCGTCCCACGTCAGCTCCGCCACCCCGTAGAATGGGAGCCCCCACGACTCGAGGATCCTCTGCCGCTCGAGCCGCAAGGACTCCTCCTGGGCGTGGAAGTGCTCGGGCAACAAGGGTTGCCCGATACGCCAGTGGACCTTTGCGGAGCGATGCTTGGCAGTCACGGAGTTCCGGGCTCACGATCTCCGCGGCGAAGGTGATCAGCCCATGGCCGCGGCGGCTTGCGTGCCGATCTTCAGGCCCCAGTTGCGGATGAACTGTTTCTTCGAATCCGTGGCAAAATGCAAGGCGTACGTCGAGTTCCCGGCGGGTACGACCTCGAAATAGATTGCGAAGACGTTCACGTCGATACCCGGAGCGATCTTCGTGGGCTCGCTCGCCACCATGAGGCGGATTTCACGGCCGCCGGCGGCATTGAGCTGGGCTTTGAGCGTCTCGGGGTCCTTGGGGTACGACTCCTCGTACCAGGTCTTGTTCTCTTCGTCGAAGTTGGCGATCCACCACTCGAGCGCATCGATCTTCGTGGTGGTGAGCGCCGTCTTCTGCTTGGCGCTGATGAGCGACGCGTTCTCCCCGGAGATGTAGGCACTGACGCAGAGCGGGTCGCCCACGCCACCCGCGTAGGACAGGTGCTCGATCACCCCGGTGCATTTGATCTTCTCTTTGCCCGTCCCCTCCATGGCGACCTTCTTGTAGTTGGTGCTGGAGGGGTTCCAGGGGCAAAACACCTCGATGTCTTGGGCCAGCTGCTCGCCGCCGAGGTCGAGCCCCTTGAACGAGAGGAGGTAGCCGACCCGTTGCTTCTTGGTGGGGTCCATGATGAACCCCGATTTCCAGTCACACGAGAAATTGAACATAGTTGACTCCAGCCGAGGTTTCAGGCGCCGAGACGGGCGTCGATCCGCAGGTCGACGTCGAGGCCTTCGAATTGTACGTGGGGGAGGACGGAGAGCTTGCAGTGGTACCAGCCGATCTTGCCCGGGACCTCGAGGACCTCGAGCGAGTAGGCCTTGAACGGATAGTAGCGCAGCGTCAGATCGTCGGGGTTGACGAGCGCCGTGGTGTATCCGGCGATCCACCGATCGATCTGGCTTTGGACCGACAGCGCGTTGGCCGAAGAACCGATGTTGTCCCGCATGATGCACTTGAGATAGTGCGCGATCCGGGTGATGGAGAACGTGTAGGCGAGGTTGGTCACGAGCTGGGAGTTCTCGGAATCCTTGGGATCCTTGAACGTCTCGGAATACTTGACCGATTGAGCGCTGTAGAACGCTGCCTCATTGGCCCCCTTCTTCTGGATGAGGGGGATGAAGCCGGCCTTCGCGAGCTCGTACTCACGAAAGTCGGGCATGGCGATCTCGACCGCGGTCTTGGTCTGCCGTTCACCGCGCAGCTCGAACTGATGCGCCGCAAGGTTCTCGATCTGCCCACCCGCGCGGGGACCACGAATGTACTGACACCATCCGGTGCTGGCGAACGAGCGCGCGAGGTTGCGGGCAAACAACATGACCGCGCTACCCCACAGGTAGCCGCCATCCTCTTGCCCTTCCTCCACGCCGTTGCGCTCGTTGAAGCTGATGTCCTCCGCCGGGTAGGTCTCGTCGTTGTAGGGCGGACGGAGCATCACGCGCGGCAGCACGAGACCGATGTAGGCCGCCTCCTCGCTGCGCCTCAGCTCATTCCAACGCTTGTACTTGGGCGTACTCAGCAGCGTGCTGAGATCGCGGAGCTGGTTGAGCTCGTCCATCGAGTTGCAACCGAAGAACTGCGGCGTCACGGAGCCGATGAACGGTGCGTGGCACGCCGTGGCGATCTTGCCCATGGTCTCGAGCCAAACCATGTCCTTGCGCCCTTGGTCGAACTCGTAGAGGCCCATGATCCCGCCGTACGGCTCGCCACCGTACTGGTCGTACTCTGCGACGTAGAGCTTCTTGAAGATCTCCGAACCGGCGACATCGGCCGAGTTCATCTCGAGATCTTCGAACACCTCTTCTTTGCTCGCATCGAACAGGCTGATCTTGATGTTCTTGGTGAAGTCGACGTTCCGGACCAAGTCTTCGATGTTGCGCCAGGCCTGCTCCAGAGCGCGGAAGTTGGGCTCCTTGTAGACCTCGCGCAGCTGCGCGTTGATCAGCGTATCGATGTACTCGATGATCTTCTGCAGCCGCTGCTTGGTGACGATGGCCTCTTCGCCCCTCGTCTCGTCCAGGTTGACGCGGAGATTGAAGAGCACCGCCGCGAGCGACGAGATGAAGCGCGCGTCGGAGGTGACATCGCTGGCTCCCTCCGCAGGCTGCAGCCCCGCGTTGACCAGGGGCTTCAAACCATCCGGACGCTTGTAGCGCGCGGAGGCCAACAGCTCGTCCAGCAAGGTTTGCGGTGCAGTGGTGGTAGTCGTGTTTGGGGTGGATACGTTCGCGGGCATGGCAGCTCGTGGTGGCTCAGGTTGCGTCGACGTCGGGTTGGGATGGCGTGCCCGCGGGAGGTGTGTTCGGGGGAGGCGTGGGCGTTCCCGAGGAACCGTCGGTTTGAGGGGCTAGCCGGAATCCCCCGAACTCGAGCTTGGACAGCTCTTCCAAGATCGGTTTGACGGCCTCCTCGTTGGCGAGCTCCCGAACCTTCTTGCGAAAGTCCTTGCGATTGTCGAGATCGGCCTGCACCTCGAGCAAGAGCCGCTTCATGAGCGAGAGCGCCTTGAGCTTGGGGATCTGCTCGGCGATGGCCGAAGGCTCGAACGCCCCCATCCCGTCGAAGGTCAGCTCTTGCTTGATGTTCCCCGTTTGGTCCAGTCGATTGGGCACATCGATGCTCAGCGACAGTTTCATGTCTTTCATGACACTGTCGAGATTCTTGCCATCGAGATTCCGGATGTGACGGGCATCCAAGTCGAGCGTGCGGTCCACCGAACTGCCTCTCGACAGGTCACCCATGACCAGCATCCGAAACGGCAGCTCTACATCTTCTTTTTGTCCGCTGACATCCGTACGGTACGTCAACGTGATTCTAGACTTTGGCAGCGTATCATTGATTGTCACGGCGTTTTCCTTCCCCTTGCGCAGGGTTGGGGCGGGACTCCACAGCCCGAGGGCAAGCAGAGCCTACTCGTTTCCAAGCATTTGTCCTTCGAAATCTGTAACAGGTGTAGGGCCGTCTGTTGCCCTTAGACGATGTTCCACGAGATGAACCCTTGTTCAGAAACTCTGTGTGGCACCACTGCACGAATGCGCTGATCCAAGGACCAGTCGCCTCCAGAAACACTGTACCGCGGCCAAGGATCCAGGATCCGACGTACGCCGCATCGTCTTCGATGCACCTTCATCGCTCTCCTGGAATCCCACGGTAGAGGATCGTGGTGCTGTGGCACTGTCGCTCCAAACCAACGACGAGTCCAATTTGATAGTCGGCAAGCGCGGGAATCAGCTCGCGGAACACCTGGTCACCCGCGCATCGCGTCAGGTCGTCCAAGGCGTTGCCAACGTCCGGACCGGGGCGAAGTCGAACCGCAAAACCAGCCGGCCAGCGATCTCCGGCGATGAGCGGAGCAAAACTCCCAAGCGGCTCGGCTTCGACCTCGAACTGGGGGAAACGTGTCCGGAAGCGATCAATGAGCTCGCCGGGGTCCCCCTCCCGCGTAAGGCCACTGTACAGGGAGACCGTATGCGGCCCGATGCGACCACGAAGTCGCTCGGAACCGAGGTCCCCATGCGCATGGAACCCTGCGGAAGGATCGTCGACGTGGGCCCAGCGACCATGATGGACGACCGTGAGTGCAATGCGGAGCGCGAGTTCGTGGCGAGCGAGCAACGGCAACAGAACCCTTCGCAACCGCTCGCGCGCAACGGCCACCCACGCACGGCCGTAGTCGTCGAGTTCGTCCTCGATCACCAGATCCACGCAGAATCCGGTGGCGCGAGACTCATAGACGCGGCCCAACACCGCACTCCCATCGAGCGACGGACCGCCTACGGCAGCGCTATACGCGGAGGTCAGGTTCTGTAAACGGGCACGGTCGACGCGAACGGCGAACTCGGGAAATACGGCCCGAACGATGCCATACAAACCGAGAGGCGACCCAAGGCCGACGAGATGCCGCGCGTGTTCGCGCGCCGCTCCCCAGTCGTGAAGCACCCCTTCATGCCGCTCCGGCGCAATGGAGACCGCCAACTCCCCGAGCAACCGATCGTCGAAGAAGCGGATGAAATCGGCGAACGCATCCTCGGGGTCCGTACGGGACGTCCCCGCCCCTGCCCCACTCACGACTTGAAAGAAATACGATGGCAAGAGCGACTGGCTTCCGAGCAATCCGAGGTTGAGGGTCACGATCGCGTAGCGATCGGAGGCCTCCCCCGCAAACTCCACAGCCTCGACGAGCGATTTTGGTGATCCCGCCTCGGCGTTGCTCTGAAACATCACATCGTCCCCGGCGAATCCGTGATGGCGCAACACCGCAACGAGCGCCCCCAGATCGAACGAACGCGCTCGTTCGACGATCCGCTGCTCGATGATCCGCGGCTCGATGGTCCGCGGCTCGACGGTCGTGCTCGGCCCCATCAATCGCCCTCGATGAACGCCTCGAGGTCGACGCGGTACAGCTGGACCAACGAACGCCGGTGTGGGTTATCTTCGTCATCGGCCCAATACGGGGCGATTTGCGCAATGTGCCGATGGAGAAGGGACCCATACTCGGCAAAGAAGTGCGGAAAATAGACCCGGGGGTCGAAGGAATCGAGCTCGCGTTGGACGTCTGCAACCACGAGCGCGGCGCGCTCGAACCGACCGTGCTCGACGAGCCGCGCGAAGGCTCGCAGCTTGCGGATCAAGTCCAAGAATGCGTGCGACACGGCCAAGCGAACGGCCCCGATCTCTCGATCGAGGTCGATCTCATGCGCTGGGGCGGTCCGCTGCGGCTGCGCGCTCGACCCCTCGACCGGAGCGTCATGCGAAAGGTCTTTCGATGCGCGGTTGCCCCCGCCATCGTCGAGGGTGCGCGCGATCGCCTCGAGCCAGGTCATCAACGCCCCGAGCCGCTGCCCCACAGAGGGATCCTCGCTTCCGCCGAGCGCCTGGCTGACAGCGCGGCCGCGTTCGATCGCCGCCGCGAACCGGTTGCGATCCACCGATGCCCGCCAGCGCCCCCACGTGGAGGTCCCTTTCTCGCAGTGGTACTGCCCCTGCTCCAGCAAGGTGCCAAACGTCCAATCGAGCCGCGTGGCGAGATGCTTGTCGCGCTTCTGCTTGGGACCAAACGCTTCGCGATTCTGGCCGACGATCGCTTCGATGCCTGCGAAGATCGGCTCGAGCATCGCCAACCCCTCGTCGAGGAACCTCGCCAAGAAGTAGATGGTCACGAGACGGAGGTCATAGACGTCGCTCGCCAGCAACGGGGCGATCAGTTTGGCCGCCCCGGCATAGTCCCCCGCATGGGCCAAATCCCGAATCGTCCGGAAGTCCGGATCCAGGGTGTCCATGCCGGGCTCTTCGAGCACGGGCAGCGACTCGCGGAGAAAGCTGAGATCTTCGATGCGCTCGAGTGCGTGGCCCATCGGTCAGGTCCCCTGGGTGATGAACTGTTGGGGGGTGGTGATCTTGATGACGCCTCCGAAGGCGCAGGTCGTCATGCTGTCGCTGGTCAACGCCGGGCGACCGCAGATCATCACCTTGAGCGCCCCGGGAACCCACGGCGACACGGGCACGGGTGTACACGGCTGGGGCGTGAGGGCACCCAGGGCCGCCGCAGTCGCCGCGGCGACGGCTGGGTTGGCGAGGCTCATGCACATCCCAAACGGCGCGATGTTGACGTACGCCATCATGTCCGTGACGGTCGCCGCCGGCATCGCGGGCTCCGTCACGGTCCCCGGCATGGCCATCAACGTACCGGGTGCCGCACCAAAGCTGCAGCTCGTCCCTGCCCCAGAACACACCAATAGACTCACGGTGTCGCCTCCTCCATATCGCGCCAAGCGATGAGCGTTCTACGTAGCCGCGCGACCTCTCGGAACAACGGGTCGCGACGCCGGCGATGCAAGATCCCCGTGAGGTACTCGAAGCTGCAACGTTCCCTATCCGGCTGCGTCAGCTCTCCCGGAGGAACGAGGGGGTAGACCTCGATCACGTCCGGCCCCGGCGTCGCAGCCCCCAGCTGCCCGCGAAGGTTGCTCCCGATCGATTCCACGATCGCTTCGTGACCTTCTGGCCAGTCTCCGCGAGGATCCACGAAGACAAGCAACGCCAGTCGACCATCGTTGGGCAACGCCCCGGGTCCAATCACCGCCACCGCGGCCTCCACCCCAGGCGTGGCCGCTGCCACCTTCTCGATCTCTGCGGTGGCGAACGTGTGACCCCCGCGGCTCCATCGCAGCGCACCGGCGCAATACATCCGCCCCGCATTCGCACCGAAGACGAACTCTCCCAAGGCCTCCGGGTCGACGGCATCGCTCGTCAAGACCCCCGGTCCTGGCGCGAGCAACCCGGGAGCGCCTACCTGCATCAATGCATGCGCGAATCCTGGCGCGGGCGCCATCTCGAGCGCGCCCGGGGTGTGGGGTGCGGGAGCCCACGCAAAGCTCCCTCCCGTCGCCGCAGCGCCGAGCGTGATGCAACCCCGCATGGAAGCCTTGTGCAACGATGCGGCACGCTCTTGGATGGCCAACACATCCAGCGGTTCCGCGAGCGGCAAGAACCACCGCTTGGTCTCGAGCGGCAGCGTGCCTCCCGCGTAGGCCGCCAGGTCTTGTCCCGAGAGACCCACGACATCGGCGTTGTACAACGCAGGCGTCCGCTCGCCTGGATCCTTGGGGACGAGGCGCGTCGCCCCAGCCAGCAAGATCGCCGACCACAGGCAAGGCTCGTGCCTCTGAACGTCGAGCGCCGGTGTGGACACCGTCCGACCAGGGGCGAGGTCATGCATCAGGCCTTCGCGGATGGCCCCCTCGAGCCATGCTCCGGCCGTCAGCGGAAGCGGTTTGAGGGGCTCTTTGCAGAATGGCGAGAACAGGCGCGCCAGCTCCTCTTTGGGCCCGTAGTCGTGCGCGACCTCAGAGTGTCCATTGTCGATATGACCCGAGGCGGCGAGGCGCTGCTCGGCCGGCCATGGACTCAACCACGCGCTATCCGGATGGTCCGCCGCGATCAAGTCTGGGGCGAGCGCTTCGAGCCGCGTCCGAACGTACGTCGGCCCCCGGGGCTCGATGAACGAGACCACCGCCCCGAGCTTCCACGCCGCGAGCACTCCACTCATCAAGGCCACGGGATCGCGCACCACGAACGCGATCAGCATCCCTGCCGCAAGCCCTCGTCGCGAAAAGTACCGGGACCGCGCGTCCACGAGCTGCACCAGCTCCACGTAGCGAAGCGCAGAGCCGTCCGTGCGCGTGACCGCCACGGCTCCCCGCTCGGCATGCCGCGACAAGGTGTCCGCAAACACGGCGACGAACTCACCCACTCTGGAGCGGAGCGGTAAGCGATGACGGCGTGCATGATGCACGAGCACCGCCTGGAGGAACGGTGCAGGTTCGCTCCAACTCTCCGCCAACCACTCCCAAGCGTGGCATGGTCGAGCCTCGAGGTCGTGTTTGACCGCATCGATGTTCCACGAACGGGGGGAACCTTGCTCGGTCATGGAGCTTTGCGGCAATCCTCTCTAAGGGCCCTGTCGCCGAGCAGCCGGATGCACGTCTTGGGCTCCGCCGCCTGCCCGAGGACCAGCTTCCAATCCGGCGTGCGAACGTCGGACACGAAGAAGTACGCAGCCAAGGGAGCCCCGCGCGTGGTCTCGAACGAACGCTGGATCCGCTTGCCGGGAAACAGCACGGCTTTGTCGAGCACCGTGGGATCGGGCGGGTTCGCAAACAGGGCTTCTGCCGCGGATTCGTAGCTCTCCGTGAGCACGGCATCGGCCTCGATCGCGCGAACCATCATATGGACGGGATAGCCACCGTTGGCATTGCCGACGGCGTGGACGACCACCGTCACGACGATCCGCTCCGAGGTCCCCTTGGGCACCTTGGGCACCTCGGGTGGCCCGCTTGCTGGACGGCAACCGAACATGGTCAACGCGAGGCCCACGAGAATCGTTGGGATGGCTCTGGATTTGGTGATCCACGGCATGTCAGTCACCCGTCAAGAACTGCTCCCGCGGATCCTCATCGAACTCGAAGGCCACCCGATACCCGGCCCCAAGTGTCCACGTGGCGCGCTGATCCACGAAGTTACCCCGGTCCAAAAGCCGCAGTAACGCAAAGGTCGACGCGGGTACGGATACCGTGGGGGTACCAACGATTCGCTGTTCCGCGGTGCTGGGATCGACGATCTTGACGCCCACTTGGGCTGCGAACGGTTCGTTCCACGCGACCAGCAATCGCTGCCGGGTCGACCGATGGTTGAAGGCCAACACGCGCTGCTCGCCGACCACGAGAAACCCGAGCGTCGGCGTGGGACCGAGGCCCACGCTCTTCGAGAGCGGGAGCGCCCGAACCGTGATCCGCAGCGGGCGCGGATTGCCTTTGGAGTCGAACAGCCGCTCCGACCAAAACTGCGCAATCTCGACCGCCTCGAGCGTACCGCGATCGATGGCCACTCTACCGTAGGGCGTCTTGCGGGCCACCCATTGCCCAACCGAGGTCTGGCGCGCCACCGCTTGGAGGGTCGTCGCTACGAAGCCCGCGATGAGGCCCTCCTTGGGATGCAAGACGGTTTGAATGAGCTCCGGCGACGCATCTTCGGTGGCCGCCGGGTCGAACGGATAGGTCGCCCGCAGCTCGTCCCATGCCGGTTCGACTTCGGAAAGCCACGTGTCGCGCACCGCATCGGCCAGTCCCTGCCCGCCGATGCGGTACACATCCGGGAGCGGCGCCATGAAAGGATCTTGAAAGCGGCGATCGAGCGGCAACGCGTCGGCCCAGTTTTGGACCAACGTATTGAATGAGCTCACCTCACTCGTGAGGCCATGGAGCGCGACCGCGCCGGCTCCCGCGACGCGCTCGGCAAGCGCAGTGTCCGCGGCCGGGGTCGTCGCCTCTGCAGCGTGTTCCAAAGCCGCGGACAAGCTCGCCAAGATCGCGCGGTACTCGGCTAACCTTGGATTGGTGGGAACCGGGGAACCTCCTGCGACTGGAGAGGGGCTCGCAGGAGTGGTCTCGGGTTTGGCCGCGGGAGACCCGGCGGCATCGCTCTTGAGCGTGCACAAGCCTGCGAAGTCCTGCAGCGCTGCGGTCAACGGAGCATACGTGTGTGGCAGAGGATCGAGACACGCGTTCTCGATGGCGATCTGGAGGTACTCCGCGAAATAAGAGGCATCGCTCGACATGAGGGACACGACGATCCTCAGTTCTCGCTCCGATTCGGCCTGTGCGTGAAACGCCTGGAAGTACCCTTCGAGGGCCATGCGGTAGTCGTTTGCGTAGAGCCGCAACGCGTCCTGGAGGTACACCTTGGCCTGTTCGCGATCGTCGGCGGTGATCATGGAACCGAGCGTTTCGAGCTCCTGGATGAAACCATCGGCTGCCGGTTCGACGAACGCTTGGAACGCATGCGCCGTGAAGTGCCCCGGCAGACTCGGGTGCCCCGAGAAGTGCAGGTTTGCCCGCGGCTGCACGGAAGGGGCCTGGGCGCCGTCGAAGAGGAGGTTGGTACCGAGGCTCCGATTATTGGCGAAGTCCGCGATCTGTTCATGCACACGACTACGGCGAACGAGCGCGCGCCAATCTGCAGAGCGAAAGAGGATCGGACCCCCCACCGCTCGCTCGGCCCCTGCCGCGGCGCGCACGACCGTGCCCACACGCTGGACGAGATTGTCGCTGCGGCGGGCCACGAGCTGCTCGAAGTCCTTGCCATGGGCGTGCTCACGAATGAGCCGGAACCGGTGGGTGAGTTGCTCGAAGCTCGTTGCGCTCGCCTCCTCCGCGATCTCCCCCTCTTCGACGATGCGGTGGAGCACCTCGGCAGCACGGCCCCGCCCTGCCCAGCCGACGATGCTGGGAAGGTCGCTCGACTCCCATCGACGGCGAAGGTCGTCCTCTTGCGGGAGCGCTTCGAGGATCGTCTCGATGTGCTCGAACTCCGCGAGTTCCTGGGCTGCACCCGTAAGGGAGCGCGCATCGTGCACGAGATCGCGCAGCTCTTCCACCTCGAGACGCTCCTTCTCGATCGCGACCGCCAGCCTTGAAACGAACCCGTCCCACGCCTCCCAACCCACCGCCGCCTGGGGTTCCGTCGCAACACTGAGCTGCAGGCTGCTCACGTCGTCCGTCAGGACGATGTAGTCGTCCAAGAACCCCTCATCGAGCCGGGTGATCGCGCTCCAGTCTCGCGAGTGATTCGTGATGAGCTCTCCAAGAGCGCTGTCACGGGTCCCCCGCAACAGAGCCTGTAGATAGAGTGCCCGCAGCGGAAGGTGCGTGGCGCGAGCCTCCCTCAAGACCTGGACCTGCGGCGCGATGACTTTTTCTTCTGCCGCCCGCGAGAAATCGCGCCGCAGCACCTCTCTCGCGTCGGTCGTCATGAAACGGGGGAGAAACCGCAGGACGCTATGCTCGATGTCGAGGAACGCCTTGATCTGCGCGCGAAGAACAGGCTCCGGCTCCTCGTGACCAAAGCCATAGACGTCGACGGCGTGCCGCGCCCGTCGCCAGAACGTGTTCTCCGTCCCGAACCCCACCCCCTGATAGAGCACCAACATCGTACCCAGGGCCACGGCGAGTCGCTTGTGCTTGCGCGTGGGCGCGTCCGAGAACTGCTCGAGATCGGAGTCGCGGACCCAGAAAGGGTCGGCGGTGCCGATCCCCGTCCCCACGAGGTAGATCCCCTCGAGGTCGGGTCGCGTACCGCTCGCGCGGACGGAGGTGAGGGGATCCAAGAACAGCTTGAGGCCCGCAGTCAACTTCGCGTAGCCGTTGCAGAACGCGACGATGGAGACGTAGTCCCGCGCGCTCGATCGCACCAAGGCCCGTGGCAACTGCGCGTCGAACGAATCGAACGTTCCGTCGTGATGACGCGAAACGCGGGTTTCCAGGCCACACTTCTTGGCGAACACGCATAGTTGCTCGAAGCCCGCGATCGCGCTGTCGACCTGAGTGACCACCACGCGGGTCTCGATCGCGCGGCGGTACACCGAAGCCAGCAGATTGATCTTGCCCCGGATGAGGGTCGCCAAACGGCTGAGGCCATCGACATCACCGTCCAAGAGCGCTTGCGCGCCCACCATGACGACGGCGATCGGTCGGCGCCTGCGGAACAGACGGCCCCAAAGGCGCATCAAGGCGTTGCGAACCGAACGATAGCTGTCTTCCACCAAGGCCGGAGAAAGATCGTGGATCAGCACCCGCGAGCCCAGGTAGAGCTGCATGTCGGCAGCCTCGGTGTGGCTCTCGAGGAAGTTCGCAGCCTGCTGTTTCCAATCACAGAAGTGATGGATGACCTCCTCTTTGCGAGCCCCTTCGTTTCCAAGCACGATCATCGGCTGGAAGCGGATCATCGCCCGCCGATAGTTGGCCGGCTGCTTGCCTAGAAAGCGACGATAGATCCGGACGAGGCGGTCACGCCGGATCCCCGTAGATGGAACCGCGGCTCGCGTACGACGTCGCCAACGTCCGACTCGGAGGAACGCAAACACTGCAGCGGCGACGCTCGCCAGTACCCCCAGGGTCGCGAGACCGAGGAGAACCGGTGAACCCGAGAAGAGGGTCGTGAAAAGCTGCCCAGCGCTAGCCATGATCCGTCCTACCTCGAGGGGATCCTCTCTACGTAGCCTCCTCGCAGTACACCATCCCGCAAACGCGGGCCAAGTTTCTCGACAGACTGTGTAACGGACATGGCTACCCAGACGCGATCGTGTTTTTTTGTCGGTGGTTCGAACCAGCGCTAGTGTCTGTTCGTTCCGTGCCCCTTTCCTGCACCATCGAACTGAGCAAGACGGGAGGTATCACCGTCAAGGTCCAGAATGCCGACGATGGCATTTGCCAGACGCTGATCCTCAACGGAACAACGATTGTGACCACAATCTGCAGCGAGAACGCGACATCGACCCTCACTCAGAGCGACGATGCGTTCTCCCATGAGGTCGAATCCGGTGGCAAAAAGAGCAGTGTCACCCAATCGCCCACGCTCGTGCGCGTGGAATGCGAGCGGTTCGAGATCGACGCGACCACCATCGACACCCGTTCGAGCGAGGGCACCTCGTGCACCGCCTCGACCACGCTCGCCCTGCAGAGCACGGGAGCCTTCACCCTGCGCTCGGACGACACCCTCGACATGTCGGCCGCCGCCGACCTCACCGGCTCGAGCCGTATGAATCTCAACCTCGAGGCAACCCTTTCTGGGACGTTCTCCGGCAAGCAAGCCACCACCCTGGGCGACGGAGCCGTCTCCACGAGCCTCAAAGGAGGTTCGGTCGACGTGGACGCCACCAGCACCCTGACCGCCAAGGGTGGAATCTCCACGGAGCTCCGTGGTGCCATGACCAGCATCCGCGGCGACGCCAGCGTGGCCGTCCAGGCACCTTCGATCCAACTTGGATGAACATGGGAATGCTCCTAGAAGAGGAACACGCCTTGGCGTCCGAGCTCGAAGCGCTCGAGCGCCACCGCATGCGCTACCTCGCCCGCTTCCCTGGGGCACCCGTCCAACAAGACGACCCCGACGTGCGCCGCGTGATCGAAGCGCTCGCGCTATTCTCTCTTCGAACGCGCAGAATCGCGCGGCGCAACGCCCAGGACGCCATTGGGCAGCTGTTTCGCCGCCACTTCGAAGGTCTGCTCAATCCCTCCCCGGCCGCCGCCCGCGTCGTCGCCAAGATCGGACCCAACTTCGCCGACATCGTCGACGTTCCGCGCGGCACCGAGCTCTTGCTCACCAAGGATCGGTTCGCCATCACGATGACCACCCTCGAGCCCATGCGCGTGCTTCCGCTCGAGGTGCAAAGCATCCATTTGAGCTCGGCCGAACGCACCGAGTTGGTCGTCACCCTGACCGCCAAACATCGCCGCAGCGCGATCAAGGTCCAGGCACCGGACGAAACCAGCGAGATGGACGGAGAGATCGCATTCGAGATCGACCAGCTCGGGGAACTCACCCCTTCGGCGGCCGTCCTCGACGAAATCCGCGAGAGCGTCGTTGGCCTCAAGGTCGAGTACGAAAGTGATCGAGCCCCTCGCGTCCTCGAGGTCCCCCTCGAGCAAGGCCTGCGCTTTGGGGCCCTCACCCCGCCGCTCATCGAGCTCACCGCGAGCGACCAACCGCTCTCGCGTCTGCGATCCTTCTTTCATAACCCCTGGACCGAGCTCCGGATGGTCGTGCGCGTCCCCGCTCCCGCCCAGGGCGAGACCTGGCAGCGCCTCCGGTTGCGGTTGCGGTTGCGCCGACCGTGGCCACGCCACTTGGGCTTACAGCCCACCACCTTTGCGATCAACCGCGTTCCCGTCGTCAATCTCAAGCGCGACTGGGCCAGTCCGATCCGCTGCGATGGCACGCGCGACCGCGTTCCGATCCTGCATCCCCTTCCGGGTGCACATTTGCAACCGCACTCGCTCCTGGGCGTCTACGAGTTCACCCCGCAAGGCCCCGTCCCCCTCTTGCCCATCGGTCTGCGCGGCGAAGGCAAGGGCTACGACCTCGAGGTGGAAGGTGAAGGCACGGCGCGCCGTCTATGGCTGCACATCGACGCGCCCACCACGTTCGCCGAGCCCATCACTCTCGGCGTCGAAGCCCTTTGGTATCAACCTGCCGCCCGCAGTGCCGGCACCGACGATTTCGACACCCGCCTCGCCAACGGCTTCGTCTCCAGCCTCACCTGGACCGCCACCCCCCTCCTTCACGACATCCAGCCCTTGCACGCCTCCGACACCGAGGTCCTCATGCGGCTCCTCGCCCTCAAGCAGCAGACCACCTTGACGCGCGACGAGCTCGTCTTCCTGCTCGAGGCCCTGGGTGCAAACCACCACCGAGACTTGCGCCGCGTCGTCGACTCGATCCGCGAGGTCCGGCGGCGCGAGATCCCCTACGCCAAGGGCGTCGGCGGCTTGAAGACGGTATGCACGGTCGTCCTGCGCGACCTCGATGCGTCCCTCATTCCCGCCATGAAACTGTTTGCCCCGCGCCTGCGCGAGTTCTTGACGCTTTGGTCCCGCGATGACGTGGACCTCGAGATCCAACTCACCGATCACCCCGAGCACAGTTTGTCCCCACGCGAGGTCCGGGACCACGCCCTGCCCGTCGCAGCGGCCACACGAGGAGTACGATGACGGTTCTTTCGGTTTGGCGCGAAACGGTCGGCTTCTTCGGCGCGGTCGAGGAGAAGCGCGATCGCCTCAAAGCGCTCTCACGACAGGTCGAAGCCAAGTCTCAGGTCTTGGTGATGGTTCGGGGGGGCACGGCCTTTGCCGCCCAAGCCGACCCGTCGCTCGCCGAGGACGAGGCCGAGCTTGGCATCGTATCCATTCGCTCCGAGCTCCGCGATGGTTTACGCGGGTTGGAAGCGGCGCTCGGGCGCATGATGACGGAGCGCGACAAGTACTATGCGTTGTTTCCGATCGTCATCTACGTGGATGAGGTCTTGCGGTCCGCGGCAGGGACCCGGGCGGAGACCTGGGAGTCGCTGCAGAGCGAGTTCTACGGGATCGACAATGGGGGGGAGCGGTTCTTCGTGGTGCTCGACGAGCTGATCGCTCGGAGTGAGACGCATCCGGTGATCCTGCAGGTGTTCTACCATTGCCTCAACAGCGGCTTTCAGGGGCAGTACGCGGCGGAGCCGACCGCGGCGGCGACGATCGCTGCGATCAAGGAGCGGCTCGGGGCGAGGATTCCGCTCGTGGGGGTTCCGGCTCCGCATAGCGAGAGCTCGACGCATGGGGTGGATGTCGTGCCGTTTCCGTGGGAGTACTACGCGATCGCGGCGGGGGCGGTGGTGGGGGTGCATCTGCTGCTGCGGTTGACGGCGTTCGCGGCGGGGGGGCTGCACTGATGGACTCGTTCGATCTCGATGAGCTGCGGGACCGTTGGCACTCCGCACAATTGTTAGCCAGGAAGCCATCCGCAGCGTCCCCTTGTCTTCTGAAGACCTACGACGACAGCGAAAACACGTGGGACCCAGCCGAAACTATCACTCGGTTTCAAAGCCTCGTAGCTGTTCTCGAAGAACAAAGACCAGTTCGCTTCACGGAGCAAGTCGCCCATCATCTCACTTCCATCAGCATCGCGATCGCCACAAGACACGTAGGGAAAGCGATGGATTCAGCAGTGATGCTCGAACGCGTACTCAGCGCCATCGTAGCCCTAGAGCGCGCTGCCACCCCCCGGTGAACTGGAGGCCCAGCGACGTCGTGCGTCCGCCCTGACCACGCAACCCGTTCGCGCTGCCCAACGCGTACCCACAACACGATCGCGCCAAAGGCTCTGCCCGACGATTGCCTTCTGCGGCACTCACGTAATCCCTATCAGAGATCACCCGCATCGCACCACCTTGACGCCGGTAGCCATTGTCGATATGCCTTGGCTCCGCGACTATGTGCATCATTTCCGTACTTTATGACGATAAGAAGCCGCCGATGGAGTGCCTTCGATGGATCGCACTTCCCAAAAATGCCGAGCAAGCTGGCAATCTCACGTCCTGGACGTTGGGCATCTTCCGCGACAAAAAGAAACACAGCCTGGAAGTCGCCGGGGGAAAGCTACTGAACGAGGACGCCTTTACAACCTGCCTCAACAACGCGATTCCGCAAGACTTCGAGGCTGGAGCGTTGCGAAAAGAGCAGTCGCCTGATTGCGCCTATTGGGTACTCGCGAACGCCAAGCGTGCAGCTATCACACAGAAGCTCTTGCTCCTACATAAACGCTATCTCGTCCTGCCGAACGAGACCACACCACCTAACGCGACTATCGAACGTTACTATCTCGAGGCAGCGCAGCCGGATGGGCCGTTGTGCCTGACGACCCCAAACCAAGCAATGGAGCAAACCGTCATGACCGCCGAGAGCGGCGAAGACAACATCTGCCTCGCCAGCCTGGTATGCCCAGCATATTGGCCCGTCGCTCGTGTCTTCGTGAACACGAGGCAGCGTCAGCTCATCCGAGCGCTCAGGGCGGCCGGCGCCACCGAAGCTTCCACCGGCAACGATACAACGAAGCCCAAGCTGATCACATTGCTCAATGGATCAACCTTCGTACGGGACAACCTCATCAACTTACTGCACGGATGCAAAGGCCATTCGACCAACAAGAGTCTAGCGACGACGAAGAACGAAGGCAACGGGTTCAACGATAACAATTGGGTGCTGGGTTTCCAAAAAACCGATGTTCCGGTCGCCATCTTGGAGTCAGGCTTCGGTTTTGGGGGCAATTTTCTCAGCGCAGAATGCGCGGATCGGATTGTGCTGTTCCATGGTGGCTGCACTCACCAAGCAGAGAGTTTTGCGGACGATCGATTCATGATAGGCACCTTACTAACGCACATCGGCGGGAACCGGACCGTTGTGCGCATTGATACTGGGTGGCTCAAGGTCGGTCACGTGGACGAGATCCTCTCGTTTCCGAAGAGCGGTGTCGCGCTTCTGGCGAGCCCTACTCTTTACAAGGAGCTAGCAAAAGAGGAACTGGAAGAGATCGAGCTGAACGAAGCAATTGCCGCGAAGCTCAAGCCGGTCGAGGAGACCCTGACAAGTCTCAAATTCAAAGTGTACAGATTACCCGTATGGTTCTGTTCGGTCAAGAGCGACCCGCGCCATGTGACGAGCCTGATAGGCAATGCCGTCAATTGTATCTACATGGGCTTGACATCACTCCACTCACACAGCGGGCGCACGGCTCCCGCGAACGAAACCGAATTCGAGCCTCAAGGGTCTGTCGACGAGTTTGTTCGCAATACCATGGCGAATCTCGGATTCGAACGAAGTCTCTTCGTAGACATGCAACAGGCCAATAACGAGGGTGGCGCGGGCGGCAACGTTCATTGCGCGACGTACACCATTCATTTCTTTCCCGACTGACGTCAAAGGAAGATCCTCGAAGGGTTCACTGAAGCGCACTCTACACCCCAGCAGATGGCTGAGCGGTGCTGGATCGTACACATGTCTGCGGATGGGTACACGAACCTTGAGCAGACCGATCTTCCGGTCGCAGGATCGTACGCGGCGCCGGAATCGATGTCGTCGAGCTCCGACGCCCCTACTTCACGTCGAGGAGATCGACCACGTGTTTACCCACACCTGGTTCACGTAGGGATACGCGTTGGTACCTTGCTCGAAGTCACCGGGTCGTAAAATCACAGATTCATCGTCTGTCCGTACCCTTTGGAGCCTGCTCGAGGACTCTCTTCAATGCTTTGACTTCATCGTCCGGGTGAGGGCCCCCGCATGCCCGCGCCGAGATGTGGTAGCGCCCGGACCCGAGGACAGCCCACTGCGTTGGCCATGGTCGCCGCTGCCCTCCGTGAAGGTTCTGCGCTGTCCTGGTGGTTTCTTCGACATCTTCCTCGGCATCATTCTGACTCATCCGAGCTGTCCAAGAAACCGGGGGGCTCTACCCCAGGTGCGCCGCTACAAGCCCCGGATTCGCCGCGGTGAACCTCGCAGCGAATCCATACCCCACCGCAGAATCCGCGAGCCCCCTCAGTAGTGAGACGGCCAGAGATACGGAAACTCACCATAGAACTCGGTGTCGTTCTCCCCTGGATTGAGCGGAAGGTCCGCGAGTATGTTCACCGGCTGCGTCTCGAGGTCGAGCAGCAGCATCGCCAGGACCAAGTCCATCACGCGATCGGTCAGTCGACGGCCGTTGGGAAATCCGGGGGGGTCGTCGAAGTCGATCGTGAGGACGTCGGGGATCGCGTGCACGGCGATCTGGGCTTCGCATTGGTTCATGGCCAAGGGCGGGGTCACGCAGACGTCCAAGCCGAAGCTCAGGAGATCGTCGTCGAGACCGGTGTTGTCTGCGACCTGGCTCCCGGGTTCGCCGAGGTGCAAGGTCTCGAGTGACCGGCGGAGATTGGTGATGAACGCGAGGGAAGCGTCTTGTTGGGGTGTTCCCGCGTTGTAGGCATCCGTGTCGCCGTCGAGGTTGAGCAACACATTGGCCGCAGGGAAGCCGGCGCGGTCCACCTGGACGTAGCCATCGAAGGGGGTCGCGTCGAAGAGGAAGGGACCCGCATCGGCTCCGGTCTCGGATTCGGATTCGGATGCGGACTCGGTGCCTTGCGTCTCGGCCCCGGAACTCGAACCGTCATCGCCCGAGCTCGTGGTCCCGTTGGCTCCGCTCGTGCCTGTCGTACCCGTCGTTCCGGTCGTGCCCGTGGCGCTCGTCGAGCCGCTCGTTCCGGTTCCCGTTCCCGTCGTCTGGCCGGTGCCTGCCGTCGTGGTGCCGGACTGTGTGCCCGTCGTAGGCTGAGCGCCGGAGCTCCCGTCTCCAGCGTCGTCGTCGGAGGGGCAGCCCGTGAAGGTGAACCCGGCGAGCAAAGCTGCAGGGAAGGCAAGGGGGCGTCGTTTCATGGCGTCACCCCCGTGGTGGCCCAGAGTTGAATGAAGTTGTCGCGGTTTCCCCCGACGACCGCGGCGATCGGGACCTCCACCACGATTGCCTTGGCGTTGCTGCTGGCGAGCGTATCGTCCGATTCGATGGCGAGGTCCACGGGCGCTGTGTCGTTGCGCAGGTTCGCAAGTGTGGTCGCCAAGCCATCGGCATCGAAGAACGACGGATCGTCGAAGGTGCCCGCGGTGACGGTGGCTGCACCGTTCGTGATTGTGGCGTCCACGGGTGCGGAGAAGGTGGCATCGGCCGCCCCGGGCACGCCATTGAACTGCACGCCCCACTGTCCACTGGCGTTCTGGCCAAATCGCACGCGAATCTGCAGATCCGAGACGTTGTCGTTGTCGTTGTCGCTATAGTCTCGCTTCTCGGCCGGGTCCGCGGTGTTGTCGATGTGAATGGTGTAGAGAACGCCTGAGTCGTACGGAGCGGGCGCCGCCTCCCTGCGATTGCCTGCGAACGTCAACACCATCACCACGGTGCCGTTCGCGGTCGGCCAGGCATGAAGGCCGGCGAGGTCCGCGGCTGCGTTGGCCATGGCCGCCGGGGCGTCGTCGTGATCGGCCGCCGTCACTTCGTGGGGTTTGAGCTGCACGGCAAGGGCGACCAGGATGGTCACGCCGAGGGTCTTGATGGACGTTCGACTCGTTCTCATATCTATCCTATCGTGTTCACGCGGCGGGTCGTTCGAAGTCGAGATGAACCTCGCTTCGGCAAGAACTCGAGCCAAGACACATCCGTCCAAGGGCTCCACCGACCCGACCTTCGCCAGAGGCCTCGACTGTACCCCATCGCGCGCGAAACATCCTTGCTACGAACTGGATATCGTACAACGGCGCGCCATCATCCCCCGTACGGACGGGCAGCAGCCCACGACGGCTATACCGCGAAAGCGTCGCTGGACCCACACGATAGGCCCTACATACGTCGTCTTGCGTAACCCAATGCCTCGTCGTCTCCGCCATGCCGGGCATGCTAGGTCCCACGACCCCCCCACCGAAAAAAACCACGAAACTTTACACCCCGGAGGCGACATCGGATGCTCCACCCTGCGCGCCACCGATGGACCCCGTCGCAGGAGACCTACAGTTCGAGTGCGACTGGCGCCTCGCGTTCAACGTCGAAGCCGGCAAGAAGGCTCCCCTCGGCTACCTGCGCAGCTGGTCCGGCTGCGGCGGCCTCGATCTCCCTCGCGACATCGAGCTTTTCCACCCGATCGGCGCAGGCACCAAGGCCCTACCGGGCCCCAAGATCACGTGCGTCGGCGTGATCGAGTCCCTCGTGTTTCGCAGCGAGTGCGACCCTATTTCCGTGTCCGCGTTCATCTCCCGTGAGGGGGCAGCGAACGTGCGCGCGAAGCTTGCCCAACCGGTGCCCACCACCAAGGTGCAGTGCGACTGGGTGATCATCGATCACGACGACGACCGAAAGTCCTGGTACGACGCCGCCTACGCGCGCGACGGGGCCAAGGTGGAGGCCAACATCGACGTCCATGACGGAGAGCTGGTGATCTCCGTCGATCGGGCGCCCGAGCCGATCTCGCCAACCCTGGACATCGGCGTCTTCCGCTTCCGCTTCCAGATCGTCCCTCCGCCGGGCCGAACCACGAAGCTCGAGTTCGCCACGGGCCCTTCGATCAAACTCGTCCGGGCCTGGGGTACGAGCCGATAGCGGGTCCTCACGGATCACGCTCGAGCGCTGTCATCCTCGCGCGTCTCGATGGGCGCGCTCGAGCGCGAACTGGTGGGTCACGTCGTAGACGTTGAAGGCCGCACCGCTGTCGCTGCGTGGGTTCGGACCGTTCTCGACGACGTTGTCCGCGCAAGAACGCCTCCAAGGCCGGCAACGGCTCCGAGCGCTGAAGGCGGAAACCAGCTCGTGAGCGGCCAGGTTTCCTCGCCAAGCTCGACACACGTTGACACTTGGTGCGTCTTATGTCACCATGTTTCATGCAGGCAATGACCGAAGGCGAAGCCGCGGCTCGTCGCGCGAAGGTCTTGACCGCCGCGCGGTGGTGCTTCCTCAACTTCGGCTTCGCCAAGACGTCCTTCGAAGACATCGCCAAGCGCACCGGACTCTCACGCACGCTGCTGTATCGAATTTTCAAGGACAAGGAAGACATCTACCGGGCGGTCTTCTTGGACTGGCTGGTCTCTCGGCGTCCCGCTGCGAAGGAGGCGGCAAGCGGCCCAGGCGACGCCTACGAGCGTTTGCTGCGTGTCTCACGGCTGCTCGCGCTGGAGCCCTGGGCGGAGATGCTCAACGCGCCGATGGGGGACACGTTCTTCGACGTCTGCGAACGCATCGATCCGGCGAGCGACGCTCTGTATCGCAAGGTCACGCTCGAGTGCGTCACGACCATCTTGGGCGACAAGGCAAGCGCGGAGGTCTTCCTCCTCGCTCTCGACGGTTTGTTTTCGGACCACCCCGCGCCGGACGTCCTCGAGCAGCGGACGCAGTTGCTCGCAGCGCGTTTCGCCCCACCCACCACGCCCAAGAAAAGCGTCAGACGAAGGTAAGGAGAAAGAGCATGACACGGACGGTTCTGATCACCGGCACGAGTACCGGCATCGGGTATGGCGCGGCCAAGGCATTCGCCGCTGCCGGCTATCGCGTCATCGGCACGGTACGCAAACCGGAGGACGCGGAGCGGCTGAGACGCGAGCTCGGCGAGAACCTGTATCCCGTTCTCGCGGACGTGACGGAGGCCGACCAGGTCGCCGTCTTGCCCGAGCACGTCAAGAACGTATCCGACGGCGGGCGGCTCGACGTGCTGGTCAACAACGCAGCCGTGGAGTTCATTGCGCCGGCCGAGCTCCAGCCCATGGAGGAGATCCGTGCCATGTTCGAGACGAACGTGCTCGGTCTCATGGCGGTGACGAGGGCCCTCCTGCCACTGCTCGGCGCAAGCGGTATCGCGGGGAGACGTCGGGCACGCATCATCAACGTCAGCTCGGTCGGTGGCGTGTTGGCGCTCCCTCTCCTCTCGGCCTACGTGGCGACGAAGTTCGCGGTCGAAGGATACTCGCACAGCCTTCGCCGTGAGCTTCGCGGTCTCGGGATCGACGTGGTCGTGCTCGGTCCGGGCGCCGTCAAATCGGCGATCTGGGACAAGCACCTCGTCGGCGCACCGCTCTACGACGGAACGCGCTATGAGGCGGCCATGGGGAGAATTGGCGCAATGATGCGAACCGCCGAACGCACGGCCCTTCCCGCCGAGGTTGCAGGCGAGTTCATTCGCACCATCGCCGAGGCACGACGCCCGAAGCCGCGCTACGTGCTTACGCAGCGACGATTCCAGAACTGGACCCTGCCCACCATGCTTCCGCACTCGTGGGTGGATGGGCTCGTCGGCAGCATGCTCGCGCCCCAGAAGTAGCCGTTCCGTGCGGGCTGGCTCGCCACGGATCACGCTCGAGCGCTGTCATCCTCGCGCGTCTCGATGCGCACGAGCCCCTCCTCGATGGTCACGATCTGCCGATCGCGCCCATGGGTTCGCTCGATGCGAAACGCCGGATTGCCATCCTCATACACGTGGTTCATCGAGGTCTCGTCGGTGCCACGCTTGCCGAGCAGCAGGTGGTTGCCTTGCGAGTCCTGCGGCAGCCGTGCCCCCGGGCGCCAGTCCAAGAACCCCGCCAGGGTTGCCTCCGTGGCGTGCACGTGGAGGAGCACACGTTCGTCCTTGTAGGCGGGAAAGTAGAAGTGTCCGGGCATGGCCTGCGCATCGTAGGGCGCGCTGACCGTCACGTCGAAGAGCGGCACGTGGACCTTGTAGACCCAGCACATCGTCGTCTGGTCCTGGTAGGCCTGATAGGTCCCCTCCTCGGCTTCGCCTTGCTCGCTGACGATCTTCCCCTCCACCACAAACGGATACGCAGGCGCCACGTAGGGCCGCCGCCGCCACACGGGGTCGTCGGCGCGCTCGAGCGCGAACCGGTAGGTCACGTCGTAGACATTGAAGGCGGCACCGCTGTCGCTGCTCGGGTCCTGATCCTGCGCGGTGGCCGTGAGCTTCGTTCGGAGCAGGCGCCACTGCGACGCGCGAAACCGGGTCTCCTGGCTCCACGGCGCTTCGAACGAAAGCACCGTGCCGGGCGAGAGCCGGGTGGCAGGGAACTCCGTGAAGGACCCGTGGAGCTCGGCATCGCGTCCGCGCGTCCGTGCACCCTCGAGCGTCAAGCGCTCGGCCGCTGCATTGGCCACGGGCGTCCGGATCAAGACGTCGCGGGTCAGCGACGCGAGGGCATCATCGTTGGTGCCCGTTTGGATCGGCGTGCCGACTTCCGTGCATCCATTGAGGATCCGCAGGGTCGCGCGGGGCGGCTCGGGCAGTTCCCATCGCAAGGGACCGCAGCCCTGCTGTGGGAAGGACTGAGCTGCCGCCGAGGGCTTCTGATCGAGGATCGTGTAGGCATTCTCGACGACGTCGTAGCGCAGGAACGCATCGTGGAGATCGAGCCACCACCGCAGCCAATCGTAGAAGCTCGCGGGGCCGAGCGCGTAGGCGCACATGGGGAGGGTGGCCTCGTAGCCGCGCCAGGAGGACGAAATGGAGATGCTCGGCGGGAGCTGGGCTTCGATCCTCTGCTTGAGCGTCGTCTCTACGGCGATGACGGCGGGAAAGTGCTGGGACCAGAGGCCGGCAGCCGGGTCGACGAAGGCGATCTCGTAGTAGCGCCGCATCACGGGGCTATCGCCGACACCGGGCACCGCCCACTCGAGCACGCGCCGCTCCACCACCACGCCGATGAGCGTGAGCGGCTCCATCGTCTTGCCGGGCTCATCCACATAGCGATCGAGGGTGGCGGTGACCTCGATGCTCGCGTGGCTGGCAAAAGCGTCGATGGGATCGGTGTTCTGCGAGAGGTCGTTCCTCAACACCCAGAAGCCGGCCGTGGCCCGGAAGCCCTCCATGTCGAGCTCGAGCGAGAACGCCTTGATGTCCCCCGCCGCGACCTGCTGCGCTTTGCCTTGGATCGTCAGGGTCAGCGCAAGGTTGAGCCGGCCCAGGAAGTGCGGGTCGTCAACCGGGGGCAACATGCGCGACTCCTCCCGGGCGTTGCGAAACGATGAGCGAACGGCCGTCGCCCCGGACCCGGCAGCGCACGACGAGGCGAACCTGGCCGTCGTCGTCATGGTCTTCGTCGACCTCCACGATCTCGAGCCGCGGCTCGTAGCGGGTCAACGTTTCGCGGATCTGCTGCCGGAGGACGGAGACGAGCTCCTGGCGCGTGCTGCATCCCTCCGTAGCGAGGCCAAAGTCCTCGCGAAACCACGCGGCACCCCGTCGCGCCTCGAGGATGTAGCGAACGTTGCGGAGCACATCGTCGAACTCGGAGATCGCCGGCGCGCCCAGGAACTTCCGGTGGAGGAACACGCGGGCACGCTAGCATGGGGGGCGGCGGCGCCAGAATTTGCGGCCAAGCGGACGCGACGACCGCGCCAAGCGGTCGCGAGGCGCGTTTCGGGGCGCGCAAGGGCTGCTCGCGCGGCGGAAAAACTCGTCCTTCGGAGCGTCGAAGTCCCCATGCTCTCGAACACGGGAACCCGTGCAGCTCTGGCCGTCCTCGTTCTCCACCTAGGGGGCTGCTCGCAGGATCGCACGGACGCAAATAACGACGAGGACGCCTCCGAGGACACCGGTCCGCTCGACTCGGAGTATTGGGACTATTTCGTGATCCACAGAGCCGTGGATATCCTCTTCGTGATCGACAATTCCAGCTCGATGCTCGCAGCCCAGAACAATCTGGCCGCGGGGATCGAGAACCTGGTCTCGGTGCTCGAGACGAGCCCCTTTGGAACCGACTATCGCATCGGAATCACCACCACCGACAACGGCAACCCATGGTGTGCTGGTGGCGCCGAGGAAGGCCGCCTTGTGGCGACCAGTTGCCAGGGTCGCCTTACCGATTTCGTCGTCGAAGGATCGGCGGTGGACGACTCATCGGGCGCTTGCACCAGCACCTGCGCTCATCCGGCGCTCGAGATCGTGCCAACGAGGACGAGCGGCGACCCCTCTCTCGCTCCCCGGCCGTGGTTCGAGAATCATTTTGGCCAAACGAACATCGGTGGAGGGGTGAGCTTCGTGGAGGCCTTGGGCTGCGCCTTACCGCAAGGCGCCAGCGGTTGTACGTTCGAGGCGCCGCTCGAGTCCATGTGGAAGGCCCTCATCCGGTCCACCATCTCAGACGACCCCTCGCACAAGTTCTTGCGCGACGGGGCGTCCCTCGCCGTCGTGTTTCTGACGGACGGGACCGAATGCTCGTACGACCCTGTGCACGAAGAAGTCTTCTCTCCGCAGGGGAGCCGCGTTTTCTGGTCGGATCCCGAGGCGGAGACCCCCACCGCCGCGGTGTGCTGGAACGCAGGAGTTCGATGCGAAGGGTACGACGCAGGAGAGTACACGACTTGCGCACCGCAGGACCATGATACTGGTGAAGACACTTATTATTCGGAGCACCCCGTGCTATATCCAATAGAACGATACCTTGACCTCCTGAAAGAACTCGAGCAGAACAAGAAGCAAGCCCATCCAGACGCAGAGGTTCTGGTCACGCTGATTGCCGGCGTACCCACGGACTATCCCGCAACACCGATTCGATATCCCAGAACCTCCGAAGGTTCAGCGAATCCGAACTTCGTTTCGGACTTCGGGATCGGCCCTGGGTGTGTATCCGGGGTTACAGACGCCGTACCACCCGTTCGGCTCGCCGAGCTCGCCCGCGAGTTCGGCTTGAACACCAACAACGTGTTCTCCGTTTGTGGCGCAGACTACGGTCCTGTGCTCCGAAACGTCGGAGAAGAGATCGTCGAGACCATGCGCCCGCTGTGCGTGCTCGCGTGCGTCGCAGACGCGGAACCCAAGACTCCGACGCTGGAGCCGTCTTGCGAGGTCGAGAGAGTCGTCCGGCTCGATGACGGTGACACCACCGCGATCCCTGTTCCGCCGTGTGACCCGGGCCGCACATTGCCCTCTGGACACACGACCTGCTATGTGCCGGTGACGCGACCAGAAGAGATGGAGCCGGGTTGCGTCGAGTTGGGGCTCAACCTCGAGCTCGAGCTCGTCGAAGCTCCGGACGCGACGACATCGGATATGATCACCGTATCGTGCGAAGTATCGCAGACGCGCGAGCTCGACTGCCCCGGCCTGCCCCGATGAACGTGGAGGAGAGAGCCGCCACGGGCTTCTCCATTCCGCCTGAGGACGGGCGGTGCAGCTTCCGGGTCCCGCGAGTTTTCAAGGCGGCTCGATGACGATCACCCCACGATAGCCATCGTTGTTCTCGAGGTCGATCTCGCCGTTGGGATCGATCCCCCAAGGCTCTTCCGGATCGCGTACGAAGTCCCCGTCGAAATCGACATATGCAACGAGATGGACGTGTTCGTCCGGGGTCACAATCGTGTCTTCATATCGCAGCTGCCCGGGTGTGGCGGGGTAACTTCTTTCGGCGTATGCGCCGTCCCCGTCGGTCGAGAGCACGATCTCGACACCCTCGGGCACCGACACCCCCTGCGTCAGCCGGATGTCACAGTGGAAGAGAGCGTCGTGGACCCACTCATCCTCCACGGCACCGTCACGACGGCCTCTGCCACGTCCCTCGGCATCATCGTCGCGCGGCCGTACACCACGGTCGAGCCCGAGACGATCAAGCTCAAGACCAAGCAGGCCTTCGACGGGACCGGGCTGTTCACCCGGACCCAAACCCACATCAAGTTCTCACACGGCGGCACCGAGCTCACCTTCGATGGCACCGACAATCGCTTCACGGGGGCCGAGCTGACAGGAGGGGTCGAGATCCGCGTCGAGGCGGTGTCCGTGAGCGCGGCGCCCGAGGATGTCGAGATCAAACTCGAGCTCTCGGGCGGTAGCGCAACGATTGGCCCCCCCGCGCAAGTCAAGCTCACGGCCGTGCAGACAACGTTCGAGATCTGTGAGCCGCGGGTCACCGGGGGTGCTGCTCCAACGCCGCTCCCCACGGCGACGGCAGCCCCCGGGGGCACCCCCACCGACAAGTTCTACTTGGGGCGGCCCATCCCCTTGCAGGGCACGACCACCAAGCTCGAAGAGCGCGCGTTGCTCAAGTTCAAGGACATTCAACCGGCGGGGTTCGATCGTCCGCTCGAGATCCGCCTGCGCAACGACAAGCTCGCCGTGTTCACCAACGAAGGTCCGACGGCAGGAGAGGTCGCCCTGGCGATGCCCCACAAGTTCCAGCCGTCGGCGGGGCTGCAGGTCTTCGTCGAGGGCGCCAAGGTCAGCGGTGCGGCGAGAGACACCGGCATCGTCTTGAGTGCGCCGGACATGAAGAGCGAGGCCGATCACGTTCAGCTGACGGTGTGTCACACCGAAGCCGTGAGCAACAAGAAGCCCGCCGACTTCAAGCTCGTCGCGCAGGTCCCGGAGAAGCCAGAGCGCCTCACCAAGTCGCTCTTCATCGTCGCCCCGATCATCATTGGTGTCGACTATGAAGTCGAGATGCGGCCTTACATCGAGCTCGCGACCCCGAGCGCCTACCAGTGGTCGACCGCGTCCGCCAACATCACCCTCACGAACCCAGGCAACGAGGTCGTCGGGATCAAGGGGGCCTCGCTCAGCGCTGCGCTCGATGACATCGAGCTCGAGCTCCTGCTCACGACGGACCTGGGGAAGCTCAAAAAGAAGCACAAACTCACCTGTGTCAAGGTGGAGATCGACCCCATCATCTCGGGCGACAACATCAGACACACCGACGACATCAACACGATCAAAAATCCTTCGGGTTGCGTCGTCCTTTCCGGGGCGGATGCCTCGGATGCCACCAAGGTGCCCAAGTACGAGATCACGAAGATCGAGCCGGCGGCCATCGGTTTCACCGCCGATGACGATCGGATCGCCTGGCGGATCCATGGCGGAGACACGAAGGGCAACAACAAGTACGATGGCAACGCTCAGTTCATGAACACCGAGCCTTCCAAGCGAGGTCTCAAGATTCAAGTCCATGGTGTCACAGAGGGCGACGTTCTCATCGAGCCCTACAACCCGCACTTCCCGCGCAGGCTGCCCTTCCGGCCGCGCCCGCGCTACCCGCCGTTCCCGCGCTGCCAGCCGTCCCTGCACGCCCGGCTCAACCGGCGCTTGCCGCCCGGGCTGCCCACACCCCCACGTGTTCACACGCCGAGGCCGCGATCCACATCAAGGTCTCCAACATTTTCTTGCGGCAAATGGGCGTCGAGATGATCCCGGACGACTCCGCGGACATGGTTCAACCCGTGCGCGCTGCGGCGCCCGCTCTACCCGCGCAGGCGGCTCTACCCGCCGTCGCTGCGGCGCCCGCCGTCGCTGCGGCACCAGCCGTCCCAGCTTCACCCGGCGTGGCCGCGAGCCCGGCAGTCCCTGCGCGCCCGGCAGTCCCTGCACGACCGGCTGTACCTGCAGCTCCGGCGGTCGCCGCTGTCACGGCTTCGGTCGCCAGCACGACCGTCGGGACGTCGTCCCTAGACGCAAACGTCATCAGCTCCACGTTGGTCTCCCCCGGGCATTTCGACATCGAGGTCGACGATGTCACGCTGACGTTTGCCGCTGGCTCGGCCAAGCAAACCGCCGCAGTCCGGATCAACGCGCGCAATGAAGTCATCAGCGTGGCGTACGTCGCCAGTGGCCCCGGCGCAGGCGGTGGTGGGTCGATCACGCTCTCGACCGCGTTTCTGTGCCCAGCCAACCACGCACCCCAACCGCGGGCGAGCCCTCCTCGGGCCTACTCGACCGCGTCGTACACCCTCAGCGACCTCGGTACCCCGTCTTCATCGCTGATCCCGGACACGGGCATTCCACCCAATGTACCCGCGACTCAGGTCAAGATGATCGTGTTGTTCCCCGATGTCGCCTGGCTCGGGACCACCCGGCCACGCGAGACGATCGCCTGCTTTGGGGCATTGGCGTCCCCACTGCAGACATGGACTCCGCCGTCGCCGCCCCAACGCCAGACTCCCTCCGCCTCATGTATGGCTACGTGTTTGCGCACGAGATGGGGCATATCCTCGGCCTGGGCCATCGCGGCGCGACCGCGAACCCCGTAACGGACGGTTTGGCGATTCCGGCGGACAAGAACGTCATGCGCCCGTTCGCGAATCCTCCGACGACGGAGAACTTCGACATCATCCAGACCAAGGCTGTGCGGTTCAGCGAGGTCATGTTCCGCAACCCGTAACCCGGAGCCACCGCCATGCCCTTGATCCTCACCGACGAACAGATTCGAGCACACACCCGAATCCTCAATGCCTCGTTGGACCGGGCCGCCATCCGCGACTCTGCTTTGGTCCTCATCGAAACCGAGGACGAAGCTCTCTACCGGCTGCTCGCCGCCCACCTCGCCCACGAGGCGTTCCTCCGTAGGCTCGACGATACGGACAACCCTCAGCTCCGCACCTCGAATCTGTTCGTCCTCTTTCGCGCCCTGGCGCAGCACTCCGTCCCCGGCACCGCCGAGCTCTGCGAGCGCCTATTTCGCTCCCCAGACTTTCGCGCCCTGCCGATTCGGATCTTGGCGTTGCTGCATACCCTCGCGGCGGTTCGCCCCATGCTCCCTTCGTCGGCCAATGTGCTGCGCGAAGCCTACAACGAGGGTTTGGGGCACGTGTTCGGCCCCGACCTGATCGCAAACCACAGTCCGCTCGCGCTCCAAGTGTTCGAGGAGATGGTCCAGGGCACCGTAGTCGACCACGTTTCGCTCGTGGACATGCTCCACACCGGCCTCGTGCCGCACCGCGGCATCATTCCCGTCCTCGAGTCCTGCCGCAGGTCGCTTCGCACCCACTTGCACCCCGAAGTTCGCGTGGCCGTGATCGAGTCGCTGTTCGACTATCGCTCCAAGGCATGGTTTGGCCCCGCCATGTCCCCCCCTGTACCGCCTTCGTGGGACAGCCTCGACGATGCGACCCTCGCTGTTCTGCGGGACCTGGCGCTCGAGATTCTCGCGGGTCCCCCCATCCCCGCCGAGCTCGTCCGCGCGGTCGAGGACGCAGTCGCACAGATCGAGGCGATCCAAGAAAGCCGCCGTCCATGAGCCACGCCGTCTGGGCATTCGCGCTGCTTGCCCTGGCGTCCCCCCGATGCTCGCCGGATCCTGCGACCCCGGTGGCCGAAACCTCCCCGCGCGAAACACCCAACGTCTCCACCGATTCGCCCCCACCGGAGACGGACCCTGCCTCCGCGCAGCAAGGGGCACCCGGCAACGAAACGCCAGAAGCGCTCGAAGCCACGCTGCGCACAATGGCCGCGTCCGGGGACCCCGTCGAGCTCGCAAAGCTCGAGCAGCGGCTCGGAGATCCGGCCGTTCTCGAGCGACTCGATCCTCCGGTCGATGGATACCGCCCCATGCGCCGCCTCTTGGCGGTGTTCGACACGCTCGCCGCTCACCCGAGCCAGGGCACGGAGGCTCTTGGCCAGGCCCTCCTTCGCGACGAGGACTTCGTGTCCGTCCCCCAGCGCCTCCCACCGCTCTACCGCGCCCTTGCAGCCGTGGTCCCCACCAGCGAAGCCACCGCCGCCACGTTTCGCGCCGCGATCACGGCGGGCTTTCACCAGACCCTAGCGCCCAACTTGGCGGCCAACGCCTCACCGCGTGCACTCGAAGTCCTCGCCGACCTCGTTCGCGACGCGAACCTTGCAATCGAAGACCGCGTAGAGGCGGTCCACCGCGCGCTCCTACCGAACCGCACCACGCCAGCCGTCCTCGACATGTGCGCAGCGCTGCTGCGTTCAAATGCAGAGCCTCAGATCCAACTCGCCGTGATCGAGTCTCTGTTCGACGACCAACCGCGTCGCTGGTTCGGGATGGTCGCAGATCCACCGCGCCCTCCCGCATGGAGCACGCTCCCGCCTCGAGGGCGCGAGGTGCTCGTCGACCTCGGCAAGACCGCTCTGCGCCGCAAAGACCTGCCCGACGAACTGAGGGGCGCGATCAAGAACACGCTCGCCGAAGTCCAGCGAGCCGATCCCCAGGCAGACTAGCCCGCGCTACCGTTCTCCCTGAGCCATCGCGCGGTTCCTTGGTGGCCGGACTTCGTCGCCTTTTCGGCGGGGGTGAGGCCGGCCTGATCGCGCGCCGCAGGTGAGGCCCCGCGCCTGACGAGAATCTGAACGGTGGAAAGTTGCCCGTTCCGCGCCGCAAAGTGCAATGCGGTGAGCCCCTTTGGATCGGTGGCGTGAATGTTCGCTCCGGCATCCAGAAGCATCACGACGACCTCGTCATGGCCTCCATTGGAGGCGCGCATCAGGGCGGTGTCGCCATGGCGTCCATCGGCCGGATCCGGGTCGGCTCCCGCCGCGAGCAATAGCCGAACGACTTCGGCGTGACCGCTGTGGGCGGCAGCCAAGAGGGGGGGATGGTCCTTTGGGGTCTCCGCCCGTGCGCCGCGCTCGAGCAGCAGACGCGCAATCTCGGGCTGCCCTTTCGTTGCGGCCCACCCAAGCGGGGAGTTGCCATCCCCGAGATCGTGGAGATCAGCCCCTGCATCGAGAAGTTGGCGCACGAGCGACGGCTCTCCAAGACCTATTGCGACCCGCAGCGGGCTCTCGGAGGTCGTGCTGCCTGTGACTCGGACGCCCTGCGCGAGCAGAAATTGGGTGACCTCGGGGTGCCCGCCGAACTCGTCCATCGAAGAGACCAACGCATTGCGGCCCGCATCACTGTCGAGGTTGACGCCACCTTCCACCAGGGCCCGGACGACGCCCAGATGACCAAAGCGAGCCGCCTGGCGGAGAGGTGGATAGGTTTCGTCCGCGCTCCCGTCGGCCGAGGCTCCGTGGTGCAGGAGGTAGCACGCGATGTCGGTGTGTCCGTGATAGGCAGCGACGTTGAGGAGCCGACCAAGGCTCCCCGAACGACTCGTGGCAGAGACTGCCTCGGGGACCCAGCGGCGCACAGTGTCGAGGTCGCCGCTCTCGGTGGCTCGGTCGACCTCGACCTGCGGACTCCGATCTCCGGGTGCGTCGCGTTCTTGCGTGAGGACATGCTGCTCGGGCGTCAACCGGAGCGCGACGCCGCCAGGGCTTTCCGGGAGGCTCGGTTCCAAGCGCTGGCGCGGACCCGAAAACGTCCCCATCAGCCAAACGTCGGGGCCTTGCGATGAGGTGACGACGAACGAATCTTGCGCGGGCCCGTTCAAGGTCTCGAGTTGTCGAACGTTTCCATCGGCCGCCACGCGAAGCATGAAGCCATCGTGCTTGCCCCCGCCAACGACAGGTCTTGGATGAAGCAAGCGCCCCTCGAACTGCCCGCTGAGCGTGACGGATTCATCGTCGGCGATGGCCACGGCAGTCGCGTGATCCCATCCGCTTCCGCCCACAGCCTTCACGTCTCGCACCTCGAGGGAGCGGTCGAAGACGGCTGCGAATGCGTCGCGGGTGCCCTGACTCGTCAGTGTGCTGGATGAGACCTCGAGTCGATGGTCGAAGTCGCCGCCCACGACGATCCGGCGGCCCGTCGCGGCGATCGCCGTACCGGACGCTCGAGTCCCCCCGAAACGGCTCGCGGCCAGGGTTTGTCCCGTCGGGGAGATCTCCAGGACGAAGGCGTCCATGCTGCCGATCGGCGCCAGGGCGCGGCCCCCAAACCGAGCCGGTCCAGAGATTTGTCCGGTCACCCAGACATGCCGAGCGGGGTCGACCGCGATCGCGTTCCCTCGGTTCTCGGTGCCCCCACGGGTGTGCAATTGCAGGGCCCACTGCGCCTTGCCGCTGGGGTCGAGCGCGGCCACGAACACATCGTAGATGCCCGCGTTGTCGAGAGTGGTGGCCCCGAACTGCAGGTTTTCTTGGAATGTTCCCGTGAGATAGAGCGACCCGTCGGGTCCAAGCGCGGCGCCATAGGCCGCATCGAAGAAGGTCGACCCAAAACGCTTGGCCCATTGCACATTGCCCTGCAGATCGAACTTTGCCACGAAGATGTCCGCCCGAGCTCGGGCATCCTCGGCCGACTCGACCAGGCGGTGCCGGCCGAACTGCAGTACCCCGGTAAAGCTGCCCACGAGGTAGATCGCATCCTCGTTGGCGACGACGCGACGAAGCGTTGCGTTCCCTATCACATTCGACTTGCTCCATCGCCGCGTCCCGTTCGGCGCGAGCCGTTCCAACGTGAAGGTGTTGCGCGAGCTGCCCGCGGGTCCTGACTGACTACCGACCACCAGATCGCCGCCACGAACGACCGCTCCGTCGATCACCTCGGCGGCGCCGAGGCTGCGGATCCACGTCGGTCCCGGTCCTCGACTCGACGCGACCTCAGACGCTCCCGAGAGAGGCTGCATCGGGACGTCTCCACATACCGAGGTGGGTTTCCTCTTCGGGGACTCGGCAGCCTGCGGCGAAGCAGCAGTGCTCGCATTGCCGGGGGGAGTGCTGACTTCGCGACCGGAGCTGCGGCAACAGGCCAGGAGAACGAAGATTGCGTGACAGGTGAAGCAGGACGTGACCCGGCGCACGCGAACATCATAGAAGTTCCGGTCTCGAGTTGCACGCGGTCCCTAGCTGCCCCGGACGGTCCTCGTCACGCGCACGCTCGCGACGCAGTACGAGATTTCCACATTCTCCTCGAAGGTTTCGAGAGAGGCACGCACCCCATCAAAGAGCCATCCCTCGGGACTATCCGGGATGTACGCGACCGTGATTCCGTCCATCGTCACGTCCGCCGCGATCGTGTTCCAGACGTCTCGGGGAGCCGAATAAAGCGGGGACACGATGGGAGTGTATCCTTCATCGAAGAACGTCCAGTAGAACCCTGCATCTTCGGGGTTATTGAGCGAAGGAACAAAGAACTCGATCGAGATGCGATAGTCCTCACCGCTCATGTCGGTACGTTCGTCGAGCCTGACCTGGAACTGCACGGTGTCCCCGTAGGGGATGTCGTTATTGTGCTGGGATAGCGAGTGAATCCACCGGCACGATCGTCCGCCCATCGTGACAATGGTGTTGTTGTCTGGGAAGTGTTTGCTGGTGTCCTCGGGGTTCGTCACGAGGAACACACCGTTCGCATCTACGTCGAGGGCCGTGCCATCGTCCTCGTTGGGAAGCATGATCGATGGTGTCGTGTCTTCTTCCGCCGTCCCTGTTTCCCCATCTGCAGGCTCATCGCTAGGATGAGACGTGCAACCGGGCAGGCCTGCGATCGCCAGGAACAGGACACGCCTCGAGATCCACCTATGCGACGCCATGGTCCGATGAGACCACGGCGCGGGTAGCCGGCGCAATCACCACCTTCGTTTTCGACCAAACGGCGTTCAATCGCGCGAAGGTTCCAGTGACTGGTCGCCACGCGCAGGCTATCGTGGCTCGGTCACGAACCATGGCCGTTTCAGTGTACTTCAGTGAAGCGGAGTCGAGCCGAACAGCGAACGAAGACCTGAGCGAACCAACATGAGGACGCTCCGCCTGCTCACCTTGACCGCGGCCACGCTGCTCGCGTGCGATCGTGCGGGACCGCCTACGCCAAGACCCGAACCGCTGCCATCTTCCAACCCGAGCCCGCAAAACCCCGCGATTGCCAGCACCCGGGACCCCGCCCCGCAGCCCCGCGCCGAGTCTCCGCCACCGGAGGCAGCTGCCGAGTCCTCGCCGCCGGAGGCGCCCGCAACGCCCCCGCCACCGCAGACCCCCGCCGACCCTTCGTCCCCGGACGCGCCAGCAGAGCCCTTGCAAACGCCCACCGATCCCCCGCCCCCGGACGCGCCCGCAGAGCCCGCGCCGCAGACGGCTCCCGCGAAGCCCTCGACGACCTCGCCCGTCGCTGCGAGTCGGACTTGCCGCCGCGATAATGACTGCGAGCTCCTCCCTCCTCGGCCGTGTTCGTGCCCGCCTTGCGGCGACGTCCTGCGAGAAGCCGTCAACCACGAACACGCCGACGAACTCCGCTCCCGCTGGGCACGCAAGCGCTGCCGCCAACCGGAGTGCTCTCCGTGCGAAGGTCGGTTCATCGGCGCGCGTGCGACATGTGATGCCGGCGAATGCGTGACACGCCTCTAAGGCCTAAGGCGCGGTGGGCCTCGCGGGAACGCGTGGCGATCACGCCGCGACAGTTTGTCGAAAGCCCTGCCTCACAGCGACGGAGCGTCAGCAAACCGCGCGTGACCGCTCGCAAGGACGGCCGAGAAAGCGGGCGGACGACCTTGGTCCGGTAGTTGCATTTGCCGCCGAGATGAGCAAACGACTGACTCCGGCCAGAGGATGGGGCGCTTGGCTTGGCTGGCTGCTCCTGACCGCGGGCTGCAACGAAGAAGGTCCGGAAGGAACGCTCGCATCAGAGGCTGAGGCTCACGGGATACGAATGGGAACGTTCTTCTGGACCCCCGAGCTCCGTTCAGAAGCCACCCGAGCGACCGCAGTCAGAGAGTTCAACCTCTACACCGTTCCGGCGTTCTTCCGGGTGGTCCAGGCCGAGCGCGGGACATACGACTTCTCGATCCCCGATCAGACCGCAGACTTCGCAGAGCACGATACTGCGCTCCGCATTCACAACCTCATCTGGTGCAATCTCCTTCCCGAGTGGGTCAACGACCAGCTGACGGGTTCGGAGCTCGAGGAGGTTCTGGTCTCTCACGTCACCGCCGTGGTTGCGCACTACGAGAGCAAGTATCCGGGCAAGACCGTCGGTTACGACGTCGTGAACGAGCCCTTCTCCTACAAGGGCAACGCGTGCCCTTGGAACCGTATTGGTCTCGAGTCTGGCCGTGACTCGCTCTACTACGTACACCTCGCATTGAGGGCTGCGCGGGAAGCGTCACCCACTGCGACCCTCTGCATCAACGACTTTCACATCGAAGGCCTCGGCGACAAATCAAACCGCATGTTCGACTTGGTGTCCGAGTTGAAACGCAATGGAACTCCCTTGGATTGCGTTGGCCTGCAGTCGCACTTCGTCATCGGCTCCGATGAGCTCACCGGTGAGATGCCCCCCCCAGAGGAAATCGCCGCCAACATGGACCGCTACGCCACACTTGGAGTGGGCACGATCGTCACGGAAGCCGACTTCGCCATCCGCGATGAAGACGTCTCAGCGTCGTTCTTGGACGCCCAGGCGGATGCGTACAGTGGCCTGCTCGGCGCATGCCTGGCATCGAGCGGCTGTAGCGGATTCGTCGTTTGGGGAGTCCATGACGACGACTCGTGGATCCCTCAGACCTACCCGGGGTGGGGGAGCGCCTTGGTGTTCGATGAACGAGGGGAACCCAAGCCCGCGTACGAGGCCCTGCTGCGCAGACTCGACGAGGCTCCGCGTATAGTCCGCTGAACTTCAGGATGGGCCACGAAGAGGTTGGAGAGAATATTGCGTGACTACTGGCCGGTCGATCGAGCGCCTCAGGGATAGACCTTGCACGCCGTCACGTCGGACACCCCTTGCATGCCCGTAGCCTGGTCCCGACTCCCCAAGCAGAGCGCCTCTTCCGGATAGCACAGGACGCGGGGCCCCTCTTTGAGCGAGCGTTGCGCTGAGAAACACGCCGCCTGGGCCTGGAAGTCGCACCGCTCGGTATCGATCTCGAGCCCCTTGGCCTTGCGACCGCCCAACTTGACCCCGCAGTCCACCTGATCGCGGTGGCACTCCCCGAATGACTTGTCACCCACTCGTCCCAGGTAGCAATACCACCCCTGCCCGAGGTAGCGACCGTCGCCAGGCAAAGCATGGCCGGAGATCTCTCGATCGACACCGACTTGGTCGTGGAGTCGCTCGTTTTCTCGGATCGCTCGCGCGTCTCGTTCCTCGTCGATGGCTCGCTGTTCCTCGATCTCATCGCAGAGCGTTGGATACCGAAGCATTGGATTGTCGCAGCCCCCCGACCCAACGGATGCGGGCTCGCTCGCCGACGAGAATGCGCACCCGAGCGCAAGCGCAGAAACGGTGAGGGATGTCAGTGCCCCGCGCATCCGCACCAGAATACAACGGACGCGGACATCGCTGGAAAGGACCAAGCACCGTAGGCTCGGCCTGCTCGACCCTGCAAGGGCTCCGTTCTCCGTCGGACCTCGTTGCGAGGTCAGGCGCGAAAAAGCCCACTACGACACGACGCACGGGCGGGGACCGCGGTCGCCACGTCGCTACAACTGGGTACTACATCGCGCGGTAGCGACGTGAGCGTTGGCGAGTTCAACGGCGCTTGATCGATCGTCGCACCACGAACACTCCCACCGCCATGAAACACGGCTTTCTGCGCTTCCTTACGTTTTTTCCTTCGATGCTGGTGTTGTGCGCGTGTCCCGGTGAACCCGGGGGCGGAGCCCCGCAAGGTGACGACTCGGCGACGGACGAGGAGGGCTCGAAGGGGAGTCCCGACGAGCTGTGCATGGACCTCTGCGTCAGGGATCAACAGTGCAACGAGGGGGGCTCGCTGCAGACGTGTCTCTCGGAATGCAGCATACTGCGCCTCGTTCGAGAAGAGTACTATGAACCGCCGTGCATCGAAGCCACAGACGCACGTTTGAGGTGCGAGGCCAGCACCGCATGCGAGCCGACCGACTCGCCGTGCGACGCTGTCGAGCTCAGCGAGCTCGAAGGCTGTATCTCTACCGCCTCGCCACCGGAGGCCGTAGTCGCCTTCTGCCAATACACCATAGAGTGCCACGGGTCAACCTACGATGAGTCCTACGAGTGTCCCGAAGAGTACGCCGATGATCCGTACTACGGCTTCTATTGCGATCTTTCGGCGCTGGACCTCTGCTTGTTCAACTTCACGGAGTCCCTCGTCACGGAAGCCGTCCAGTACGATTGCCTGGAGGAATACGAAGCCGCATTGACCTGTGTGAGCCAACTCGAGTGCTCCAGCGCCTACGACGCGGCGGGCTGCGAAGACGAAATCGAAGCGATCGAAACCGCGTGCCCGAGTTTGTACTACCCATACCCATGAGCGCCAGCCCCCCCGAAAAAGACCGCCGCTGGAACACCCGAGGGCGGGTCATTGGCAAGGGCTCAGAGAATGCGGTGCACGCCGGAGACACGCGGAGCGATCGCGATATTCTGTGCACCCCTCCGTCTCGCCATCGCTCTCAGAACAGGACCCGGAGGTCTCGGAGCCCTCTTCTTGGGGACCGTCACCCCCCGAAGTACCCGACGAGAGACCCGCCGTACCGACGCCACCGGAGGTCATCGTGCCCGTTCCGCTGGAGACCGCACCGGAGCTCGCACTGTCTCTTTTGGACATACTTGCGCTCGTACCGCTCCCCTCGAGCTCGGTGTGGGGCTCCGGTTCATAGCATGCACCCACGGACACAGAGCGAGAGCACGGCCTGTCCGCGCCGGACAACGTGGCTTTCGAGTATGACTCCTTCTATCGACACACATCGACCCGTCCATCACATTCGCAGGTACTACTGGTCGGTTGGGACATCCGCCAAACTACGGTGCTTGTGGTGCCCCGCGCTCTCGGGCACACTCGCCGGCGTGATGATGGAGCTCCGACACACGTGGCGGTCGCCTAGCGCCAAGGCGATCTTGGGCCTCGTCCCGTTCGTTCTGTTCGCGTGTTTCGATCCTGACGCCAACGACGAGGAAAAGCTCTGTACGTCCGGCCTCGTGGGGGACGAGGCGTGTCCGTGCACGGCGGAAGGTCTGTGCGGGCCCGGGCTCGCCTGTATCTCCAACGTTTGTGTGACGGACCCCGCTGCGATGACGAGTGGTTCGACCTCCACCGCAACGAGCACCTCGGAAGCGACATCGGGTACGGGCGAAGCCGCCACGGGTTCGACCGAGACGCCCACCAGCACCTCCGTGGGCTCGGAGACTGCAACCACCTCCGAGGGCACCGACACCGACCTTTGGGAGGAAAGCTCGGCCGAAGGTGCCGAGGAGACGGGCTCACCACAGGGACCCAACCTCGGCGCCTTCCGTTCAGGATCGCGGCTCGTGGCCACCGTCATCGACGGAGGCGGGGATGTCATCCAGTTCTCCTCGTTCTACGACAGCGAACTCGAAACCAAATGCACGTTCCAGACGGAGGCGGATGGCGAGCTATACTGCAGCCCCAATCAAGGCTTCAGCATCGCGTATTTCACCGACGCAGAGTGCAGCGAGCAACGGTTGGCGACACCCGCCTCAACTTGCTCCTACTTCGAGACAGGCGACTACGTGAGGCTCCCGTTGCCGCGCGTGCCCGCATCGACCTGCGATTCGACGAGCTCTCTACCCCTCTTCCGGGCGGGCGCACCCGCGGAGACCCCCCCGGCACTCTTCGAGTACTGGGACGGCACGTGCCGGCCCGCTACCGTCAACCCCGACGCCACGTACTTCACACTCGAGGAGGTGAGTCTTTCGACCTTCGTCCATGGCGAGCGGCGCGAGGTCACCGTCGATGAATCCGCGGGCCTCGCCGTCGCCTACATTGATGGCGCAGATGGAAGCTCGCTCCAAGTGGAGGTCCTCCATGAGGGGCTCCCGTGCGCACCCGTGAGCGCGGACGACATGACCGTCTGCGTACCGTACGGGGGGACCTTGGATGGACCTGCCACGTTCTATGCATCGGACACCTGTGAAGCCATGCAGGTCGTCGCGGCGGACGAATGTGGAACAGGCCCGCGATACGCGACAGAATCGCACTATGAGGCGTGCGAGGTCTCCGATGTTCGCGTCTTCTCCGTGGGAGACGCGGTCACTTCGCCCATCTTCCAGGGTGAAGACGGCGGCATCTGCCAGGAGTTGACTTCAGACACGAGCTTCCGCCTCCTCGGCGAGGAATTGGACCTCGCAATCTTCCCCTCGCTCGAACCCTGGTCGCGCGAGTCGGCCCGCCTGCGTCTACTCCAGACCCGAATCGACGAGGTCTACACGCTCATCTGGAGCGAATGGTACGATACTCAACTCGACGTCCCTTGTTACAACGCACGAGGTCCGGATGGTTCGATTCGCTGTGTCCCTCTCAGTAGCACCGGGAAAACCGACTATTTCACCGACGAGGCCTGTACCTCGCCCGCGTACACAGGGGACGAATGCAGTCTCCCGTTCGGAGTAACGCTCACGTCCGGTTGGGATCCGGAGACTCGGACCTGCACGCAGGCGAGCGAGGTCGTGGCTCTGGCCCCTCACGCGGGTGCCCTCTATGAGCTCAATCCCGATTGCATCGAGACACCGGCGGTCGGTGTCGAAGGCGGTAGGGTCTACGCCGTCGCGGAGATCCTTGCATGGGATGACCTCGCCGAAGTCGTCTACCGGCAGGAGCGGTAGCGCTCCGCCCCCTACCCCACGTCATGGAAGAGCGTACCCACGATCCCCGTCTTCCGTCCTTCGTGCATGCCCTGCTGTTGTCCCATGGCGTCGAGGCTACGCAGGTCGAAGACGTCGTGTTCGTCGGCGACGATGGAAAGCGGTGGGTGAGGGACGTGGGATCTCTATGTGGGGCATCCCGTTCAACGTGGCGCAGACCCAGAACACATGTTGCATCCGTCTCTCTCGTGGGAGGCCGTCCTGACGGAAGACGCGGAGTCTTGGTTGACGCCGGCCGCCATTCACCATGGGCGGGCCTTCGTCGCCCGACTGAACGACCACTGGACCTACGAGGCGCTCATCGACGATGCGCCGCACCAAGCCCTCGATTCGCGGCTTCGGGACCTGGGTTTCGCGGCGGAGGGGTCGAGCTACGCCTCGTGGCGCGTCTTCTTCCTCGCCGTAGCGCGCACTACCGATCAGACAGCCCACACGGTGACACGTGCCCGTTGTGAGGTGACGGGGAGCGTTACCGAAGTTCCCACCGAGTCTCGCGGGATCCTCGGCAGGATCTTCGGATCGGTGCTCCGGCGCGCCAGGCTGCAGTGACCTCCCGCAGAATGCGGGACGATTCTCGCGAGACATCGCAATCGCCGTCGTCCCGAAATCACACTGCCAACCTCGATGCTGGCTCCGGCCATCGCTCTATGGCTCCTCGGATCGCTGGCGCCCGCCGCCACCTCGAGCTTCGAGTGGATCGTTCCCGAGGAAGGGTGCCCCACCGCGCAGGAGGTCCGCGACGACGTCGATCGCATCCTGGCCGCGACGCCGGGGGACGTGCGCGATGATCTCGCTCAGATGCACGCGACGGTGACGCGCTCCGCGGAGGACGCGTGGAGCCTCGATCTCACGATCACGACCTCGCGTGGCGAAACGCGGACGCAGCTCCGGGCTTCGCGCTGCGATACGCTCGCCGAAGCGACGGCGCTGTTCGTCGCGTTGGCCACCAATCCGGAGGGCACGATAGAACGCGCGACGTCGAATGCGCCCGACGCAGACGAAGATACAAACGAATCGTCGACGAGTTCTTGGGACGCGAACTCTGGGGTGGCGCCCGCAATGCCACCTCCCGAGCCCGAGCCTGCGGAAGGCGGTGCGGGCCTTGCCATACGCAGGGGGGTACGCGAACGCAGCGCAGCACCCAAGCGCAGCCAACCTCTAGAGTGGCGATTGCGTGTCGTCGGGATGACGGGATTCGGGATCCTTCCCTCGTGGCGCGGCGGATTGGGCGGCGGCGTAGGCCTGTTGACCCGCTACGTTCGGGTCGATCTCCAAGGCGCGTACTGGTTTCCTCGTACCACGCCCATCGAGAACGCACCGGGCGCAAGCACGGTCACGACTGCGGGTTTGGGTTCGTTGCGCGGATGTCCATTTGGACGGATCCGTGGGTTCGAGCTCGGTGGATGTCTCGGTCTCGAGATCGGGCGATTCACCGTCGCGAGCGAAGGATTGGCCGAACCCGAGCCTGGCCGCGAGTTGTGGCTAACCATCACCGGAGACTTCTTGGTGGGGTGGCATCCCATCGATCGATTGATGATCGTGTTCGAGCCCGGCGTTGTGTTCGCACTGCATCGTCCCCGTTTCGCGGCGGAGGGGGTCGGCGATATCCTACAAACGGGGCCCGTCGGATTGCGTATGGCGCTTGGAATCGAGGTCTCGCTCTAGCGGCACTGTTGGTGGTGACACCATCACCGACCCACGGCTCTCACGGCTTTCACGGATGAACGGGGACGACAAGAACGGACGCCATGCTCTCACGCTGGAGGGCATCTATCGCGAGCACTGGCGCTATGTCTGGCGTTGTGTCCGGCGCATGGGCGTTCCCGAGGGGCGCTTGGAGGACGTCACGCAGGACGTGTTCATCGTCGCCGGGCGAAACCTCGCCACCTTCGAGGGCCGCTCGTCGATCCAGACGTGGCTCTACTCCATCGCGTTCCGAGTGGCGCAGGAGCACCACCGCAAGCACCTTCGCGAGCAGCGACCCGACCCGCACGTCGCAAAACTCGCGCAGACTCCCGAGGACCAGGTACAGCAGCGAGAGGCGGCCGCGACGCTCCATACGTTGCTGGGCGATCTGGACGAGGATCAGCGCCGAATCTTCGTGCAGATCGAGATCGAAGGCGTTCCTGCGGCCGACCTCGCGGAAGCCCACGGTCTGAGCGTAAATACGATCTACTCGCGCCTGCGGCTCGCCCGGCGTAAAGTCGAGCGCGCATTGGCCCGCCATCAGGCTCGCCTTCATGCTGAACGGAAGGCGGTCGCCGGATGACCCTCAGCCCACAACTGCAACAACTCGTGAGGGCGGCGCGAGGCCTCGACGCCGAGCCACCGCCGATCGAGGACCGCATGTGGATGGCGATCGCGGCAGCGGTGGGTCCCGTGGCCCTGCCCTCCCCAGAGATCGAGGCGGCCCCTCCGGCGCAGGCCGTCCCTGCGGTACCGGCTGCGGCCGGGACCTCCTCTGGCGTGGCCACCCTGCTCAAGCTCGCCGGCGCGGGGATCTTGGGGGTCGGCGTCGCCGTCGGGGTCGGGGCCGCGCTGCCGGAGGATCGCACCTCGGCGATCCCGTTGGAGCGACCGGTGACCGTACCCATCGTCGCGCCGCAGGCGTCCGAGCCCACCCCGCTACAGCACTTCGGAGCGGCCACGTTCCAAGCACAACTCGAGTCCGAGCCGGCCGCGGATGTCTCGGCGCCGCGCCGTCGGAGCAAGGGCGCCGCGGCAGAACTGCCCGCCGCGGCAGAACTGCCCGCCGCGGAGACAGAGCCGGTGCCCGCGATCCAAGCTCCCGACGCGCTCGCGGAGGAGACTCGCATGCTCCGTCGCGCTCGGGCCCTCATGTCCGCGGCTCAGCCCGGGGAGGCCCTAAGGATCTTGGCGGAGCACGCCAAGACGTTCCCCGGCGGTGCCCTCCGCGAAGCTCGCATGGCGCTCGAGGTGGAGGCCTTGTGCAGTGCCGGCCGCGACGCAGAGGCCGAGCTCGCCTCGGAACGCCTCCGTCGCGCCTTTCCGAGGTCCGCGCTTCGTAGGGCGGCGTGGTGCACCCGGTGAGGCTGCCCTCGGCTCGTGCGCCAACCTCCGCGTCGGTGCGCTTCGTCCTCCACGCCACGCTGCTCGGCTCGACCGCGTGCTTGGAGGAGAACGCGATCACGATCGGTCGCTACGAGCCTGGCTCGACGACCAGTGGGCTTTCCGCGGACACGACCGAAGACGAATCCACGCCCACCGCAGAGACGCCGACCGCAGGCACGGGCGACACGGAACCCGGAGCCGAAGGCGACACCGAACCGGATACCGAAGGTGACACCGAACCGGATACCGAAGGTGACACCGAACCGGAACCCGAAGGCGAGACGGAACCCGGAGCCGAAGGCGCAACGGAGACCGATACCGAAGGCGCAACTTTAGAGCCCGTGCGCGACGGCACGCCATGTGACACGCCGGAGGTGTGCATCGCCTCGGACCCGTGCCTCACCACCTCCTGCGCGGACCAGCAATGCACCTACCTCCTCTCGGACGCCGCGTGCCCCAGCGACCAGGTGTGCACGCTCTCGGGCTGCCTCGCACCTCCCCCGTCTTGCGAAGAGGTCTACGGCGACGCGCTCATCTTCTGTGACGACTTCGATCGCGGACTCGACTGGAACTGGACCGCAACGGACGCCGTGCGCCTGGTCGTCGACGCACCCAACCGCGCATCCGCGGTCGCACACGTTCGCATCGCGACGCCGAGCGAGGGCTCGACGCTGCAACTCCAGCTCCCGACGCCGCTCGATTCCGGCATGGTGGCGATCCGCAGCCGGATCTACGTCACGCCTCAGACGCAGCCGAAAGAGGGCGTCACGCTGTTCGCAATGACGCCGCTCCCCGCGACCGAAACGCCCCCCTTGGCGGTCGAGCTGTTTCCGGACCTGGGCCTGGCGATCGTCGATCGGATGATCGGCGAGACCGTGTCCTTCTCGCCCGCGATCACGCTCGGGACGTGGCATTGCATCGAATGGCGCGTGACGATCCATGACGAAGAGGGCATCAACACGCTGCTCTTGGATGGGCGGCCCCTCGTCGAGAGTCGCGTCATCGATACGCGACCGAGCGGGGGCGTGTCGCAGCTGAGCATCGGCCTACGCACGGGACCAAGCGAGAGCGACCCGAGCGAGATCTTCTTCGACGACGTCGTATTCTCGACCGCGCCCATTGGATGTACCTGACGCTCCCATGAACTTGGGTACCGAGATCGCGCTCCGCGATTCATCCGAGTTTCTTTGACGAGGGCCGCGAGCCCGGATCACCAACGTGCAAATGAGGAAGCACGTTGGTCCAACCTTGGTACGAGGTCCGTCCCGACCCCGTTGCGCGATGACTCGAGCGATTGCGGGGGCTTTGCTCGCGCTCGCGGGCTGCGACCAGGCGATCGAGCCGGCGGCCGATCCTCCGGCGATCGCCCCCTCCCCCACGCCCGCGGTACGAACCGAGTTCGTCGCGCGCGACGTCGTGACTGCAAAAGGACGAAGCTTCCGCGGCGGCGAAGTGCTCGTGAAGCTGCGGATCGACGCAGGCGATCCCACCCACACCGGGGTCGCGGCGATCGATGAAACGTTCGCGCGGTTCGGGGTGTCCGAGTTCCGCCCCGTGTACCCAGGCGCGACGGGAGACCTCGCGCGCGTGTTCCACGTGGTGTCGCGCGGAGATGCCGAGGCCCTCCAGGCCGCGTTGGCAGCGTTGGACGACGTCGAATACGCGGAGGTAAACCTCATTGCGAAGACCCACGCGGCGCCGAACGATCCGTACTATTCGAGCGTCGGAGCGTGGGGACAGAACTTCCGTGATCAGTGGGGTCTCACCGAGGTCCGCGCCGAAGAGGCATGGGATCTCTCCTCGGGTGAAGACGTGGTCATTGCCGTCGTCGACAGTGGAATCGACTATGAGCACCCCGACATCGCCGACAACGTCTACCGCAACCCGGGAGAGCTCGGCACGGATGGTTTGGGCGGAGACAGGTCGACCAACGGCATCGACGACGACGGCAACGGCTACGTCGACGACGTCTTGGGCTACGACTTCGCCAACTTGGACGCGGACCCCATGGACGACAACGGCCATGGAACCCACTGCGCGGGGATCATCGCGGCCGTGACGGACAACGGCATCGGAATCGCCGGCGTGGCCCCTCGCGCCAAGGTCCTGGCGGTCAAGAACATCGATGCCTCGGGCAACGGAGATCTCGACAGCACCGCGACGGCGATCTTCTATGCAGCGCAGTCCGGTGCGCGGGTGATCAACCTCAGTCAAGGGTTCGATGGCTACTCCCAAACCTTGCACGACGCGGTCCGCTACGCGCACGACGTCGCCGGCGCGGTGGTGGTCGTCGCTGCCGGAAACTCGTCCGCCAACGTGGGCGATTGGTACGACGACGCCTTCGGGATCGTGAGGTTTCCAGCCGCGGCGCGCGAGGTGATCACCGTCTCGGCGCTCGACCACACCCGCACATTGGCCTCGTTCTCGAACTTCGGCACGAAGATCGACGTGGCCGCCCCCGGCGGTGGCGGTCCCACCGTCGACGGCGACCTCGTCGCGCCGCATCGCACGATCCTTTCGCTCTACTCGCGGCAAACGGGGCGCGCCTTCCAGTACCCCGAGCAAGTCGTCGATGGACGCTACTATCGCGTCTCGGGGACGAGTCAGGCCGCCCCCGTGGTGGCTGGGGTCGCGGCGCTGCTCCTTGCGCGCAACCCCTATCTCGGACCCGAGCAAGTCCGCCAGGCGATCCGACGGAGTGCCCTCGATGTGGGCACCTCCGGCATCGATCTCCAAACGGGTCACGGACTCGTCGATGCACGCGCCGCGCTCGAGGAGCCCGAGCCCCTCGTCGCGCATCTCACCGGACCCGTCGCCGTCATCGCGAGCACCCGCGAGATCGAGATCTCGGGCAGCGCGCATGGTCCCGGATTCGCCGGTTATCAGCTCTCGTGGGGCGCAGGGGAGGCTCCCACCGCCTGGCACACGATCGCAGCCTCGTTCGATCCCGTGGAAGCTTCCACGCTCACGCAATGGGATCTCCGCGAAGTTTCCGAGGGCGATGTCACCCTGCGGCTCACGGTCATGGACACGTCGGGCGCCGTCTACGAAGACCGCCTGCTCGTCCATGTCGACAATGTCTCGTTCAGCGAGCCCAAGCCCCACTTCGCACCCACCGCGTCGTATCGGGGCGGGCAAGTCTACGTGCGCGGCACCGTGATGCCGGCGTCCTTCGATCACTATGGGATCGTCATTCGTGGCGCCCGGACCGGAGAAGTGGAGGATCCTGCCCTCGTCCTCACGGGCGACGGCCGGTCCCCCATCGAAAGTGGCGAGCTCGCGACCTGGGATCTGAGCGGAGTTCCGCCCGACCGCTACGAGCTCACCCTGCGCGTCACCCTCACCACCGGCGAAGTCCTCGAGGAGACGACCGCCCTGACGTTCGACCCGATGGTCCACGCGGGGACCCCCATCGCCTTGAACGCCCCCTCGGACTACCTGCAGCGCGGTCTCACGGTCGCGGACATCGACGGCGACGGAGCCTCCGAGATGCTCTTCTACGCCGGCTCCGCATTCCACGTGATGCGGCACGATGGAACCGAGCTCCGTGGGTTCCCTGTTTCGGCGCCGGAAGAGGAGATCGATCTCCAAGGGGGCCTGGCTGCCGGCGACATCGACGGCGATGGCCGGCCGGAAGTCGTGGGCGCGGCACCGGGCGGCCTTCTCCACGCATTCCGTACGGACGGATCGTTGCTACCCGGGTTCCCGCTCGAGGGACCCACCACGGCCGCCCCCGTTTCGCTCTCCGACATCGACGGCGACGGGGTCTTGGACATCGTCACCGTGGGCGCCGAGGGTCTCGTCGTCGTGCGCGGCGATGGCCATCGTCTCGAGGGCTTCGCATTCGCCCCCGCGGACGCCGGACTTGGTGCCCACACGACGACCCGCGCCGAGCAGACGAGCACCGGCGATCTCGATGGTGACGGCCGCGAAGAGATCGTCGTCATGGTGCGGCGGAGCTTCGATGCCGGGGACCTCCAGGAGCTCTACGCCTTCGACAGCGACGGGACGATCCGCCCCGGATGGCCGCGCAAGGACTTCACGACACCGATCTGGGTCCCGACGATGCCCACCCTGGGCGATCTCGAAGGCGACGGAAATCTCGAGGTGCTCGTCGCCAACACGTCCGAAATCTACGCACTGGGGGACGACGGGACGACGCTACCGGGCTGGCCGCGCCGGGGAGCGTATCCCACCGACATGGGTCCGGCGATCGTCGGCGACTTCGATGGCGATCCAGGTGCCGAGATCTTCGCGGGCTCGGACGTCGCCTACGACGATGTCGATGCGAGCCTCCAGTTCGATGTGCTGACGGGGCTCTCGATGGACGGGAACCCCCTGCCGGGGTGGCCGGTCCTCAATCGCAACGATACGTGGGAAGGCGCCAACGGCTACTTCGGCTTCGGCATGCCCTTGATCGCGGACATCGATGGCGACGCCAAGGTCGAGCTCATCGCCCAAGGGGACACGGCCAAAGTCCATGCTTTTGGACCGTTCGCGTACCACCGCGATGGAACGCCGGTCTCCGGCTGGCCCCGGCCGACTTCGGGCATCCCCGCCCATGCCACGTCCATGCCCGCCGTGGCCGACCTCGACGGCGATGGCCTGCTCGAGCTCGCCTACTTCGGCGCCGATACGAGACCGGAGCGCGAGGGCGCTCCACAAGGGCGGATCCACGTCCTCGACCTCGAAGCGCCTGCCACCGCCCACGCGCCGTGGCCCATGTTCCACGCCGACGCCCGGCGCTCCGGCCACGTGGAGCTTTCCGGAGCGGCGCAGACCAGCGACACCGCTTCCGATCCGCCTACGACGGACGACACGGACGGGAGCTCCGGTGCGGCGGATACCGGCAGCGAATCTCCCGAGTCCCCCGTCGACGCGACGAGCACGACCACGGGAGGCGAAATGGGCGACGGCTCGGACGGTCCCGGTTCTGAACCCGACGAGACGCGATCGGATGACGGCGGAGGTTGTGCGATCGCCGTGTCCGACTCCAATCACCCTTGGCTTCCGCCATTCCTCTTCTTCGTCGTCGCACTCGTCCAGAGGACCCTCCTGCGTAGGCCTCGTTGGATGCACTGAATCGACAGAAAGATACCTCCCATGACACACTCACGACGAAACGCGATTTACACGATTCCAACAATCATCTTTGCCTTGGCGGCCTGCGGCGATCCAACGCTTGCGGGAGACCCGGCGCCACGCCCCGGAGCCAGCCCCCATCAAGCGGCACAAACCGATGGATGGGGCGGCGACGCCACGGACTCGGGCTCCGGGAGCGACGGCGCCGAAAGCAGTGGCTCCGAGAGCGCTGCCTCCGAAAGCCCTGCCTCCGAAAGCCCTGCCTCCGAAAGCGGTGAAACGCAGACCGATGACGCGAGCGATCGCCCCGGGGAAAGCGGCGAATCGGACACCGGAGGCGAGCCACCACCGGCGGGCGGTGCCTACGACTGGACCGACGAGGTCGAACTGTTCGAGGACGGCGTCGCACCGGATGAGGCGACCCGCACACGCCTCCTCGGCGCCCTCGAGCCCATGTTCCTCGCGTACCTCGACGAGGCCCGCGCTGCGGGAGCGACGTTCCGCCTCGTCGTCCGATGGGACGGCCCCACCGAAGGCGCACAAGCCGTGACGCGCCCCGGCCGGATCTGGGAGGTCATCGTGGAGGGAGGCCTGGCTCACACCCCCATCGATCGAATCACCCTGGTCGGCTGCCACGAGATGGGTCATCTCATCGGCGGGTTTCCATTCCTCGGCGGCGTCGAGATCATCGGCTCGGACGGCGGCCCACGAACGGCCGAGGAGCACGCCCTCATCGGCACCTCCGAGGGCGCCGAAGGCCAGGCCGACTACTTTGCCACGAAGGAATGCCTGCCGCGGACGTGGGGGAACGACGACAACTCGCCCTACGAGGCACTCGTCGCCCCCGAGTTGAAGACGCGCTGCGACGCAGTCTACGGGGACCCCACAGCACGTCAGCTCTGCTACCGTATCCTCGTCTCATCGCTCGACAAGACGCAGTCCACGTATTCGAGGTCCATCTTTACCTGGGACGAGTGCGAAGCCGAAGGGATGTGGGACCTTCCAGAGTGCGAAGACCTCATCGACCCGAGTCCCACGTCATCCCCCAGGGTCGTCGAACCCAAGATCCTGACGTTCGGCTATCCCACGCGCATCTGCCGACTCGAGACCTACGTTCGCGGTGCCCTGTGCCCGATCAAATACCCTCGACCGCTTGAGACCGGGGGGTCGTTCGTGGTCCCCGGTGACGTCGAAACCCCGTGGGGATACGGTATCGTCACGGAGGAGTCGCGCAGCGCCGCGGCGCCCCATGCTTGCCAAGGTGACCATCCCGGCGCGCGACCGGCGTGCTGGTACAACGAGGACGTCGCCCTGCCCGGATGCGAAGGCACGGGATTGCAGCCAGGCGAGTCGGTCTGCGAGGACGGGGCGTCCCGGAACTGCGGAACCCCTCTGCGCGCCGACGACCGCGGTCCAACCCCCTGCAGGCGAGGCTGCAACGCCGAAGGCACGGGGTGCATGCTCCCGCCGACCGACTGACGGAAGACGCGAGCGCGCTCTCGAGGGCGTCCATGCCGAGGAGCCTCACCTCTACCGGCGTCTGCAACTCGATCGCCAACCTTCGAAACACGCTGGGGCTTCGCCTCACGAGGGCGTCGCGTCGAATCATGAGCATCGTAACATACCCTCGATAGAGGGTGATCATTGTTACCCGTCAACCTTCGATCCCGTCTTCCGAGTTTGCCTGAATCTCCGGGGCTGGCACCTGTCGAGTGGATGACACGGGGGGCATGCGCCCTCGGCCCCAATCCGACCGTCGGGTCACATCGATCGGCGCTCTCCCGCGAAAGCTACGATGGGGGAGGTCGCCGCTTCCCACCCGCCAAAGAGAGCCTCTCGGATCGTGGTTTTTTGGGCTGTGCAGTGGACCTTTGGGCGAAGATGTGATTCTGTCGTCGTTTGGCGAACCTCGACCCGCAGCGATCGCTTCCGTTGCTCGCGCCCGGCGAACCAGCGCCTTACGAGTTCGTCCGAGGACGCGAAGGGGTGCCGTACTTCATCCTTTGCGACCACGCGGGCTGCAGGTTACCCAACGCGCTCGGTACACTCGGACTCTCTCCCGAGGAACGTAGAAGCCACATCGCATGGGATATCGGCGTGGAGCAGCTCGCTCGTCTGCTCGCGCTGCGACTGGGCGCGAGTCTCGTGCTCCAGACCTATTCGAGACTGGTCATCGACTGCAATCGACCGCTATGTTCAGCGGAATCGATCGTCGTCCGCACGGAGTTCGGACCCGTCCCCGGGAACGAGGGGCTCGACGCCGCCGCGATCGAGCGCCGGGTCCGCGGCGTGTTCCGCCCCTATCACGAGCGCATCGAACACGAGCTTGCGTCGCGAGAGCAAGCGCGCCAGCCCACGATCGTTGTCGCGTTGCACAGCTTCACTCCCGTCTTCATGGGGGAGACCCGGAGGGTTCACGCAGGTGTGCTCTACAACCGAGACCCCCGTCTTGCGAGGCCCCTGCTGGAAGCCTTGCGACGAGACCCGCAGTTGCAGATCGGCGACAACGAACCATACTCCGTGAGCGACGCCACGGACTACAGCCTCGTCCAGTATGGCGAGCTCCGAGGTCTTCCGCACGTGGAAGTGGAAATCCGTCAGGACCTCCTCTCGGATCCGCAAGGTCAAGTGCACTGGGCAGAACGCTTGGCAACTCTCCTACCCGAAGCGGCAGCTCGCTTCGACTGCTGAACAGCCCATCCGAGGTGCCATGCTCATCCACGTTGGTTACGAACTAGACTACGTTTGCCCTCAAAGGACACCGATGATTCTGGTCTTGAATATCCACTATTCAAGGGCGTCGGACATCGTTCAACCCGATCACGTGATCACGGCACCTTCGACGCGAAGCCAGAGCTATCGAGATACCTTTGGGAACTGGTGCAGTCGAGTCCTTGCCCCCGCGGGTACACTGCGGATCTCTTCCGACGCTATCGTCCGTGACAGCGGGACGCCAGACGTTCAGGTGCCGTCCGCCACCCAGCATCCCGTAGAATCTTTGCCCGACGAGACTTTACTCTATTTACTCGGCAGCCGCTACTGCGAGACCGACCGCCTGTCGAATATCGCGTGGGAGCTGTTCGGTTCGACACCCACGGGTTGGGCCAGAGTCCAAGCGATCTGCGATTTCGTCCATCGACACATCACATTCGGTTATGAGTTCGCGAGCCCCACCAAAAGTGCCTGGGAGGTCTTCCATGAAGGTCGCGGCGTATGTCGCGATTTTGCGCACCTGGGCATCGCGCTCTGCCGCTGCATGAACATTCCAGCCCGCTACTGCACAGGCTATTTGGGTGATATCGGCGTCCCCGCGACCGAAGCTCCCATGGACTTCTCCGGTTGGTTCGAAGCCTACCTCGGGGGAAGCTGGCACACCTTCGATCCTCGGAGCAACGTGCCTCGCATCGGTCGCATCCTGATCGCGCGCGGGCGCGACGCAGCGGACGTCGCGATCACGACCACCTTCGGCACGAACACATTGACGAGTTTCCGTGTCTGGACCGAAGAACTCGCCGAATGTTGATTCTCACGCCGTGAGCGGCAAAGAAGGAGTCGCCACCAGACTGTCGCGAACGCGACGTAGAAAGCTACGTCGCGGCGATCGTCGTCCAGTCGTGCCCTTCGAGCCCGAGCGAAGTCATCGTTGGGTCACGATCTCCGACTTGGCCTCGACGTACCCGCGCGACACCAAGCGTTCCATGGTCAGCACCACCATCTCACGTGTCTGACTGCAGATCGCGAGGGCCTCGCTCAACTGGCTGAGCGTAAGCGGGCGCTCGACGAGTTCCACGAGGTAGGCCCCGTCGTCGGGCTCGAGCCCGTGGGCGGTCGCCCAACCGGCGCGCGCGGCCTCAAACAGGCATCGGCCACTCGCGCGGGCGATCTCCCCGCGGTACTTCACCTCCATCGCGCGGCCAGAAGAGGACAAACCGAAGCGCGTGGAGCGGCTCCTCGGCAGTGAGCTAGTTTTTGAGTGTTGCATCGCACGCGCCGGCGCATCTTGGAGATGCGGCTCTTCTGGAACCACCGATTCCACCGAAAAGATAGCACAATATTTGCGGACGTCCGGAACCCGCGTCGCTGCGAAGCGCCTTGGGCTCCTCAGTGTAGCCAGGAGGGCCCGACGCCGAGGTCACCATCGATCTGACGGACGGCTGCGATGCGAACGTGGAGATCGCAGCACGATACAAGTGTCGCAAAGCTCTAGAATCTGCGATTATCCCCGCAAAGTTTTGGAGCAAGGCCAGCTGGTCAGTCGTCGGGCTTTGCTCGTCGAACGTCGACGGCGACGGCGAGAAGATCGGAACATGAATCGCTACGAAGTTTGGAGTCGCGCCGAGAACGGTAGAGTTCGCAAGCACGGTGAAGCCGTGGGGCTGACCTTCGAGGACGCCTGCAAGCATCTCGCTTGCGAGTCCATCGACTTCTGGACGTATTATGAAAAAGGGCGCTATCGCGGTCGGCCCCTCAGCGAAAGTGCGGCCGATGCCGAGAGCGGCGTCGAGGCGGGCATTCGCCCAAAGCGAGACGTCGTCCGCTCCTCACGAACGGACCGGGCGACCGAGCGTTGAAGCGCCGGATTTGTACGCCGCCCGCAGCGGTGAGCCGAACTCACCACCGCGGGCGCGTAGAACCCGTGGGCGGTTGCTTCAGCGCGAGCGATCGGTCGCCACGTTGACGCGAATTGGGTAGCCGTGAAGCGAGTGGCCGTCGAGTTCCTTGACGGCTCGCGCTGCACTTTTTCGGTCCATCGTCACGAACCCGAACCTACGAGATTCGCCCGTGTCTCGGTCGACGAGCACTACGGCATCGAGGACGTGGCCGATCGTCCCAAACAAGGTTGCAAGGTCGGCCGTCACCGTCTCGTACGCCAGACTGCCCACGAACAAACGGCAGGGCGGGCCACTCGAGCGCGGCGCAGCGGCCTCCGGCGCCTCGGCGAACACGTCAGGCATTGGCGTCGCCATCGCGGCGACTTGGATATCCGCCACCGAAGCGATGGGGATCCCGCCACCGGAGTTCTCGCGACTCCGGCGCAACCTTTCGTTCTTGTCTTGTTTGCGTTGATTTCGGTCCGCTTCGCGCGAACGTTTTCCGGCGGTGTGATTGTTGCGCACCAAAATGGCCGTCCTGGTTACCTGGACGTCCGTCCGAAGCCGCCACGAAGCGGGCGATCGCCGGTTCTGGTGTCGCCGCGGCTTTCGGCCTCGTTGACCCGAATGTTGCGGCCGTCGAGCATGGTGCCGTCGAGCGAGGCGATTGCGGAGTCTCCGCTCGCGTCGTCGACGAACGTCACGAATCCAAATCCGCGCGAACGGCCGGTATCGCGATCATTGATGACCTTGGCCTCCGAAACTGCACCGAATTGTTCGAACGCCGCCTGAAGGGCTGCATCGTCGGTATTCCAGCTCAGGCCTCCCACAAAAAGTTTCTTGGACAACAGGACTCTCGAATCTCGCCTGCGGTGGTTCGAGCAGAGGCAGCCTATCTGCCTCGCCTCGACGCCACCCGTCGGCCTCCCCCTTCTAGACCACGAAGGCCGGCCTGGCTACGTGCCCAGTGCGAAAGATCCGCGAAACTCGCCTGGCGTACATCGCGCCCATTTCGCATGCTGCGTCGTGCGAGGCGCGTAGATCTCACTGGACGGGCGGTGACGTACCCTCTCGAGGCGCTTGTGGACCACTCTGGGATCGCCCAGGCACCAGGTGATGACCAACGTACCATCGCGTTCGGTCTCGGCGCCCGCACTGACGATCTGGTCTTCCATCACCGCGCCTTCGGGAGGCGGCTCGCACTGCGCGACGACGTCCGGGGCCAAGTTCGATGGAGCATCGATGCATTGTCGTGGGCCGTCACAGGCGGAGGGGGCCACCGCGACGATCCCAAGAATGCACGGGAGATGCAGTTTCATGGTGAACACCTTGGGCCTCCATTGAGGCGCGCCCCTTCTTCGGTCAAGCCATCGATCTGTTCAGACCCCAGCCCTGCGCAAGTTTCCTGAAAAATCGCATCGGGGAGGAAACTTGCGGAACCGTCGCGTATGGAGGTGCTGGGTGCTGTGTGCTTGCCTGCTCTCTGGGACCCTCGCCGCGACGGCACCCGATCCCTCACCCGGGCACGGCGCTGGCGGCTCGCTCGATGTTGCACCTGCGGTCTCGCTCGAGGTTACGTCGCCGGAACTCGGTGGCCTACCTTCTCTGCGTGACTCCGAGCTTTTGGAAGTGCTCACCATGCGCCTGCTCGAGGACGGATACCGGGTACACCCTGCTCATGGCGATGAGGCCGACGTCGAGGTCCTGATCCGCTCGACCCCGCAGGGGGCTTGGTTGGAGGCGCACGGTCGTGTCGTCGAGACCGCCTTCGTCCCCGTGGGAACGCCTGCGGTGGTGTCGCTCGAACTCCAGCAATGGATGACCGCGCTCGTCGACCAAGTCCAGCCTTCGGAGCGCCGTGCAACGGCGACGGGAATCACGGTGGAGCTGCAAGGAACTCCGGGATTGGCGGTGTCCAAGGTCTATGCCGGGTTGCTCGCCCGAGGTGTTCCCGTCACGCTCGTCCCTCGCGAGGATGATCTGCGCTTATGCGTGCAAACCCGTGCCAACGCATGGGTCACGTGGATCGAACTTGCAAAGCATCGCTGTCAGACTCCCCCAGAGGGGGCCGCGACCACGGTGGTCTCCGCAGCGCCCGAGCGGGATCGCGAGCGGATGCTCGACACCGTCGCAGCTTTGCGGGATGAAGCTCGGAGCGCCAGCGCGGATTCGGTGGCGACACCCGCACCCGCCAAGGCACCTTCAGCAGAGGAACCGCCCGTGGAGACGCACCCCGTGGAGCCTCACACCACGGCGAAATTGCGCGGAAAACCCGTCGTGTTCACGATTCTTGCGCAGGGCGGATTCGTCGTCCGTTCGACGACCGTGGATGGCGCCTACGGGGCTCGGGTACGGGTTGGCCAGCGCAGGGCTTTGGGAGGCGGCCTCGAGGTCGAGCTCATCCCCTCCGAGGCGACGGAGCTGCGCGTACTGGAGACCACCGCGCAAGGGTTCTTGGATTGGCGATTCGCCCTACGGCGCCGGGGGATGCTCTCCGTTGCCGCCGCGGGTGGCCTCTACGTGAACCGCTACACGCAGACCGCCCCTCTCGGTCGTCGTGGGCAGCAGCTGGGCGGCGCAGTGACCACGAGATCGAGTTTCGGCTTTTCGAGTCCGAGGGGCGCGTTGCTCGAGCTCAGCGCCTCCGTCGGAATGCGCGGTCCCGGCCCTTCGCACCTCTACGACGGACGGTCGAGCTGGTCGCGGTCCGCACTGTTCGTGGGCCTTGCGGTCAGCGTCGGATGGGACGTTCGGCTCACCGGAGGGCGGCCACGATGAACCGGACCGAGACCTCCTCGCAGGCCCTCGACGCGCATCCGGCGATGAACGCGATGACCTCGGAGGAAGACCTCGCCAGGGTGCTCGATGGAATCTATCGCAAGCACCACCGCGCCGTGTTTCGGCTCGCGCTTCGGTATGGTGCCGGCAACGAGGCGTGGGCGGAGGACATCGTCCAGGACGTCTTCGTCAAACTCATCGACCACCTCGCCCACCTCGAGGATCCGGACGACCTCGGTGGTTGGCTCTACCGGGTTACGACCCGACGTTGCTTCCGCAAGCTCGAGCGCGACCGATTCCTCGACCTCCCTTTGGTCCGGACGTGTCTGAGGTTCCTCGGCGACGCCGCAACCCCGGCTCCCGAGGCCCAGTGGTTCGCCCGGCAAGACCTCGAACGCACGCGCCAGGCGCTCGAGCGTCTCCCGCCGAAACAGCGCCTCGTCGTATGCATGGTTCACTTGGACGGCCGGACCCAACAAGAGATCGGCGAGATCCTTGGGATGTCCAAGAGCTACGTGTGCAAGCTCCTCGGTCGCGGCTTGCACCGCCTCCATGAGGAGTTGGACGCATGAGCGCCGAGGATCCCATCGAGCGCTTGGTGGCTCTCGATCGCGCTCTTGCGCCCTCTAGCGACACCGTCGAACGGGTACGAAGGCGGCTCGAACGTCGTGCGTTCCAAACCCCTCTGCGTGCTCGGCTGCGCGTGTGGCCAATGCTGGCCTTTGCCGCGGGGGCCGTGGTCATGGCGTTGGCCATGCGACCGGCGGTCGCCCCGGTCGCCCCGGCGATCCTGGACGCCCGCGCCCCGACCGTTCCCACGCCCGTGCCCGAGACGAAACCCGTGTGTGCGCGACTCGAGACCGGAACACATCCGCTGCAGCCCGCCGCATGTCACGAAGCCGATGGCGTGGTGGTCACGGCCATCCTTCCCTCGATGCTGGACCGACAAGGCTCCACGCTCGAACTCATGCGAGGCGAATCCATGTTCGAGGTGAAACCTCGACCGCACGACCCGTTGCGGGTACGGGCAGGCGAGGTGGAGATCGTGGTCCTGGGGACGAAATTCATCGTTCAGCACGACCTCTACGGAGGCCACGTGTTTCTCATCGAGGGGCGCATCACCGTTCGCATGGGTAGCGGTGACGTGCAGGAACTCGGACCTGGCCAGCAACTGTCTTGGAGTGGACCTTCAGAGCCACCTTCACCAAAATCCAAGGTGCGCAAGGCTCCGAAGGCGTCACCACCTCGAGACGAACGCGAGCTCGCGTCCATCCTCGAAGAGATTCATCAGCTGCGGCGCGCCAAACAGTTCGGCCGCGCGGTGGAACGCCTCCGCGCCGTCGAACATGGATCGTGGAGCCCTCGTGCGCAGCAGGTGCTCTCGTACGAGATCGGTACGCTCCTGGATCGCCAGCTCCACGATGTTGCGGCAGCCTGCGAACATTGGGCGAAGCACCAACGTCGATTCCCCGGCGGACGTTTTTCCGGACCCGTTGCGGATGCCATGCAACGACTCGCCTGTGAATCTGGATCTCGAGGAGGAAACTTTCCGCAGCCTCGCGACTGAATCATACGATGCGCAAGTTCACTGTTTTCACCACTTTTGTGCTCCTTCCCCTCCCTGCATGCGATCCCGAGTTCTGGACACCGGGTCCCGACGATACGGGGTCCGCAACCAGCCCCTGGACGGAGACTGTGGGCGGCGATGAATCCGGAGGCGATGAATGCTCCGATCCACCGAACGATCTCGAGCTCTGCGAGGCATCCTGCGAGATGGAGCTCTCTTGCTTCTACGAAGGCCCAGGCGGGGATTTCGCCGATTGTGTGGATGCCTGTTTGTTCAACCTCGATGCGTCCGAAGACGACGATGCGTTTGGCGGCGACGCTGCCTGCCAACAGGCGATGCGCGACTACACGACATGTCTCGCAGAGGCCACGTCTTGCTCGCCCGAATGCCTCCAACCCACCGTTGAGACACTCTTCGCATGTGAAGAACAAAACTCGATTGCCTGCAGTAGCTACTCCAACGGCCTACCTGGTCCTGATTGTAGCCGAGGAGAGTCCTGCGAGTTCCAAGGCGGGGCGCTCCTACGCGAGTTCATCTGTGAAGGCGAAACGTGCGTTTGTTTGGAGAATGGTGAAGAGATCGCGAGCTGCGAGGTCGATGCGTGCCAAGGACTCCCGGTCGTGCTGGAAGACCTGTGGTCCGAGAACGCCCAGGCGTGTTGCGGCTGGTCCGACGAGTCCTGAGCCAGTCCGCATCACGGGCGCCGCGCGGGCGGTCGATGACGTCACGCTCGCGGCGCCTCTGGCTCGACCACCGCGCTCTCGAGGAGCTCGCGGGACGCTGGTCCCGGCGAAACACGCGCATCACGTTGACAACCGACATCGAACGGGCGTAAGCAAAAGCCGCGCTCGGCACACGGCAACGTGTCCAGAGGGAAGCCAGTGAGAGTCTGGCACTGCCCCCGCAGCGGTAAGAGGCGACGAACCCCGCACGAAGGCACTGGCGAACGCTGGGAAGCCGCGGAAAGTAGGACGAACCTCGAGTCCGAAGACCTACCGAGCGTCGCTGACCATCTGGTCGGTGAGACCCATGACCTCGCGGGGAGGCAGTTGGGGATGCTCGATTCGAACGCTACACGCAACGCAAGACGAGCGACTCCTCCGTGCCGAGGTCAGACCGAGCATCGTGCTCGAATGATGAGACCTCGTTCATGAACGCGAAATCTATACTCTCTTGTGTGGCTCCCGCCTTGGCCTTGCTTCTCGCCTGCGGGGACGATGATGGCGGTTCGGGCACCGACAGCACCGGGATGTCGACCAGCACCACGGCGTCGACAAGCTCCACGGCGTCGACCGGAACATCTACGTCGACGAGCACTTCCGCCAACACGACCTCGACGGCCACCGGTAGCACCGAGGACTCGTCGGGCGCCACCTCCCTCGACCAGGACACCGACGGTTCGAGCGGTTCGGATTCCGCCTCCGAGTCGTCGGGGTCCTCCGGATCGTCGGGCTCCGGAGCGGGGCTCGAAACCGGAGGCAGCTCGGGCGACCTTCCGTCGTGCCCCGAGGAGGAGACCTCGTCGGGCACGGATACGGATGGAGACGACCTGATCGAGATCGCAGGTTGCTACGTCGACAACTACGGTAGCGTGCAGATCATCAGCGACGACGCATGGGTGACCGATGGCGCCGTTCGAGTCATCTCCACGTTCGACAACGACCTAGACTTCGCGGTGATGCAGAATCCCTCGGACGACCCGTTCAACCCCGATCTGTGGGCACGAAACGAGTGGCTCATCGACGGTGACGAAATCTACTACTGCACCATCGCGTTCGGCGAGGCGACGGAGGCGGATGCACTGGCTGCGGGTCCGGCCGATGCATCGAACGTCGATACGGGTTGCAACGGCTTCTCATGGACGCGACTGGCCCCGTGACGCGTTCGCGGTGGTGCCTCGTCCTCGCTCTGGTCGGGGGCGGATGTGCCGCGGCGGAAGACGATCGCGAAAGCGATGCAAGTGGATCCACGACGCTCGTGGGTCCAACGTCGTCGACCTCCGCGACCTCCGACGCCCCGCCCGGGTCGACCTCGACCTCCACGGGCAGCGAGACGACCCAAGGAACCGATGGCTCCACCGGGTCGGGTCCCTCGGGAACGTCCGAGGACTCGTCGGGTGGCTCCGCATCGGGGGACATGGAGTCGGGCTCGGAGAGCGAAGCGGAGAGCGGCTCCGGGAGCGACTCGGGAACCGACACGGAGCAGGGTCCGGTGGATCCCTGTAGCGTCACCGGTGTCCAAAGCGACGCCTTTGCCGACTGCATCGTATCGTTCGAGCCTGCCGAGGCGACCGATTTCAATCACGACCTCCTACCAGAGGTCGTCCTCGGCCCGCCGGGGGGATCGGCGGACGTCGCGAGCCTTGGGTGCGGCGGAAGCATCGTGCTCTTGTTCGATGGTGCCGGAGTCGTCGGCGGAGACGGACCCGACCTCATCGTATTCGAGAATCCCTTTGCCCCGACCTTTCCCGAGCCCGGCGAGGTTTCGGTCAGCGAGGACGGACGCGACTGGCGGACGTTCCCATGCAACCCCGTCACCCTCGATGGATGCGCGGGTGTCTCCGTCACGCTTGCGACGCCCGACAGTGGCCTCGACCCGACCGATCCGGACCAAGCGGGCGGTGATGCCTTCGACTTGGCCGACCTCGGACTCTCGGCCATCCACTACCTGCGCATTCGAGACGTGAGCGCCGCGTATTGGGAGGCCCTGGACATGGACTGGTGCGACCCTGGACAAGGAGGATCTGGAGGGTTCGACCTCGACGCGGTCGCGGCGGTTCATTGAGGGACCCAAGGCTCACGAGAACCACGGACGATGATAGCCTTGGGAGGATGCGATCGGACCTCCCAATCAGGTGCTGCAATCGACGGCGGAGCTTCGTGGGCTACACGAGCGTCTTGCTGGCGCTGGGGATCGGTCCCGCATGCGGTGAGACGGGGGAGAGCCCCGAAGAAACCGGCGAGACCGGCGAGGCCTCGGCCACGACGAGCGGCAGCGCGACCAGCGTGACCTCGCAAGGCGATTCCGCGGAATCCGAGAGCCCGAGCACGACCTCCGGTGACGACGATACGACGGAGTCCGGAGGCAGCCAGGTTCCGCCGGAGAGCCAAGTCCCCGAGCCCAGTGCAGCGCTCAGCCCGTATCTGCTCGTCGATCAGTTCGGCTATCTGCCTCGATCCGAGAAGATCGGTGTCCTGCGTGATCCTCGGACGGGATACGACGCGGACGAGAGCTACGCCCCCCCTGCGAACATACAGCTCGTCGACGCGCAATCGGGAGAGGTGGTCCTGGAACGGGCGCCCGCGCCCTGGAACGAAGGCGCCGAACATGCGCAGAGCGGCGATGCTGCTTGGTGGTTCGACTTCTCCGAGATCGAAACGCCTGGTGTGTACTACCTGCTCGATCCCGAGCAGAATGTGCGCTCCGGGCTGTTCCGCATCGCACCGGACGTGTACGAAGCCGTGTTGCGTCACGCACTGCGAACGTTCTTCTATCAGCGGGCTGGGTTCGCCAAAGAAGCGGTCTTTGCCACGGACGCCTGGGCCGATGCCGCCAGCCATGTGGCGCCGGGTCAAGACACGGAGGCCCGACTCTACAGCGCCACCGACGACCCATCGACCGCACGAGACGTCTCGGGTGGCTGGTATGACGCCGGTGACTTCAACAAGTACACCGCTTGGACCGCGGACTACGTCACATCTCTCCTTCGCGCGCACGAGACACGGCCCCAGGCGTTCGATGACGACCTCGGGATCCCCGAATCCGGCAATGGCATCCCCGACATCCTGGACGAGGTGAGGTTTTGCCTCGAGCACCTCTTGCGTCTCCAGGAGGACGACGGTTCGGTGCTCTCGATCGTCGATCTGGACCACGCGAGTCCGCCTTCGGCCGCGACGGGCCCGAGCCGCTACGGTCCGCCCTCGACCAACGCGAGCGTACGCGCGGCGATGGCCTACTCTGCTGGTGCCAGGGCCTTCTCAGCGATCGATGCGGAGTTCGGCGACGCGCTGCGCGAGGCTGCCATCTTGGCGTGGGATTGGACGGAGGCGAACCCGGAGGTCGTCTTTCGCAACAACGAGGGTGACAACGATCTCGGTGCCGGCCAACAGGAGGTAGATGCCGAGACGCTCGCCCTCTATCGGGTGGCCGCCGCGGTCGAGCTGTTCCGTTCGACTGGGGACACCCGGTTCTTGGATTATTTCGAGGCCGGCTGGGAGGACCCCAACTTCGGTCCCATCAATTGGTACGTTGCAGGGTGGCAGCAGAACCTGCACGACGCCTACCTCGACTACGCGAGCTTGCCCGAGGCCGATCCCGCCATCGCAGAGGCTTTTCTCGAGCGCTACGAGACGGGCCTCGCCTCCGACGACAACTTTGGCATGCTGGAGGGCAGCCCCGATCCCTTCTTGGGGCACGTCGTCGACTACACCTGGGGATCGAACGCTCACAAGGCGCGCACGGGGCTCGTGTTCTATTCCGTCATCGAGTTCGGGCTCGACGCCTATACGCCGCAAGACGCGGAGCGGGCCGCGTCTCGCTACGTGCACTATCTCCACGGCGTCAATCCGCTCGCGATCGTCTACCTGAGCAACATGAGCGCCGAAGGTGCGGAGCGCAGTGTCACTGAGTTTTACCACACGTGGTTTGGTGATGGGACCCCGTGGGATAGCAACCCCGCGCCAGGGTTTCTCACCGGCGGTCCCAACCCGAGCTACGATTGGGAGCAAAGCTGCTGCGTCGAAGGCAGCTGCAGCGCGAGCGACCAAGCGCTCTGCGAGGGTGGCCTGCCGTCGCCCCCGTCAGGGCAACCGCCGCAGAAGAGCTACCTCGACTTCAACGCGAACTGGCCGCTCAATTCTTGGTCCGTCACCGAGAACTCGAACGGTTATCAGGTGGCCTACATCCGCTTGCTCTCGAAGTTCGTGGAGTAGTGCCCCGGTCGCATCACCGACCATGCCCACGGGAGTGGGTGCCGGCGGCATCCACATTCGACCGTTGGCGTGCGGGGCACTCACCCCGATGGACACCCCCCTGGTCGTGTCGTGGCTACGCGCCACTGCACGCCTACGACCGCGGTCCGAGCCCCTGAGCGCGAGCCGTCTTCTCGCAGGGAGTCGGTCAGCTGGCATGCTCATGCGTACTGGACGTCCGGATCGCCCCCAGACGCTCCCGTTGCTCGGATGTGCCAGCATGACAACGTGACCTTCACGAGCTACACGGCGCTTCGAGAGCGCCTGCTAGTTGCAGATCCCGACGTCGTCGCTGCTGCCGATGAGGTGGACCGCGACCTCATTGACTCGTTCGGAGCTCTTCCCATCCGCGGTCGGTTGAACCGAGCCGGAAGGATGGCGGCTCAACTGGAGAGCTTGCGCGATGGCCGGCGCCGTCCACAGTCGTGAATCGGAGAACGTCGACCGGCTGCTTCACGCTCTTGCCACGCTGGACGCAAGGATCGCGGACCCTGCGGGACGCGATCTCAGACCGATGGCTGCAGCCCTTTGTGGCCCAGGGCATTCTCTCCTGCGCACGCGGCTTGGCCGGTTGGATGTCCTTGGGGCACTTCACGATGGTCGCGGGTACCTCGAGTTGTTGACAACCGCGGACGTCGTCGACTTCGACGGTCGACAGCTTCGCGTTATCGATCTCCAAACATTGATCGACATAAAGAGCAGCACAGGTCGAGCCAAAGATCGCCTGGTAGTTCCGGTTCTACTGGAGCTTGCCCGTAGACGCACGGAGCTGGACCCGAAATGAATGCATGGGAGCGTCGCCAAACTTGCCGCTGCGCTCGTCGAGCGCGTCGGTAGGCTTCGACGCCCTCGTGCGCCCGCACCTGAGCGCCTGGTCCGTTGGGTGAACGGAGCGTGGGACGGGAGCGAGCACGCGGCTCGTGCAGTGGACGGCGATTGCCGTCGTGGCCGCGACCGAGCTCGCGAGCAATGCTACGCTCTTACCGCCCCCAGCTGATGCGGGAGCGGCAGATCAGCGGTCCGCAAGCTGCGTCGCAGCCGCGGTTTCGCGGACCTCGCCCACCCTAGACGACGGTCAGCACGATCTTGCCGCGAAGGTGCCCACGTGCCGCGCGTTCGTGGGCGGCTCGCGCGTCCGCGAATGCAAACGCGCTGTCGATCGCGACCTCGAGGGTGCCCGCATCGAACAAGTGTCCGAGCTCCGCGAGCTGCGAGCCGTTCGAACGCACCTGCGTCGCCGACACCGTGACACCGAGCCTGCCAGCCTCGTCGGCGCCGGCGAAGCCCAGCGGGAACACGGGGTACAGCGCGCCGCCGCGCTTGATCGTGCGCAAGAACCGAGCACTCGACGGGCCGCCGACCGCATCGACGACGAGATCGACGTCACGCACGAACTCCTCGGGTGGGCGCTTGGCGTAGTCGATGAACAGGTCGGCACCGAGCTCGCGCAGGAACGACTCGTGCCCGCCCGAGGCCACCGCGATCACGCGCGCCCCCTTCCATCGGGCCAACTGCACCGCCAAGTGCCCGACGCCACCGGCAGCACCATGGACGAGCACCGTCGAGCCGGGGCCGAGTGCCATCGGACGGTGCGGCAGCGTCTGAAGCGGGTTTGGATGGTCGTGTCCGAGCTCGATCAGAAACTGCCACGCGGTGAGCCCCGACATCGGCACGCCCGCGGCGTGAGCATGATCGAGCGTAGCCGGCTTGCGCGCCAGGTCAGAGGCAGGGGCGGCGACGTATTCGGCATACGCCCGGCTCCCTCCGTAGCTCGGGAAGCGAATCATGCCGAACACTTCGTCGCCGACCGAGAAGCCCTGCACGTCCGCGGCGACGGCTTCCACCACGCCCGAGATGTCCGACCCGAGGATGATGGGAAATGGGACCGGCGGCCTCCACTCCGGTGGCAGCATCTTCAAGCCCTCGCGCAGGTACCAATCTGGCGGATTGAGACCCACCGCGTACACACGAACCAGCACTTCCCCGGGCTCGCACGCGGGGATCGGCACGTCCTCGTGACGCAGCACCTCGGGACCACCGAACTCGTGCAGGCGGATGGCTTTCATCAAGGATTTCGGCATGGCGCTCCCCCTCTGATCCGGCCGTGGTATAACCGGAACACTGCTCCATATATGTGGAGCGCCGCTCCACTTGTCAAGGTGCCCATGCGATCCGACGCGAGAAAGAACTACGAGCACCTCCTCGCGGTCGCGCGCGACGTCGTCACCGAGCAAGGTGCCGACGCATCCCTTCGCGACGTCGCCCGTCGAGCCGGCGTGGGCCTCGGCACGCTCTATCGTCACTTCCCTACGCGAGAGGCGTTGCTCGAGGCCCTGCTTCGCACGAGCTTCGACGCACTGACGGCAGGCGCGAGCGCACTCGAGGATTCGGACGCACCCGGTGATGCGCTCGTGTCGTGGCTACGCGACGTCGTCACGTGTGCCAACGAGTACCGCGGCGCGATCGCGGCAATGGTTGCCGCCATCGATGACCCGTCGTCCGCACTGCACGCCTCGTGTGTCGCGATGAAGGCCGCAGGCACGCGGCTCCTCACCCGTGCCCAGGCCCAGGGTCTGGCACGGCGTGACCTCGACGGCGCGGACGTCTTCGCCCTCGTCAGCGCGCTGACTTGGCTCGGCGACCAACCCTCGCTCGCCCCACGTGCCGACCGCCTCTTCCGTGTCATCACGAGCGCGATCCTGACGAGGTGAACGCTCGCGGGTGGTGCTATGCATGCACAACGCCCCAGGACGCCAATGTGTCGAAACATCAAGACCCTCTTCAACTTCGCCCCACCTGCGACCGACGAGGAGATCCGCGCGGCCGCCCTCCAGTTCGTCCGTAAGCTCAGCGGGATGAACCGCCCGTCACACGCGAACGAGGCCGTGTTCACGCGAGCGGTCGATGACGTCACGATGGCGGCGCATCGATTGGTCGCGTCGCTCGTGACGACCTCGAGCCCGCGCGACCGCGAGGTCGAGGCCGAACGCGCCCGCGCCCGCTCAGCCGCGCGGTTCGGGCCGCAGCGCGGATGAGCTCTGTGTTCCCTTCTCGTGAGGATCCGGTCTCGCTTCCCCGCGCATACTCGCAAACCCCTGCGCCACCGCCGGAGCGAGTTCTCCTGCCGTCGCCCGGCGACCCCCACGGTCGTGCATCCACTGCGCAACCAGCTGCAGCACTCGTACGGCATCCTCGCGCCCCGTGGCCTCGGGAAAGCGATCGTGCCAGCGCTCGAGGAGCACCGTAATGCACGCCTCGTAGAGCTTGGCCCGCGCTCGAGGTAGCCGTCCGCGGCCCCGGTGCACAAGGCAGATCGCTGTCAGCAGCAGAGGGTTACGAGTCATCTCGTACACGCGCGCCCGCGAGAAGACGTCACGATGCTCGAGCTCCGCGAGGAGATCGGCGGTCCGTCGCTGCGCTTCTGCCTCCGCCCGGGCCGGATCGAGTGAGAGTGCCTGCTCGACGGTGGCGTACCACTAAGCGGTTCGATCCGTCAAGTCTGAAAGTGGCGGCGCCATCCCTTATGGATAGAGCGGAGCCTCTCCCCGAATCCAGCACTCCCTTCTATGAGTATAAGTCTCAACGAAGCAAACCTTCTCCTCCGGAAGAATGGAAAAGTCCGACCTCAATTGGAACTCGTCGCAAGTAACGTCCATGAGACACTCCAATGCAGAAGCGTACGCTTCCTCGCACCGATCGTCATACCAGTATTTCGACTCCGCACACGTTGCCACACAACCATCCTGCCGACCGGCTGCCCGATACCGATTGTCGTCACACTCCTTAATGTACAAGCACCATTCACTGCACAGGTAGTCGACATCTGGACACTGCTTAATGACGCGCTCAGCACACCCCAACGACAAAGCCGCTAGAGCAGCACTAGCAGCCACCCTATTCATCGTACGATGAGGCATCGCAGTCTCCCTCATCGAAAACAAACTGGCGATTCGCCTCCCGAAGAGCAGCGTAGTAGCACCCCTCATCGGATATGAGCTGTTCGGCGGCAAGTTCTAGACAATGCTCGAGGTATGCAGACAAGACGTCGCTTCGAACATCGTGCTCGCTGAAGTCTGATGGGCGAGCGCACAGGCAGACTGTGGGGGGGCCGCCATCGACGCCAACCACACGTTCGTTCTCACCACCCTTGGTACCGTACGCGGGCAAAGCGGCGCACCAAAGTATGATGGGCTCTTCGACCGGATCGACGGGCTCATCGGTTGCGCAGGAGAATGCCAGACAGACCGATGGGGTAATGCATGTGAGGGCCTCGAGAGCTCGCATCCATCGGCATCGTACGCGGCAAAGAATAGGGCGTCAAGCCCGGGGCGCCGCGACAATGAATCATAGCAGGCCAGCCCTCGACACCCCGCGAGCGATCTTGCGTCAGCGTGCGTGACAGGACGAATCCATAGAGGCTGCTCCGCCCTCACGGCGACTGCTGCTGCAGTAGGACAGACCGAGCCGCTTGACCGAACCACGCGTCCACGGGTTCGAAACCCTCGCGTTGGCCGATTCGCTTGTAGAAGAGAAACCCAGTGCCATAGCCTTCGATGAGGATATCCGCGCGATCGTTGTGATCGTGGAGGTCCGAGATCGCAGGGGCCCCATCGTTGCTCACGACGAACGTTCGGGAAAGATCATCGACTGCGTCGGGCAAGCGGAATGTCCACGTGTGACTCCACATGGACGACTGGACCAGGCGCGTCAGCAGGGCGACGACGTGAGCCCGGCGACCGTGCGCGAACGCCTTGTCGATGTCCGATGGCCGCGCCTGCATCAAGACGAAAGTGCGACCCTCGAGGATCGAAAGCTCCAGGTCTTGCGTCTCGTACCGAGCCCTCAGGAGATCGGTACCTTGCCCCGATGTGGCGTGGACGGACCAGCGAACCCCTTCTCCCAGGCGGTGGGGGTTGAAGTCGGGTCGAAGGAAAAATGAGCTCATCGCCTCGGACTGCACGAAGGGTTCTGTGAGCAGCGTCGCCACCTTCTCCCGCGGCACGAAACCTGCGTCCGGCACCTTCAACGCGTAAGTGAGCCTGGATTCGACCAAGGGAGATTCGATCTCGAGCTTGTCGATGTTCATCGTATTGCCGTGGGTTTCATGAGCCGTCGGGCTAGCGCGGATCGGAAGTGGAGCGGGCGCCGGTTCGTGCGCTCCGCACACGGCAAGGACGAGGGTTGAGCCCAGCAGTGAACATTGCTTGCATGTCCTTGAGAGGTTCATGGCCCCGCCCGATAGTCGTGGATGACGCCAGCGACGACCCCGGAATCTTCGTCGCGCCACCTCATGGACGAGAATACCGTAGTGACATCGTCGGGAGAGGACTTGGGACCGACGCCACCCGCGTGATAGAGGGTCGTGGCGGTAGGAATGGATGCCGGCCCACGCCCGCGGTTCCCGGCGCTCTCAGACCGCGCATTTTGGCGGAGGTGGTACGCGCGGGGTGCGGCGAAATCCGCAAAATCGCGTAGAATGCCTCGTACGGGCACAGTTGTGCTCCCGAAAGCTCGCGACGAGCTCCCGAGGGCACATCTGTGCCTTTTTGCGATGGCGACGAGCTCCCGAGGGCACGTCTGTGCCTTTTTGCGATGGCGACGAGCTCCCGAGGGCACATCTGTGCCTTTTTGCGATGGCGACGAGCTCCCGAGGGCACATCTGTGCCTTTTTGCGATGACGACGAGCTCCCGAGGGCACATCTGTGCCTTTTTGCGATGGCGACGAGCTCCCGAGGGCACATCTGTGCCTTTTTGCGATGGCGACGAGCCCCGGAGGGCAGAGTTTGTGCCTCTTTGCGATGGTGACGAGCCCCGGAGGGCAGAGGTTTGTGCCTCTTTGGTAACCCGTCCACCGACCCCAGCATCGCAGGATCATCGAGGTCGAACCCATCCAGCCGCCCGTAGTCCCCATCGCTGAACCGCCACTTGGCCCGGGCATTGAGTGGATGGATCCACCTTCGCCCCGTGCACCCGGCTTCGACCGGAGCGCGGGACGAGCTTCCCCGGCTACTTTGAGCTCAACCAGTTCTCGACGCGCAGCCCCTCGACCCGTTCGAACTCCCGGACATTCGCGGTGACGATGGTGCAATCGACGACGAGAGCATGCGCTGCAATGAGGAGATCATTGCCGCCGATCGGCTGTCCCCCGCGTTCGAGCTGCCAGCGCACTTCAGCGTAGCGTTCGTCCGCGGGCACCTCGAAGGGTAGAACCTCGAGAGCGGTCAGAATGCTTTCCAGCTGCGCACTGAGCTTTTCAGATCCCTTTTTCAAGGCGCCGAAGCGAAGCTCGGCCGCGACGAGCACACTGGTGCAGACCGCATCTTCTCCAACCTCGCGGATGCGCTGCGTAACGGGTCCGCGGGGATCTTTGACCAGCGCGGAGACGATGTTCGTGTCGAGCAGGTAGCGCATCTCAGAGGTCCGCCGCGTCGATGGGCAAGTCCGGGACGTCGGGGAAATCCTCGTCTAGGGGCTCCAGCTCATCTAGGACGGCTAGCAAGGAGCGCGGTCTCGCCGGCTCGAGAATCAGGCGGTCCCCCTCCTTGCGCATCACGGCCTCGCGTCCCGGTAGTTCGAACTCCCGAGGAATTCGCACCGCCTGATTGCGGCCGTTGGTGAAGAGCTTCACATAACGCTCCGGCGAGTTCGACATAGGCCAAAGCATAGGCCAGAACGTGGGCGACGTCCAATGCACGGGTGCATGCTGCCGCGGACCGAGTGATGGAGCACGGAGACGCGGGTCTGTAGTTCTAGTTCTGCGCTTCGTACGGCGGCCCCGCAGCCATCGACGCCGGCACCCCACCCTCACCATCGTTGAACTCGAGATCCCCCCGCGGCCCCGGCTCCGGCGGCAGCGGTGGCGTAGGAGCCGAAGGCAACAACGCCGCCGCCCGAATCCAAGGCGTATTCCGCACGAGCTCGAGCGCAACCTTGGGCCACCACTCTCCCTCCGCCGGCCCTCCATTGCACTCGCCATCGGACTCTCCGGGCACCTTCACCCACAAATACGCATCGATGAGCTCATGCCGCGTATCCGTGGTCGTCGGCGGCAGTCCAAGCCCCCGCCCCCGCGCATTGCAAACGTCCCCCGACGGCGCCCCCATCCCATTGCGGCTCGTGTCGACGACGAACGGCTTGTTCCCGAGCTCTTCACCGAGCCAAACGCCATACGTGATCGTGCGCTTGGTGTCGACGTAATGCCCCACGTTCAACGCGAACCCCCGCGCCCCCTCGATGCCCGCGGCCCGCAGCCGCTCCGCGACCACGGGCGGCGCTTCGCTGCCAGCGATCCCCGCCGCGATGTACACGGCGGTGCGCCCCTTCGCGAGCGCGTTCACGGAATGCTGCAGGAGCTCGAGCCGTGCCGTGCGCTCCGAAGCGCTGCAGCTGGGCAGCGTCTCGAGCACACCCGGTTCGAGGATCACGACCGCCCGCGAGCGCGCGAGATCCTTGCGCAAGCTCCCAAACCAATCGCGATACGCCTTCGCGTCGACCGGTGCATCGCAGTCCCCCCGCGAGATCCCCTGGAGGACGACGACGGGCAGCGTGCCTTGTCGGTCTGCTTTGCGCAGGTGGGCACGCAAGGCCGCTGCGGAGCCGCTCGCCTCGCGACGAACCCAAAGCGCGGTGGGTTGCCGCGCGAGCTGGGCCATCAGCGAGGCATCGTCGGGCCGAAACTCGCGCCATTGATTGGCTTGCCGCCTTGCTTCGGTGCGGCTCTCGACGTAGAGCCCTTTGCCCCGAAAGGGATTGCTCCCCGGTGCATTGGTGGGCGCCGAGGCCTTCGCACAGCCGGCGCCGAGCACCGCGAACGCCATCCACACGAGTCCAGATCGCAACGCACCGGACAACCTCGGCATGGGCATGATCGCGTAGCTACCGGGCCCCTGCGGGCAACGCAAGCGAGATCTCGCGACTGTGTTGAGCCGAGCCGAAGCGTTTGGGACACATGAACGCGGGGAGGAGCCTGCGGTGACCTTGGCGGGTTCTCCGCGGCGCGCCGAGATCCATGGGGGCGGCTCCGGGGGAGCCTTGCGGACGCGCCCGTTCCGGCCTCTTCAGGGCTCGGGGAATCCACCGAGGTGAGGGACGCAGGACCATTCGCCCGCGAAGATGAATTCGCGCCGGCAGACGACGTGGAGGGGCCCCTTGTTGGAGCCCCAGGCGTACCGGCGCTGGGTGACGTCCGTACGGACCTCCCGGGGGCTTTGGGTATTGAGGACGCAGCCCCCGGTGACGTCGCACGCGACCCCTCGCGCGAGCTCCTCCGTCGCAGGCCACTGCTGGCTGTTCCGATAGCCCTCGAAGGCCAGGTACAGCGAGATCGCGAGCAGTATCCAGCCGACCCAACGTTTCATCGCGGAGAGTCTCTCACGCGGGCCGGCAGGGCGCTACCCTACCGCCATGGCCTTCCGCCGCATCCTCGTTCCCCTCGATCTCGATTTCCCGGACACGGAGCTCGAGCCTCCGCTCGGCGACGGCCGGGAGACGTTCGAGATCGACGGTCGACCAGTGTCGCTCGCGTCCGTCTCGTTGCGAGCCCTGATGTTGGCGGCCGAGCTCTGTCGCAAGGACGGAGCGTCCCTGAGCCTCGTGCACGCCGTTCCTCACCTCTCGACGCACGGCATGTACCACGGACCCGTGAACTTCCCGACCAAGCTGCTGGCGGAGATCCAAGACCGTGCGCTCGGGCTCGCTGCGGCTGCGCTGCAGAAAGTTCGCGAGCTCCGCTGTCCGGACGTAGCGGCGGACGTCGTCGCCAAGTGCGGAAATCCCCACGAGGTCGTGCTGCACGAGGCGCAGCGGCAAGGTGCGGACCTCATCGTGCTCGGGGCGCATGACCCGGGTCGCATCGCGCGGTTCTTCATTGGGAGCACGACCGATCGCCTGATCCGCGAGGCACCCTGCCCCGTGCTGGTGCTCCCCCCCGCCGGCAAACCTGCCGGTTGAACGAAGCTCAAGAGCCGGGCAAGAAACCCACGGCGTGGCGCTCGACGTAGCGGCCCTCGCCCATCAAGACCTCGTGGCCCCAGCGCTCGAGCCACACGACGTCTCGCCCAGACGCGGTGTAGACGTACGTGGCGACGCGCGGGGACTCTGGACGATCGTGCCGGCCCGAGCATGCGGCGCTCGCTTGTCCGCGGCGGCTGAGGCCAAAGTCGCCGCGAGGACGCGAGATGTGCCGCGGCGGTTCGCCGCTCAAGCCATGGCCGGCGACGGGCTCGACCACCATCCACTCCTGCTGGCCCTCGACCGGGGCGACGAGCCAGCGCCGACGATCGCCGTCCACCATGTTGGCCACGACGGTGGTCATGCCGCCCTCGCGCAGGAGGATCAACCCTTCGACGATGTAGTCCCCTTCGCAGAAGGCGTGTTCGTCCTCGACGATGACGACATCTCCCGTCCGAAGCGTGGTTATCTGGAGGTCCTCGGCGCGGGCCTGCACGCGCCCCACGCCCTCCAAGCTACGGAGGCGACCTTTGTGGAGGCGCTGCGCGACGAGCTGACGGATCTGGCGGGTCCGCGCGTCGTCGATGGTGGGAGCGGCCGAGGCGCTGGCGATCGCCAGGGGCGCGGGCGCGCCTTCTTCGAGAGCCCGCCGGCCGTCTCCCCAATCGCGCAGGCGCCGGGCCGCGAGCACACCAACCCAAAACGCCCCGGCTATCGTCATCGCGGCGAGCAAAGAAGCGACGGTTAGCATGCTGCAGGCGGAAATTACCACGCGGCCGCGACGGTGGCTCGCCTTGACGGGATCGGGCACGGTCGATACAAGGCGAACTCGGCGACGGCGCAGTCCCGCGCCCAACCCGCCAGCCGCAGACCCGGTCCTGCGTGAGACGTTCGGATGGAGTCCACCCCCTGGGATCCCGAAGGTGTAACGGTTGCCCTCGACCCGCGCGGTCGCCTGGCGATAGGGCATAGCGCACCGGGTCTCGACCTCAAGGTGCTGTACCGAGCCCTGGTTGCGGGGCGGTGCCTGGACCTGCGGGCGTCGCGGGCCAACGTGGTGCACTGGACGTCGGCGGCGGGCGAGGAAGCGGCCTTGATGGCCCCGGCGCTGGTGGCCCGCACGGGCGACTGGATCTTCCCTGGTCTTCGCGACGCGGCGGTCGCCCTGGCGCGCGGCATGGAATACGACGTGATCGCCGCGGCACTCCGGGGCGGCCGAGGTTTCGGGGACGCCAACCTGCGGCTCGGTCCTTCGACCGATGCGCTCGGCATGCCCTTGCCGATCGCCGCGGGCTTGGCCCATGCGCAGAAGCTGCGCGAACCCGGCGACATCACCTTCGTGCTGTTCGGCGAGGGCCTCACGACGACCGGCGTGTTCCATGAGACCACGATGCATGCGGTGCACGCCGATCTTCCGCTCGTGTTCGTCTGCCGCAGTCAGCTGTGGCCGTTCGGAGCCCCGGCCGAGGCCGGCCAAGTCGGCGACAGCGTGTCCGAGCGGGCAACGTCTTGCGGGATGTGGGTCCGGCGGGTCGATGGCGCCGATCCCATTGGGGTGTACAACGCCGTCGCCGCGGCGGCCCAGCGCGCGCGCGAGGGCAAGGGTCCGAGCCTCGTCGAGGTGGTGGTGACCCGTCTGCGCGAGGATACGCCCGCCCACCGCGACCCCATCGAGCGCCTGCGGCTCCACCTCGACGCGACGGGCGTCTGGACGCAGCACTTCCACGAGACCGTGGAGACGGAGATCCTGCGGCACCTCGACGAGGCGTTCGCGGCGGAGGTGCCCTCGTGATCTTGCTCGAACGCTTGGCCGAGGTCGTCGCGGAGCTGCTCGCGGACGACGAACGCAGGGTCTTGCTCGGCGAGGACGTCCGCGACGGCGGGATGCTCGGCCTCAGTCGTGTCGCGGCCTCCGACGAACGCTTTGCGTCGCGCCTGCTCGGCGCTCCGCTCTGCCCGGCGACGGGTCTGGCCCACGCCGCTGGCTTGGCGCTCGGCGGGGCGCTCCCCATCGTGTTGCTCCCGAGCGTGGGCGCCCTGCTCGAAGGGTTGGCCGGGCTCCGAGAAGCTGCGCTGCTGCACTGGCGGCTCGATGTCCCCGTCCCTCTGTTGGTCGTCGCGCCTTGTGGCCCGGGCTTTGGGCTCGGCGGCGATGTGGTGGACGACCCCGAGGCTACGCTCGCGCGGATCCCTTTCCTGCGTGTGCTCGCGCTCGGGTCCGTCGCGGAAGGTCCGGCGTTGCTCCGCGCCGCCGCGGCCCCCGGAGAGCTCGCGACCGTGCTGCTGCTGCCGCGCCGCCTCTGCCTCGCGGAGTTCGACGCAGCCCACGAGGACGCGAGCCTGACCCATGCCGTGGGCGCTGCGGTCACCGTGCGCGACGGGACGCGAGCCACCGTCTTCACGTGGGGAGAGTGCGTGGAGCTCTGTCGCGAGGCCATCGAGCGCAGCGACCTCGACGTCGCGCTCGTCAACCTCGAGGGGCTTGCCCCGCTACCTCACGATCGTTTGCTCGAGCTCGCGCAGGCGACGGGCAAGCTCGTCATCGTCCATTCCGGTCCCAGGGATCATGGCCTAGGAGCCGAGCTCGCCGCGCGCTTCGGCGACGAAGCCGTCCTCCATCTCGACGCGCCAATCTTGCGCGTCACGGGCCGTCCTGGCCCCTATCTCCCCGAACACGAGAGCGATGCCCTCCCCGAGCTGGCGTCGATCCTAGCCGCGATCCATCGCGTCGTGCATGACTGAGCGAGGCATCCAGATGATCGAGTTCAAGCTTCCCGCCATCGGAGAAGGCGTCGTCGAGGTCGAGATCGTCCGCTGGCTCAAGCAACCGGGACAATCCGTCCACCTCAACGAGGGCCTCGTCGAGGTCATGACCGACAAAGCCACCGTGGAGATCCCGTCTCCCCATGCCGGGACGCTGCAGACGATCCACGCCAACGAAGGCGTGACCGCAGCGGTGGGAACGACGATCTGCACGCTCGACGATCACCCGTCTCCGGTCATCGTGCCCCCGCCGGTGGCGCGCCCACTCCCGCAGGCGAAGGTGGAACCGCCGGGTGCCGGGCACGAGCGCGCTCCCGTGGGCGGTCGCGTGCTCGCGACACCCGCCGCACGAGCGCTCGCCCGCGAGACCGGGATCGATCTCGCGACCGTCGAGGGCCGGGACGGCCGCATCACCAAAGGCGACGTGATCGAAGCGCAGAACAAGCAGACGCCGAGCGAAGCGTTCACGCGCTCGTTCACCGCGCCGCGCGGCACGGACCTCGGCGGAACGTCCCCCTACGTCGCGGAAGCTCCCAAACCCCCGCGCGCGGAGACACGGCTAGAGCGCGGAGAGCCACGGCTAGAGCGCGGAGAGCCACAGCTGGAGCGCGCGGAGCCAAGGCTAGAGCGCGGAGAGCCACGGCTAGGGCGCGGAGAGCCACGGCTAGAGCGCGGAGAGCCACGGCTAGAGCGCGTGGAGATCCGGCAGGAGCACGCGGAGACTCGGCAAGAGCGCGTGGAGATCCGGCAGAACCTCGCTCCGCCGCGGGCAGCCCGCGACGAAGGCACCGCCTCGCCGAGCGATCGCATTCCCTTTCGCGGGGTTCGTCGTCGGACCGCGGACACGATCGATCGCGCGTTTCGCAGCGCCGTCCATTGCACCTACGTCGACGAAGTCGATGTCACGCGCCTGGTCGAGGTTCGCAATCAAGCGCGCAAAGCTGCCGCGAGCGAAGGGATCGCCCTCAACTACCTTCCTTTCGTGATCAAGGCGGTTCTGCGCGGGCTCAAGCGGTTCCCGATCCTCAATGCCCGGCTCGATGCCGAGCGCGAAGAGGTGATCCTGCACCGCCACTACGACATCGGCGTCGCCACGGCGACGGAGCATGGCCTGATGGTACCCGTGCTGCGCGGGGTCGACCGGCTCAGCTTGCTCGACACGGCGGTCGAGCTCGAGCGCCTGGTGGCACGCGCACGCAGCGGGCACGCTTCGCGCGAGGAGCTCACGGGCTCGACCTTCACGATCACGAGCCTCGGCGCACTCGGAGGCCTCCACGCGACGCCCATCCTCAACTATCCGGAAGTCGGTATCCTCGGCGTCCACGCGATCCGGAAGGTGCCGATCGTCACGTCCGACGATCGCATCGCCGTGGGTCACGTCATGAATCTTTCGGTATCGTTCGATCACCGCGTCGTCGACGGCTTCGAAAGCGCGAGTTTCCTCCAAGAGGTCAAGCGATACCTCGAAGACCCCACGCTCCTCCTGCTCGCGGGCATCTGACCCCCGCACTACGAGAACGACCATGGCCATCATCAAAAAGACCGCACTCGTCATCGGCGCCGGCACTGGCGGATACCCCTGCGCAATCCGTCTGGGCCAAATGGGCGTGGACACGATGCTCGTCGAGAAAGCCTACGCGGGCGGCGTCTGCCTCAACGTCGGCTGCATCCCCTCCAAGGCGCTCATCAGCGCGACGAAGCTCGCGCACAAGGCCCAGCACGCCGCGAAGATGGGCATCGACTTCGGGGCGCCCAAGGTCGACATGACCACGATGCAGGCTTGGAAGGCGGGCATCGTCAAGAAGCTCACTACGGGCGTGGGCGGCCTCGTGAAGTCCAATGGTGCCGATTACCGGCAAGCCACGGCCGAGTTCATCGCGCCCAAGCGCGTCAAGCTGACCTACCCCAATGGGCAACCGGAGGACATCGTGGAGGCCGAGCACATCGTGCTCGCCACCGGGTCGCTGCCGATCCAGATCCCCGGATTCACCTATGACGGCAAGCGGATCCTGGACAGCACCGCGGCGCTCGATCTCGACTACGTGCCCAAGGAGTTCATCGTCATCGGTGGCGGGTACATCGGCCTCGAGCTCGGCCAGACGTTCCAGCGGCTCGGCTCCAAGCTCATCGTCATCGAGGGCCTCGATCGCATCCTGCCCGCCATGGAGAAAGACCTGGGCGAGCCGGTCGCCAAGCAGATCATCGCCGATGGCGGCGAGATCCTGACGGGCGCCAAGGCCAAAGGTTGGACCGAGCGCGACGGCAAAGCCTGGGTGCAGATCGAGCAAGGCGGCAAGACGCGCGAGATCTCGGCGGACGTGGTGCTGGTGGCCGTGGGTCGCTATCCGATCACCAAGGGGCTCGGTCTCGAGAAGGCCGGCGTCAAGCTGACGGACAAGGGCTTCATCGCGGTGGACGAGCGCATGATGACCAACGTCCCGGGGATCTACGCGGCCGGTGACGTGGTCGGGCAGCCCATGCTCGCCCACAAGGCGAGCCACGAGGGCGAGGTCATCGCCGAGGTGATCGCGGGCAAGAAGGCGATCAACGATGCTCGGGCGATCCCGCTCGTCGTGTTCACCGAGCCCGAGATTGCGTCGGTGGGCCTCACCAAGGACGAAGCCGAGGCGAAGGGTCGCAAGGTCCACGTCGGCAAGTTCCCGTTCTCGGCGCTCGGCCGCGCGATGGCCATCGACGAGACCAAGGGCTTCGTCAAGGTCATCGTCGACGCCGAGGACGAGCGCATGCTCGGCGTGCACATCGTCGGCCCCGAGGCGAGCGACCTCATCTCCGAGGGCTCGCTCGCCATCGAGATGGGTGCCTACGCACCCGATGTCGGCCTCACGATCCATCCGCACCCCACCCTCGGTGAGGCCGTGATGGAGGCGACGAAGCACGCCATCGGTGAAGCGGTTCACATCCAGAACGCGCGCCGTAAGTAGGCGCGCAGGCGCCCGGTTGTCGCGGCGCCGCTGCGCCGCCCGCCGGTTGGCGCACGGCCGGATATCGCAGCGCCGCCCGGTTGGCGCACTGCCCGGATACCGCAGCGCCGCCCGGTTGGCGCGCCGCCCGGTTGTCGCGCCAACCGGAAATCGCAGCGCCGTCCGGTTGGCGCTGCACCGCCCAGATCTCGCAGCGCCACCCCGAACGGGTGGCGCCGCTCCGCACGGTGCACGCCGGGGTGATCCGCAAGCCGTCCGCGGCGGTACTTCTCGCCGTGCTTCCCTTTCTCTCGTTCGTGCGCCGCGTCGGACCCTTTGGCCTCGTCTCCCTCACGGTGACCGGGTGCGCCTCGGCCACTCCCGCGGACGACGCGGGGCTCTCGGAGAGCTCCGCGGAGGCGGCGAGCGGGTCGAACGAGAGCGCGGCCTCCGAGGAATCCGAGGACGCGAGCGAGAGCCCATCCGGTTCCACCGAGGCGGACGCGAGCGACGCATCGAGCGGCGGTTCGAGCGAAAGCGCGACCTCGCGTCCGGGAACCGCCGAGAGTTCGGAAGCCGAGGATGACGCCAACTCGACCGGGAGCGCCGGAGACGGCGGATCGACGACGAGCACGTCTGCCGGCGAGAGTGACGAGTCCGACACGAGCGAAGCGAGCTCGGGCGACCCCGACTCCGGCGACCTCGACTCCGGTGATTCGAACGGCGATCCCTCCTGGTATCCCTGCGACGGAGACACGGCCGACTACGACGTCGTGATGACCAAGTCGGGCTCGACGTGGTCCGTCACGCGCGGCGGTGACGAGGCGTATTCGGGCTCCGACATGGAAGACGCCTTGCTCGCGGCCTACGCGAGCCTGTCGCAAGGCCGTACGACGAAAGAGAGCATTCTGGTCCAGGGCGATGGCGACATCTCGGCGTCCTCCCAGGTGGCGATCCCGAGCTACACGATCCTCAACGTGTGCGGCACCCTCAACGTCTCGGGTTCGCCTCCCGCGGGCGACGTCTCCCCCATGTTTGCGCGCGGCCGGACCGACATCGACATTCCAAACCTGACGATGACCGGATCCCCGAGCTACGGGATGTTCTTCCGCGAGTCCGACAATATCCATTTGGGCCAGATCGAACTGCGCCTCACCGGCGAGGCGGGCATCGGCATTCGCGTCGACAGCGGCCCCAACGCGGGCTCGGAGACCTCGTTCCACCAAAACCTGACCATCGACTACGTCTACGGGACGGGCATGGGCAGCCACATCGTCGAGACGTACGGCATCGACGGCATCCGGATTGGGACGGTGGAAGGCGACGACGTCGGCGAGTGCGGCCTGCTGCTCAACCGCAGCATCAACGCGGAGGTCGAGCTCGTCACGTGCGAGGGCTGCGGAACGGGCACCGGATACGCTGCATTTCGCGTCGCCAACGATGTGGGCAAGATCGGGAACGAGTATCCGGAGGGCAACATCCACGTCGGCAAGGTGTTCGCGCGCGGTGGCGGGCGCGGGATCTTCTCGGTGTCCGGCTGCGGCGGCCTCATCATCGACGAGATCGACATCGCGGATACCGGGAACACCTCGATCCTGTTTCAGAATACCTACAACACGACGATCGCGGCGGTCTCCGGAACCGTCGATGGTGGAGAGATCGCGATCACCAACGACACGGAGAACACCGAGAGCGGCCGCTATCCGCCGACCGAGAACGTGCATGTCCAGAATCTCACGTTGTCGGGCGGCGCCTCGGTCGTGCAGAGTTGGTGCGCGGAGTTTGGCGCCAACGGGTGTACCGCCACGAACATCACGGGCGGCACGGTCGACATGTGCGATTGATCGGCCGCCCGGGTGGTCTACTCGCAGACGTGGTCTAGCGCGCCGAAGTCCATGATGCAGGCCAACTGGGCCGTCAGATCGGTCTCGGCTGCACAGGCTTGATAGTACGCGGGCTCCCGCAGCGCGACGGTGTCGTACCGGGTGGAGCCATCGCTGATGTCGTCGTAGGTGTGCACCCGGCTGAACGCCGTACCGTCTCCGAGGAGATAGAGCATCGTGTCATGTCCCCAAGGATCATCCACGAGCCGCGTGCTGTAGCTTACGTGGCCGAGCACGGCTCCGCCAAGTGCCTCGAGGACGCAGGCGACCGCCCCCGGATCGACGTCCTCGTGCAAACGCACCTGCCGATCCTCGGCGTAGAAGCACGCTGAATCATCGTCGAACGGACATTGGTCGAGCAGGAGCTCCGGACACAACGCGGTGGAATCGCACCCATTGACGGTCACCGTGACGATCTCGGGTACATTGCTCGAGAAATCGTAGTAGTACTCGATGCGCTCTTCTTTGTAGAAGCAGCAGCAAGCGTCGGTTTCTTCGTGGGCGCATGGGAGCGCCTCGGGTGGGGGCACCTCGTCCACGGGCAGGCAGTAGCTGCCACCGCAATCCCTCGGAGCTTCGCAGGCACACTCGCCCTCGTCGTCTTCGCATGCCCATCCGCCCCTCGGCGTACACTGGCCATAGTCCTCCGGGCGGAAACAGACCTCGTCTTCGCCACAGCCGAGCTCGCAACTCGGGCGCGGGCATCCATTGGCATCGAAGGCCTCGAACGGACTTCCGCAATCGTACGCATCACAATCGAGCGCCGCCGTACACGTGAACACGTCGGTGGGCGCACACATCGACGGCGTACCGTCGGTGTCTCCGGCTGTCGTGTCTCCAAACACCGTGGTTCCGGCTTCCGTGGTTCCGGCTTCCGTGGTTCCACCTTCCGTGGTTCCACCTTCCGTGGTCCCGGCTTCCGTGGTCCCGGCGTCTGATCCGGGGAGTCCTGTCTCGGTGCCGGCCATCGCCACCGGGGCGCCATCCGACGAAGAGGTTCCCGTGGACGGAAGCGAGTCTGTGGTCGAGTCCCCTCCTTCGGGGATCTCACCGAGCTCCGAAGTCGTGGAGCAAGCGGTAACCGCGAAGGCGAGGATGAGGGAAGATCGCGAAGCCAAGAAGTCCATGCAGAGTGAGTTGCTGCTGCGCCCATCGTTCGTCACTCGAGGCAAGATTTTCTTCTCGGCGAGCGCGAACGCCAAACCCTACCCTACTGGATGGTGCAGCTGCGCTCGGTCTCGCGGATCCGCGCGCAGTCGAGCACCCTCTCGCCGGCGGCCGCGCGAGCGCCTCACTGGTGTAGGCTCCCCCCATGCATCGGGGCTGGCTTACGGCTGCGGCCTTGCTCCTCGCGGGCTGCGGACGCTCCCCGGCTCAAGGGTGGGATCCGAGCTTGGCGAGCGACGATGCCCTCGTCGAGAACGAGACGGAAGGCGAAACGACGCACACACCGAACGTAGAGGACGAGGGGGGAAGTTCCGGCGGAGCCGAGCAAGCCGCGGAAGGACGCGACGAAGGCGATAGCCGTCCGGGGCTCGGGAGCACGGAGGACGACGGCGAGACCACGTCCACCAGCCGCCCCGCGACCGACGACGGCGAGACCACGTCCACCAGCCGCCCCGCGACCGACGACGGCGAGACCACGTCCACCAGCCAACCCGCGACCGATGACGGCGAGACCACGTCCACCAGCCAACCCGCGACCGACGAGGACGGGACGGGTAGCACGACCGGGGCCCCCGACGATCCTTGTGACGGCTTCGCCGAGTTCGAGGAGCCCCCCGGCTCGGGTCAGTGCGTGGTGGATCCGTGTCGGCTCGTCGAATGCGACGAGGACGCCACGTGCGTACCCCAAGACGACCGCAGTGCCATTTGTGAGTGCCAAAACGGCTGGGAAGGACCGCACTGCGACTACAGGTGGACCCCCATCGAGGTCCCGCCCTTCCCTCGCGATCTGGACTTCGACACCCAGGGCAACGCTTGGTTGCTCACCACCCAGGGGCTACTCCACTGGAACCTCGCCGAAGCCTCGGCGGACTCCGCCCCAGGTGCATGCGCACTCTTGTCGAGCGATCCGGCCTACCTCGGCGTGGAGCTCGATTCGCGCGACCGCAAGTGGCTCGTCGCCACCGGGGGTCAGATTCACATGCTCGACGACGGCGGTACGCCGGCCGATGCCTCCGACGACACCTGGGTCGTGTCCAGCAGTCCTTTGGATTTCTTCGACAGGATCGGAGGGTTCGCGATCGACAGCCTGGACCGCGTGTGGGTCCTCGGGAAGGGGGAACCTGGCGGCATTCGCGTGCTGGAAGACATCTCCCAGCTCGGAGGGACTTCGCCGGTGTGGCACACGCTCCTCGAAGGGACGCAGATCATCGCGTTCGCGCCCGAGGGAAGCGGTCTTTGGTTGTCCACCGAAACCGGGGTTCGCTTCATCGACCTCGGGGCATCGCTCGCCGATCCCGCGGACGATGTCAGCGTCGATTTGGGCGACGTCCCCCTCCTCCAAGGGCGCGAGGTCTCCGAGATCTTCGTGGGGGAGGATCGTACCAAGTGGTTCAATGCCACGACCGGTGTCGTCACCCTGACCGACGGAGGCGCGCCGTTGGATCCGAGCGGGCATGTCTGGTCCGTATGGTCCCCAAGCGATGCCGCGCTGTCCTTGGGCGATGGACCCGTGTTGCAGCTCGGTCCGGACGATACCCCGTGGCGGAGTCTGCCGTCTGGTTCGGTGGTTTCGGACACCGCGGCGTACTCCCCCGCCAGCTGTGCGGGCTTCGCAGAGCAAGGCCCCCAAGCGCACCCTGACAAGATGATCGAAGACGACCTCGCTCGCGTCTGGCTCTCCGTCGCGGACGACTGGTACCGCTTCGACGATGGCGCAACGCCCACGGAAGCCGCCGACGATGCGTGGATCCGGCTGCGTCGGAAGACCTACGAGTCCCCGGTCGTCGTCCTACCCGAGCCGTCCGGTGGACTCTGGATCCAGGCCACCACGGGTCGTCGAACCGGTCCCCGGGTCTGCAACGCACTCCTCTACTACGTTCGCGTGGAGCAACCGCAGGACGCGTGGGACGATGCGTGGACCCAAGCCATACGCCCTGAACAACCCGGGTGTTTCAGCCTGGCCGGCTTGGACGCACGGCAAAGAGTCTGGATCAACGACAGCGGTCTGTTCGCCTATGGCGGCTTCACGGGGTTCGAACCTCGCGCAGTCCTGTCCGAAGACGAGGATGCCTTCGTCCGCTACACCGCAGAGGCCGATGCCTTGGAGTACAACTGGATCACGCCGGACATCGAATCGGAAGCGCTCTGGTGCGGCCCGATGCGCTTCGGTGTCGGAGATTCTCTGTCGGACAAGTCCGACGATCTCTGGGCCCGAACTCAAGACGTGAGTCCCTCGGCACATGACATGGACGGCTCGGGTCACACCTGGTTCACCTACGCGGACGGCTACGGATGGACCTACCTCCGGCGCCTGGACGAACGAGGAACTCCATTCGACACCTCGGACGACGCGTGGCTCCATTTCGAGTTTCCCGACGAACTCGGCCTGACCTACGCGGGCCAGCTCTGGATCGATGGATACGACTGGAAATGGCTCCGAAGCCAAACGACAGGTGGCGAGAGCATCCTCCTCAGCTTCAATGACGGGGGTACCCCCGCGGACACCTCCGACGACGCGTGGCGCACGTACGAGGAGTTCGAGACCGCTCACGGTGCCATCGTGACGCTTGCCAAGCACCCCTCCCGGGGCCTTTGGGTCGCCACGGAAAGCGGGTTCGGGTACTTGGAGCTCGACCGGTGACCCGGTCGCCACGCGCACGCTATCTTGGCTCGGTCACGAACGCATGGACCCGACCGCCATAGACGAGCAAGCGCTCATCGACTCGGATCTCGGCCCCAATACGAGCGCGGCGTGGCGAGCCAAACTCCACGAGATCATCTTTGGCCACGAGACCCCGGCGGGCCGAGGGTTCGATGTGGCCCTCATCATCGCCATTGGCCTCTCCGTGCTCGCCGTCGTGCTCGAGAGCGTCGAGTCGCTGCGCGTCCAGCATGGTACGAGACTCAGGGTGGCCGAGTGGGTCTTCACGGCCCTCTTCACGCTCGAATATGTCCTGCGGGTCCTCTGCGTTCGTCGCCCGCTACGCTACGCCACGAGCTTTTTTGGGGTCATCGACCTGCTCGCGCTCTTGCCGACGTACTTGAGCATCGTCTTTCCCGGTGCACAGTTTCTCCTCGTCATCCGCGTGCTCCGGTTCTTACGGGTGTTCCGGATCCTCAAGCTCGTTCGGTATCTCTCCGAGGCCGAACTCCTCGGCCGTGCACTTTGGGCGAGCCGACGCAAGATCCTGGTTTTTCTGCTCACCGTCTTGACCCTGGTGACGATTCTGGGGTCCCTCATGTACGTGATCGAAGGTGGCGAGCATGGCTTCGACAACATCCCCCGGTCGATCTACTGGGCCGTCGTGACCCTGACGACCGTGGGCTATGGAGACATCTCCCCGCAGACGGGCCTCGGCCAGGCATTCGCCACCATCATCATGATCCTCGGCTATGGAATCATTGCAGTCCCCACGGGCATCATGACGGCGGAGCTCACCAACGCAGCGCAGGGCGCCCGTGGTCGGGACGCCTGCCCGGGATGCGGCGCACGGGGGCACGCGGGCGACGCGGCCTACTGTCGCTGCTGCGGCCGCGGGCTCGCGTAGGGTCCGCGAGCACGTATGCGCATGGACGACGCCCACCGACATAGACGGGCGTCGAGCGCGGGTCTCTCGCCCGTGCGGCGCGTCGACCTGACACTCGCGGTACGGCAAGCCGTGATACAAGTTTCCCAGATGCGCTACGCGAAGACGGTGCGATTCGTCGTTGGGTCGGTGTTCGTTGCCGGTTGCTTCGAGGATTCGATCGACGTCAGTGACACGGACTCGGTTGGAAGCACCTCCGCGGGGACGGCTCCGACATCGACGATGCCTGCAACGGCCTCGGAAACCGTAGGCGCGTCCACCTCGAGCGAGGCTTCGACCGGCTTCGGATCGACCTCGACCGCCGCAACGGATGACACCTTGGGCGGGTCCACGTCGGCGAGCACGACGACGGGCGGGTCGTCGGTCGACGGCAGTGAGACCGGCGATTCGGGTTCTGGAGGGGACCCCATCGCATGCACGTCCCCTTCGGAGTGCGCCTCCGGCTACTGCGTCGACGGGTTCTGTTGCGATCGTGCGTGCGCTGGAGGCTGCGAAGTCTGCGATCTCGCCGGGTCCGAGGGCACTTGTGCTCCCGTGCCCGCGAGCGAAGACCCAAAAGATGCCTGCCCGGCGGGGGTGGGTGACGCTTCCGCGTGTGTGCCTGGAGTATGCGACGGCGCAGGTGACTGTTTGCGCGCCGACGCGTCCACCGTCTGCCGCCCGGGAACGTGCAACGAGGGCCTGGCGGTCGATCCCACGTACTGCAACGACGACGGCATCTGTCCCGCATCGACGACGACGGAGTGTGCGCCGTATCGATGCATGGGGGACGTCTGTGGGACGTCGTGCGTAGGCGACGAGCACTGCGATCCCGAGCGATACTGCTTGGACGGCGATTGTGTCCCGCGGAAGATGGCCGGCGTCGGATGTGCGCAGTCGAACGAGTGCCTCGCCGGTTTGACTTGCGTCGACGGTGTCTGCTGCACGGTAGCCGCGTGTCCCGCCTGTCGAAACTGCGGTTCCAATGGCACGTGCAACGTGATCGTTGCCGGCGAAGTCGATGAGAGCAGCAATGCGTGCGTGGACGGTTCCGTCTGCGATGACTCGGGTCAGTGCCGAGGAGACCTCGGAGAGGCCTGCTCCGACGGTGAAGACTGTGCCTCGGGGTCTTGTGTGGATGAGGTGTGCTGCGCCTCTTCGACCTGCGGCGCGTGCCGAAATTGCGGAGATACCGGAGTCTGCGACGGGCTCGTCACCGACCAAGATGACGTCTCCGGGTCGTGCAACGGCGCCCAGACCTGCGATGCCGAGGCGCAGTGCGTCGTGCGGTGGGAGGTCCTCGGGGTCACGAACGTCATCGCAAACTTCTACCCGGAGTTCACGGGTACCGCCGGCCGCGATCTCTATTTTGCCAACAGCAGCAACAGCAGCAGCGGGGAGCAATACTTTCAGTCTTTCGACCTGGACACCAACGCTTTCTCCGATGAAGCGCTCACGGGCAATGAGTTCTGCGCGTGCGGATACAGCGGAATGACGGTGTCGACACCGGATTCGCTCTACTATTTTGCGAACGGCGGGGTTCGTTTCAGCCCCGGAGACCGCGCCTGGTCGGCGGTGTCCGGCTACACCGGTGACGTGGAAGACGGGGAGAACGTTGCCGTCTATCTCGACGGCCGTATCTATCGCGTGGGAGGCCGCGAGTATCCGGGGCGGGTGAGCTACTTCGACATCGAGAGCGATTCATGGACCATCGACGGGCTCTCATCGCTCTCCGAAGATGCGTCGCAGTGGTGCGGAGGCGCAGCCGACGGAAGGCTCTACCTGTTCGCCCAAGGCGGGTCCACGTATGAGTATACGGTGGCCAGCGATTCGTGGGTCTCCTTGGGAGCGAGCGCCGGTACCCCACCGCCCTGTTATGGGCTGAGCCTGCATCGCTGGGGTGACCACCTCGTCACCGCGACGGATTCGAATGGCGTCGCGCTGTTCGATCTCAGGCTGCTCTCCTGGGAACCGTCGCGTATCCCGTTTCCCGAGGACGGGTTGCTCTACCAAGCGCTGGTGGCGGGAGGAGAACTCTATCTACTCGGCTACGACAACTTCGACGACACGGTCACCGTGTTCGCATATCGCCTCTAGCCGCTCCCTACGCCGCCCGAGCGCTCTCTCGCCGAAGGCCGGTCCGATGTGGCATGAAAGAGGGGCCGATGCCGCTCGTGTACCTGCCAGATGCCGAGTCGTTGTTCCTCTGGGGCACCGAACCCGCGCCGCGCGTCCTGTCAGCCCTCGGCCAAGGCGGCGAACCCGGGTCTGCAACGCTCGTCTTACCGGACGGGCTCGGCGACACCGAGGGTTCGAAGCTGCCGCTCTTCGACACCGTGTCGAAACTCGCGGTCGTGCCCGCGGCGGAGGTCGAAGGCAGCGCCCGAGGAAGCCACCATCGAAGTCCCGACCGTGAAGCTCGGCAAGGTGAAGGCCGCGGACTACGACAAGCCGCGCGAGCCGCTACCGGCCTTGCACTTCGGCTTCGACGAACCCGTCACCCATGGCGCCGTGCTGCGGCAGCTCGGTACGCCGACCGCGTGGGAGGGCGATGCGAGTCCCGCCGATGTCCTCGCCCCCCTCGTGCGCGCAGCCGCGGAGACGGCACGCCGCATCGCGATGGCCGAACCGAGCGACGCCGTCGAACCGCAGCCGACCTCGACACGCGGACGGCCCCGTCGAAAGGTCGCGGCCAGCCCACGGAGGCGCTGAGCAAGCGCCCTCGGCTCGCAAGCCACCGTCCGAAGTCGTTGCATCCGCGCTTGCCGATGGGCTCCCGACCGCCTCGGCGGATCGCCTCACGGGAGCGAGTTCGACGAACTGCGGAGTGGAACGTCTTCGTTGTACCAACACGAGGGTCTCGCGCCCGGGTGATCTCCATGGCATGCATATGGGGCGGCGGCCGCACGCGATTCTTCCGAGACCACGCCATACCCCCACGGCGTCTCGACGTACCCCGGAATGACCAGCTCCCCTCCGGTCTCACTCGGTCGTGGAGCCTTGATTGGGCAGAGGGCTCCCCGGACGTAGGTCTCGAGTCGGCAAACTCGGGTAGGGTAGCCAAAGGTCGTGATCGCGGGCTCCTCGACTTTCGGCCGCGAGGTGGCCGTGGGCTCCAAGAAATTCTCGCAATCCCATTCGGTGTCCCACAAGTCTTCCTCGTCGCAGACCTCGGGAGTATAGCTATTATTCGCATATGGCGCGAACGAGCTCGCCTGGTCGAGTGACGAGGATAGGATGCGGTAGCAGAGTTGGCGATCGAGGACGTCGCCATATGCCTCATCGCATCGGTCCTTGAGTTCAGGGGCGAGGTGTTCATACACCGAGTTGTCATCGCTCCCCCAAACCCGGGGCAAGCATTCCTTCGTGGTGAAATAGTCGGCTTGGCCCTCCGCACTCAAGACTGTGCCGTATTCCGCGCGTTCGTCCTCGGTGTGCGGCCCGTCGCCATTCATGAATGGAAACCCGCCGAGGATGTGTCCCATCTCGTGACACACGGTGAAGGTGATGGCATCCTGGGCGACGTCCGCGAAGCCGCCGCCCACGACGATGTCCCAAATGCGACCGCTATTCGGAGCGGCGCCCGCCGATGCACTCGTATCATTCCAATTGAGCTCGAGCCGGAACGTCGCCCCGGCCACGCGAGCCTCCTCCCGAAAAGCTACGAAAATGGGTTCGAGTGCACGGAGGACCTTCGCGCGGGCGCTCTCCGCGGGAGCGGAGCCTCTCTCGACGAGAACAACCCATTCCGACCAGGGCTTGGCACCACCGCTCTGACTCCCGCCGTCCGAACTCCGCGGCTCTCCGTCCTCGGCGACATCGTCGTCCGAGCTCGACGGCGCATCGCCTTCGGTTCCGCCACCGTCCGAGCTCGAAAGTTCACCGTCTTCCGTTCCGCCGCCGTCCGAGCTCGAGAACTCACCATGTTCGGTCTCACCGCCCCCGGAACCTGACGGTTCACCACGCTCCGCCGCTCCGTCGTGAGGCCCAGACGATTCGAGCGTGTCATCGAGTCTGTGGGGGTCGGACTCCGGTAGGAGGTTCGCGTCTTCGGCGGAACGCGCATTGCTGCAGGCGACCAAAAGCATGACCATCGAAGTGAGCGGCGCGATGACGGCTGTTTTCATCGGCGAGGCTGTGCTGCGCATGAGCATGGGTGATCCGCGGAGTCGCGATCCGTCACGAAATCGCAAGGCGGATGCACCGTGCGTCGATGGCGCGGCCCAGGCGCTGCCGGTCACGCAGGACCCCGAACCGGCGGGCGTCAGGCACCGTCGCAGGCGCTCAGGCCCAGGCATCGCGGCAAGCCCTCAGGCCCCGGGATCTCGGTAAGCGCTTCGCGGATGCCGGCCCTACCGGGGTCGCGGCTCATGCGGTGCCGAGGCATGACAGAACGCGCATGAATAGGGTTCCTGCGTCACGAGGAGAGGATCGTCGCTCGGGTCTGCGTTGGCCCAGAGAGCAGCTCGGGTGTCGACGTCGCCGCGTCGCTGCTGCAGGAGGTGTGCATACGGCCAATCGGCGAAAGCGGGAGCGCGGGTCGGCACCTCGTAGAGCACGCGTGCCGTCTCGACATCGCCGGACTTCGTCATGAGGTCCCCGAAGTAGAGGAAGAAGCCTTCGAAGTTGTGCGCAGCCTCGAGCGGATTTCCGCACGCGGGATCGATGGATCCGTCCGCGACGAGGTCGATCAACGGGCCAAAGTTCGGCTGCCGTCTGTCCACGGCAGAGCCGGTACAAACCTCGACGTTGGCCCACATGGCTTCGAGCGCCCGTTGGAACTCCGGCGTATTCGTCGGAAAGTTGCCCAAGACCAACGCTTCGACGAAGAGGTTGAACTCCGGGTAGCGTTCCACGGCCGAGCCGAGTAGCGCGAACCCGTCTGCGATCATCTGCGGATCTTGGGTGGCGACCCCGTTCCCAATCATGATCGAAGAGAGCCAGCCGGGAATGCGCGCATCCTCGGGCGAAGCCATCATGGATTCGGCGAGATAGCGCTGGGCGTTCCCGGCCAGAGTCGGCACAGTCGACGGGTCTGGGGCGGGCGTGCGCGCGAACTCGGAGGTCCACCAGAGGTTGGCGAGACCCAGGCGCAAGGTGTTGTCGGCGTCGCCGGGCTCGAGATCGTAGGCGGTTTGCAGGCGGTCGACCGCTTCTTCGGCATGGTCGAGGCGCTGCTGGGTGAAGCTGTCCCAGAAAAACTTGCTTGCGTCCGCGCTGGGATCGTCACAGGCGGCCAGCGTGATGGACGTCAGGAGGGTGCCGAGGAGAGCTCCATGTTTCATGGTTCCGAGCATGCGCAGGGCCGCGTGCGATGCCCAGATGACGATGGTCACGGATACCGGTCACAAGCGTCATCCCCGGGGAGACCAGACGAGCCCGAGCTCGCGCGCGACCAAGGCCGCCTGGAGTCGATCCGAGACCTTGAGCTTGGTGAAGATCGACGTGACGTGGTTCTTGATCGTCCCTTCCACGACGTCGAGCGCCCTCGCGATGTCCTTGTTGCTGGCACCCTGGCCCAGGAGGGTCAAGACCTGGCGTTCCCGGGTCGTCAGCTCCGGTGTCGGCATGGGTGATGCATTCGTGGGGCCCTCCACCACGCGACGAACGAGGCGCGTCGCCACGCGTGGGGTCAAGAACGACTCTCCGCGCGCAGCGTGCCGGATCGCCTCCCAGAGCCCCGCGGAGTCCGTATCTTTGAGCAGGTACCCGAGGGCGCCCGCCGCGAGGGCCTCGAAGATGGACGCGTCGTCTTCGAAGGTGGTGAGTACGACGACGCGGGCGTCGGGAAGCTCGGCCCTCAAGCGCCGTGTCGCCGCGACACCATCCATGATGGGCATGCGGAGGTCCATCAACACCACGTGCGGTTGGAACTGATGCGCGAGTCGGAGCGCTTCTACGCCGTTCGCGGCCTGCCCGACCACGAGGACCTCGGACAAGGTGGAGAGCAGGGCGATGAGACCCTCTCGGAAGAGGGACTGATCGTCGACGACGAGGATGCGGATGACGGCATTCATCGCGGAATCTCCACATTCACGGAAAATCCACCCGATGGGGGGGAGCCAATGGTCACTCGGCCGCCGAGCAGCGCGACGCGCTCTCGAATGCCGATGAGGCCAAACCCCGAGGTGCTGCCCGTGTCGCCTCGACCGTCGTCTCGGATGTCCAGGGAGGTGTGGTCGGCGGCGTAGTCCAGGCGGATCTTCACCGCAGCAGCCTCGGCATGGCGGCGGACATTGGTCAACGCTTCTTGGGCGACACGCAGCAAGGTGTGCTCGACGGCGCTCGGAAGCGGCGTCGGCTCACCGGAGATATCGAACGTGATCTCGGGCGGACCCACGTTGTGGTGGGCGAGGTCCCTCAAGGCGAGCGAGAGATGTCCCCCTCGCGCGGGAGGGGCACGGAGCAGCGCGACCGCCTGTCGAACGTCTTCCAGGCCCTGTCGGGCCAGCTGCTGCGCGCGAAGGATTCGCGCTCGTCCGACGTCCTCGGGCAGGAGTACGCGTGCCGCCTCCAGCTGCACGTGGATGGCGGTCAGATAGTGCCCAAGGCCATCGTGAACCTCCCGGGCCATGCGGTTGCGCTCCCGGATCGTGCCGATCTCCGCCGCCTCGACGGCATACGCCCGCAGCCGCACGTTGGCGACCTCCAGCTGCTCGCGCAGCGCGTCCGATCGCTCGCGCCACTCGACCTCCCGCTTGGCGATGACGGTAAAGATGATGACGAAGAGGATCGCCGCACCGAGCCCCGCCAGCAACGCGGGCAGGTCCACCAAGAACTGGCGAGGAATCGTCGCGATGACCGTGCCCAGGACCGCTAGACCTCCGAATGCGGCGACGCGGAGGGAGAGAAACAAGACCGCGTGGCTCAGCAGCGGCAAGGCTGCCAGCCACGCGTGCCCGCTCGACATCCCCAGCAGGGCGAGCAGAAGTAGACTCATCACCGCGAAATAACCCCGCAGGAGCGCGCGGCTGTCCGTGCGTTCGACCTGCGCGATCCCGGCGGTTCCGAGCAGGATGTAGAGCCCGCAGACTGCATAGTCGAACCACTCGGTGGGCCATGGGGCGTTCGACGTCCGCACGAGCGCTGCCGCTGCGGTCACGGTCGTGGCCGCATGCGTCCAGCCGTTGGCGAACCTTCGACGATGGCTCGCGGACTTGGGCTCGGACGTGGTCTCCACCCCTCGAAGACTGCCAGGAGCTGCGGCGTCTGAACACGTGACCATGGTCATGGGCGAATCCACCGAACCCGGGAGGTTCCTCGCGGACACCGCGGCTTTGCCTGCTCGCACACCGCTGCGTGCGCCACCGTGTCGCCCTCGATCCTTGTCCCGATGGGGGCGGGACGTACAACGTAGGGATGCTCAACGAGAACTCGACCGCGACGATCGTCAACAGCCTCTTCCTCGAGAATCGGGCACTCTACGGCCGTGATTGCAACCCCGTTCCTGCTGCTCGAGAAGACCGCGACGCACATGCAGGACCCGTTTGCGAATCGCCCCACCGACACCTCGGTGACCGCCATCGCGCGTACGATCGAGATCAATCTCCTCCAAATACTCGGTGAAGAACGCGTACCGCCGGCACTACCCGCCTCGAGTTTCTATGTGATGTGACCGGGGCGAAGCCTACGGGTTCGTACCCGGGTCTTCATCGAAAGACCCGCGTCCATCGGCCCGTCGTGACCCATTTTGGATCCCCATCGAGCGGCCTCTTCCGCGCGTTGGGGCCCTAGAGCGCCCTCTTCGCGGTGGGATGGCTTTTGGGACCGGGATCGCGGATAAAGCCCGGCATGAGTCTCCTCAAAGAGTTCAGAGAGTTTGCCGTCAAGGGCAACGTGGTGGACATGGCCGTGGGTGTCATCATCGGTGCGGCCTTCGGCAAGATCGTCTCGTCCCTCGTCGCAGACGTGGTCATGCCCCCGCTCGGCTTGCTCATTGGCGGGATTGACTTCACGCAGTTCCAGGTGGTGCTGCGCGACGCCGTTGGGGATGTCCCTGGTGTGACGCTGAAATATGGGGTTTTCATCCAGCACGTCTTCGACTTCCTGATCGTTGCCATCGCGGTATTCGCCTTGATCAAGATGATCAATACACTCCGTCGTCAGCAAGAGAAGCCTGCCGCTCCGGCTGCACCACCGGAACCGCCCAAGCAGGAGCTGTTGCTCGCCGAGATCCGCGACCTCTTGAAGAGTCAGTCGAGGAGCGCCACGTAGCGCCTTTCTAGGGCACGCAGCGCTGCAACGGGCCTCTGGCCAGCATCGTCACGCAACCCCGTCGGGGCGAGCGCGCCAGCGCGCGGGCCACAGACGTTCGACTTCGAAAAAGCAGAGGTACGCGAAGCCGAGCAGCTGGTACGGGAAAAAGATGAACATCATGAGCAGCACGCCGAGATGGAACGTCCAGACGGCGAGCACCCACCCATGCGCGATCCGACGCCCAAGGAGAGCGAGCGGAGCCCCGAGCTCGAGCACGAGCGATAGGGCGGCGAGCCCTCGGAACAACCATGGAACGGCGAGCAGCAGGCCGCCCAAGATCGAGTAGCCGGCGCCGAGTTCGATCTTTCGCACGTTGTCGTACGCAACGAAGTTGAGCAGCGCATCGCTCGTGATCCAAGCGAAGCCGGCAGCGCGCAGCTTGGCGATGCCCGCGAGGACGTACGTGAGCACGGTGATCGCCGCCATCAGGCGGATCGGCCAGGCATAACGCCAATGAGGACTCACCGCAGGCGCGCGCTCGCGAAGGGCATCGAGGCTCCCCGCGTCGGAGGCGCGACTGCACGCGAGCACCACGACGTGCAAGACGGCGAGGTTCTCGGTGTGGAACACCATGCCCCAAGAGTTGCGGTAGCTGAGCACCCACGTGAGCAAGACCGCAAACGCGGGCCCCGTGATCCGAAACCGCCACCCCGCGCAGAACGCAACGCCAAGCACGACGGTGGCCACGAGCGTGACCACGACCACCCAGGGCGGCAGCGGGGCTTCGAGCAGCGCCACGGGACCCACGGGACGAAACTGCGATTCGCGGAATCGCATCACGCCGAGCAATGCGGGCAGGCGTCCGACGACGTAGCCGAGCGAAAACCCGCCGATGAGCACCCGCAGCATGGCGAGGCGCAACGCGGGCGCCGGTTCGAGCGTCACGATGCGGGCTCCCGGACGACGGGGCAAGCCGCCGCGACCTCGGTGTGCCGCGGACGACGATCGCCAAACCAATACGCTACGGTGTCGAACGAGTCGGTCCGGACCTCCAGCCTATCGAGATCGTCGTAGGCGGGATCGCGATGGATCGTGCGAGCCACGCGCTCGCAGAGCTCGGCGGCAGACTGCGAGCGGATCGCGAGCTTCACCGTCTGAAACGCCTGCATGATCTCATCGGTTCCGAGCGCTTCGGGCGGCAATGGACGATGGTCGCCGCGCTGGGAATGGCCCACCACATGAAACACGCGAGCGACGGGATCCTTGGGCTGCGAGAACATGGGGTAGTTCGAGAGCGGAAAGCCATCGGTCCCGCGCACGGCGGGCCAGGCCACGGCACTGAGCATGGCCACGCTCACGCCCATCGCCCAGGCTCGCTCCGCCCACTCAGCCATCGCTGACCTTGCGCAACGCCTGGGCGCCATGGCCGAGCGCCGCCATGGCGTGTTGCACATAGTCGATCCGAATCTCCATGGATCCCATGTGCTCCGAGAAGGCACCTGCAATGGGATGCTCGGAGGAGCAAGCGAAACACGAGGCGTCCGACCATTGATGGCGCAGCAAGAAGGCGAGCGCGCGTTCGAGGCTCCGCGCGATCCGCTCGTCACCCTCGCCACGCGCCGCCAACAGCTCGAGCGCCGCGGACGAGGCCTCGCCGAACCCCGCCGAACCGGTGTTGTGCGGCAGCAGCACGTTTCCGAAGCCATAGCCACCGATGAGGTCGCCGTCCACGTCGCTCGATTCGCTCAAGATGAGGCGCGTCTTGAATCGCACGTAGTCGATGCAAAAGTCCTCGTACCCGCGGTGGCGGTGATGACCGAGCGAGGCACGGGCGGCGAGGCAATGCCAGTTCTCCTCGAAGAAGAAGAAGTCCGAGGTGAACGTCCCGAGCCAATACGCGTTGGCCGTATAGTCCATCGCGCGATCGACTGCGGTGCGAATGGTCTCCCCATCACCCACGGGGGTGCCCGTCGCTGCCGCTTGCTCGAGCAGGCTGAGGGCGAACACGGCCTGGCCTACGGCAAACAGCGGATCTGGACCGGGCGTGGGGGCCCCGGCCTCCACGTCGAAAGACGGGTAGAACGAACCTCCCGGCTTCTGCATCGCGAGCAGGAACCTCCCGAGGCGGGCGATGAGGGGATCGAACCGGTCACCGACGAGGTCGCGACAACTGAGGAAAGCGATCGTCGCCAAGGCGGTATCCCCGAGCCGCAAGGTCGAGGCGCCCCGGTTTCCTGGATAGTGGAGGCCCGAGAGGTCCCCGTGCGTGTGCTCCGTGGTCGCGATCATGTCGAGGGCCGCATCCACGACCTTGCGCGCGCGATCGCGATCGCTGGCGAGCTCGCACATCACGAGGGTCGTACCCGCCTGCCGCGGCAGCGAGAATCCTCCGTTCGAGACATGCCCCGTGAAGGGATCCATCTTGTACTCGAAGCGACCGTCCGCTCCGATGGCGCGCGCAATGTAGTCCTCCGCGGACGAACGCGCCCGCTCGACGTTGACCGGGTTGAACTCGGGCGCCGGTGGACGAATCCGACGCAACGGGACGAGATCGCCCTCGGTCATCACGAAGCTATGCGTCTCGATGCGTGTGAGCCCTTCGAGGCTGACGAAGGGGCCGCGGGCGTCCCACCACGGATGCTCGAGCGCCCTCCTCAGAAACACCGCGTCGACGCCGAAGGTGAGGTCGGGGATCACGGGGATCGGCGTGTGCCGGCGGAACATGTCGAGCGCGAGCAGTTGCCACGGCATCAAGCAATCGGCGCCCTCGCAGACGCCGTCGAGCCCGGGTCGCAACGCCATGGAGTTCACGACGGGGACGACGTCGTGCAACGCCCGAACACCGCGGATCACATCGATCTTCACGGGGCCCGCATAGAACCTCGAGGCCGAAAGATCCGCGAGGGCTGCGAGGGCGCCCTCGAGCGTGGGGGCTTGCAAGCACGCGCTGGTCGCTCGGGCAGCGCCTGCGTGGTCATCGGCAAGAAACGTGGCGACGATCGACACGAGACCGGGGTTCGGTGTGACCTCACAGCGCACCGGGCTCGCGATCATGAGCGAAGGCGCATCGCCGGGGCGTGCCTTCCGAGGTCCAGAGAGACTTTCCCGGAGCCTGACGGCGAGGGGATCGGCCTCGCCCACGGGAGTCGGGACCGCCGCTGCGGCGTTCCGGGTATGCATGATCCCCACGCCGAAGAGGACCATCAGGGCCGCCCCGCCGCTCCGCGTGACGGATGGACGAGGCACGCCGCCCGTCGCCGAGATCGCCCACGCCGCGTATGGGACGACGAGCGCCACGACGATGAGCCACACCAGGCCGAGCGCGACGGCGACCCCTTGCCCGAGCCGACCGTAGAGCGCCGTGATGTAGCTGACCGAAATGACGAAGTTCCACGTCAGGTACCCGAGGTATCCGAGCGTGATCGCAGCGAGCCAACGCCACGCGGGCTTGCGCCATGCGTGCCCTACCAAGCCGAGGACCGCGACCACGCCATGGACCGCCCCGACGATCGCCGTCGCCACCGCGAACGTCGTCCAAGCGCGCCAAGGGAGCATTGCCGCCGACCAACCAAAGACGACCGCCATCGCGCCGGAGAGGCTCGCGAGCCACCAGCGCGGGAACGTTTTCTGGGCATCCGCCACGGGCCGCGAGGCTACCAGCGCCTCGCGGGGGCAGCAAAGGCGCGCGCCTCGGGAAACCGCCCATGGCACGTCGCCGTCGGCTGCTATCCTCGGGCCCGTTGCACGCTGTCCTCGGAGCGTCTGGCCTCGTTGCGGTCCTCGTCGGGCCCGCACCGGTCGATCCGGTGGACCTCACCTGGGATGCACCGCCGCCCTGCCCTACGCAGGATCTCGTCGTCGAAACGTTGCGCGGACACCTCGCGAGCGCCACGGCTCCGCCGCTCTCCGTCCGTGCGAAGGCCCACGTCCAAACCACCGACGAGGGATTCCGACTCGAGCTGCAGATCCTCGCAGACGCTGGCGAGGTCACCCGCGTCCTCGAGCACCCCCGCTGCGAAGAGCTCGCGGACACGGCAGCGCTGCTCGTCGCGATGTCGGCAGCCGGACAAGCGGTGCCGTCCTCCACCACCGAGACCATGGCCGCCGAGAGCAACCCGGAGGCGACCCAAACCGATCCGAACGAAGCTGCGAGCCCGGAACCGATCCCCGAACCGGACGGCGGCGATACGGCAAGCTCCCCGGGATCCTCGGAGGCCCCCACGTCGCAAGCACCCCGGGCCGCCGGAGTCCCCCCCTCCGCCGTCAGACCCAGCGCTCGCGCTCCAAAGCTTCGCGGGCACACCTCCCTCGAAAGTGGGATCACCGTTGGGCAACTTCCGACGCTCGCCCCCGTGTTGGCCCTGCACTTCGGCGTGGCAGGGCCATCCTATCTCGCCGAAGTGGGCATCGATGGATCGCCTCCCGTCGAGGGCACGCTCGAGGAGGGCCGGGTGCGAGTCCAGGTCTGGACCGGAAGCGCCCGCGCCTGTGCAGCCCCCAAACTCGGGCCTGTGGTCGTGCTCGCCTGCGGGGGATTCCAGCTCGGAGGCATGATCGCCGAAGCCCTCGACGTCGCCAACGCGACCCAGCGCACGTCCTTTTACGCAAGCGCCGTGGTGGGCACCGGCGTCATGGGATGGTTCCACCGAAACGTAGGCCTCGAGCTGCGCTTCGAAGGGGTGGTCGCCCTGTATCGCCCGCAGTTCGTGCTGGCTCCCGACGCGTCCGCGCACACCACGGGCCCGGCAGGGTTCCGTGCGGTGGCCGGCCTGGTCTTCGGATGGCCATGAACGAGCGTGGACCGTCCGTGAACCCATGGAATCTCACAGCCAGACCAGGATCGCTCACGGGCCGCGATCACGGCGGACAGCAAGCGTGCGGAACGGCCGTGACGGCGACATGGTCTCGCATTTGCTTTGGTCGATGGGATGTTCCCGGCGCGCGAACCGTCGCGCGCCCTCCTCGCGCCTGGGCGCGGTCTTCGAAACGTGATGGGGTCTGGCAGAATGCTCGCAGTGTCCTCGCTTCAGGCGATTTTGGAACGAATGGCCGCCCTCGAGCTCGAGGGTGCGCTCGCGGCCGTCGCGGCGTACCTCGCCGAGCGCGTCCCGTTGCGCGAGCTGGCGCTGTTCGAGTTCCGCACGGGCGGCCATGACCTCCGCGAGGTCGCAATTTGGCGCACCGGGGAACTCGAACGCCCGCGTGGGCGCCTGACCCTCGATGTCGCGGCGCTCGAGGCCGTGGGGAAGTGGGCCGACGTCCAGTCCAACGGGGAGCTGCATACCCTCGCCGGCCACGGCTTCGCCAACGCGCTGCTGACCGGTGCGGAGCTCGGGGCTCCACTCAAGGTCGAAGAGCAAGTGTGCGGGCTCTTGATGGTCAGCTTGACCCATGCAGCGCCGGAGCCGGTCCCCCCGTGCCGAGAGGCGTTGCTGCCCATCGCCCTGGGTTTGGCGCACCACCGGATGCAACAGGTCGCGACGGCGCTCGAGGCCGCCTTGCACGGCGCCCAGAAGCGGGGAAGCGGGCGCCTGCGATTCGCCTCGAACTCCGGGGAGATCGTCGGCGCCGATCGGGGCTTGGCGTCGGTGATGCACCGTGTCGAGCTCGTACGAGGCTCCGACCTGCCCGTGCTCCTGCTCGGCGAGACGGGCTCCGGCAAAGAGGTCGTCGCGCGCGAGATCCACTCGGGCTCACCGCGCGCCGATGGTCCGTTCGTGCGGGTGAACTGCGGAGCGATCCCGGCCGAGCTCATCGACTCTGCGTTGTTCGGCCACGAACGCGGGAGCTTCACGGGAGCCACGCACCAGCACAAAGGCTGGTTCGAGCGGGCCGACGGGGGGACCCTGTTCCTCGACGAGGTGGGCGAGCTCCCGCTCGCGGCCCAGGTCCGGTTGCTGCGCGTGCTGCAAGATGGCGTCATCGAGCGGGTCGGTGGCCTCGACTCGATCCACGTCGACTGCCGCATCATCGCGGCGACCCATCGCGACCTCCCTGGCATGGTGGAGGAGCGCTCGTTCCGCGAAGACCTATGGTTTCGTCTGTCGGCGTTTCCGCTCGAGATCCCACCTCTGCGCGAGCGCCCCGAAGACATCCCCGAGCTGGCGCGCTTCTTCGTCGCCCGCACGGCGCGTCTGGGTGTCCCTCCGCGCGACCTGACCCAAGAAGATCTGGAGCTCTTGCTCGCCTACGAGTGGCCCGGCAACGTCCGCGAGCTCGGCATGGTGATCGATCGCGCTGCGATCCTGGGTCAGGGCCCTCACCTGGCGATCTCGGCGGCTCTCGGGGCGCCTCGACCTGGGGTCTCCTCGCGGCCACGCGTGCCCAAGGCCGCGCCCCCCGCGTGCGCGGCGGGGTCGCTGGCGAACACCGACCCCGCCCTGTCGCTCGACGAGGCCATGCAGCGCCACATCGAGTCCGTGCTCTCCGCGGTGGCAGGGCGCATCGAGGGCCCCGGAGGCGCGGCCGAGCTGCTCGGCATCAACCCTCACACCCTCCGCTCCCGGATGCGAAAACTCGGCATCGACTGGTCCAGCTATCGGCGTCGGGGATAGAGTTCTGGGCGCGGAACTCGCCGAATGACGGATCGACCCCGGGTTGCACACCCACGGCTCGTGGCGTTGTCCACCCCCGGCGAGGATGACTCTCCCCCCGACCTCGAGACGCTCTACCGTGCCCACGCCGACTTCGTCTGGCGGACCCTTCGCCGCATGGGGGTCGAAGACGACGTGCTCGAAGACCTCGTCCACGCCGTCTTCCTCGTCGTCCGCAGCCGCCTGCCCACCTACGAGGGCCGGAGCGCCGCCACGACCTGGCTCTACGGGATCGCCCGGCACGTCGCCGCCAACCACCGGCGTTCGGCCGCGCGTCGCCGCCAACGCGAACATACGCATGCACCGCTCCCCGCGACGGCCAACCCCGACGAGGAGATGTCGCGCCGACGCGCCCTCGCACTCGTCGAGGCCTTCGTCCTCACGTTGCCCTTGGCCCAGCGTCGCGTGTTCGAGCTCGCCGATCTCGAAGGCTTCAGTGGACCCGAGGTCGCCGAAGCGCTCGCGATCCCGCTCAATACCGTCTACTCACGCCTCCGATCGGCCCGGCACCGGTTCGAGGCGTTCCTGGAGGAGCGCTCGTGAGCCGCGTGCCTGACCTCTCCGCCCGTGCACGCCGAGTCTTGCGCGACGCGATCGCGAGCGACGCGATGCCTGTGGCTGCGAAGCAACGGGTACTGGATCGCCTCGAGTCCGCCCCACCCGCACCCGATCGCCGCTTTTGGTTCACCACCGGCGTCGCCATGGCCGCTGCGTTCACGCTCGTCGTTGCACTACGCATGTTCGGAGGCACCCTCGTGACGAAGCGCGAGCAAGCCGGGTCGGACAGCGCCGTCGACCTCGCGACACCCGAGGAGACCCGCGGATCCACCACCCCGCGCACCCACGCATCCGACCCAAAGCCCGCTCCACCGAGCGGCGACGCAGTGCAAGAGGCTCCCCCGTCCGCCACTGAACCGTCGCTCCCGAAGTCTCGGGAGTCGATCGCCCCACCCGCGCTTCGGGAGCCCTCCACCCTCAGCGAGGAACGCGTCGCGATCGAGCGCGCCTGGGCGAACCTTGGACGCGGCGCTTGGACACAGGCGCTCGAGCTCGCCGATGGCCACGCCCGCCGGTTCGGAAATGGGGCGCTCACGCCCGAACGCGAGGCCATCCGCGCGATCGCTCGCTGCAAGCTAGGCCATCCCGAAGCCAACGCCCAAGCGGAGCGATTTCTCGCGCACCCCCATGCCTCGGCGCTCGCCCCCCAAGTGCGCGCTGCCTGCAAAAAAGCTGGATCCGGCACGCTGGAACCCTACGAGCACGGACACTCTTCACCATGAGTTTGTCACGCTCCACAAACGCATCGTTCGCCCCAGGCTCGACCCTGACTTCTGCAACGCGCGTGGCGATCCCGCTCGTACTGCTTGCACTCGTGGGCCCCGCATGCCTGGGCAGCCCCATGACGCTCGGAACCGGCCCCGAGGACGAAGCCGGCGACAGCTCCAGCACGAGCCACGGAGAGGGACACTCCTCCGCCGCCACCGGCACCTCGGGTAGCGGAGACGTCGATACGGGCGTCGCCGCCGACGGGGTCACCATCGACCCGGATACGAGCGGCAAGACGGAGGGTACGTCTTCGGGTTCGAGCAGCGATCCCGACACCAGCGATACGGGCGGCACGAGCCTTACGGTCGGCACCTCCAATTCGAGCGATCCCGACACGAGCGACACCGGCGAAGGGGGCTCGACCTCGGGCGGCTCGACCATGGGAACCGTCACCGTTGCGGACACCGGCGACGACACCGGCGAAGACACGGGCCCGCCCACGAACCCATGCTTTGGCCCCACCACGCCCGAGGCCTGCACGGCCCTACGACCAGGCGACGTGGAATGCCGCTGGACGGACATGCGGAGCATCGAACCGGGGACCTGCCGCGTGCTCACGACCGTGGGGCGTTGTGTCCCATCGTATCCCTCCGACCTCGAATGCCCGCACGACCCCTTGCACTGCGCGGTCGGAGACACCCGGTCCTACTGGCTGCTCCCACCCGCGGATCACTACGAGCTCACGTTGGACCCGGACGTCTGCATGTCCGCTGAACACACGGGGTTCGCCCCCTGCACGGAGAACAGCGCCGCGGCGCCTTGCGCTTGCGCCTGCGGTACGTTCGCGCAGTCCCTGCAACCCGACTTCAACGACGACGACTTGGCAGAGACCTCCGGATGCAGTGACGTCCAAATCTACGCCTACAACGCGGATAGCACGATGGCGCTCGTCCTCGAAGTCCCACCGGGGTTGGTCGCACAAGCGATGACCACGGATGGCCCGGTGATCGCGACCCTCGAGCTCCCAGGCGATGCCAACGTTCGCGGTCACGTCGGGTTCGGCTCCACGAGCGCCCTCTGCACCGACGTCGCCGCGCCATCCCAGTACGTGATGTGGCCCGCACTCTCGGGCACCATCGAGATCCAGGTCAGCCACGACGGGCAGCAGGCGTTCGCCAGCGCCACGGCCCAGGACCTCGTCCTCGACTCGCCCGATCCCGCCCTCCAGGACGCCACCGTCGAGACCTTCAGTTGGGATGAGACGGTGGTGGGCTGGTATCCGGGCTAGCCCGCGCGGCCTCGGACCGCGCTTGATACTGCCGGATCGCCGCACGTGCATTGAAGAGCAGCCGCTGCCGGCCCAGGCGATCCGCAAGCCCCGACTTCGTCACGACCTCGAGCACGCTCGGGTTGAGCGCGACGAACCACCCCTCGACGCCTCGACCGGCCGCGAGCCGGTCGAGATCCATGA
>Ga0315910_10000056_pt1 | contig 178570 bp, 154 predicted proteins | sample EdamamesoilMG_FD_204470 | JGI IMG/M metagenome (GOLD analysis project Ga0315910, IMG submission 204470) | Garden soil microbial communities collected in Santa Monica, California, United States - Edamame soil | ecosystem: Environmental > Terrestrial > Soil > Garden | place: USA: California...
TTGGGCGGGGAGGGGTTGGGGCATGTGTCTGAAGGGACGCGAATGCCAGATCCAAGCCCGAGGCGAGATCCAACGCATGCCGCCACAGCGCGTGCTCCGCATCGCGTACCCCGCGCGGAGGCCGGGCGGAGGACCGCCCGGCCTCCACGCGGGGTCTTGTTTGTGGAAGCCAAGGCAGGCGAAGGGCAACGGCGAGATGGAAGCGGAGAGCGGTAGGATCTCGGGACGACTATGGGGGTGAAGCGGGTCGAGTGGTTGAGGCGCGAGCTCGCGCGGCATGATCGGCTGTATTACGTCGACGGTCGGCCGGAGGTGTCGGATCGGGAGTATGACGAGCTCTTTCGCGAGTTGCGAGAGCTCGAGACGGCGCATCCGGAGTGGGTGACGGCGGACAGTCCGACCCAGCGTGTCGGGGGCGCGTTGCCCGAGGGGCAGAGCTTCAAGACTGTGGCGCATGCGGTGCCGATGCTGTCGATCGACTCGCTCTTCACCGTGGAGGAGGTGCACGACTTCGAGGAGCGGATCCTGCGCTTCCTCAAGCTGGACGACCAAGAGCTCGACTGGGTCGTCGAGCCGAAGTTCGACGGGGTCAGTTGCGCGCTGGTCTACGTCGACGGCGTGCTCGAGCTCGGGGTCAACCGGGGCGACGGGGAGCGCGGGGAGGACATCACGCAGAACCTCCGCACCGTGCGCTCGATCCCGCTGGTGCTGAACGGCTCGCACCGGCCCGTGCCGCGGCTGCTCGAAGTGCGCGGGGAGGTCATCATCCAGAAGCAGCGCTTCCAGCGCTTCAACGAGCGCAGGGCGGCGCTCGGGTTGGAGGTGTTCGCCAACCCGCGCAACACCGTGGCCGGGGCGTTGCGGCGCAATGCGCCGGCGGAGGTGGCGAAGTACCCGCTCGAGTTCTTCGCCTGGTCGGCCCCGCGCTGCGAGGGACTGGACTTCGCGACGCAGTCCGAACTCTCGCGCGCCCTGACGGACTGGGGCCTGCCCGACGCCGGGTACAGCCGGGTGGTGCGCGGGCTGGCGGCCTGCATCGCGTACCACGACGAGATCGAGGCGCGGCGGGCGGAGATCCCCTTCGACATGGACGGGATCGTCGCGAAGCTCGACCGGCTCGACCTGCGCGAGCGCCTGGGTTCGACCTCGCGGGCGACGCGCTGGCAGTACGCGCACAAGTTCGCGGCGCTGGAGGTCTCGACCACCCTGCGCGCGATCGAGACCATGGTCGGCAACGGCGGGCGCCTGACGCCGCGCGCGCACGTCGAACCGGTCGAGGTCGGCGGCGTCACGGTGCGGCATGCGACGCTGCACAACGCCGACAACGTCGCGGCCCTCGGCGTGCGCGTGGGCGACCGCGTGTTCCTGCGCCGCGCGGGCGACGTGATCCCGCAGATCCTCGGCGTCGCCAAGCCGGCCGAGGGTGCGGCGCCCGCGGGTTGGGACGAGAGCGTGCCGGCCGAGTTGCGCACCGACGGCGGCCTGCGGCCCGGCGTCGCGGCGCGCTGGCGCGAGGAGTGGCGCATGGTCGAGCGCTGCCCGGCCTGCGCCGGCGAGGTGCTGCAGGAGGGCAAGTACTTCCGCTGCACCAACGCCGAGTGTCCGCCGCAGCGCATCGGCCGCACGCTGATCCTGGTCGGCGGTGACGCTTTCGACATCGAGGGCCTGGGCGAGAAGCAGATCGCGCAGCTCTTCGACGCGGGACTGATTGCCTCGGCGGCCGACGTGTTCCACCTCGATCGCGATCCGGCGACGCGCGCGCGGCTCGTCGCGCTCGAGCGCTGGGGCGAGAAGAGCGTCGACAACCTGTTCGCCGAGCTCGCGGCGCACCGCACGGTCGGCTTCGCGCGCTTCCTGGTGGCGCTCGCGATCCCCGAGGTCGGCCCCTCGACCGCGCGCCTGCTCGCCAGCCACTTCGCCTCGCTCGACGAGCTGCAGCAGGCGAGCGAGGAGGAACTGCAGCACATCGACGGCATCGGTCCCGAGGTCGCCGCGCGCGTCGTGCGCTGGTTCCCGCGTGCAGCGCAGCAGGCCTTCATCGCGCGCCTGTTCGAGGGCGGCGTCGAGATCCGCTACGGCAGCTCCGGCGGCGCGGGCGGCTTCTTCGCCGGCAAGACCGTGGTCTTCACCGGTACGCTCGAGCAGCTCGGTCGCGCGGAGGCCAAGCAGCTGGTCGAGGAACAGGGCGGCAAGGTCGCGTCCTCGGTCAGCGCCAAGACCGACTATCTGGTCGTCGGCGGGAAGCCTGGCAGCAAGGCCAAGAAGGCCGAAGAACTCGGCGTGCAGGTGCTGCTCGAACCCGCGTTCCTGGAACGCGTCGGGCGCCCGGCCTGATGGCGCGCCGCGCGCGCTCGCATGGCGCGCTCCAGTCGTGGGCGCTAGGCTCCGCCCTCCATGGCAGAGGAAAGCAAAGCACCCGGCAGCGGGGATCCGGCGGCAACCGGCGACTTCGCGCTCCCGAGCGGGTTCCTGACCGACGAGACCGGCCAGCTGGTCGCGCGCGCCAAGTCCGGCGACGCAGCGGCCCTGAACGACCTCTTCACGCGCTACCACCAGCTGATGGTCGAGCTCGCGCGGCGCAAGATCGGGCCGCGCCTGCGCCAGAAGGAAGACCCCGACGACCTGGCGCAGACCACCTTCCGCGAGGCGACGCGCGACTTCGCCAACTACGAGTACCGCGGCGAGGGCTCGCTGGTGCGCTGGCTGGTGCAGATCCTGCAGAACAAGATCCGCGACAAGGCCGAGTACTACGCCGCCGGCAAGCGCGACGTCGGGCGCGAGCGCGGGCTCGAGGTCGCGCCGGACAACGACCCCGACACGCTGCAGTCGGTCGAGCCGCCCAGCCGCGACCTCTCGGTCACCATGCAGGTCTCGCGCGGCGAGAACCTCAAGTTCCTGCGCGAGGCGCTGGAGGAGCTCTCGCCCGAGCACCGCCAGGCGATCACGCTGGTGTTCTTCGAGGGCAAGCAGCTGCGCGAAGCCGGCGAGGCGATGGGCGGCAAGAGTGAGGACGCCGTGCGCATGATGCTGCGCCGCGCCGAGGGCCGGCTGGCCGAGATCCTGCGCCGCTCGATCGGCCAGGATCCCTGAACGCGCCGCCGCCGCAGGGTGCCCGTTCGGAGCGGCGTTTTCCGGGCTTTTCCGCGCCTTGCCGCTCGCGTCCTCCGCGGCTATCCTCTGCGCCCCTCCGAGTGGGCAACTAACTCAATTGGTAGAGTGCCATGTTCACAGCGTGGAAGTTGCAGGTTCGAGCCCTGTGTTGCCCACCAACCTCACACGCGAGCCGCGCGGTCACCACGCCAGCGCGGCTCGCGCCTTTCCGGCGCGCCTGAACGCGCCACGCGCGCCATGAGCCAGAGCCTCCAGGATCGCTACGCTCCCCACAACAAGTGCTTCGGCTGCGGGCCGGAGAACGCGCGCGGCCTGCGCATCAAGAGCATGGTCGCCGGCCAGGAGGTCGTCGCCGACTGGAGCGCCGAGGAGCACCACGAGGCCTTCCCCGGCATGCTCAACGGCGGGATCATCGGCGCGCTGCTCGACTGCCACTCGAACTGGACCGCCGCCTGGCACCTGATGGTCCAGAGCGGCGCCAGCGAACCGCCCAGCACCGTCACGGCCGACTTCCACGTCAAGCTGAAGCGTCCGACGCCCTCCAAGAAGCCTGTGCGCCTGACGGCGCGCGTCGTCGAATCGACCGCGGACCGCGCCGTGGTCGAGGCCGAGCTCTCCAGCGAGGGCAAGGTGACTTCGACCTGCCGCGGGACCTTCGTGGCGGTCAAGGAAGGCCACCCCGCCTTCCATCGCTGGAACTGAAGCGCGCCTCAGGCGCCGAACAACTCGCCCTGGCGCTCGCGCTCCGTGACGGAGGGCGCGAAGTGCGCCGCGCGGTTCAACCCGTGGCGCCGGCAGCTGAGTTCGAAGAGCTGCTCGATGCTATTCCAGCGCTCGCCCCGGCCGCGCATCCGCGCTCCGAAACGCGCCTCGTTCAACTCGCCGCCGCGCATCTCGCGCAGCGCGCCCTCGACCTTGCGCAGGCGCTCGGGAAAGGCCGCGCCCAGGCGCTCGAGGAACACCGGCCGCACCTCGGCCGGCAGGCGCAAGAGGACCAGGAAGGCCGAGCGCGCGCCGCACTCCGCCGCGCGCGCCAGGATGCGCGCCAGGTCCGCGTCGTTCAGGCCCGGGATCAGCGGCGCGACCGCGACGCCGGTCGGGATCCCGGCGGCGGAAAGGAGGCGCAGCGTCTCAAAGCGCTTGTGCGGCGCGCTGGCGCCGGGTTCGATCGCGCGCCCGACCGCGTCGTCGAGAAAGGGGATCGAGAGCGTCACGTGCGCCAGCCCGTGCCGCGCCAGCGCGGCGAGCAACTCGACGTCGCGTCGCACCAAGGCGCTCTTGGTGATCAGGATCACGGGCTGGCGGCGCGCCAGGCACACCTCCAGGCAGCGGCGCGTCAGCTCGTAGCTCGCCTCGAGCGGCTGGTAGCAGTCGGTGTTGCCCGAGAAGGCCAGCGGCTCGCGCGACCAGGAGGGCCGCGCCAGCTCGCGCGCCAGCAGCTCCGGCGCGTTGGTCTTGACCACGATGCGCCGCTCGAAGTCCGTGCCGGCGCCGAAGCCGAGGTACTGGTGCGAAGGCCGCGCGTAGCAGTAGGCGCAGGCGTGCTGGCAGCCGCGGTAGGCGTTGACGCCGAAGCGGAAGCCGACGTCGGGCGAGTCGTTCTCGACGACGATCGAGCGCGCTTCCTCTTCGTAGACTTCGAGCGCGGCGGGCGGCGGCTCCTCGAGCCACTCGACGTGGCGGCTGAGCCAGGGGTTGGGCGGGTTGGAGACCGGTCGCGGCATCGACGCACCTCGGGCAGCCCACCCTCGGGACAGACTGCCTTGCGCGTGGGGGCGCGCCAAGGGGCTGGGAGGCGCCGGACCCGAATCCCCGGCGGATCGCGCAGAACCTGCACGCCCAGCCGGGTTCCGCCACCCGACCTTGCGCGATGGGACGCACCCGGCGAGCATCGGCCGGTGTTCGCGCAGGCAGGCCGCCGGAGGACCTCGTCATGAGTCTGGAAACCGATCCGCAGAGTTCCGCCAGCGAGGCCCTCGCGCGCATGTGGTCGCGGCGATCCGTGCTCGGCGCCGGGCTGGGTGGCGCCGCCGCTCTCGGGCTGGCCGGCGCGGCGCGCGCGCAGGGCCGCGACAAGCACGGCAGCGGACCGCAGCGCACGCCGCTGCCGCGGCCGGACCTCTACACGCTGGTGCAGCGCAGCTCGCACGGCTTCACGCAAGCGCTGTGGGCCGAGGCCCAGGCGCGCGGCTACGACGGGTTCCTCGACTGGCAGCTCGACCACCAGGCCATCCCCGACGCGGCGATGGACGCGATGCTGCTGCAGTTCCCGTCGCTGCCGATGACCGCGCGCCAGATCCGCGACACCTACGTCGTGCCGAACATGCCGGCCGTGCCGGTGGCCGAGCTCAAGAAGGCCTTCATCCTGCGCTCGGTGTACAGCAAGCGGCAGCTGTACGAGCGCATGGTCGAGTTCTGGACCGACCACTTCAACATCGACGGCAACGACGCCGAGAACCAGGTGTTCAAGACCGTCGACGACCGCGAGGTGATCCGCGTGCACGCGCTGGGCAAGTTCCCTGACCTGCTCAAGGCCTCGGCCCATTCGGGCGCGATGCTGTACTACCTCGACAACTACACGAACAAGAACACGGGGGTCAACGAGAACTACTCGCGCGAGGTCATGGAGCTGCACACGCTCGCCCCCGGCAACTACACCGAGGTCGACGTGCGCGAGCTGGCCGAGATCCTGACCGGCTGGACGATCTGGCGGCAGGCCGACCCGCTGTACGGCACCTTCCGCTATCGCGGCGACTGGCACGACAACGGCGTGCACACGCTGCTCGGCCAGAGCTTCGGTCCCAACGGCGGTCAGGCCGAGGGCGAGGCGGCGCTCGACCTGCTCGCGAATCATCCCGCCACGCGGCGCTTCGTCGCGCGCAAGCTGTGCCGCTGGCTCCTGGCCTACGAGCCGCCCAAGGAGGCGATCGACGCCGTGGCCGCGACCTTCGCGGCGACGGGCGGCGACATCAAGGCCATGATCCGCACGGCGCTGCGGCCCGACCGCCTTCTGGCGGCGCAGGCCGCGACGCAGCCCAAGATCAAGCGCCCGGCGACCTTCGTGGCCTCGCTGCTGCGCGCCGTGGGCGCGACCTTCGTCAACACGAACTCGATCCAGAACGAGTACATCGCGCTCGGCCAGCTGCCTTTCTCCTGGAGTCCGCCGGACGGCTACCCGGATTCGGCCGAGTACTGGGGCAAGTCGGTGCTGACGCGCTGGAACTTCGCCTCGCGGCTCTTCGACGGCGCGGTGGGCGGCGTGAGCGTCGACGTGGTCGGTCTGTTCGCCGGCGTCAGCCAGGTCAACGCCGCGCAGCGCTGCAACCAGCTGCTGGCTGGCGGCTTCATGGACGCCGAGGACGTGGTCGAGCTGCACGCCTTCGTGCGCACCTTCCCGAGCTTCACGACGCAGTGCAAGCGCGAGGTGCTGGCGCTGGCGGCGTCCTCCCCGAGCTTCCAGACCTACTGAGCGAGGACGATGCCATGCAACACAGCTGCCAAGACCACGCTCACGATCCGCAAGCCGGCGACGCCGGCCGCCGGGACCTCGTGCACGGCACCGCGCTGACCGCCGCTGCGCTGTTCGCCGCTCCGCTGCTCCTGTCGCGCCGCGCGCAGGCGCGTCCGGCGACGGGCGCACGCGACGTGCTCGTGCACGTCTTCCTGCGCGGCGCATCGGACGGGCTCGCGCTCGTGCCGCCCTACGGCGACGCCGAGTACTACCTGCGCCGCCCGACGCTGGCGATCCCGCCGCCGGGCCAGCTCAACGGCGCGTTGCCGCTGGGCGGCACGTCGCTCTTCGGCCTGGCGCCCGCGGCGGCGCCGCTGCTGACGCCCTACAACGCCGGCCACCTGCTGATCGCGCACGCGACCGGGCTCGTCGATCCCTCGCGCTCGCACTTCGACGCGCAGCGCTTCATGGAGCTCGGCACCACCGGCCAGCATGCGCTGACCACTTCGACCGGCTGGATCGGACGCCTGCTGCAGACTTCGACGCCCGCCGGAAACGGCCTGCTGCGCGGCATCGCGCTGGCGGACGGCTTGCCGGTCTCGTTCCAGGGCGGACCCGGCGCCCTGCCGATCAAGGACCCGGACAACTTCCTGATCCCCGGGCAGGCGTCGACCGCGACCCAGCGCCGGCTGCGGCTGGCGAACATGTACGCGGCCGACGTCGAGCCGCTCTCGAGCGCCGCCGAGGCGACCTTCGAGACCATCGACCTGCTGGCCGGCATCGACTTCGTCGGCTACGCGCCAGCGGGCGGAGCCGTGTACCCGAACTCGAACTTCGGGCGCCAGCTCAAGACCACCGCCGCGCTGATCAAGGCCGGGCTGGGCCTCGAGGTGATCAGCCTCGACTACGGCGGCTGGGACCTGCACAACCAGCTCGGGCCGATCACGGGCGCGATGGCGACCAAGATGGACGACCTCGCGCGCGGCCTGGAGGCCTTCTACAAGGACCTGCTGCCCAACGAACTGCGCCGCGTGACGGTGGTCGTGCTCTCGGAGTTCGGCCGGCGCGCTTTCGAGAACGCCAGCGGCGGCACGGACCACGGTCACGGCAATGCGCTGCTCGTGATGGGCTACGGCGTCAACGGCGGCCGCGTCCTGGCGAACTGGCCGGGGCTGGGCACGCCGCAGCTCGACAACGGCGACCTGGCGATCACGATCGACCACCGCGACATCCTGGCGGAGATCGCCTTCAAGCGCCTGGGCAACCCGAACCTGGCGACGATCTTCCCGAACTACACGCCCACCTTCCGCGGCGTGGTCTAGGCGCGGCTCACAAGGTGTCGTCGCCGCGCCGCGCGCGCGAGCGCGGCCGGACGGCCAGGTACTGCCTGGGCCACGCGAAGCGCTCCGCCCCGTGCTCGGCCGCGGCATGCAACACGAGGTAGGGATCGAAGAGGTGCGGCCGGGCCAGCGCGCACAGGTCCGCGCGTCCGGCGGCCAGGATCGTGTTGACGTGGTCCGCGCCCTGGATGGCGCCCACGCTCATCACCGGGATCGCAGCCTCGTGGCGGATGCGCTCGGCGAAGGGCACCTGGTACATGCGGCCGTAGTCGGGCTTCGAGCGCGGCGAGTTGCCGGCGGTCGAGACGTCGATCAGGTCGCAGCCGCGCTGCTTCAGCGCGCGCGCCAGCTCGACGCTGTCGCTGGCGGTCTGGCCGCCCTCGGCGTCGAGCCAGTCGGTGGCCGAGATGCGCACGAACAGCGGCTTGTCCGCCGGCCAGGCGGCGCGCACGGCCTCGAAGACCTCGAGCGGGTAGCGCATGCGGCGCGCCAGGCTGCCGCCGTACTCGTCGCGCCGCGTGTTGGCCAGCGGCGTCAGGAAGCTCGACAAGAGGTAGCCGTGCGCCATGTGCAGCTCGAGCAGGTCGAAACCCGCGCCCAGCGCCAGCTGCGCGGCGTGCACGTATTCCTGCAGCACGCGTCGCAGGTCGGCGTGCGTCATCTCGTGCGGCGCGGGCCAGCCGGGGCCGAAGGGTTCGGCGCTCGGTCCGAGCGCCGGCCAGGCCCGGCCGTCGCGCAGCGGAGCGTCGCCCTCCCAGGGCAGGTTGCAGGACGCCTTGCGGCCGGCGTGGCCGAGCTGCAAGCCGATGCGGGCCGCGGAGTGCCGGTGCACGAAGTCGACCACGCGCTTCCAGGCCAGGCGCTGCGTCTCGTTCCACAGCCCGGTGCAACCCAGCGTGATGCGCCCCTCGGCGGAGACGTTGGTCATCTCGGCCAGCACCAGGCCGGCGCCCCCGACGGCGCGCGCGCCGAGGTGCACGAGGTGCCAGTCGTCCGGCACGCCGTCGGTGGCGGAGTACTGGCACATCGGCGAGACCACCACGCGGTTGGCCAGCGTCAGACCGCGCAGCGTCAGCGGCGCGAAGAGCGGCGGGGGATGCGTGCCGTCGGCGTTGGCGGGCACGTGCTCGCGCGCACCGTAGGCCTCGCGCACGCGCGCCACGAGCGCGGGATCGCGCTGGGCGAGGTTGTCGTAGGTGATGCGCTTGGAGCGCGTCATCAGGTTGAAGGTGAAGGTCAGCGGGTCCTGCTCGCGGTAGCGTCGCGAGTTCTCGAACCACTCCAGCGAGACCTGCGCGGCGCGCTGCGTCTTGAGCACGTCGAGCCGGCGCGCGTCCTCGTAGGCCGCCAGCACGCGCGGCACGTCCTGCGCGCCGTGCCGGCGAAAGGCCTGCTCCAGAGCGATGGCGTCCTCCATGGCGAGCTTGGTGCCCGAACCGATCGAGAAGTGCGCGGTGTGCGCCGCGTCGCCGACCAGCACGAGCTTGCCGTGGTGCCAACGCTCGCAGCGGATGGTCGGGAAGGAGCGCCAGATCGAGCGGTTGGTCAACAGCGCGTGACCATCGAGGTGGTCGGCGAAGAGCTCCTGGCAGTAGCGCACGGTCTCGGCTTCGTCGGCGCGGTCGAGCCCGGCGCGCTTCCAGGTGTCCTCGTGCGTCTCGACGATGAAGGTCGAGAGCCCGGGTTCGAAGGGGTAGGCGTGGACCTGGAACAGACCGTGCTCGTTCTCGCGGAAGATGAAGGTGAAGGCGCTCAGCGGCTTGGTCGTGCCCAGCCAGCAGAAGCGCGCCGTGCGCCAGTCGATCGTGGGCTTGAAGTGCGCGGCGTACTTGGTGCGCACCACGCTGTTCAGTCCGTCGGCCGCCAGGATCAGGTCCGAGTCGGCCAGCTCGGCGTCGTCCCGGACCTCGTGCTGGAAACGCAGCTCGACGCCCAGCTCGCGGCAGCGCGCGTGGAAGATCTCCAGGAGCTTCCGGCGCGACAGGCCGCAGAAGCCGTGGCCGGTCGAGCGCACGCAGGTGTCCTGGTGGAAGGTGTCGATGTCGCTCCAGTAGGCGAAGTTGCGGCGGATCTCGGCGTAGCTCCGCGGGTCGGCCTGCTCGAAGTGCCCGAGCGTCTCGTCGGAGAAGACCACCCCCCAGCCGAAGGTGTCGTCGGGCTTGTTGCGCTCGTAGACCGTGATGCGCGCGTCCGGCTGCGCCTGCTTCATCAGGATCGCGAAGTACAGGCCGGCCGGACCGCCGCCGAGCGAGGAGATGCGCATGGGCGGGGATCCTACTCCGCACCCGCCTGACGCGCATGCGCCCGCTCGCGCTGCCGACCGCTCTGTCGAGTGGGCGCGGCTGCTATCCTTCCGGGCTGCCCGCCATGACCGAAACCTCCCAGGCCTGGATCGAGAAGCTCTCCGAACTGCGCGCGCAAGGCCGGCCTTGCGCGCTGGTGGTCGTCACCGACGTGCGCGGCTCGGGACCGCGCGAGAGCGGCGCGCGCATGATCGTCGCGGGCGGCGAGCTGGTGTGGGGCACGATCGGGGGCGGAAACCTCGAGCTGCAGGCGATCGCGCGCGCGACCGAGCTGCTCGCGCGGGGCCGCGCCGTCTCCGAGAGCGTCGACTACCCGCTGGGCGAGAAGGTCGGCCAGTGCTGCGGTGGCGAGGTGACGGTGTTCTTCGAGACCTTCTCCTGGCGCCGCCGGCGCATCGCGGTCTTCGGCGCGGGTCACGTGGCGCAGGCGCTGGCCGGGCTGCACGGCTACCTGCAGGCCGACCTGACGCTGATCGACGGCCGCGAGGAACGCGAGATCCGTCCCGTGCTGCCGCGCGAGCGGCCCTGGAGGCTGGTGTGCGTCGACCAGCCCGAGGTCGAGCTCGACGAACTCCCGGACGACTGCCTGGTGCTGGTGATGACGCACAGCCACGCGCTCGACCTGGAGATCGTGGCCCGCGCGCTGCGGCGCGACTTCGCCTACCTCGGGCTGATCGGCTCCGAGCGCAAGTGGGAGCGCTTCCAGAAGCGGCTCGCGCAGCGCGGCTTCACGCCGGAGCAGCTGGCGAAGGTCACCTGCCCGATCGGCGTCTCGAAGCACTCGAAGGAGCCGACGGCGATCGCCATCTCGGTGGCGGCCGAACTGCTCGACGTCTTCGCACGCAGCGTCGAGCCGGCCTGAGCCCCTCAAGCCGGCGCGCCGGCCAGGTCCTTGCGCGCCCGGCCGACCAGCGTGCGCCGGTACACCAGGTACGACGACAGGCACATCAGCGGGATCACCAGCGCGCCGAGGATCGGGACCGGCTGCAGCGCGATCAGGATCCAGCGGATGAAGAACAGCAGCACGCGCGCCACGCAGCCGCGCACGGGCGGGACGTAGCCGCGCAGCCCCGAGATCAGCGTCAGGCGGTAGTAGATCACCCCCGGCACGACGCCGACGACCGGGATCGCGCTCAAGGCCAGCGAGATCAGCAGCGTGCGCGGCAGGCGCGCGCCGAGCGCGTCGAGGTAGCGGCCGAACTCGCGCTCGTTCTCGAAGGTGACGGTGCGGCACGTCGGGCAGGCCTGCTGGACCCCGCGCCGCTTCAGGCGCGTCGCGCACACCGGGCAGCGCTTGCGCGCGATCAAGTCGAAACGTTGGCGCTCGCGGTCCTCGCACGGGCCCGACCTGGCCGTGCCGAACACGCCGACCGCGCGCGGGGCGGCGAGTTCGCGCCGGCAGGCGTGGCAGCGCGTCGCGTGGGGGTAGATCAGCGTCGCGCACCCTTCGCACGCGACCTTCGCGCGCTCCTCGCTGTGCTCCTTCCAGCGCTTGAGGCCGTACAGGCCGAGCGCCGTCAGCGCCGCGAGCACGACGGCCACGATCGGGAACACGACGATGAAGAACAGGCCGCTGACCGTCCAGGTGCTCTCCACCCAGCTCAGCGCGGTCTGCAGGCCGATGTCGTCGTCGTCGTCGACGTCGTGGAGGATGCCCAGCGCCGCGCGCCGCACCAGCGAGAGGACGTAGGTCCCGGCACCGATCACCAGCGCCCACAGGCTGTCGAAGCTCAGGCCCTGGCGCTGGATGCCCTGGATGACGTCGCGGGTGTCGGAGTCGACCAGCGCCAGCGAGACCGCCAGCGAGACGCCGCTCTTGATCCAGGCGTCGAGGTCCTCCATCAGCGCGCGCACCTCCGGGCTGCGCGTGGCCCAGGCCTCGGCGGCGGCCAGCAGCACCAGCACCGTGATCGTCGTGCCGCTCTGGAACCACTCCGGCGCGCGGCACAGCGCCTGGATCACGTCGCTGTCGCGCAGGAAGGGCAGGTCGTCGCCGAAGCGCGCGAGCAGCGCCGTGACCGCGGCGGCCAGGAAGGGCCGCGAGGCGAACATCGGGAGGCTCGCCAGGGAGTAGAGGAAGGTCTCGAGGCTCATGCGGCGGCCGGGGGAGTCTAGGGGGGCCGATTTCGCTCCACCAGGACGGCCTGGAAAGACGATACTTGACATGTCATGCAATTGAGCTAGACTGCAGCACGTGAAGCCCGCCGCCGAAACCGTCCAGGCCGCCCTCGGCCAGAAGCGTCCCTTCCGCTCGACCGGGCAGGAGGCCGTCCTGGCGCTGCTGCTGGCCAGCGAAGTCGTGCGCCGGCGCTACGCGCTGCGCATGGAGGCGCACGGCGACATCACGCTCCAGCAGTACAACGTCCTGCGCATCCTGCGCGGCGCCGGCGACGCGGGGCTGCCGACGCTCGAGATCGGGGCGCGCATGATCGAGTGCACGCCCGGGATCACGCGCCTGCTCGACCGCCTGGAGGACAAGGGCTACGTGCGGCGCGAGCGCTCCGACAGCGACCGCCGACAGGTGCTGTGCCGGCTGACGCCCAAGGGCGCTCGGCTGCTCGCGGAACTCGACGACGAGGTCGATGAGCTCGACGACACGTCGCTGGCCTGCCTTTCCAAGTCCGAGCTCGACGTCCTGATCCGCCTGCTGAACCGGGTTCGCAGGCACGACCCCGGGGAGTGATGCCATGAACGACACCGTCAACACCGTTTCTTCTCCCAATTACATGACTAGTCAAGTGTCTGCGCGCACCGGCTGGCTGGCGCGCCTGACCGCGACGCAGGCGAGCTGGGGGCCGCTGCCGCTGCGCCTGGCGCTGGCGGCCGTGATGTTCCCGCACGGAGCGCAGAAGCTGCTCGGCTGGTGGGGCGGCTACGGCTTCGACGGCACGCTCGGGTTCCTGACGGGCACGATCGGCCTGCCGGCCGTGATGGCGGTGGGCGTGATCGGGATCGAGTTCGTCGCGCCGCTGCTGCTGCTCGCCGGGCTCGGCACGCGCCTCGCCGCCGCGGGCATCGCCGCGATCATGGTCGGCGCGATCGCGACCGTGCACGCACCGTACGGCTTCTTCATGAACTGGAGCGGCGCCCAGGCGGGCGAGGGCTTCGAATACCATCTGCTCGTGATCGGCATGGCGCTGGCCCTGGTCGTCACGGGCGGCGGCCGCGCGTCGATCGATCGCACGCTCGCGGATCGTTGAGCAGGGGACCATGGACAACCGCGGCTGGAATCGTCGCCAAGCGCTGATCGGGCTGGCCGCACTGGCGTGCGCCCGGCCCGCTGGGCGCACCCAGGAGGAACCGCACATGCAACCCACGACCAGCGCGTCCCTGCCGACGATCTTCGTCTCGCACGGGGCTCCCAACCTGCTGCTCCACACCTCGCTCGCGCGCTCGTTCCTGAGCGACCTGGGTGCGTCGCTGCCCCGGCCGCGCGCGGTCCTGTGCATCTCGGCGCACTGGACCACGCGCGCGCCGGCGGTCGACATCGCCAGCGCGCCGCGCACGATCCACGACTTCTCGGGCTTCGAACCCGAACTCTACGAACTGCGCTATCCGGCCCGCGGCGAGGCCGAGTTCGCACGCGACGTGGCGGAGCGCCTCGATGCCGTCGGTCTGGCCTCCGGGCGCGTCGAGCGCGGCCTCGACCACGGCGCCTGGGTGCCGCTGAGCTTGATGTACCCGGCGGCCGACGTGCCCGTCGTGCAGCTCGCCCTGCAGCCCGCGCTCGGCGCCAAGCACGCGCTGGCGCTCGGCCGGGCGTTGGTCGGCCTGCGCCACGAGGGCGTGCTCGTGCTCGGCAGCGGCGGGGCGACGCACAACCTCGGCGCGCTGGGACGAGGCGAACAGCCGCCGGCCTGGGCGCGCGCCTTCGACGAGTGGCTGGTCGAGCGCACCGCCGAGGGCGACGTGCAGGCACTGGAGGACTACCGGCGCATCGCGCCGCAGGCCGAGTTCAACCACCCGACGGAGGAGCACCTGCTGCCGCTGCACGTCGCCCTGGCGGCCGCGGGGACCGATGCACGCGGCGTCCCGCTGCACCGGAGCTTCCAGTACTCGTCGCTGTCGATGACCGCGCTGCGCTTCGGCTGAGCGCGGCTGCCGTTCACGACGCGCCGCGGGTGGCGAGCACGCGCTCGACCTTGAGCGCCAGCACGCGTTCGAGCTCCTGCTGCACCGCCGGCCCTTCGAGGATGCCCAGCGCGCGCGCCAGGGCCTCGAAGGTCGAGAGGCGCTGCGGCTCGGGGTGCCGGCGCAGCTCGAAGCGCCGCGGCAGGCCGGGCGGCAGGTGCACGGCGGGCAGCGCCGCGAGCTCCGGTTCGCCGATCGCGATGCGCCGCGCCTGGCGCCAGTTGCCGTCGGGCACGACCAGCGTCACGGGTCCCGCGCGCGCGAGCTCCGGCGTCAGCGGCACGCTGCTCTCGCTGGGGAACAGCACCAGCGCGCGCGCGGCCTCGCTCAGCGCACGGTAGTGCCGGCGATCCTCGGGCAGGCCGACCACGAAGAACGAACAGTTCGCCAGCGCCAGCGCCGCGAGGCGCGCCGTGTTGGTGGTCTTGTGCACCTCGCGCCGGTGCAGGAAGACCGCCACGTGCGTCGCGAGCTCCAGGCGCCGCACCTCCGCGCACAGGCACAGCTCGGGGGGCAACGCGCACGCGCCGCAGCGCGGCTGGTCGCGCCGGCCGCGCGCGGGCGTGACCGCCGGACCGGGCGTGACAGCCGGCCCGGGCGTGACCGCCAAACCGGGCGGCGGCATCGGCCTCAACCCTCGAGCTTCTTGCCCAGTTGCCAGGCGAGCTGGTCGAGCTGGCGGCGCAGGCGCGCGACGTTCAGGTCGAGTTCCGCGATCTGCTTCTGCTGCCCAGCGACCAGTTCCTCGAGCGGCCCGACGCGCGGATCGCGCGCCGGACCCGGGGGCGCGGCCGCGGCCCGGTACGGCGCACCGCCCTGCGCTGCAAGCGGCGCCGCGCCCGCTGACGCGGGGGCGGCGCTCAGCCCGGACGCCGCGACGACCGAGGGCAGCCCGTGCGCGGTCGGAGCGAGCGTCTGCGCGTAGCGCTCGGCACGCGTGCCCGGCAGCGGATCGAGGCGCCGCACCAGCCCACTCTCGATCATCGGACGCATGATCTCCGCCAGCCGCTCGAGCGAATCGCAAGGCGACATGCGCGACACGCGACCGCGCAGCTCGCCGGGCGCCTGCGGCCCGCGCAGCAGGAGCTCGGCCAGCACCGCCAGCTGCGGCGCTTCGAGCGACAGGAGCGGACCGGCGTTGTGGCGGTACTTCTCGACCCGGCTCCCCAGCGGATGGACCGAGCCGACGACCGAGCGCCGGATCAGCTTCTGGATCGCCACGTTGACGTCGCTCTCCAGCACGTCGAGCACCGGATCGCGGTTGTTCTTCTGGTTGGTGCCCAGCGTGACGCCGTTCAGCGACAGCGGGTACTGGTCCGGCGTCGTCAGCTCCTTCTCGATCAGCACGCCGAGCACGCGCGCTTCCAGGGCTTCCAGCTGCAGTTCGATGGTCATGGCGCGGCGATTGTGGAGCGCGCGCGCAGGCACTGCAACGGCGCGTCAGCCGCCGATCGCTCCGCCGACCGTTCCGTCGATCGCCCGCGCCAGGTCGAAATCGCGCTGCGTCAACCCGCCCGCGTCGTGGCTGGTCAGCTCGATCACCACCCGCGCGTAGGAGTTCGACCAGTCCGGGTGGTGGTCGGCGCGCTCGGCCAGCGCCGCGACGCGCGTCATGAAGGCAAAGGCGGCGCCGAAGTCGCGGAACTCGAAGCTGCGGCGCAGGCACGGCCCGCGGAGCTCCCAGCCGGGCACCTGCGCCAGGCGCTCGCGCACGGCCGCCTCGTCGAGTCGCGGTGTGCGCGGCACGGCCCGGCCTCAGCCGCGCGCCTTGAGCTCGCGCACGGCCTTGCTCAGCGCCGGCACGATCTCGAAGGCGTCGCCGACGATCCCGTAGTCCGCGACCTTGAAGATCGGCGCCTCGGGGTCCTTGTTGATGGCGACGATCACCTTCGACGTGCGCATGCCCGCCAGGTGTTGGATCGCGCCCGAGATGCCGACGGCGACGTAGAGCTGCGGCGCGACCGTCTTGCCGGTCTGGCCGACCTGCTCGCCGTGCGGACGCCAGCCGGCGTCGACCACCGCGCGCGAAGCACCCGTCGCGGCATTGCCGAAGGCCGCGGCGAGCTCCTCGATCAGGCCGAAGTGCTCGGGCCCCTTCAGCCCGCGGCCGCCGGAGACGACCACCGGCGCTTCCTTGACGTCGAGCTTGCCGCCCTGCTTGGCCTCGATCGCCGTGACCGTCGCCTTGCCGTCGGTCGCGGCCGCGCGCACGAGCACCTCGGCGCTGCCGCCGGTCTCCTGCGCGCTGAACACGTTGGGCCGTGTGGTCGCGACGAACACCGCGGCGCTCGAACCGAGCGTGGCGACGGCCTTGCCGCCCAGCCAGGCGCGCACGGCGACGAGCTTGCCGGCCGAGTCGGAGAGCGCCGTGACGTCGGAGAGGATCGTCACGTCGAGCAGCGCGGCGACGCGCGGCGCGATGTCGCGACCGCCGGTGGTGGCCGCGGCGAGGAAAGCCTGCGCGCCGAGCTCCTTGACCACGGCCGCGCAGTCGCGCGCCACGGCGTCGGCGCTGTGCGCGGACGCGCCGGTCAGGCACACCACCTTCGCCGCGCCGAACTTGCCCAGCTGGCTCGCGGCCGCCTGCGCCTCCGCGCCGCCGACGATCGCCGCCACGCTGGCGCCGGTCGCGCGCGCGGCACCCAGGCACTCGAGGCTGGCGCGCAGCGGGCGCCCGGCCGACTGCTCGACGTAGACCAGGATGGTGCCCATCACAGCACCCCCGCTTCGCTGCGCAGCGCCTGGAGCAGCGCCGGCACGGCGGCCGCGCCTTCGCCGACGATGCGGCCCGGCTTGCGCGGCGCGGGCGGCTCAACCTTGTGCACGACCAGCTGGTTGGGCACGTCCTCGAAGCTCTCCTCGGGGATCGGTTTCGACTTCACGGCCATGATGCCCTTGAGGTTCGGACGGCGCGGCTCGTTGAGGCCCTTGCCGGTGGTGATCACGGCCGGCAGCGCGAAGCTGACGGTCTCGACGCCCTGCTCGGTCTCGCGCCGCGCCGTGCCCTTGCCGGCCGCCAGCTCGAGGCCGATCACGTCCGTCACGCAAGCCCAGCCGAGGTAGGTCGCGAGCATCGGCCCGACCGCCGCGTTTTCGCGGTCGGTGGCGACGCGGCCGGCGAAGACCAGCTCCGCGCCGAGCTGCTTGACCTTGGCCGCCAGGATCTTGGCCGTCGCGCGCGCGTCGCGCGCGTGCCAGGCGTCGTCCTTGAGCACGCAGGCCGCGTCGGCGCCGCGCGCCATGAACTCGCGCAGCTCCTTGGACGCGTCCGCGGGCCCGAGGGTCACGACGGTCACGTCGCCGCCGTGCTTCTCCTTGGTCTTGAGCGCCTCCTCGACCGCGATCTCGTCGTAGAAGGAGGCCATGTACGAGAGGCCGGCGGTGTCGAGGCTCTTGCCGTCGGCACCGGGCTTGACCTGGGCGTCGGTGGTCGGGACGCGCTTGATGCAGGCGACGATCTTCATGGGGGAGGGGCTCGCGCAGGCGGCCACTTCTGGCCGTGTTTGAAGGGCGAAAAGCCTACGAGCGCCCGCCGCAAAGGGCAAGCCGGTCCGCAGCGGCTTGCAGTCCGGTCCGCGCAGGGGATGCTGTGTGCGGAGGGAGCCGATGGGAGCGATCCGGGACGACTACGACCTGCCGCTCGAAGCGCCCGACCCCGTCGAGGCCGAGCTGGCGCGCGAGCTGCTGCAGGAGCAGGGCATCCCCAGCCTGCTGCACGGCGTCGACCGCGACCTGGCGGAGTTCGGCGCGGGTGTGAACGCGCGCCTCGCGCGGCCGAGCCTGTACGTGCCCAAGGGCGCCCGCGAGCGAGCGAGCGCGATCCTCGACGCCGCCTGGGAGCGCGAGCCGCTGCCCTCCGATGCCGACGTCGGCGCGCCGGTGCTGGAACCGCCGCCCGAGCCCGAACGCGCCCGCCAAACGCTGACCTGGGCGCTGTTCGTGCTGTTGGCCGTGGTGCTCGTGGTGCTGACGATCGTGCAGTTCATGGCGCAGGACCGGCGAGACTGACACGTCGCCGCGCGCCGGGTCGCGGAGCCGACCTTAGTGCGGTCTTAGCGCGCAGGCCTCCGATCTCAGCGGCTTCTTCGCGGCCCTGCCTCCTAGAGTTCGATGCCGACCTGCGACGCGCCGGATGCGTCGCCCGCGCGCCGAACATGGACACCCAGGACTTCGTGCTGCTCGCGCTGGCGATCGCGCTCTACGGGTTCCTGCTGTGGTTCGTGAACCAGTCGGGATCCGGCCGGCACGGAGAACCCAAGCGATGAACCTCGTCGAGGCGCTGACAGGGCTGCTCGCCCTCGCGCTGCTGGCCTACTTGTTCGTCGCGCTGCTCAAGCCGGAGGTCTTCGAGTGACCCCCGTCGGCTGGTTGCAGATTGGCGTGCTGCTCGCCGTGCTGCTTGCGGCGGCGAAGCCCCTGGGCGAGCACGTGGCGCGCGTCTACTCGGGCGAGCGGACCGTCCTCGAGCGTGTGCTCGGGCCGCTCGAGCGCCTGGTCTACCGCCTGGCCGGGATGCGCGAGCGAGTCGAGACCGACTGGAGGGGTTATGCGCGCGCCTTCGTGCTGTTCCATCTGGTCGGCACGCTGGCCGTCTACCTCTTGCAGCGCTTCCAGGGCCTGCTGCCTCTCGATCCCGACGGCCTGGGAGCCGTCACGCCCGACAGTGCCTTCAACACCGCGATCAGCTTCGTCACGAACACCAACTGGCAGGGCTACGCCGGCGAGGCGACGCTGAGCCAGCTGACCCAGATGCTCGGACTGGGCGTGCAGAACTTCGTCTCGGCCGCCAGCGGCATGGCGGTCCTGGCCGCGCTGGCGCGCGGGTTCGCGCGGCGCACGACGGACTTGATCGGGAACTTCTGGACCGACTTGGTGCGCTCGACCGTGTACGTGTTGCTGCCGCTCTCGCTGCTGTTGGCCGTCGGACTCGCCTCGCAGGGCGTGGTGCAGACCTTCGACGGCCAGGCGCGGGTCGAGCTGCTCGACCCGCAGCGCGGCGCCGACGGCGCGTCCGGTGCGCACCAGCACGTCGCACTCGGTCCGGTCGCCTCGCAAATCGCGATCAAGCAGCTCGGGACCAACGGCGGCGGCTACTACAACGCCAACTCCGCCCATCCGCTCGAGAACCCCACACCGCTCTCGAACTTCCTGCAGTGTCTGGCGATCCTGCTGATCCCGGCGGCGTGCAGCTTCGCCTTCGGTGTGATCTTGCGCGACCGCCGCCAGGGCTGGGCGCTGCTGGCGACGATGCTGCTGCTCTTCGTGCCCGCGGTGGGCGCGGTCTACGCGGCCGAGTCCGTCGCGCCGGCCGGCCTGGCGGCGCCTGGCGTCGACGCCGCCGCGGGCGCGGACCGGCCGGGCGGCAACATGGAGGGCAAGGAGCTGCGCCACGGCGTCAGCGCCTCCGCGCTGTGGGCTGTCGCGACCACGGCGGCCTCGAACGGCAGCGTGAACGCGATGCACGACTCCTTCACGCCGCTGGGCGGGCTCGTGCCCATGCTGATGATGCAGCTGGGCGAGGTGGTGTTCGGAGGCGTCGGTTCGGGACTCTACGGACTGCTCCTGTTCGCCATCGTGGCGGTCTTCCTGGCCGGGCTGATGGTCGGCCGCACGCCCGAGTACCTGGGCAAGAAGATCGGCATCTTCGAGATGAAGATGGCCTCGCTGGCGATCCTGGTCCCTTGCGCCCTGGCCCTGCTCGGCACCGCGGTGGCGGTGGCCCTGCCCGCGGGCCGCGCCGCGGTCTTCAACCCCGGTGCGCACGGTTTCAGCGAGGTGCTGTACGCCTTCTCGTCGGCGGCCAACAACAACGGCAGCGCCTTCGCCGGCCTGGGCGCGAACACGCCGCTCTACAACGTCGCGCTCGGCCTGGCGATGTTCTTCGCGCGCTTCATGGTGGCGTTGCCGACGCTGGCGATCGCCGGCTCGCTGGCGCGCCAGAAGCTCTTGCCGGCCAGTTCCGGCACGTTGCCCACGCACGGTGTGCTGTTCGTGGGGCTGCTGGCGGCCGTGGTGTTGCTGGTCGGAGCGTTGACCTTCCTGCCGGCGCTGGCCCTGGGCCCGATCGTCGAGCACGTGCAAACCTTGCGCTGACCCTGAGCCCGGCCATGCGATCCAAGCCCTCCACTTCCCTGCAGGCCATGTTGGCGGGCCCGCTCGTGCGACGCGCGCTGATCGACGCGCTGCGCAAGCTGGACCCGCGGCATCAGGTGCGCAACCCGGTGATGTTCCTGGTCTGGGCGGGTGCGGCGTTGGCGAGCGTGCTGGCCGTGCAGGCGCTCACCGGCCGGGGCGAGGCGCCGGCGTCCTTCATCAGCGCCATCGCGCTCTGGCTGTGGGCCACGCTGCTCTTCGCCAATTTCGCGGAGGCCCTGGCGGAAGGCCGCGGCAAGGCCCAGGCCGGGGCGCTGCGCAAGACGCGCCGCGACGTGCAGGCCAAGCGCCTGGCGCAGCCCGACCGGACGTCGGCGCAGGAGCTCGTTCCCGGCACGCGCCTGCGCAAGGGCGACCTGGTGCTCGTCGAAGCCGGGGACGTCATCCCTTGTGACGGGACGGTCATCGAAGGCATCGCCACGGTCGACGAGAGCGCCATCACGGGCGAGAGTGCACCGGTGATCCGCGAGAGCGGCGGCGACCGCAACTCGGTCACGGGGGGCACGCGCCTGCTCTCGGACTGGCTGGTCGTGCGCGTCGGCGCCAACCCGGGCGAGGCCTTCCTCGACCGCATGATCGCGCTGGTCGAGGGCGCGCGCCGCGGCCGCACGCCCAACGAGATCGCGCTGACCGTGCTGCTGGCAGGCTTGAGCATCGTGTTCCTGCTGGCGACGGCCACGCTGCGGCCGTTCTCGGCGTTCGCCGTGCTGCAGAGCGGCCAGGGGGAGGTCGTCTCGCTGGCCGTGCTGGTGGCGCTGCTCGTGTGCCTGATCCCGACCACCATCGGCGGCCTGCTCTCCGCCATCGGCATCGCCGGCATGGACCGCATGCTGCAAGCCAACGTCATCGCCAACTCCGGCCGCGCCGTCGAAGCGGCAGGTGACGTCGACGTGCTGCTGCTCGACAAGACCGGCACGATCACGCTCGGCAACCGCCAGGCCGCGGAGTTCGTGCCCGCGCCGCAGGTCACGGCGGAGGAGCTGGCCGGCGCAGCGCAGCTCTCCTCCCTGGCCGACGAGACGCCCGAGGGCCGCAGCATCGTCGTGTTCGCCAAGGAGCATCACGGGCTGCGCGAGCGCGACCTGGGTTCGCTGCGTGCGACTTTCATCCCGTTCTCGGCGCAGACGCGCATGAGCGGCATCGACTTCGACGGTCGCGAGATACGCAAGGGCTCTCCGGACGCGATCGCCGACTACGTCTCCTGGCACGACGGCGGCTTCGGGCCCGAGGTGCGCGCCACGGTCGAGCGCATCGCGCGCCAGGGCGGGACGCCGCTGGTGGTCGCCGAGCGCGCCCGCGTGCTGGGGGTCGTGCACCTCAAGGACGTGGTCAAGGGCGGCATCCGGGAGCGCTTCCAGGAGCTGCGCCGCATGGGGATCAAGACGGTGATGATCACCGGCGACAACACGCTGACCGCCGCCGCCATCGCGGCCGAAGCGGGCGTCGACGATTTCCTGGCCCAGGCCGCGCCGGAGCGGAAGCTGGCGCTGATCCGCGACTACCAGGCCCAGGGCCACCTGGTCGCGATGGCCGGCGACGGCACGAACGACGCGCCGGCCCTGGCGCAGGCCGACGTGGCGGTGGCGATGAACAGCGGTACGCAGGCCGCCAAGGAGGCCGGGAACCTCATCGACCTCGACTCGAACCCGACGAAGCTGATCGAGATCGTGGCCATCGGCAAGCAGCTCCTGATGACGCGCGGCGCGCTGACGACCTTCAGCATCGCCAACGACGTCGCCAAGTACTTCGCCATCCTGCCGGCCGCCTTCGCCGCCACGTACCCGGCGCTTGGGGCGCTGGACGTCATGCGGCTCAGCAGCCCGCAGTCGGCCGTGCTCTCGGCCGTGATCTTCAACGCCCTGATCATCGTGGCGCTGATCCCGCTGGCCCTGCGCGGCGTGACCTACCGGCCGCTGGGAGCGGCGGCGCTCCTGCGGCGCAACCTGTTGGTGTACGGCATGGGGGGCCTGATCGTGCCGTTCGTCGGCATCAAGGCCATCGACTTGGTGCTGAGCGCACTGCACCTGACTTGACCGGAGCCCGACATGATCCACGAGCTGAGATCCGCGCTGCGCCTGTTCCTGGTGCTGACCGTGCTCACCGGCGTCGCCTACCCGCTGGCGGTCACGCTGCTCGCGCAGGGCCTGTTCCCCGCGCGCGCGCGCGGCAGCCTGCTCCGCGTCGACGGCGTCGTGCGCGGCTCCGAGCTGGTCGGCCAGGACTTCGACGACCCGCGCTGGTTCTGGGGTCGGCCGTCGGCCACGTCGCCGGCCTGCAACGCGGCCCTCTCGGGCGGCTCGAACCTCGGGCCCACCCACCCGGCCCTCGCCGCGCAGGTGCGCCAGCGCGCCGAGCGCCTGCGCGCCACGACCGACGCGACGCGGCCGATCCCGATCGACCTGGTGACGGCCTCGGCCAGCGGCCTGGATCCGCACATCAGCCCCGCCGCCGCGCGCTTCCAGGTCGCGCGCGTGGCAGCGGCGCGCAAGCTCCCGGAGGCGCGCGTGGCCGAGCTGGTCGAGTCGCACGTCGAAGGCCGCACGCTGGGCGTCCTGGGCGAGCCGCGCGTCAACGTCCTGCGCCTGAACCTGGCGCTGCAGCAGGTGCGTTAGGCTCTGCACGCGATGCCCGAGCGCCGTCCAACGCCCGAGGAGATGCTGGCGCGCGCCGAGCTCGAACTGCAGCGCCGCCAGAGCGGCCGGCTCAAGCTCTTCTTCGGCGCGGCGCCCGGCGTGGGCAAGACCTACGCCATGCTCGAGGCCGCCCAGACCCGCCGGCGGCAGGGCGCGGACGCGGTCATCGGCTGGGTCGAGACCCACGGCCGCGCCGAGACCGCGCGCCTTGCCGAGGGACTGGAACGCGTCCCGCCGCGCATCATCGAACACCGCGGCGTGGAGCTGGCCGAGTTCGACCTCGAAGCGGCGCTCAGCCGCCATCCGACGCTGATCCTGGTCGACGAGCTCGCGCACACCAACGCGCCGGGTGCGCGGCACGCGCGGCGCTGGCAGGACGTCGTCGACCTGCTCGAGGCCGGGATCGACGTCTACACGACGCTCAACGTGCAGCACGTCGAGAGCCTGAACGACGTCGTGGCCTCGATCACCGGCATCGCCGTGCGCGAGACGGTCCCGGACTCGCTGCTCGACCGCGCGGACGAGATCGAGCTGGTCGACTTGCCGCCGGACGAGCTCCTGGCGCGCCTGGCGGCGGGCAAGGTCTACGTGCCGCAGCAGGCCGCGCGCGCGGCCGAGAACTTCTTCCGCAAGGGCAACCTGATCGCGCTGCGCGAGCTGGCGCTGCGCCGCACCGCCGAGCGCGTCGACGCCCAGGCCTCGGAGTGGAAGAAGGAGCACGGCATCTCCGCCACCTGGCGCAGCGCCGAGCGCGTGCTGGTGGCGATCGACGCCGGCCCGCAGTCGGCGGACGTGATCCGGGCCGGCCGGCGCATGGCGGCCTCGCTGCACGCGCCGTGGATCGTGCTGACCGTCGAGGACAGCCAGTTCGAGGGCCTGCCCGAGGCCGAGCGCGAGCGCCTCGCGGCGCACCTGACGCTGGCCCAACGCCTGGGCGCCGAGACGCTGGTCGTGCGCGGCACCAGCGTGCCCGGCGAGATCCTGGACGTGGCGCGAGCGCGCGAGGTGACGCGCATCCTCATCGGCCGCCCGCGCCACGCGCGCTGGGTCGACCTGCTGCGCGGCTCGCTGACCGAGGCGCTGGTGCGCGGCGCGCCAGGCGTCGACGTGATCGTGACCTCGGGCGAGGCGGAAGACGAGCCCGTGCGCGCCGCCGCCCGGCCACGCCCCGCGCCTGCGCTGCGCGAATGGCTGCTGGGAGCGGGCGTCGTGCTGACCTGCACGGTGCTGTGCCTCGCGACGCGCGGGCTGCTGACCCTCGCCGACCAGGCGATGCTCTACCTGCTGGGCGTGCTGGTCGCCTCCAGCCGCCTGACGCGCCTGCCGGCGCTGTGCGCGGCCGTGGCCAGCATCGCGGCCCTGGACTTCTTCTTCGTCCCGCCCTTCTACACCTTCGCCGTTTCGGACACGCCCTACGTCGTGACGTTCCTCGTGATGCTGCTGGTCGCGGTGACCGTCAGCCGGCGCACGGTGCTGCTGCGCGAGCAGGCTGACGACGCACGCGAGCGCGAACGGCGCGCGGCGGCGCTGTTCACGCTGGGCAACGAGCTGGGAGCCGCGGACGACGACGCGGCGGTGGCGGAGGCCGTGGTGCGGCACGTGCGGTCGCTGTTCGGCGGGCAGGCGACCCTGCTGTTGCCTGCGTCGCCGGGTGCGGGCGGCGCCGCGCTGGTCGCGCGCGGGCCGGCCGGCGAGAACTTCTCGGGCCCCAACGAGGTGGCGGTGGCGCGCTGGGTCTTCGAGCACGGCCGCTCGGCGGGCCAGGGCACGGACACGCTGCCCGCGGCGCGCGCGCTGTTCCTGCCGCTCGCGGGTCGGGCCGCCGTGCTGGGCGTGCTGGGCTTTCAGCCGGCGGGCGCGATCGACGACCTGAGTCCATCGCAGCGCCAGCTGCTGCAGACGCTGGTCGGGCAGACGGCCCAGGCGCTGGAGCGCATCCACCTGCGCGAGGACGCCAGCCGGGCGCGCGTGGTGGCCGAGACCGAGCGCACTCGCAGCGCGCTGCTGAGCGCGGTCTCGCACGACTTGCGCACCCCCCTGGCGTCGATCACCGGCTCGGCGCAAGTGCTGCTTGCGGACGGGGAGCACGGCGACGCGGAGCAACGGCGCGAACTGCTCGAGGCGATCCGGGACGAGGGCAACCGGCTCAGCCTGCTGGTCTCGAACCTGCTCGACATCACGCGCCTGGAGGCGGGTCCGATCGCCTTGCGGCGCGAATGGTGCCCGGTCGACGAAGTCGTCGAATCCGCGCTGGGCCGCTTCGAGCAGCAGCTCGCGGGGCGCGAGCTGAAGCGCGAGCTGCCGGCCGAGGTCCTGCAGGCCTGGATGGACCCGATGCTGGTCGAGCAGGCGCTGGTCAACCTGCTCGACAACGCGCTGCGCTACAGCCAGCCCGGGACGCCGCTCGAGGTGGCGGTGCGCGGCCTCGACCGGCAGGTCGAGTTCTCCGTGCGCGATCGCGGCCGCGGCATCCCGCCCGGCGAGGAGCAGCGTGTGTTCGAGTCCTTCTACCGCTGCGCCGAGGGCCAGCGCACCGAGGGCTCGGGCCTGGGCCTGGCGGTCGTGCGCGCCATCGCTGCCGCGCACGGCGGCACGGTCGGCGCGCGCAACCGCCCGGGCGGCGGCGCGGAGTTCGTGTTGCGCGTACCCTTGCCGCCCGCAGGGGACGCCGCGAACGCAGGCCGAGCATGAACGCAGGCCAAGCATGAACGCAGGAACGAATCGACCGGCCGAGCAGCGCGCCCCCGCGCAGCCGTGCACCGTGCTGGTCGTCGAGGACGAGCCGCAGGTGCTGCGCTTCCTGCGCGCGGGCCTCGGTGCCCAGTCCTACCGCGTGCTCGAGGCCTCCGACGGCGCCAGCGGCTTGCGGCTGGCGGTGCAGCACGTGCCCGACCTGATCCTGCTCGACCTGGGCCTGCCGGACATGGACGGGCTGGAGTTCCTGGCCGCGCTGCGCGCCTGGTCGCGCCTGCCGGTGATCGTGCTCTCGGCGCGCGGGCAGGAGCGCGCCAAGGTCGAGGCGCTCGACGCGGGAGCCGACGACTACCTGACCAAGCCCTTCGGCTTCCCGGAGCTCTTGGCGCGCATGCGCGTCTCGCTGCGGCACGCGGCGCGCACCGCGCGCGGCAGCGAGGAGCAGGTGTTCACCCACGGCCACCTGAGCATCGACCTGGTCGAGCGGCGCGTGCGGCTCGGCGAGCGCGAAGTGCACCTGACGCCGATCGAGTTCAAGCTGCTGGGCGTGCTCGCGCGCCACGCCGGGCGTGTCGTCACGCACCGCCAGTTGCTCGAGGAGGTCTGGGGGCCGCAGTGCGCGGGCGAGAGCCAGTACCTGCGCGTGTACATGACGCACCTGCGCCGCAAGCTCGAGTCCGGCCCCGGCGAGCCGCGCGTCTTCGAGACCGAGGCCGGCGTCGGCTACAGGATGCGCATCCCGTCGGGGGACTGAGGCGCGCGCGCGGAGAGTTCCGTGCGCACGCGGCCGTGCGCACGCCGCCCAGCCAGCTCGCGCGCGATCGCGACCTGGCGTTGCCACGCGCCGTAGAGCTGCCCCCGGCCTTCGAGGGCCGTCAGGCGCGCGCGGACCGACTCGTCGACGTCGCCCGGCGCGGCGTCGCGGAAGGGTGTGCCGGGCAGCGGCATGAAGGTGTGGCCGTGCGCGCGCGCGCCGAGCGCGACCAGGCGTTCCATCAGGCTCACCGTGGCCTCGAGGTCGGACCGCTCCTCGCCCGGCAGGCCGAGCAGGAAGTCGACGTTGGGCACGAACCCGGCCGCGACGCAGTGGACGACCGCTTGCTCGATCGCGGCGACGTCGTGGCCGCGGTGGCTCTTGCGCAGCACTCGCTCGCTGCCCGACTGGCCGCCGATCACCAGGTTGTCGTTGTCGACGAAGCGCCGGAGCAGCGCCAGCGCCTCGGGTGTGGCGTGCTCGGGGCGCACCTCGCTGGGGAAGGTGCCGAAGAAGATGCGGCCTTCGCGGCCCATCGCGGCGCGCAGGCGCGTCAACAGGTCTTCCAGCGCCGCGAGATCGACGCGCTCGTCCTGCGAGCCGTACGACAGCGACGTGGGCGAGATGAAGCGCACGTCGCGCGGCCCGGCCGAGCGCAGCACGCGCGCCCAGTGCGCGATGTTCTCCGGCGAGCGGTGGCGGAAGCGCGCCTTGGCCAGGAAAGGCGTCTGGCAGAAGCGGCAGGCGTAGATGCAGCCGCGCGTGATCTCGATCGCACCCCACAGGCGCCGGCGCGCGGCGAAGGGCGGGAACTCGTCGAGCTGTTCGACCGGCCGCGCCCGCGGGCCGCGCACGAGCTGGCCGTCCTCCAGGCGTGCCAGCCCGGCGACCTCGCGCAGCGGCCGCCGCGCGCGCAGCGCCTGCACCAGCTCGCGCAGCGTGTGCTCGCCTTCGCCGACCGCCGCCAGGTCGAAGCCCGCCTGGAGCGTCGCCAGCGGCTCGGCCGTCGCGTGCACGCCGCCCGCCAGCGCGGTCCAACCCTGCGGCACCTCGGAGCGCAGCCACTCGAGCTCCGCCAGCGCCGGGGCGAGGCTCATCGAATAGAAGGACCAGGCGACGACCACCGCGTCGCCGCGCGCCACTGCCCGCGTCGTCGCGTCGCGCAACCTCGCGCGGTCGCGCGCCAGCACCAGCTCGAAGCCCGGCGCCGGGTCGAGGTCCTCCAGCGCGCCGGCCAGCACGTTGAACGCGTAGCGGCCGGGGTGCGCGTAGCTGAGGATCAGGGTCGCGGCCATCGCCTCGCTCGGCGCCGCGCGCCTCAGGACTTCTTGGACTTGGGCTTCGGCGCGGGCGGCGCGGGCTCCTCGCCGTCCTGGATGCCGCGCTGCTCGTCCTTCGAGAGCCCCTCGCCACCCTGGGCCGGCGGGTCCTCGAAGAACTCGCGCTCCTCGGCCGCCGACACGCCGCCCGAGAGCGGCGTGTCGAAGCTGTGGCCCAGGTAGACGTCGCGCACCTTCTGGTCCTGGATCAGCTCGGTGGCCGTGCCTTCGCGCAGGATGCGGCCCTCGTAGATGATGTAGGCGCGGTCGGTCGACTTGAGCGTCTCGCGCACGTTGTGGTCGGTGATCAGGATGCCCAGGTTCTTCTCGCGCATCTGCTCGATCAGCCCCTGGATCTCCTGCACGTTGATCGGGTCGACGCCGGCGAAGGGCTCGTCGAGCAGCAGGATCGAGGGCTTGGTCGCCAGCGCGCGCGACAGCTCCAGGCGCCTGCGCTCGCCCCCCGAGAGCGTCTCGGCCAGGTTCTCCGCGAGGTGCGTCAGCTCCAGCTCGCCCATCAGCCGCTCGGCCTCGCGCCGGCGCTCCTTGCGGCCGTAGGGCATGGCCTCGAGCACCGCCAGCAGGTTGTCGCGCACGCTCATGCGCCGGAAGATGCTCGGTTCCTGCGGCAGGTAGCCCATGCCCAGGCGCGCGCGCTTGTACATCGGGAGCTTCGAGCACTCCGCGCCGTTGAGGTGCACCTGGCCGGCGTCGGGCTGGATCAACCCGACCGTCATGCGGAAGCTGGTCGTCTTGCCCGCGCCGTTGGGCCCGAGCAGGCCGACGATCTCGCCGGCGGCGACCTGGAAGTGCACTCCGTCGACGACGCGCCGGCGCTTGTAGGCCTTGACCAGGCCCTTGGTCTCGAGCAGCACGTCACCGCGGGTCGGCGCTTCGGAGCGTTTCATGGCGGGGCGGAGTCTATCGGTGGCCGGCGCGGACCGGCGCTCCGCCCGCGGCTGGCGGAGAGCTGTTGAGAACTTGTGGGCAAGGACTCGACTCGGCAGGCTCCGTCACGTCCTGCCGGATTGCAATCGTCATCCAGGGCCGCGGGAGGGCTTCTCGCGGCCCTGGGAACGCCGTGCGACGCTCACGCAAGTCGCGGCCAGCATGGGGTTTGCAGGGCCCCCTTGGTTCTTCATGCCACCTGCATCTGGACGGCGCGTCGCAGACCCCCTCACGGGAGCTTGCATCCGATCGCTAGGAAGCGCGCAGCCCGACCTGGGCCGTCCGTGTGGAAAACCCCGGCGTCCGAGGCGCTCAGCGCACGAACTTCAGGCGCCAGACGTCGAGCGCCGGGGCCATCGGCCAGAACACCAGCACGGCGCGGCCGGCGATCAGCTCGCGCGGGACGAAGGGCGCGGGCTCGGGCGTGCCGCGCTGCGAGTTCCTCAGCGGGAAATCGTGGCGCTCGCCCCATTCGTCGCGGAAGAACACCCGCGGCTCGCCGGGCTGGGACACGATCGCCGGGTTCTCGTTGTTGCCGCGCAGGTTGCCGCGCACGGTGCGGCCCGCGAGCGGACCGACCTCGGGCGTGAAGCTCGTGAACTTCCACTCGCGGCTGTCGCTCGAGTCCTGCGTGTTGTCGCCCAGCATGACGTAGCACCCGGGCGGGATGTGGAACTCGGAGACGTTGTCCTGCGGCTGCGTGTAGTAGATGTCGCGGTAGACCTCGAGGTCGGTGAGCTGTGCGTCGCCGTCGACGCGCAGCGTCAGCGAGGAGCGCTGGTCGTGCGCGGCCGGGATCTCGATCTCGAGCACCGTCTGGCCGTCGAGCTCCAGCCGCAGCAGGTCGTCCATGTTCTGCACGGCGAAGGACAGCGCCTGGCCCGCGGGCAGGCGCCAGGCGTAGGGCTGGCCGTCGCGCGCCGCCTCGCCGCCGGGTGGCGCGTAGCGGACGACGCGCGCGTCGGGCTGGTCGGGATAGGGCTTCGAGGCGGGCGGGACCTCGACGTGCCAGGGCTCGAACTGCGCTGCGCAGGCCGGACCCGGCAGCGTGAAGCGGTACAGCCGCTCGCCCTCGCGTAGCTCGATCGCCAGCGTCTTCAAGTTGGCCTCCGCGCGCACCTCGCCCTCCAGGCGCAGGTCGCCGATCTGGTTGCGGCCCGAGGGCACGAGGCCCTTGCGGACGCGCTCGGAGTTGGCGATCAGGGCGGGCAACTCGCCCGGGTAGCCGTCGACGTAGACGTCGACGAAGCCCGGGCCCGAGGCCGGCAGGCGCACCGAGCCGTTGCCGCGCGCCGTGATCGCCGCGCGGCCGTCGATCGTCCAGCCGCGCGCGCCGCCGTCGGGGCTCCAGCGCGCGAAGGCCGGGTCGACGCTCTCGATGCGCTTCCACACCGTGTCCTGCACGGGTTGCGGCCGGCGCAGCACCTGCCAGGGCTCGCTGGCGTCGCGGCGGCGCCACAGGTCGCCGAACTGGATCGAGAAGTCCTCGTCGGGCAGGCCGACGCAGCGCTTGATGAAGCTCTTCGAGCGGTCGAGCGGGTACTTGAAGACCACCACTTCCCAGCGCTCGGGATCGCGAAAGTGGTAGGAGAGCTTGTCGACCAGGATGCGATCGAAGACGCCCGCCTCGGGCGAGCCCATCAGCGTCGGTTGCATCGAGCCCGACGGGATCTGGTAGGCCTCGATGATGAAGTACTTCAGCATCACCGCCACCACGATCGCCATCGTCGCGGCTTCGATGTGGTCGCGCCAACGGCTGGGCTTGGCCTCTTCCTTCTGCTTCGCGGGGTCCGCCACGGGGCGCGGAGGTTAGCAGGGCCGGGCAGGCGATGGGAGCGCGCAGCCCGCCCGGGAGTGCGGCTCAGGCGGCGGCCTTGACCGTTCCCCGGCCGGCGAGTCGACTGCTCGCGCCATGCCCAAGCACTCGCTGTTCGATCCCGCCAACCACCGCGACATGCTGGCCCGCATCGAGCGTCTGCGCCCCGACTCGCCGCGCCAGTGGGGCCGGATGGATCCGGCCCAGATGCTGGCGCACTGCCAGGTCGCGCTGCGCGTCGCCGTGGGCGAGCAGGAGCTGAAGCGCAACCTGATCGGCTTCCTGTTCGGCGGGCTGGCGAAGCGCTCGCTGCTCAAGCCCGAGGACTTCGGCAAGAACCTGCCAACCGGCGCGGAGTTCAGGATCCGCGACCAGCGCGACTTCGCGCGCGAGCGTGCGGCACTGATCGCGCTCGTGCAGCGCTTCGGCCAAGGTCCCGAGGTGCTGACCCGCAAGCCGCACCCGTTCTTCGGGCCGCTGACGGTGGGGGAGTGGGACGCGCTGCAGTGGAAGCACCTCGACCACCACCTGCGCCAGTTCGGCGTCTGAGCGTTGCGCGGTCGGCCGTCACGCCGACCGCGCGACGCAGCGCTCACTTCGCCGGGGGGGCGAGCGCGCTGCAGCCGCCGGCCTTGCAGCAGTCGGTCTTGCAGCCGCATTCCGCCGGGCAGGCGCAGGCCACCAGCGCCGTCTTCTCGGCCTCGCTGCGCTCGCGCTTGGGGTTCAGGTGCCGGATCGCGAGCTTGAACTTGCAGTGACAGAACGGCTTGTAGTTCGGACTCTCCTTGTTGTGGCAGCTGGTGCACAACGCGACCTCGGGAGCGGCGACCAACTCGCCCGCGGGCAGGGCCTTGTAGACCTTGGGTGCATTGGGGTCCTCCTCGGCCGCCGCCGCCATGCGGGCCTTGATGTGCGACTCTCCGGGACCGTGACAGCTCTCGCACTGCACGCCCAGGCTGCGGTCGAAGCCCTTGGCGATCTCGGCCTCCGGCACGCCGAAGGCCGTGACGTGGCAGCGCAGGCAGGCGTCGGCCTTCTGCGCGTCGTCGATGCTGCGCTCCTTGGCCACCCGCTTGGCCTCGTCGCTGGCGAGCACTTCGAAGGCATGCGCGTGCTTCATCTTCGAGAGCGCCTCGAACTGGTTGCCGGTCTCGACCGACGCATGGCAGGTCTTGCACTTCTGCGCGCCGACGTAGCGGTTGGTCTTCTTCGCCTGCGCGGCTTCGGTCTCCGGCGCGGTGCCCAGGATGGCCAGGAGCAGGGCTGCGCTGGCCGCCAGGGCGCCGAGGGAAGCACGCCCGCTCGTGAGGAATCGCGTGTTCATGGTTACTCCCGTGGAACTCGAAGGGGTGGTCGAAGTGCGTGTGGTGGAGGCCGCAGCCGGTACCTACTCTGGCTGTCCGGCGCGTCGCGCCGGCCCCGGCCCCGTCCGTAGATGATGCGGTCCAGTCCGCGTTTCCACGCTCAGCACGAGTGCGAAGATGAAGCAAGAACCGGATCCCCGAGGCGCTCCCGCCGAGCCCCGCCAGCGCAGCCCCATGATCGTGCTCCTGACCAGCCACTGGCTCAGCCGCGTGGGCCTGGTCCTGGTGCTGACGGCCCTGTGCACCTGGATCTTCATGCTGCCGGCGCAACTGCGCTCCGAGGCGGACAATCCCTACCTCGGGGTGCTGACCCTCATGATCGTGCCGATCGTGCTGGTCACGGGCCTGGTCCTGGTTCCCCTGGGCGCTTGGCTCGCCCGGCGGCAGGTCGAGCGCCGGCTGGCGATCCTGGTCGACAAGCGCACGGCCTGGTCGCGCTTCCTGGTGACGTTCGGCGCCGCCACGCTGGTCAACCTGGCGGTGGGTACGCAGGTCACCTACCGCGCCATCCATCACATGGAAACGCCGCAGTTCTGCGGTTCCTGCCACGTGATGACGCCCGAGGCGCGCGCGCACGCCGATTCGCCCCACGCGCAGGTGGCCTGCGCCGAGTGCCACGTCGGCGATGGCGCAGGCGGCCTGATCTCCAGCAAGCTCGCCGGCGCGCGCCAGTTCGTCGAGAACCTGACCGACTCGTTCCATCGCCCGATCCCCTCGGGCCTGGCCACCGACCGGCTGATCCCCGCCAAACAGACTTGCGAGGAGTGTCACTGGCGCGCGAAGCCGGGCAACTTGCGCGTGCGCGTGATCGACAGCTTCGCGGCCGACGAGGCCAATTCGCTGAGCCAGACGGTGCTCACGATGCACGTGGGCGGACGCGTGCTGGGCGGGACGCACGGCCGGCATCTCGACCCCAACCTCGAGTTCCGCTTCGCCTGCGCCGACGCCGCGCGGCAGGACATCGTGTGGGCCGAGGTGCGCGACAAGCGCACCGGTCAGACCCGCACGTTCACCAAGTCCGGCGCGACCCCCGAGCAGATCGCGGGGGCGCGGGTGCTCGAGATGGAATGCATCGACTGCCACAACCGACCCGCGCACGCCTTCCAACTGCCCTCGCGCGCGATCGACGCGGCGCTGTCGAGCGGCCGTCTGACCACCAGCCTGCCGTTCCTGAAGAAGTTCGGACTCGAGCTGCTGCAGGCCGGGTACGTCAGTCAAGACGAGGCCGCGCAGCGCATCCCCGCCGGGCTGGCCGAACGCTACCGGAGCGAGCACGCCGAGCTCGCCGTGCAACGCGCGTCCGAGATCCAGGAGGCCGGGCACGTGCTGGCCGAGATCCACAACCGCAACGTGTACCCCGATCTGAAGGTCGGCTGGGGCACCTACCCGGACAACATCGGCCACACCGACTCGCCCGGGTGCTTCCGCTGCCATGGTGGCGACCACAAGACGGCTGAAGGGCGCGTGCTCACCAACAACTGCGCCACTTGCCACTTCACGTCGGCACTCGACGAGACCGCGCCCGAGATCCTGCAATCGCTGGGCCTGGAGAAGGTCCTGGAACGCGTGCGCAAGAAGTAGCGCGCCGCGCCGGCACGGCCGGTCGTCAGGCGTTCAGGCGTCGCGGGCGACGAACCCCGCCGGACGGGGCGCGAGGATCCGCAGCGTGCCGCCGCCCGCGAGCGTCAACTCCAGCGCGTGCGCGTGCAGGAACAGGCGCGCGCCCGCGTGGCCGTAGCGTCGGTCTCCGACCACCGGATGGCCGAGGTGGGCGAGGTGCGCGCGGATCTGGTGCTTGCGGCCGGTCTCGAGCTCGACCTCGAGCAGCGCGCGCCGCGCGGCCGACTCGAGCGTGCGGTAGCGCGTGCGCGCGGGCTTCGACTGCGGGCCGCGGCCGACGCGCACGAAGAGCGCCTGGTCCTCGTACAGCGGCTCGTCGATCAAGCCCGCGGCCGGCCGGGGGCGGCCCTCGACCAGCGCCAGGTAGGTCTTGCGGCACTCGCTCCAGCGTTCCTGCAGCAGGTCGCGCGCCGCGGCCGATTTCGCGAACACCAGCACGCCGGAGGTCTCGCGATCCAGCCGGTGCACCGGCCACAGGCGCACGGCCTCGCGCGGGCGCGACAAGTGCTCGCGCAACAACACCAGCGCCGTGCGTTCGCGTTCGCGCTCGGTGGAGACGGACAAGAGGCCGGCCGGCTTGTCGACCGCGATCAGCGCCTCGTCCTCGTGCAGGATGCGCAGTCCGGCCGGCGGCAGGCGTGTGTCGAGCGCGTCGGCGTGGTCGCCGACGAAGACCTCGTCGCCGGCCGCGACCGGGTCGTTGCGCACCACGACTCCGCCGTTGACGCGCACGCAGCCCGCGCGCATGCGCTGCTCGAGCGTGGTGCGCTTCCAGCCCGGCAGCGCCTGGCGCAGGAAGGCCAGCAGACGGGCGGGCTGGTCGACGCGCAGGAGTTCGGACATGCAGCGCCCCCGCCCCGCGGCCGACTACCTCTTCTCGTTCTCCTCGTCGTCCCCGCCCAAGACGGCCAGGAAGGCCTTCTGCGGGATGTCGACGTTGCCGATCTGGCGCATGCGGCGCTTGCCCTCTTTCTGCTTTTCGAGCAGCTTGCGCTTGCGGGTCACGTCGCCGCCGTAGCACTTGGCGGTCACGTCCTTGCGCAGGGCGGAGATCGTCTCGCGCGCGATGATGCGGCCGTCGATGGCGGCCTGCAGCGCGATCTCGAACATGTGGCGCGGGATCTCCTTGCGCATCTTCTTGATCGCCGAGCGCCCGCGGAACTCGGCCTGGTCCTTGTGGACGATGCAGGTCAGCGCGTCGACTTCCTTGGTGTTGACCAGGATGCGCAGCTTGACCAGGTCGCTCTTCTCGAAGCCCGAGATCTCGTAGTTGAGCGTGCCGTAGCCGCGCGTCGAGGACTTGAGCTTGTCGAAGAAGTCGTAGATCAGCTCGGCCAGCGGCACGTCGTAGACCAGCTGCACGCGCGTGGGCGAGAGGTGCTCCTGGCGCACGTAGTTGCCGCGGTGGTCGGAGGCGATCTGCATCACGTTCCCGATGAACTCGGTGGGCGTCAGGATGTTGACGCGCGCGTACGGCTCCAGGATCTCCGCGTACTTGTCCGAGGTCGGCAGCTGCCCGGGTGAGTGGATCTCCTGCTCCGTGCCGTTCTCGAGCCGGATCTTGTAGGTGACCGTGGGCGCGGTCTGGATCATGTCGATGTCGTGCTCGCGCTCCAGGCGCTCCTGCACGATCTCCATGTGCAAGAGGCCCAGGAAGCCGCAGCGGAAGCCGAAGCCGAGCGCCTCGGAGGTCACGGCCTCGAACGAGAACGACGAGTCGGAGAGCGAGAGCGTCTCGAGCGCCTCGCGCAGGCTCTCGAAGTCGCCGGTGTTGGTCGGGTAGAAGTCCGCGTACACCATGTGGATCGGCGGCCGGTAGCCCGGCAGCATCTCCACCTTGGGGCCCTTGTGGCGCGTCAACGTGTCGCCGATGCGCACGTCGTGCAGCACCTTGATGTTCGAGATGAAGTAGCCGACCTCGCCCGGCCCCAAGGCACCCGAGCGCCGCATCTCCGGCATGAAACGGCCGATCTCGATGGCCTCGTACACCTTGTCGGTGCCGAGCATCTGGATCATCTCGCGTTCCTTGATCGTGCCGTCGACCACGCGCAGGTAGACGATGATGCCGCGGTACTCGTTGTAGACGGCGTCGAAGATCAGGCAGCGCAGCGGCGCGTCGGGATCGCCCTTGGGCGCCGGGATGCGCTGCACGATGCGGTCGAGCAGCTCCAGCACGCCCAGGCCGCTCTTGGCCGAGACGCGCGCGGCGTCCGAGGCCTCGATGCCGATCGAGTTCTCGATCTCCTCGCAGGCTTCGTCGGCGCGCGCATGCGGCAGGTCGACCTTGTTGATCACGGGCAGCACCTCGAGCCCGGCCTCGACGGCCAGGTAGGCGTTGGCGACGGTCTGCGCTTCGACGCCCTGCGAGGCGTCGACCAGCAACAGCGCCCCTTCGCAGGCCTGCAGCGCCTTCTGCACCTCGTAGTTGAAGTCGACGTGCCCGGGCGTGTCGATCAAGTTGAGCTCGTAGCTCTGGCCCTCGTAGACGTGGTAGATCGTCACCGCCGAGGCCTTGATCGTGATGCCCCGCTCGCGCTCGAGGTCCATCGAGTCCAGCATCTGCTCGCGCATCTCGCGCTTCTGGACCGTGCCGGTCAGCTCGATCAGGCGGTCCGCCAGCGTCGACTTGCCGTGGTCGATGTGGGCGATGATGCAGAAGTTGCGGATGAGCGCGGTGTCCACGGTGGGGAGCCTCGGCCGTCGCCGCCGGAGCTCCCGGGGCACGAACAGGGGCGAAGATCCTACCCGATGCCGGCGCGCGTCACCCAGGGGCCGCAGGCGGCAACGCGCGGGGGAGCTCGGCGCGCGCCTCGGGCTAGCGGCGGACGGGTTCGGCGGGTGCCGGGGCTGCGCCCGCCGCGGCACGCGGTTCCGTGCCGAACAGCGCCGTCTCGCACAGCGCGTGCGCGAACATCTTCTCGTGGTCGTGGCCGACACCCACGGCCTCGACCAGGCGCCAGCGGAACTCCCAGCCGCGCTGCTGGGCCAGCAGCCGGGCGCGCTCGAACAGCGCCAGGCCGCGCTGGTGGCGGCCCGACCCCTGCAAGGCCGCCGTCGGGCTGGCGTCGAAGTACTCGTCCGGGTGGTCGTCGGCGGTGCCGAGGAAGAGCGTCAGTGGCGCGCGCAGGTAGCGTTCGATCGCCGCGTCGTCGGCGAGCTCGGCGGGCAGCTCGCCGAAGCCGTAGCCGTAGGCGAAGTCGCGCGAGGGGAACAGCGCGCTGCCGGGGTTGGCCGCCACGACGCGCTCGGCGCCGGTGTCGACGAAGCCGCACATGCGCAGCGCGATCTGGCCGCCGGCGGAGTGGCCGATGATCCAGTAGGGCAGCTGCGGCCGGCCCTCGAGCTCGCGCACGCGCCGCGCGACCTCGGGGATCAGCGTGAAGGACCACTCGGCGCGCGGCGCGAGCTGGCCGGTCTCGGTCAGCAGGCCGCCGCGCTGGTAGCGGTGGGTCGGGAAGCGCTCGGCGTCGAACCTGGGCGCGACGATCAGCGCGTCGAAGCGCTCGGCCAGCACGATGGCGTGGTCGCGGTACTCGTCGGCGTTGCGCAGGATGCCGTGCAGCACGACGATCAGGCGCTCGCCCTTCCAGCCCGCAGGCTTGAAGGTCTCGACTTCGAGCTTCGTCGTACCGACGAGGACCTCGGTCTTCGACTTGCCTTCCGGCAGCGGCCGCCGGTCGGCGACCGCTCCGTCGCCTCCGGCCAGCCCGAGCAGCAGCGCGATGTGGAGCAGCATCCCGCCGAGGATAGCGCCCGGGCGGGCCTGCGTGGATCAGGGCACCGGGCGCAGCACGCTGTCGAACACGTAGTCGGCGATCTCGCGGCCCTGCTCGATGCCGCCGGTCTTGTCGAAGCTCCAGTGGATGCCGAGGTAGATGCGGCTCTGGCCGTTCTCCTCCTCGGCTTCGCTCAGCGTCTGGAAGGTGCGCGGCAAGAGCGGGCGCTCGACGCCCTGGTTGTCGAGCGTCAGGCCGTTGTACTCGTCGGACACGAAGGTGAACTCGACGTCGTCGGTGTCGAAGAAGCGCCGCAGGGTCTGGAACAGCGCGCCCCCGAAACCGGCGTGCCCCGAGGGGTAGGCCGGGAAGGGCGGCGTGAAGTTCGGCCCCATCGTGTTGCTGCCCGGCGCGCCGAGCGGCGTGAAGTTCGCGTCGCCGACCGTGCCCGGGTTGCCGTCGCCGAGGCCGGAGGGGCCCGTGCCGACGTCGGCTTCGCGGATGGCCGTGACCGGGCGCCACACCTTGTAGAAGTACTTCGACTCCCAGATCGCGATGCCCGCGTCGGCCATGGACACGTTGACCAGCGCCAGGAGGCGTGCGGCCTCGATGACGGTCAGGTCGCGTTCCCGGCAGAGCTGCATCGTGATCTGGTTGTAGAGCCGCGGCGGAGCGCACAGGCTGGGCATGCCGTCGTAGGCCCAGTAGATCCCGGCCTGCGTGCCGGCCTCGGAACGCGCGGTCAGCGTCGTGTCGCCGTCGCCGCCGAGCACCTTGGCCTCGTTGAAAGCCAGCTCGTACGCCGCGCTGCCCAGCGCGGGCGGCACCGGCGCGCGGAACTGCTGCGCCGAAGTCATCACGAAGGGCGTCACCTGTTCCCAGTCCGCGCCCAGCGCGAGCGGGTGCAGGCTGATCGGGTCCTGGCGCCACTCACCGGGATCGTTGCTCGGGATGTAGTCGACGCCGTAGACCGGCTCGGGGTGCGCGGAGCCGTCGGCGGCGCGCAGCGCGAGGATGCCCGCGGCGGCGTCCTGGCCCAGCGCCACGCCGGCGTCCTCGGCGGCGCCGTCGGCCACCGCGGAGAGCTCGAGCGTCAGCTCGGCGGCGAAGATCGCGGCCTGCGAAGGATAGAGCGCGGCCAGCGTGTCGTGCGCCGCCTGGGCGATGCCCGCGCGCAGCGAGACGCTGCCGGTCGCGGGCGGCAGGCCGACGTAGCTCTCGTAGCCGCCCTCGACCGCGTTGACGACCTCGTACATCGCGATGTGCACGATCGCCATCGCGCGCGACGAGCGGCCCGGGCCGACCTGCTGGCCGAAGGTGTGCGGCGGACCCTGGATCGAGGGCGTGTGGTCGAGGCCGGAGGCGTCGATCGCGACCTGGCTCCAGTGCTCCAGCGCGAGCACGGGGTTCGGACCGCCGCCGCTGCTGCCGCCGCCGCAGCCGGCGGTGCCGAGCAGCAGGCCGCCGAGGAGCGACAGGACCAGGGGACGTCGGACGAGGAGTGCGGGCGAGCTGTGCTTCACGGGGGGGCCTTTCGGTCCGCCGCGCCGCCCGAATGGGGCAGGTGCGACGATCAGATTCTGTTCCCACTCGGCCAGCAGCGGCAGAGACCTTTACGCCCGATCCGGCTCGTGCGCGCGCCGGCTCTACGCGGCGCGTAGGGATTGCGAGCCCGCCCCCCGCAGGGCTTTCAGGCCTCGCGAACGACGCCCGGCAGGCGCAACAGGAACTCGCGCAGCGCGCGGCCGCGGTGGCTGACCTCGCCCTTTTCTTCCTGCGCCAGCTCGGCGAAACCGCGGCCGGTCTGGGCGCAGCCGGGCTCGGTGAACTCGAAGAAGGGGTCGTAGCCGAAGTCGTGCTCACCGCGCGGCGCGAGCAGGATGCGGCCGTGCGCGCGGCCTTCGAGTTCGAGCGCCAGCGAGCCGTCGGGCCGCGCCAGCGCCAGCGCGCAGGTGAAATGCGCCGCGCGGGCATAGAGCGGCAGGCCGGACAGCCGCGAGAGCAGCAGCGCGTTGTTGGCCTGGTCGTCGCCGTGGCGGCCGGCGAAGCGCGCCGACTGCACGCCGGGCGCGCCGCCGAGCGCGTCGACGCTCAGACCCGAGTCGTCGGCCAGGGCCCACATGCCGCGCGCGCGCGCGGCGCTCGCGGCCTTCTTCGCGGCGTTGCCGGCGAAGGTCGGCTGGTCCTCGACGACCTCGGGCACGCCGCCGACCTCGGCGGGCAGGACCAGCTGCACGTCGTGGTCGGCGAGCAGGTGGCGCAGCTCGGCGAGCTTCTTGGCGTTGTTGCTCGCCAGCAGGAGCTTGAGCGCGGCGCGGGCCATCGGCTCGGAGCGCTCAGCTGCCCGACAGCGCCGCCTGCTGCTGTTCGAACAGGCGCCGCACGGCGGCCGAGCCGAGTTCGAGCATCGTGTCGAGCTCGCCCTTGTCGAAGGGCGCGCCCTCGGCGGAGCCCTGGACCTCGATGAACTTGCCCTCGCCGGTCATCACCAGGTTCATGTCGGTCTCGGCCTTGCTGTCCTCGGCGTAGGAGAGGTCGCAGAGCGCCTCCTTGTTGACCACGCCGACGCTGACCGCCGCGACCTGCGACTTGAGCGGCCAGCCGCGCAGGATGCGCCGGCCGTCCATGTACGTCAGGCAGTCGTGCAGCGCGAGCCAGGCGCCGGTGATCGCGCAGGTGCGCGTGCCGCCGTCGGCCTGCAGCACGTCGCAGTCGACCCAGATCGTGCGCTCGGTCAAGAGCGAGAAGTCCATCACCGCGCGCAGCGAGCGGCCGAGCAGGCGCTGGATCTCGATCGAGCGCCCGTCGGGGTTGCCCGGCTTGTCGCGGCCTTTGCGCGACTCGGTCGCGGAGGGCAGCATCGAGTACTCGGCCGTCAGCCAGCCGCGTCCCTTGTTCTGCAGGAAGGGCGGGACGCTGTCGCTGACCATCGCCGTGCACAGGACGCGCGTGTGGCCGAACGACGCCAGCACCGACCCCGGCGCGTGGCGCGTGAAGCGGCGTTGGAAGGTGACCGGGCGCAGATCGCCCGCAGCGCGTCCATCGGTTCTCGGCATGGTTCCTCGCGCGCGATCGTAGCGCACGCCCACCGCCGCAGGAACAGCGCGCGCGCTTCAGACCGGCGTCACACTGCGGATGAACTCCAGCGGCAGGCGCTTCTCGCGGCCGCCCGGGAGGTGCAGCAGGAGGCCTGCGCCGAACGAGAGGCCGGCGAACAGGCCGCGCTCCTCGAGTTCGCCGCTCTTCACCAGCACTTCGCGCTGCGCCAGGCGCGTGGCGTGCACGAAGTCGACTTCCAGCTCGGCCGGCGTCGAATCGATCTGCTCGATGCGGCGCGCGAGCAGCTCGAGCAGCACGTCGGTGGCGCGCTCGACGCTGGCCTCGACGCCCAGGCGCGCCAGGCTGGTGACCTCGCGCTCGCCCGTCAGCTCGGGCGGGAAGGCGCGCTGGCGCACGTTCAGCCCGATGCCGACCACGTAGTGCGGCGCGCGCGGATCGAGGCCGCGCGTCTCGACCAGCACGCCGGCCAGCTTGGCGCGCTCTGCCATCAGGTCGTTGGGCCAGTCGAGCCAGGTGTCGCGCGCGCCCAGCGCCTGCACGGTGTCGAACACCGCCAGCGCCGCCGCGACGGTCACCGCCGCCGGGCTCCAGGGTGGGGGAGGCGGCAGGAAGATCGCGCTGGCGTAGACGCCTTCGCCCGGTGGGCTGTGCCACGTGCGGCCGAAGCGGCCGTGGCCGGCGCTCTGTCCCTGCGCGACGTGCGCGTCGCCGTGGCGCGCCTGACCCGCGCCGAGGGCCGCGAAGGCGCGTTCGGAGGTCGAGTCGACCAGCTCGTGCTCGATGCGGCGCAGGATCACCGCGCGCGAGGATAGCAAGCGCCGCACGGGATCGGAGGCGACCCCTGCGCGCAGCGACGCTACGCTCTCGCGCCCCGCTGCACCGCACGCCCCGCACGCCCCGCACTCACCGATGGGTCCCCTCGCGCTTTCGCTGTTGCTCGCCGCGCCGTGCCGGCAAGAGGCGCCCGCGCCGCCGCAGCCCTCGGTCGAGGACGAGGTGCTGGCCAACATCAGGAACCAGCCGCTCGGCGCGGGCACGGTCGCCGACCTCGGCCTGCCCGAGGAGTTCCTGCGGCGCTTTGCCGACCGCGTGATCCGCTCGTCTTTCGAGGACCATCTGCGCGTGGTGGTCGACGACTCGGAGCTCGACCCCGTGCCGCCGCCGGGTGCGGCGAGCGCGCCGCCTGGAATGACGCCCGGCACGACGCCGGCCTCCGGGCCGAGCGCGGGCTGGTTCACGCCGCTGCGTCTCGCCGCGCTGGGGACCGCCGTCGCGGCCCTGGTCCTGTTCGCGCTGCTGCGCGGGAGGAAGGCGTGAGTGCGCTGCTGCCCGTGGCGCTGCTGCTCGCGGCGCAGGAGCCGCTCCCCGCGCCCGCCGGCGACACGTCCGCGGCCTCCGCGCCGCGCATCGTCCGGCCGGCGTTCGACCGCACGCTCGGGGAGCTCGACCAGCTGCGCGCCGAGCTGCGGCCGCCGCTGCGCAACTTCTTCCCGCCCCTCGGCGCGGGCATCGACGCGCAGACTGGCTGGCGTTCGTCGAGCTGGGAACTCGCCGCGGGCGACGCGGCCCTGGCGGCCGAAGCGGCGCGGGTGGCGCGCGAGCTCGCGCCGCGCGGTCTCTTGGCGACGGTTCACGCCCTGCTCGCGACCGACCCCGCGCGCTCGCCGGCCGACTGGCGCGCGCGGTTGCCGGCGATCGGCATCCCGCTCGAGCTGCTCGACGCTTTCCGCGCGCCCGACGGCGGCGAGGTGCTGGCCTGGCTCGCGCGCACGCCCGCGCCCGAGTTCGACGCCTGCACCTTCGCTTTCGCGCCCAGCGTGCCGGGCTTCCAGGCCGCCAGCGAGAGCGGCGAGCACGCGATCGGCGCGCTGCGCATGCAACTGACCAACGGTCACTACTGGCTCGCGCCCGGCGACGGCGGTTCGCTCGACCTGGCGCGCCAGCTGCTCGAAGCCCTGCCGGGCGTGCCGATCCTGGCGGCGCTGGAGGAACGCCACCTGGCCAAGTTCGAAGCCACCGCGCGCGCGTGGCCGGCCGGCGCGCTGACGGTGCTGGTGCAGGACATGCCGGTCTCGCAGTGGGCCCAGGACGACGGCAAGTCGGGCCTGGTCGGCGACACGCTGCTGACGCTCGCGCCGCGCTACGCCTGCCGCGGCGAGGAGGCCTCGGGCTACGTCGCGGGCGAGCTGCGCGCGCTCGAAGCCTTCGCGCTGCAGGGCCAGCGCGTCGCGCGCTCGCCGCTGCTGTTCCAGGGCGGGAACCTGATCGTCGTCACCGATCCCGCGCGCCAGGAGCGCGTGCTGCTGGCCGGCGAGGGCGAGGTGCTGCGCAACGTGGCTCTCGGGTTGACGCGCGCGCAGGTGCTCGAAGCGCTGCGCGTCGAGTTCGGCGTCGCGCGCGTGCTCGAGCTGCCGGCGATCGCCTACCACATCGACTACGAGGTCAGCCCGCGCGTCGTCGACGGCCGCCTGGTGTGTTTCGTCAACGACCCCTGGCCGGCCGTGCGCGCGGTGCTGTCGGCGAGCGTGGCGGTGCTCGAACGCGCCCGCCACCTCGACGCGCAGCAGGCGGCGCGCGTGCGCGCGGCCCTGCCAGGGCTCGAGACCGCGGTGATCGTCGAGACGTTCTCGCCGCTGCTGATGGCGCAAGCCGTCGGCCCCGGCCAGTTCCGCGAGTCCTTCGCGCGCCTGTTCCAGGACGGTGCGGGCGATTCGCACATCGCGAACTTCCACCGGTTGCTCTTGGTGCTCGACCTCCTGCTGGCGCGCGAACCGGCGAGCACGTCGGGCGACCGCCACACCCAGGCCTACCTCGGGGCCGCGCGCCGCCGCGAGGCGGACCGCGCCGAGTTCGTGCGCCGGCTCGCGGCGCAGGGCTGGCGCATCGAGCCCGTGCCCGGCCTGTCCGAGGGCGGCCGCGGCCTGACCTACCTCAACGGCGTGCAGGCCCGCGACCTGTACCTGATGCCGGCCTGGGGCGGGCTCTTCGCCGAGCTCGACCGCGAAGTGCGCGCCGCCTTCGAGCGCGTGTGCGGGCCGGGCGTGCGCGTCGTCCCGATCCTCAGCGGCGAGAGCCAGCGCCGCTCGGGGGCCGTGCGCTGCTCGGTGTCGGTGCTGCCGCGGCCTTGAGGTGCGCCGGAACACTTTTCCGGGCCGGCCGGAGCCGGTCCGCCTGCATCACGACCCAGGGGTAGAGTTCCTGACCAGCCGGCTCGTCCGCCCGCGCCCCGCAGCGCTGGCCGGCGAGCGTGGCTCCCTGGCGGTCACTTCGCCCCGTTCCAGGGAACCTGAGCGTGACCACCACCGTCCACCTTCTTCGAGTCAGGTCCGATTCCGGCGCCGTCTGCGCCCTATGGCCCCTGGCGACCGGCACCGTCCGCTCTATGCTTTTCCTGGGCCGTTCTGCCACTCAGGCGACCCAGATCCGTCTCTCCATCGCCCGACGCCGCCCAGGGTGCTTGCACCCGACGGCGTCGGTACGCATCGGCTCCTAGCGACCTCTCCCGAGAATTCCATGCAGTCGAAAAAGCTCTCTCTCCTCCGTGCGACGGCCTGTGCGGCTGCCGTGTCCACTCTCGCGCTCGGCGCGCAGGCCCAGGTCTTCGGCAACACCTGCCCGCTGACCCCGAGCACGCCGGACAAGCCCGACGTGATCGTCGGCGACATCAACGGCATCCAGAACTACAACGTCTCGAGCGGCATGGACGCGGTCGCGATCGGCACGACCTCGTGCAACATCGGCGACCTGTGGCTCAACTGGTTCGTCGGCACCGTCAACGTGCCGGTGATCGGCGGGGGCGTCTACAAGTACAAGGTCGTCAACGGCTCGGGGCGCATGGAGCAGCTCGGGCAGAGCTGGCTCAAGTACGCCTTCTTCGCGCTGTCGGAGAACTTCTGCTGCCAGACCTGCGTGGCCACGGACGGCACGCACCTGGGTGTCGGCTGCTCCGACCCCTACACGGCTTCGCGCAACGGCGACCAGGGCGGTCTGGGCCCGAAGTACCAGGTCAACGCACACTCCGGTGCGCACCCGGCCACTCACCCGGATCCCGTGGGCGGCAACAACGGCCGCGTCCAGATGCTGCTGGGCGACCTGGAGCCCAGCTCGGCCTCGGTCCTGTACTTCTCCGAGGCGATGTACGTCACGCCGGATGACGCGCAGGCCAACAACAACGACAACAACACCTCGTACCGCCCGCTGACGGTCACCACGGGTACGACCACGTCCGGGTTCAACTTCACCAACGGCTCCGCGACGATCAACCGCAAGGCGGCCGTCGAGGCCTGGAAGGTCATCGATCCCGGCGTGACCCTGACCAACATCTCGACGCCCGAGGGCACGGTTGCCCCCTACGACGGGACCGGTCGTCTCGTGCTCGGCAGTCGCGTGACCAGCCTGGGCGGCGGTCAGTGGCACTACGAGTACGCGCTCTACAACCAGAACAGCGATCGCGCGATCCGCTCCTTCAGCTTGCCGATCCCGGCCACCGTGACGGTCAGCAACATCGGGTTCCGCGACGTGGCCTACCTGGGTGGCGACGGCAACGGCAACGTCAACTTCAACGGCACCGACTGGACCAGCAGCGTCGCGGGCGGCGCGATCACCTGGTCGACGGAGACCTTCGGCGCCAACCAGAGCGCCAATGCGCTGCGCTGGGGCACGACCTACAACTTCCGCTTCGACGCCAACTCGCCGCCGACGACGGCCTCGCTGACGCTCGGTCAATTCAAGGTCGTCAACAACGTCGTGGTCCCCAACATCGAGGCCCCGAGCAACATCGCGGCCTTCAACGCGATGTGCTCGAACAGCACGTTCGGCGTCGACCACACGACGGCCTGCCCCTGCGGCAACACCGGCGCGGCGGGCAACGGCTGTGCGCACAGCTTCTCGGCCGCGGGCGCCAACCTGCTGGCCGTCGGCGCTGCGCCCGCGGACACCGTGCAGCTCGCGGCGACCGGGATGCCCTCGGCGGCCTTCACGCTGTTCATGCAGCACGACGCGGTCGGCGACGTGGTCTTCCACGACGGCGTGCTGTGCGCCGGTGGCAGCCTGGTGCGTCTGCGCGGCCGCAACGCGGCCGGCGGGGCCGCGCTGTTCCCCGACTCGACCTTCCCCAACGACGCGACGCTGACGCTCTCGCAGCGCGGCGGCGTGACGGTCGGCAGCGGCGCGCGCCGCTACTACGCGGCCTTCTTCCGCAACGCCTCGACCACCTTCTGCCCGCCGGCCACGGCCAACGTGACCAACGGGTGGGTGATCGACTGGTGATCGATCGTTCTCGCGGCACGCGCTGAGCGCGCTGCGGAGCATCCGGCGCGGGGCCGGCCCCCAGGGGGTCGGCCTCGCGCGTTTTCCGGGCAGGCCGCGCGCCCCGCGAGCGCGTGTCGCCCCGTATGCTGATCCTGGACCTCAGCGCTGCCCGAGCCTCCTGTCGAGACGCCCCATGCTGCGATCGCGCCTTCGTGCCCTCCCCGTCCTGCTCGCCGTCGCGCTGCTCGCGCTCGCCTCCACGGCGCGGGCGCAGGTCTTCGGCAACTCCTGCCCGTTGACCACCGGCACGCCCGACACGCCCGACGTGATCGTCGGCGACATCAACGGCGTCGCCAACTACAACACGGCCTTCGGCATGGACGCGATCGCGCTGGGCACGACCTCGTGCAACATCGGCGAGCTGTGGCTCAACTGGTTCGCCGGCACGACGCAGGTGCCGGTGATCGGCGGCGGCGTCTTCAAGTACGAGGTCGTCAACGGCTCGGGCCGCTTCGAGCAGCTGGGGCAGAGCTGGCTCAAGTACGCCTTCTTCGCCCTGTCGGAGAACTTCTGCTGCCAGACCTGCAACTTCACCGACGGCACGCACCTGGGCGTCGGCTGCTCGGACCCCTACACCGCGGCGCGCAACGGCGGGCAGTTCGGTCTCGGCCCCAAGTTCTCGGTCAACGCTCACACGGGCGCCCACCCGCCCAACGCGCCCGCACCCGTGGGCGGCAACAACGGCCGCATCCAGATGCTGATGAGCGAGCTGCAGCCCAGCTCGGCCAGCGTGCGCTACTTCGGCGAGATGATGTACGTGACGCCCGACGACGCGGCCGCGAACCACAGCGACAACAACTCCTCGTACCGCGAGCTGACGGCCACCTTCGCCTCGACGTCGATCGGCTACAGCTGGGGCACCAGCGGGCCGACGGTCCGGCAGCGGGCCGGGATCGAGGCCTGGCAAGCGGTCGACCCGGCGGTGGTGCTGACCGACATCATGGTCCCCGAGGACTCGCTCGCGCCCTTCGACGGCGATGCGCGCCTGATCCTGGCGCACCGCGTGACCGATCTGGGCAACGGCACGTGGCACTACGAGTACGCGCTGCACAACATGAACAGCGATCGCTCGATCCGTGCGTTCAGCCTGCCGTTGCACACGGGCGTCACGATCACCAACGTCGGCTTTCGCGATGTCGCCTACCACGGCGGCGACGGCCTGGGCGGCCTCAACTACGACGGCACCGATTGGACCGGTGGGGTCGCCGCGGGGACGATCCGCTGGTCGACCGCGGCCTTCGTGACCGACCCGAATGCCAACGCGCTGCGCTGGGGCACGACCTACAACTTCCGGTTCGACGCCGACTCGCCGCCGACCAGCGCGACCCTGACGCTGGATCAGTTCAAGGTCGCGAACACGGTCAGCGTGCCGGGCGTGCAGGTGCCGGCCCCCAACCCGGCCTTCGCGGCCATCTGCAGCAACGCGACGCTGGGGACCGACCACACCACGGCCTGCCCCTGCGGCAACGTCGGCGCGGCGGGCAACGGTTGCGCGCACAGCTTCGCGGCGGCCGGCGCGCACCTCGAGGGCTACGGCGCGGCGCCGTTCGACAACGTGCAGCTCGACGCGGCCGGCCTGCCCTCGGCGGCCTTCACGCTGTTCATGCAGCACGACGCGGTCGGCGACGTGGTCTTCCACGACGGCGTGCTGTGCGCCGGCGGCACGCTGGTGCGCCTGCGCGGACGCAACGCGGCCGGCGGGGCGGCGCTGTTCCCCGACTCGAGCTTCCCCAACGACGCGACGCTGACGCTCTCGCAGCGCGGCGGCGTGACGGTCGGCAGCGGCGCGCGCCGCTACTACGCGGCCTTCTTCCGCAATGCGTCGACCACCTTCTGCCCGCCGGCCACGGCCAACGTGACCAACGGGTGGGTGATCGACTGGTGATGAGCTGCGGCCGCCGCGCCGCTCACATCAACAGTGTGCCGGTCTTCTGCCCGAGCAGGCCCTTGAGCCGGCTCATCACGTTCGAGTGGATCTGGCACACGCGGCTCTCGGTCAGCTCGAGCATCTCGCCGATCTCGCGCATCGTGTGACCGACCTGGTAGTACTGCGTGATGATGAAGCGCTCCTTGTGCGTCAGGGAGCGCGTCATGAAGTCCATCATGTCGCGGCGGTGCAGCTCGCCGATCGGGTCGATCGCGCGGCGGTCCTCGAGGACGTCGACCTTCTCGATCGAGCTGTCGTCGTCGCGGTCCTCCCACTTCTCGGAGAGCGAGAACATGGTCTTGGCGCTGGCGCTGCTCATCTCGTTGGTCAGCTCGGCGTGGTCCATCTCCAGCGCAGCCGCCAGCTCGGCGTGCGTCGGCTCGCGCCCGAACTCGCCGGTCAGGCGTTGCAGCGTCTTGTCGATGCGGCCGGCCTTGAGGCGCACCAGGCGCGGCACCCAGTCCTGCGAGCGCAGCTGGTCGAGGATCGAGCCGCGGATGCGCGTCGTGCAGTAGGTCTTGAACTTGATGTTGCGGTCGGGGTCGAAGCCGCGGATCGCGTCCATCAGGCCGAAGAGGCCGGCGCTGACCAGGTCGTCGAGCTCGATCGACTTGGGCAGGGTCTGCAAGAGGCGTTCGGCGATGTAGCGCACCAGCGGGTAGTGGCGCTCCATCAGCACGTTGCGCAGGCGCTCGATCTCGGCTTCCTTCTTGGCCTTGCGCGCCTTGCGGTAGTGGTCCCAGATCGCCTCGGTCGGCACCTCCTCGAGCTCGGGGGCAACGACCTTGGGCAGTTCGGCGCGCAGGCGCAGCGCCGTGCTGCCGAGCGTCTTCTCGCCCGTCTCCGGGCCGCGCGCGCTGCCCACCGGGCCTTTGGGCTCCGCCGGGGTGCGCGACTCCGGACCCTTGCGCGGCTCGGGCTTCGCAGCCTTGGCCTGCTGGACGGCCTTCTTGCGATCGACGGGCTTCTTCTTGGTCATGGGCGGGGCGTCTCGTTCGCGGCGGGTCAGTAGGTCACCAGGGCGTGGACGGGCAGGTTCGGCAGGCGCTTGCGGCCGTCGAGGAAGGCGAGCTCGATCACGAAGCTGCAGGCGACGGGGTGGCCGCCGAGCTTGCGCACGAGCTTGACCGCCGCCTCCATCGTCCCGCCGGTGGCCAGCAGGTCGTCGACCATCAGCACTCCCTGCCCCGGACGCACCGCATCGCGGTGGATCTCGACGCGGTCGGTGCCGTACTCGAGCTGGTAGCTCTCGCTCTCGGTCTTCCACGGCAGCTTGCCGGGCTTGCGGATCGGCACGAAGCCCTTGCCCAGGTGGTGGGCGACGGCGGTGCCGAAGATGAAGCCGCGCGACTCGATGCCGCACACCAGGTCGAAGCTGCGTGCGTCGGTCGCGCGTGCCAGTCCGGCGACGGCTTCCTTCAGGCTGGCGGGGTTCTGCAGCAAGGGTGTGATGTCCTTGAAGAGGATCCCGGGCTTCGGGAAGTCGGCTACGTCGCGGATGAACTCACGGATCATGGACGTCTCCGGGGGGTCTCGAACGGCCGAACCGGACGCCGCAGTCCGGAAGGTCGGTGAGGGAGCGGCTCGTGGTATCGGCGGGCACGGTGGTGAACTTGAGGGTCGATCACATCTCCTCGGGTGCCTGCACGCCGAGCAGACGCAAGCCGTTCCCGAGGACGGTCTTGCAGGAGCGCACCAACGCCAGCCGCGCGGCCGTGACGGCCGGCGCCTGGTCGAGCACGCGGTTCCCCACATACCAGTTGTTGAGCTCGCGGCAAAGGCCGAGCAGGTGCAGCGAGAGCTCGCTGGGCTCGGCCTTGTCGGCCGCGGAGCGCAGCACGTCGGGGTAGCGCGAGAGCCGCACCAGCACGGCGCCGGCTTCCGCGAGGGCGCTCCAGTCCGGCTCGGCACCGCCCTGGTCGCCGGCCGCGGCCTTGCGCAGGATCGAAGCCATGCGCGCGTGGGTGTACTGCACGTAGGGCCCGGTCTCGCCCTCGAAGGAGAGCACCTCGGCCTTGTCGAAGACCACGTCCTTGATGCGCTCGCGCTTGAGGTCGTTGAACACCAGCGCCCCGATGCCGATCTGCTCGGCGATCTCCTGCTTGCGCGGCAGGTCGGGGTTCTTGGCCTCGATCACGCGCAGCGCCTCCTCGACCACCTCGTCGAGCAGGTCGTCGAGCACCAGCACGTCGCCCTTGCGGCTGGCGAGCTTGGCGCGGCCGGCGCCCAGCAGCAGACCGAAGTCGACGTGCTCGACGCGCGGCTCGAACGATGCCTCGAGGCGCTTGAGCACCGCCTTGAGCTGGCGGAAGTGCAGTTTCTGCTCCGCGCCGACGACGTACAGGCAGCGCTCGAAGGCGAACTCCTCCCAGCGGTGGAACAGCGCCGCCAGGTCGCGCGTGGCGTAGAGCGTCGTGCCGTCGCGCTGCTTCAGCAGGCAGGGCGTCTCGGCCAGCCCCTTGTCGATCCCCTTCAGCGCCACGATCGTCGCGCCGTCGGAGATCTCGGTGATGCCCGCGCGCTCGCAGCGCTCGAAGGTCGGCGCCAGGAAGGGCTCGTAGAAGCTCTCGCCGCGCACCAGGTCGTGGCGGATGCCCAGGCGCGCGTAGGTGCGCGCGAAGCCGCGCAGCGAGACCTCCGTCACCCAGCGCCAGGCGGCGCGCACCTCGCCCTCGCGGCCGCTCTCGAGCTCCTGCCAGGCCTCGCGCGCCTCCTTGGCGAAGCTGGCGTCGTACTCGGGCCCGCCTTCCTCGGCCGCGCGCTTGCTGCGCTGGTAGAGCTCGAGCAGCCCGCGCACCGGGTCGGCCTCCAGGTCGACCGAGGCCTTCCAGCGCCGCAGCGCGACGACCAGGCCGCCGAACTGCGAGCCCCAGTCGCCGATGTGGTTGACCCCGACCGTGCGGTACCCGAGCGCCTGGTGCAGGTTGACCAGCGCCTGGCCGATGATCGTCGAGCGCAGGTGGCCGACGTGCATCGGCTTGGCGATGTTGGGGCTCGAGTAGTCGAGCACGATCGTCTTGCCCCGGCCGACCTCGGAGGTGCCGTAGGCGCCGCCGCGGCTCTCGATCTCGCCGACCACGGTGCGCGCCAGGAGCGCGCGCTCGACCTTGAAGTTAAGGTACGGCCCGGTCGCGACCACGCTCAGGCCGGGCAGCTCCGCGAGCTTGGCGGCCAGCGCGCTGGCGGCGGCCGGCGGCGCCAGTTTGAGCGCCTTGGCGAGCGTGAAGCACGGCACGGCCAGGTCCCCGAGCGTCGGGTCGCGCGGCGCCTCGACCTTGATCTCCGCGGGCGCGACGCCCGCGGCAGCGGCCAGGGCTTGGACGATCGTGTCGGCGAACTGGCGCATGGGGACCCGAGCGCGTGAGCCTAGGGAGCGGCCGGAGCGCTTGGCAACAACCTCGGCGCGGCGTCGCCGGCTGTTTTCCTACCCTGTTCGCCCGCGACGCTTTGGCCGCGCGGGCGGAGAGGGTAAGAAACGACCTGGCACCGTACCCAGGACCCGCGATGAAGCTCCTCCTGCTCCCTGCACTGGCCTTGTTGCTCATGTCCGCCTGCCGCTCGAACACGCCTGCACCTGCGCCCTCGGGCTCGCCTGCGCCTGCGGGCTCGGGCGCGCCGACGCCGGCTCCGCCGGGCAGTCCCTTCGAGTCCGACCTCGCTTTCCTGCGCAAGCACCAGGCGACGATCGTGCTGACCGACGCGCGCCACGGCGGGCAGGTGGCCCTCGTCCCGGCCTGGCAGGGGCGGGTGATGACCAGCACCGCCGGGGGCGAGCGGGGCTCGTCCTTCGGCTGGGTCAACCGCGCGCTGATCGCCTCGGGCCAGGTCGCGCCGCAGATCAACGCCTTCGGCGGCGAGGACCGCTTCTGGCTCGGTCCGGAAGGCGGCCAGTTCGCACTGTTCTTCGCCAAGGGGTCCAAGTTCGAGTTCGGGCACTGGCAGACGCCGGCGCCGCTCGACACGCAGCCCTTCGAGGTCGTCGAGCAGTCCAGCGAGCGCGCGGTCTGCGCGCGGCGCTTCCAGCTGGTCAACTACGCCGGGACCTCCTTCGACCTGGAGGTCACGCGCGAGGTGCGGCTGCGCGATCCGGCCCAGGTCTTGGCGGCGCTGCGCAGCGAGCTCGACCCGGCCGTGCGCGCGGTGTCCTTCGAGACGGTCAACACGGTGCGCAACGCGGGTGCGTACGCCTGGCGCGAGGACACCGGCCTGATCTCGATCTGGATCCTGGGCATGTTCAACGCCTCGCCCGACACGACGGTGATCGTGCCCTTCGAGGGCGGGCCCGACTCCAAGCTCGGCCCGGTGGTCCGCGACGACTACTTCGGCAAGGTGCCGGCCGAGCGGCTGCGCATCGACGAGGCGCGCAGCGTGCTGTACTTCAGCGGCGACGCGCAGCTGCGCAGCAAGATCGGCGTCGGGCCGCTGCGCGCGAAGAAGGTGCTCGGCAGCTGGGACGAGGCGCGCAGCGTGCTGACGCTGGTCGAATTCTCGCTGCCGCGCGAGCCGCAGCGCTACGTCAACTCGCTGTGGCGCATGCAGGACGACCCCTACGGCGGCGACGTGGTCAACAGCTACAACGACGGCCCGGCGACGGAAGGCGGTCAGGGGCTGGGCAACTTCTACGAGCTCGAGACCTCGTCCCCGGCGCTGGCGCTGAAGCCCGGCGACCAGGCCACGCACGTGCACCGCACGACGCACCTCGAGGGACCGAAGGAGGTCCTGGCGCGCGTGGCGAAGCAGGTGCTCGGCATCGACCTGCACCAGCTCGGGACGCGCTGACGGCGCGGCTCAGCCGATCCACTCCTCCCACTGGCGGTTGGCCTCGCCGAGGTCGCGTTCGATCTCGGACAGGCGGATCTGCGCGTCGCGCATCTTGGCCGGGTTGCGGTAGACGTCCTCGCTGACCAGCGAGGCGTTGAGCGCCTCGCGTTCGGTCTCGAGCGCCATGATGCGCTGCTCGAGCTTCTCGAAGGCCCAGGGGTTCTTGATCTTGCCCGGCGGGGCCTTCTTCTCGGGCTCGGCGGCCTTGGCCTGCGGCTTGACCTGCGGCTTGGCGGCCGCCGCGGCGGCCCGGCGCGCCTTGTCGGCGGCCGCGGCGTCGGCCAGCGCGGACTTCTGCGCGCGCCAGTCGCTGTAGTTGCCGGTGTAGCTCCGCACCTGACCGTCGTCGACCTCCAGGATGCGGCTGCACAGGCTGTCGAGGAAGGCGCGGTCGTGGCTGATGCACACGATCGCGCCGTCGAAGTCGCTGAGCATCTCCTCGAGCGCCGTGCGCGCCGCGAGGTCGAGGTGGTTGGTCGGCTCGTCCATCGCCAGCCACGAGGGGCTGGTCATCACCAGCTTCGCCAGGCACAGGCGCGCGCGCTCGCCGCCCGAGAGCGAGGCGACGGAGTGCTCGATCTCGCTGCCGCGGAACAGGAAGCGCGCCAGGTGGTCGCGGATCTCCTGGTCGCTGATCTGCGGCCAGTGGCGGCGGATCTCGCTGTAGGGCGTGCCGTCGGCGCGCAGCTCGCTGGTGTCCTGGTCGTAGTAGCCGCAGGCCGCCTTGTGCCCGTACTCGAGCGTGCCGGCCGCCGGTTGCAACCGCCCGGCCAGGATCTTGAGCAGCGTGCTCTTGCCCGCGCCGTTGCGGCCGAGGATGCCGATGCGCTCGCCGCGGCCGATGCGCAGGTCGAGGTCCTGGAACAGCGGCCGGCGCGCGTCGTACCAGGCGCCCAGGCCGTGCGTCTCGAGCACGATCTCGCCGCCGCGTTCGGCCTTGGGTGCCTTGATCACCGGCTTGCGCACGTCGTTGTAGGGCTGCGGCACGAGCTCCAGGTTGGCCAGCTTCTTTTCGCGCCCCTTGGCCTCGGCCGTGCGCTGGCTGCCCATGTGCTTCTTGATGAACTCGCGTTCCTTGCGCAGGAAGTCCTGCTGGTCCTCCCAGGCGCGCAGCTCGGAGGTGAAGCGTTCCTGCTTGAGCCGCACGTACTGCGTGTAGTTGCCGCTGTAGCGCACCAGCTGTCCGCGCTCGAGTTCGTAGATGGTGTCGACCGCGTTGTCGAGCAGCCGCCGGTCGTGGCTGACCACCAACACGGCGCTCTTGAGCGTCTTGATCCAGGCCTCGATCCACTCGATGCCGGGCAGGTCGAGGTGGTTGGTCGGCTCGTCGAGCAGCAGGAGGTCGCCGCCGGCGACCAGCTCGCGCGACAGCGCCACGCGACTCTTCTCGCCGCCCGACAGGGAGCGTGCCTCGCGTTCCCAGAGCTCGGGCGCCAGTCCGATGCCGCGCAGCACGCTCTCGACGCGCCGTTCGGTCTCCCAGCCGCCCAGGAGCTCGACGTGGTGCGAGAGCTCGTCGTGCTCGCGCACCGCGCGCTCGAGCTCGGGCCCGGTCAGCCGGCCCATGTCGTGCGACAGCTCCTCGAGCCGCGCCAGCGCCTGGCGCGTGGCCTCCAACCCGCGCTCGATGTAGGCGCGCACCGTCTCGCCCGCCTCGAACTCCGGCCGCTGCGCCACGTGGCCGAGCGTCGCCCCCTTGCGCAGCGTCACCGTGCCCCAGTCGGGGTGGTCATCGCCCTCGATCAGGCGCAAGAGCGTGGTCTTCCCGCCGCCGTTGCGCCCGACCAGCCCGACCTTCTCACCGGGATCGATGCGCAGGCTGGCGCGCCGCAGCACGTCGTGCGCGCCGAAGTGCTTCTGGACGTCTTCGAGGATCAGGAGCGACACGGTGGGGCGCAGAGGATACGGCGCCCGGGCTGGTTGTCGACGGGCCTCGAGCGCGCTTCTTCAGCACCAGCACGACATCCAGCAGGCGGCCGTCGAGGCGGCGCGGGCGGGCGAGGTCGTGCGTGAAGTCGTAGGTCGCGACGTGCTCGAGGGCGGGGACGCGCGCCAGCAGGGCCTGCACCTCGCGCACGTCGTAGGTGCGGAAGCGCCAGCGCGTCTCGCTCTTCTGCTCGCGGCCGCGGCGGCGGATGGTCAGGCGCGTGCGCACGTCCTCCAGGCGCGCGGCGCGGTCGGCGGGCTCGACCTGCGTGTTGCAGACCACCGTCACGCCGCCGCGCGTCACCTGCCAGCGTTCGCGCGACGCCGAGCGGCTGGCGTAGTCGGTCAGGTGGAAGCCCAGCACGTAGACGCCGCCGGGCGCCAGCGCGCGCGCGACGCAGCGCAGGTGCGCCGCCGCGTCGCGTTCGGTCAGCAGGTACTTGAACGAGCTCACCAGGCAATGCGCCAGCGCGTGGCGTGCGCGGAACGCGAAGCGGCGCATGTCGCCGCGGCCCAGCTCGGCCCGCAGCCCCTGCGCGCCCAGCCGCTGCTGTGCGAAGTCGAGCATGCGCTCGTTGAGGTCGAAGCCGCGCACGCTCCAGCCGCGCCGCGCCAGCTCGGCCACCAGGCGTCCGCTGCCGCAGGCCGGCTCGAGCACGCGCCCGCCCGCGCCCAGCCCGTGGCGTTGTGCCACGCCCTCGAGGAAATCCGCTTCGCGCGCGGTGTCGACGTCGAACACGAGGTCGTACCAGCGCGGCGTGTCGTACCAGTCCAATTGCACGGGTCCCGTGTCGCGGGCCGCGCGCGCGCGTCGTGTTCGTTCAGCCAAGGTCGGATCGATGTTAGCGAGCGTCCGGGCCCTTCCGCTCGTGTCGCGCGGCGCTACCGTCGGCTGCGGGACCTGGCCTGTCCCGACCTGGCAGGAGTCCACATGTCCTCACGTCCCGCATTCCTCGGCGGCGCCGCCGCACTCGCGCTCCTCCTCCTCGCTCCCGCGTCGTCGACGCAGGGCACGGCCTTCTGCTTCGGCGATGGCAGCGGCACGGCTTGTCCGTGCGGCAACTTCGGCTTCCCCGGCGGCGGCTGTTCGAACTCGTCCTTCCCCGGCGCGATCCTCTCCGACACGGGCACGGCCAGCGTCACCAGCGACTCGCTGCTCCTGCGCTGCACGCTCTTGCCCTTCGACCCCAACGGACGTGCGGTCCTGTTCCAGGGCGTGCAGCAGGAGAACGGCGGCGCCGGCGCGATGGTCGGCGCCGGGCTGCGCTGCATCGGCAACACGATCCGCCGCCTGGGCTCGAAGTCGCTGGCCACCGGGCTGGCCGAGTTCGGCCCCGCGGTCGGCGACCAGGCGCTCTCGCTGCGCGGCCAGATCCCCGCCGCGGGCCTGACGATGCACTACCAGGTCTGGTACCGCGACGTGCTGGCGGGCTGCACGCAGCCGCAGTTCAACTTCTCGAACGGCCTGTCGATCACCTGGGTCCCCTGATCACGGCCGCCAGGGCGGACAGCTCGCGCTCGCCCGCCGGCGTGCCGGGCAGCGGCGGGAACTCGCCGGCGCGGCAGGTCGGCACCAGGTGCACGTGCACGTGGCGCACCTCCCAGCCGACGACCGCCACGCACACGCGCTCGCAGGCCAGCGCCTCCTTCAGCAGGCGCGCGACGCGCCGCACGGCGGCCCACAAGGCGGCGTGCTCGGCCTCCGTCAGCTCGAAGACGTAGGGTGCGGCGCGCTTCGTGACCACCAGGGTGTGGCCGCGCGTCAGCGGGCTCGGGGCCAGGAAGGCGAGGTGCGCTTCGTCCTCGAACACGCGCTCGACCTGCGTTCTCCCGGCGACGATGTCCTCGAAGGTCCTGGTCATGGCGCACAGCCTAGCCGTGTTGGACCGGCGTGCGCGCGAGCGGGTATCCTCGCGCGCCCGATGCCCGCCCCGCCCGCCGACGCCCGCTCGTTCCGCGCCCAGGTCGTGTCCGTCCGTCCCTCGGGCGAGGACGGCGTCGTGCTGCGCCTGCGCTCGGAGCTGCACCTCGCTCCGCTGCGCGGCGCGCGCTTCTTCATGCTGCGGCGCGAGGACCGGCTCTCGCCCGCGATCCCGCGGCCGTTCAGCGTCTACCGCCAGGAAGGCGACGAGCTGGAGTTCCTGATCAAGACCATGGGCGAGGGCACGCGCGCGCTGGCGGCGGCGACGCCGGGCACCGCGCTGCGCGTCGTCGGGCCGCTCGGCAACGGCTGGCCGGCGCTCGACGGCGAGGGCGCGCCGTGGGTCTTGCTGGCCGGCGGCATCGGCTCCGCACCCTTCCACATGGGCATCGAGCAGGCGCTGCGCGGCATGGACGGGCGCCCGCCCGCGACGCGCGGCGGCGTCTTCTACCTGTACGGCGCGGCGCGGCGCGGGATGTTGTACGAGCTCGAGGCCTTCGAGTCGCTCGGCGTGCCGGTCTTCACCTGCACCATGGACGGCTCGCACGGCTTGAAAGGCCATGTGCTCGAGCTCCTGGCGCACCTGCAGTCGCGCGGCGTGATCCCGGCGCGCGTGCGGCTCCTGGCCTGCGGGCCCGAGCGCATGCTCGAGGCGGTCGAGCACCACGCGCACGAACACGGCCTCGAGGCCTGGCTCTCGCTCGAGACCCTGATGGGTTGCGGCGTCGGCATCTGCAACGGCTGCCCGGTGCCGACCGTGCCCGACGGCCCGCACGGCTCCTGGCCCAACCGCAAGTGCTGCGTCGAAGGCCCGGTGTTCTCGGTCGCCGACGTGACCCTGGCGGGAATGCGCTGATCAGCCGCCCAGGCCCAGGCGCAGGCGCAGCGCGCGCACGCGCTCCTCGAGCTGCTCCAGCGCCGCGCGCGCCTCGCGTTCGCGCCCCTGGCCCTGGCGCGCGATCTCGAGCGCCTGCTCGAGCACCGGCAGCGCCTCGGCGCCGCGGTCGAGCTCCTCGAGCAGCTCGCCGAGCGAGAGCCGCGCCTGCAGGCTGGCGGGCAACAGGCGCACCGCCTCGCGCCAGGCCGCCTCGGCGCCCGCGCGGTCCTGCTTGCGCCGCAGGAGGAAGCCCTTGAGGTAATGCGACGGTCCGTGCAGCGCGTCGACCGCCAGCGCGGCCGCGACCCACTCGAGCGCCGCCGCGTCGTCGCCGCGCGCCGCGTCTGTCGAGGCCAGCTCCCACAGCGTGCCGACGTCCTGGATCCCCGCCGCGTGGAGCGTCGCGCGCAAGGACTCGCCCGTCGGACCCGCCGGGCGCAGCGAGTAGGCGCGCACCAGGAAGGGCAGCGCCTGCTGCAGCGGGTACTCCGGCTCGAGCAGCAGCACGCTGGCCGCGTTGTAGTGCGCTTCGAAGCTGGTCGGCAGGAGCTCGGCGGCGCGCAGGAACTCGCTCTTGGCCAGCAGGCGTTCGTCGACGCGCGCGTGCAACTTGCCGCGCAGCAGGTGCGCCTCGCCGTCGTTGGGCGCCAGCTCGAGCGCGCGCCGCACCAGCTCGAGGGCGGCCTGGAAATCGCCGCGCTCGGCGCGCAAGGTGGCCTGCTGCACCAGCGGTGCCGCGGCTCGCGGATGGGCCGCGACGGCGCGCGCGAGCAGCGCCTCGGCCGTCGCGCTGGCACCCAGACCGGCGCGCGTCTGGGCCAGCAGCACCAGCAGCTCGAGGTCGTCCGTGCGCAGCTCGAGCGCGCGCTCGAAGGCCGCCGCGGCGTCGAGCAGCTTGCCGCGCCGCAAGTGCACGACGCCCAGGCCCTTCCAGGCCGAGGCGTAGCGCGGGTTGATCTCGAGCGCGGCGAGCAGCGCTTCCCCGGCCTCGGCCAGCCGTCCCAGCGTCGCGCGCGCGACACCCAAGCTGGCGTGGGCCTCCTCGTAAGTGGGGTAGCGCTGCACCACGCTCTCGAAGATGCGCATCGGCGTCTCGTAGTCGTGGTAGGGGTCGATCTGCGCCTCGTACAGGTAGCACCAACCCAGCCCGAGGTTGGCCTGCACGAAATCGATCGGGAAGGCGGCGATGCGCCCGTCGCCCTTCTGCCCGCGGTCGGCGAGCTCGAGCGCCTGCTGGAACGAGCGGAAGGCCTCGCCCAGCCGATCGACGTCGCCCGGGTTGGGATCGAGCGCGCGGTTGCGGTAGCGCTGGAGCATCACGCGTCCGCGGCCCCAGTGGACATAGGGAGTGTCCGGGCTCGCGCGCACGGCCTCGTCGAAGAGCGCCGTCTCGTCCTTCCACACCGCCGTGCGCGCGTGGCTGCGCCAGCCGTGCACGCCCGCCAGCACGAGCAGCGCGGCGACCGCCAGCCCGGTCGGCAGGATGCGCACCAGGATCCAGGCCAGCGCCAGCGCGAAGCCGAACACGGCGAAGTACAAGAGGCGCTCCGAGAGCGGGAAGGTGCCGAGCGACTGCACGCCGACCACCACCGGCAAGAGCGCGCAGCCGACGATCAGGCAGGCGCTCAGCGCCACGCGCCAGCGCAGCACGCGCGTCAGCACCAAGAGGCCGACCAGCGCGGCCACCGCGCCGGCCGCCTGCAGGAAACTGCCGAGCGCCAGCTGCGGGTCGGGCACGATGGGCCGGAACAGGTTGAGCTCCGCCGGCCAGGCGAGCAGGCCGAGCATCCCGCCTGCGAGCTCGACGCGCAGCATCGTGAGGCGCGTGCGGCTGACGTCGAAGTCCGTCGTCACCAGGTCGAAGCCCAGGTTCGGACCGAAGACCCACATGCGCGCGCCCAGGTACAGCGCCACCGCGGCGAGCAGCGCGCCGTAGGCGCGGCCGGTCGGTTGCAGGCGCTGCGCGGCCGGGCCCTCGGCGCCGCGGCGCAGGAAATCGACCGCGATCACGCAGGGCAGCACCGCCAGCGCGAGCTCTTTCGAGAGCAGTGCCGCCAGGAAGCACAGCGCCGCCGTCCACGGCACGCCGCGCGACCCGCGCTCGCGCCAGGCCAGGAAGCGCTCCAGCGTCAGCAGCGCGAAGAGGCCGAACAAGGGCCCGTTGATCGCGCTGGCCCAGGCGACGCTCTCCACCTGCACCGGGTGCAGGGCGAACAGCAGTGCAGCCGGTGCGGCGACCGCCAGCTGGCGCGTCATGCGCCAGGCGAGCGCGAAGGCCGCCGCCGTCGCCGCCAGGTGCAGGAGCAGCGAGGCGACGTGGAAGGCACGCTCCGCGCCGCCACCCCACACGTTGGCACAGGTCAGCGCCACGCCCGCCAGCGGGCGCCAGTAGCCGACGCGGCTCTGCTCGTCGGGCTCGAGGAAGTCCCACATCGAGCCCGAGAACTGCTCCGAAAGCGCGGCGAAGCTGGCGTTGCGCGGGTTGCCGCGCACCAGCACCAGGTCGTCGTACACCAGGCCGTTCGAGAGGCTCGACCAGTACACGGCCAGCGGCGCGAGCAGCAGGGCCAGGCAGACCAGGAGGCGCGTGCGGCGACCGTGGTCCGTGCGCGGCGCGACGGGGAGGGGCTCCATCTCCGCGCAGGTGTAACCGCCGGCGGCGCGCGGCGGAAGGTGGCGCCGGGCCGCCTCGAGCGCAGCGTGCGATCACGCTCGCCGGGTGTGCGCTGGCGACACGTCGCCGGCGCGCTTCACGGGCACCAGACGGTCTGCAGCGCGTCGCTGGTGTTGCACAGCGCCCCGCCGGCGGCGACGTCGCGGTAGATCACTTGGAAGAACCAGGTCGAACCGGGCTGGATCGTCAGGCCCACCGGCAGGCTGTTCAGGTCGAGCGGCGCGTAGAACGTGCCCAGGAAGCTCGCGCGCTGCATCGGGAAGGCGATCGTCGGCGCGGCGACGCAGCGCACCCCGTTGCAGAAGGGCGTCGCGGTCTGCGTCTGGCCGGCGACGATGAAGCCGCGCCCGCCGGGCCGCAGCCCCGAGCAGCGCAGCACGAAGTCGTTCTGCGACATGTACGTCGCGCCCGACCAGCCCATCACCGCGCCGTTGCCGACGGAGTTGGGCGAGGTGCTGCAGACGTTGAGCGGCGCGGGGCAGGGCGTGCCGGGCACGAGGTCGGCGGGCCAGCCGTTGGAGAGCGTGCTGTTGGTCGTGCCCGGGATGCGCACGAACACGTCGCCCGGGCCGGCTTCGGCCGGGATGCTGACCGTGATCGAGGTGCCGTTGAGCTGCGCGTAGATGCCGAACAGCTTGACCGGATCGCCGTCGGCGACGTTCGCGCTGGGCGTGTGGCGCGTGAACCAGACCTCGTTGCCCCAGGGCCAGAAGTTCGTGCCGGTGATCGTGATCGCACCGGGCGTCGCCAGCGACACGCCGCTGATCACGGGCTTGGTCGGCACGGCGGGCCCGTAGACGAACTGGATGCCGGCCGAGTCGTCGGGATCGAGCGAGCGCATCGGCACGCCCGTGCCCTGCAGCGCGCCGCGCATCGTCGCCGCCGCGACCGCCGAGTGGTCGAGGCCGAGCGCGTGGCCGAACTCGTGCGCGGCGACGCCTTGCAGGTCGACCGTGCCCGCGATCTGCAGCGCGTCCGGCCCGTCCGACCAGGCCCAGTTCTGGTAGTAGCGGATGCGCCAGCCGTCGGAGCCCGGCACCTCGGTGAAGGCGTAGACGCCGCCCTGCGAGCCCGAGATCTGCGAGTGGATGTTGTCGTCCGGTCCGCCGACGCCGGTGGCCAGGCCCTGGAACACCGCGTCCCAGTTGGCGCCGCCCGAACCGAGGTCGCCCGGCTGCGAGGGATCGCCGTCGCCGGTGGCGTGCAAGCCGCTGCCCCATTCGACGCAGGCCTTCCAGATCGCGAGCGGGGCGCCGGTGTAGCCGGGGAAGCCGGGATCGGGCGTGACGTTGTCGTTGGCCAGCGTCGACGTGAAGTTGTTGAACACGCGGAAGTCGCGCTGCCCCAGGCCGACGAAGGCGCCGTTGGTGTTGTAGGCCGTGCCGCGCAGCGGCAGCAGCAACGCCGCGACGCCGCCCAGGGCGGTCAGCGTGCCGGCGGCGCGCCAGAACGTGCGCTGCGAGCTCACTTGCGCGGCTCCCGGCGGCTCTCCGCCGCCTCGCGCGCGCGCCGTTCCTCTTCCAGGCGCGCCAGCTTGGCCGCGGTCAAGACGCGCACGCGCGCCTCGAGGTCGTCGAGCGTCAGGTTGCCGTCGACCGCGTAGCCCTCGCCGCGACCTTGCACGATCGTGCCGCGGCGCGCCTCGAAGGTGCGGAACAGGCCGCCGTGCGCCGCATACAGCGCGTTGCCCGCGACGTCGCCGCCGGCGTTGGGCGTGTACTTGTAGAAGGCGACCACGCGCTTGCCGAGCGCGACCTCGTCGGCCGCCGGCGCCTCGGAGTTCCACACGCCCTGCGTGCGATCGAGGAAGCCGCCGGCGAAGAGCACCTCGACCGTGCGCAGCTCCTGACCGCCGAGCACGCGGCCCTCGATGGTCAGGAAGGTGTAGTACAGCTCCGGCCCGTCGAGCGGGTGGTCGACGCGCACCACGCGCTGGCGCGTGATCGTGCCGACGATCCCGGCGTCGGCGCGCTCGACCATCGTGCCCAAGTCGAGCCGTTCGACGGCCGCACTCGCGATCGGCAGGAGCGTCGCGAGCAACAGGGCCAGGGCGGCAAAGCGGGTGGCGGTGGAGAGTTTCATGCCGTGCGGTGCGCCGGGCGCTCCGGACGTGACGGAGCGGCGCACGGCGGTGTTCCCGGCCGAGGCGCGCGGACGCCCGGAAGGGATTTCCAGCCGGAGCGGCCGGCTTCCTGAACTGTACCCCGCGCCGCGCCGGACCGGCAGGTGGGTACGGTGCCTGGCACCGTACGTCACTGGGTCGGGAGCGGCGGGTCGGCGGGCCAGGGGCCGGGGGCCAGGAAGGCTTGCAACGCCGTGTCGCGCGGGTGGATGCGCAGGCAATTCTCGATGCGCTGCGGACCCTCGGGGTCGCCCAGGCGCACGAGCACGATCGCGAGCTTGCGGTAGACGGCGTACTGCACCGGGCGCAGCTCGAAGGAGCGTCTCCAGGCGTTGGCGGCGCCGGGCAGGTCGCCGGCCGCGCGGTGCGCGTCGCCGACGAGCTCCCAGTGGTCGGCGTCCTGCCGCGCCAGGTCTTCGACGCGCGCCAGGCGCCGCAGCGCCGTCTCGGGCTCGAGCGCCTCGAGGTCCGCGCGCGCCAGCGCATGCTCCAGCTCGGGCCACGGCCCGCGCTCGGCCGCCAGCGGCTCGAGGTGGCGCCGCACGAGCTCGACGTCGCGCCGCGCCGTGAGCAGCTGGGCGATCCCGTTCCAGATGCCGTGCACGAAGGCGTCGGGCTCGAGCGCCAGCGCCGAGCGGCGCAGCGCGTCCAGCTCCGGCTCGGTCAGCTCGACGCGCTGCGCGGCGTTCTCGAAGGGCGAACTCGGCACCTGCGCGCGCTCGAGCCGTGCCAGGGCGCGCAGGAACTCGGCGCGCGCCGGCACGGCCGCCGCCGCCAGGCGCTCGAAGGTGCGCGCGCGCTCGGCGTGGCGGCGCGCGCGATCCTGCGGCACGTCGCGGAGCGCCAGCACGCCCAGCGGGAACTCCGCGCCCAGCGGCTCGCCCGCGGGCGTCACGGCGCGCACCGCCGAGCCCGCGCGCTCCGGGCGCTCGGCGTGCACCACCAGCCCGATGTGCGCGTCGTCCAGGCCCGTCGCGGCCAGCAGCACCTCGCCCGCGAAGTCCCAGGACGCCAGCGGAGCCTCGGCCGGCACCCACACCACCGCCACCGTGCGCGCGGGCAGCTCGAGCGTCGGGGCCGCGCCGGGCGCCAGTGTCACGCTGGGCACGAGCACGAGGTCGTACTCGCCGCGCGCCACCCGCTCGCGCGCCTCCGCGGGCGACAGCAGGGCCCCGGCCGGCTTCTTGTGCTCCTTGAAGAGCAGCATCTCGATGCGCTCGAGCGCCGCATGGCAGGCCAGCGTGCGGTCGATGCGCGCGAAGCCCAGGCGCTCGAGCGTGCGCGCGCGCCGCGCGTCGACCAGGCCGAGCACCAGCACGCTGCGCGCCGGCGCGCTGCCCGCTGCCCCGCCCGCCGCGGGCGGCAAGGCCTGCACCGCGAGCTCGAGCCGCTGGTCGTCCGCGCGCCAGCCGTCGCGCTCGGGCACGAGCGCGTGGCCGTCGAGCGTCACGGTCTGCGAGTCGCCGCTGGTCTCGACGGTCAGCAACCCCTCCGGCACGTCGAGCGTCAGCTGGAAGAGCCGCGGCGACAGCATGCGGCTCGTGTCCCAGGGCGCGCGCACCGTCAGCGCGAAGGTCTCGCGCGTCAGCGCCGGCCAAGCCAGCGCCAGCACGAGCGCCAGCGCGACGTAGCGCTCGAGCTTGCGCGTCCCGGCCGAGGACAGGATCGCCAGCGCGGCGCCGCCGACGCCGATCAGGATCGCCTCAGGCACCAGCTGCGCCGCGGCCAGCGTCTGCTGCACCGCGTCGGCGTCGCCGTCGCCGCGCAGGCGCCAGCCGGCGTACAAGAGGCCCTGCGCCGCGCCCGCGCACAGCGCCAGGAGTTGCGCTCCGTTGCGCGCGCCGCACAGCGCGAAGCCGGCGGCCAGCCCGGGCAGCGCGAAGAGCGCCGCGGCCACGAGCAGGCCGTAGCCCGGGGTGCCCGCGTCGGCCAGCTCGAGGCCGAAGCGGGCGAGGTAGTGCTCGAGCGGCAGGACCTTGACCAGCTCCGTCGCCGTGCCGAGCGCGACGCAGGCCGCGGTGCACACCGCCGCCGTGCCCAGCGGCAAGCTCAGGTTGCGCAGCCGCTCGAGGCGCGCGAGCCAGCCCAGGCCCAGCGCGCCGAGCACGCCCAGCCCGAGCAGCGCCAGCGCCGCGAGCGTGTCGTCGCCCTCGCGCCCGAGCCCGAAGCCGCGCACGTGGCGCGCCACGGTCTCCAGCGCCAGCGCCGCACCGAGCCCGGCGAGGAACAACCCGATGCGCTCGGCCGCGCGCGCCGCGCGGTGGGCGTGGGGGGGATCCTCGGGCTCCTGCGGCCGGCGCTCGTCCCACGCGACGGCGAAGACCAGCGCCAGCCCGAGCAGGGCCGTCGCGCACAGGCCGAACGTGCTCTCCGGCCGCCACCAGGCCGACAGCACCAGCGCGTGCAGCGCGTAGCCCGCCGCCGTCGCGGCCCACAGCCCGAGGCCCGGCCGGCGCAGCGCCGCGAAGCAACCCAGGCCGACCAGCACCAGCGCGACCGCGCGCCAGCCGAGCGTCGACGCGGCGCCGGCGATCGGCAGGTCGAAGAGCGTCAGGCCGGCCGGCGCGCGCAGCGCCGACAGGAGCACCCCGAAGACCGCACCGCGCAGCAGCGTCCGCATGCGCGCAGGACGGTAGGGCCCGCGCGCGCGCCGGACAAGATGCTGGGCGCGGGTCGCGCACGGTTGTCGCATGCGGGCCGCGCGCGCGGGTGTCGCGCGCGGGTAGCGCGCGCGGGTATCGTCCGCGGGGTGAAAGGCCGGCGAGACGAGGACCCGCGGACGCCCGACGCGGCCGGGCTGCGGCGCGAGCTGCTCGCCTGGTACCGGCGCGCGCGACGCGACCTGCCCTGGCGGCGCACGCGCGATCCGTACGCGATCTGGATCAGCGAGGCGATGCTGCAGCAGACGCGCGTCGAGACCGTGCTGGGCTACTACGCGCGCTTCCTCGAGCGCTTCCCGGACGTCGCGGCGCTCGCCGCGGCCGACGAAGCCGCGGTGCTCGCCGCCTGGAGCGGGCTGGGCTACTACCGGCGCGCGCGCGCACTGCAGGCCGGGGCGCGGGCGCTGATCGAGCGCCACGGCGGCCACTTCCCGCGCGAGCGCGCTGCGGCGCTCGAACTGCCGGGCGTCGGGCCGTACACGGCGGGCGCGGTGCTGTCGATCGCCTTCGACCGGCCCGAGGCGCTGGTCGACGGCAACGTCGCGCGCGTGCTCGCGCGGCTCTGCGCCTTGGACGGCGCGCCGGCGTCGCGGGCCTTCCAGGAGCGCGCCTGGTCGCTGGCGCGCGCGCTGTTGCCGGCGCGCGGCGCGGGCACCTGGAACCAGGCGCTGATGGAGTTGGGCGCCCTGGTCTGCACACCGCGCACGCCCGACTGCGCGCGCTGTCCGTGGCGCGCGCGCTGCGCGGCACACGCGCAAGGACGCGTCGGCGCGCTGCCCGAGGCCCAGGCGCGGCCGGCGAGCGTGGCGGTCGAGCTGGAGTGCGCCCTCGTGCTCGACGGGGCCTGCGTGCTGCTCGAGCAGCGGCCGGACGGCGGGCGCATGGCGGGCCTGTGGCAGTTGCCGACGCGCGAGCTCGGCGGGCGCGAGCTGCTCGCGCCGTCCGGCTGGCCGCGACGCGCGGGCCTGGCGCTGGGGTCGGAGCTCGCGAGCTTGCCGCACACGATCACGCGCCACCGCATCCGGGCCGTGCTGCGCCGCGCGCGCCGGCGCGGCCGCGTGCTGCCCGCGAGCTGGCGCTGGTGTGCGCGCGACGAGCTCGCGTCCCTGGCCCTGACCGGCCTGACGAAGAAGTGCCTGGCGGCGCCGGCCGTGCGCGCGGCGCTCGCGGAAAGCGTTTCCCAGCGCTCGGCCGCCGAGCTACAACCCCACTGACGAGGTCGATTCCGACGTGGACCGCAGCACGCTTTCCCAGGATCCGGACGCGACGCCGGCGGCCGCGACCCGCGCGCGCGTGCCGGACAGGGAAGCGCCGAGGACAGCCGATCGATCCCCGGTGAGCACCCGCGCCCAACCGCTGCTCGACGTCCCGCTCGAACGCGCCAGCGCGCGCGGCGTGAGCTTCGTCGTGCCGGCCTTCAACGAGGAGTCCGGCGTGGCGGGCGTGGTCGAGCGCTTGTCGAAGCTCGAGCTCGACGTGCCGGTCGAGCTGGTGGTCGTCGACGACGGCTCGACCGATGGCACGGCGGCGGCGCTGGCGGCGCTGTGCGCGCGCCACGAGCACCTGCGCGTGCTCAAGCACGGGCGCAACAAGGGCTACGGGGCCGCGCTCAAGAGCGGAGTGCTCGCCGCGCAGCACGACGTGATCGTGATCACGGACGCCGACGGGACCTATCCCGAAGCGCGCATCCGCGACCTCCTGGCGCGCATCGACGACGGGGCCGAGATGGCGGTCGGCGCGCGCACGGGGCCCGACGTGCAGGTGCCGTTGTTGCGCCGGCCGGCCAAGTGGTTCCTGCGCATGCTGGCGAGCTACCTGGCGGGCACGCGCATCCCCGACCTCAACTCGGGCCTGCGCGCCATGCGGCGCGAGCTGGTGCTGCGCTACCGGCCGATCATCCCCAACGGCTTCAGCTTCACGACCACGATCACGCTGGCGGCGCTGACCAACGACCACCGCGTCGACTGGGTCAGCATCGACTACCAGAAGCGCGCCGGGCGCTCGAAGATCCGGCCGATCCGCGACACGCTGGGCTTCACCGCGCTGATCGTGCGTACGGTGATGTACTTCAACCCGCTCAAGGTCTTCTACCCGCTGGGCGCGCTGGTGGGGGTGGGGCTCGTGGCGTCGCTGTGGTACGACGTCGTCTACCTGCCCGAAGCCAACCTGAGCGACAAGACCGTGCTGCTCTTCGTCGCGCTGGTGCAGGTGCTCGCCGTCGGCCTGCTCGCCGACCTGATCGAGAAGCGCTCGCGCCTGTGACGCTCGACAGCGCGCGTCAGCTGCGGAACAGCGTGCGCAGCACGCGGCGCAGGAAGTGCTCGAGCTCGCGGTGGTCGCAGGTGTCGGGGAACACGCGCGCGCTGAGCTCGCGAGCGTAGGCGCGGCCGCGGCGGTCCTCGCGCAGCGCGACGCGCAGGGCCCCGCGCGGTGCGAAGGGTTGCGGGCCGACGGCGTTGAGCTCCAGGCCGCGCTGGCCCCAACCGATCTCGAGCAGTCCCTCGCGGCCGTCGGTGGTGCGCAGGCGGTAGCGCACGCCGCTCTCGGCGGGGAAATCGAGGCTCAGGCAGCCGCCGAGGAACACGGCCAGGTCCTTGGTGATCGCCACCGGTCCGGTCGACAGGTTGAGGTCGCGCAGCTTGCGCAGCAGCGAGCGCGCCTTGTCCGCGGGCAGGGCGTGAGAGTTGAGTTCGATCAAGGCAGGGTCCGGTGTCCGCCTTCGCCTCCGGCGGATAGGCCGGGGCAGGCGGGGAAGCTCGGTATCGGCGCGCATGGCCCGCGAGTTGACAGTCGTGTGCGAAGGGCTTGTGATTCAGCGCGTCAGGAACGGGAGAAGTTCCCGCTCTTCGCACTCCGCCGCCGTTCCCTGGCCCCGCCTCACGCCTCCGAGACCCGCCATGTCCAGCCCCGCCCAGCTCCCGCGCCTGCGCTTCGGTCTTCCGGCGGCCTCGTTGGCCGCGCTGGTCCTGCTCGCCGGAGCCTGGATGCCCGCTGCCGCAGCGCGTGCGCGCATCGGCGCGCCGCAGCAAGCCTCGGCCGAGGAGCAGGCGGTGCTGGCCAAGATCAAGACCGCCGGCGACAGCGTCGCACCCGACCTGATCAAGGACCTGGCGAACTTCCGCACCGTCACGGCGATGCAGTCGCTGCTGCAGCTCTACGACAACATGGCGACGGTCTTCATGAAGCGCGAGATCGTGCGCGCGCTGGTCAAGTTCGACGGCGTGGCCGGCGCCGACCTGACGGCGCTGCAGAAGATCCGCGACGTCGCGACGCTGGCCAAGGAGATCGAGCTGCGCACCGCGGCCGTCGACGCGCTCGGCGAGTGCAGCAAGCACGGCAAGGACTTCCTCGTGCCGATCGTCGAGTCGGCGGTCGAGGACCAGCTGCGCGAGCGCGCCATGCGCTCGCACCTGCGCCTGCACGACAAGACCGACCTCGACTGGTACCGCAAGCTCTACAAGCCGGCCAAGAACGACCCGCCGGCCGACAAGACCAAGAAGAACCCGCCCAAGCCCAAGAAGGACAAGGACGGCAAGGAAGAGGAGCCGCCGGCCGACACCGGGGCCGACCGCAAGGGCGCGCCGCTCAACCCGATCCGGCACATGGCCTTCGGGGCGCTGGCCTCCGACGAGCCGGCCGAGGCGCTGGTCGAAGCCTGCGACGACGCCTACTTCAAGATCCGCGCCGACGCGCTGAGCGAGCTCGACCGCCGCGGCGACAAGCGCGCGACGGAGATCGCGCGCGACTTCATGAAGGGGCTGGGCCTGAGCAATACCACGACCGCCACCAGCGACGTCGGCGCGAACATGGTGCTGGGCGCGCAGATCTGGGCCAAGGCCGAAGGCCCCAAGTGCTTCGACGAGCTGGTCAAGATCGCGACGCAGCAACCGACGCTGCTCGAGTTGCGGCGCGGCATCGCCGCGATCATCGCCGGCTGGAACGACGAGCGCGTCAACGCGCGCCTGGCGGCCGAGCTGACCAAGGGCAAGGAGGCGGACAAGCTGTTCCACATCGCCGCCACGCTGCACCTCAAGGAGAAGAAGGTCACGGACGGGCTGGAGCAGCTGCTCAACGACAAGGAGCAGGACGTGGTGCTCAACGCGCTCAAGGCCATCGCCGAGCGCGGCCAGAAGGAGTCGGTCGAGAAGGTCACGAAGCTGGTGACCAAGAGCAAGGACCGGCTGGTGCTGCGCGGGGCGCTCGACGCGTTGACCGTGCTGCGGCGCGGTGACCCGGCCTGGATCGACCAGCTCCTGGCCTACACCAAGCACGAGGATCCCGAGGTGCGCAACCTGGCGCTGCAGGCGCTGGGCGACACCAAGGAACAGAAGGCGCTCGAGAAACTGGTGGGGGCGCTCAACGACGAGAACTGGTCGGTGCGGCTGGCGGCGCTGGACGCGCTCGAGAAGCTGCGCATGAAGGAGGCGGTCAGCGCGATCATCGAGCGCATGGCCAAGGAAGAAGGCCGCATGCTGCAGGAGTTCTCGCTGGCCCTGTGGCGCCTGACTGGCCAGGGGTTCCAGGAGAACGCCTCGGGCTGGTCGAACTGGTGGAAGGCCAACGGCGACAAGTTCGAGTTCGTCAACGAGGGCGACCTGGCCAAGGTCAAGTCGGGCGAGGAGGAGTACCGGCTGCGCCAGACCACGCGCGTCGAGCAGAAGTTCTTCGGCATCCGCATCATCAGCCACCGCGTGCTGTTCATCATCGACGTCTCGGGCTCGATGAACGAGCTCTTGAACAGCGAGTACGAGACCAAGGCCGGCCAGCCGCGCATCGACGTCGCCAAGCGCGAGCTCGAGCGCTGCGTCGCGGGCCTCGACCCGGCGGCCTTCTTCAACATCATGACCTTCAGCTCCGGCTTCGAGCTGATGAACAAGGACGGCCTCCTGGCGGCCAACGAGAAGAACCGCACCGAGATGCGCGACAAGATCCGGGCGCTGGGCGCGGGCGGCGGCACGAACCTGTACGACTCGCTCAAGAAGGCCTTCGAGGACCCGGACATCGACACGATCTTCGTGCTCTCCGACGGCGAACCCTCGGTCGGCGCCGAGACCGACCCGGGCGTGATCCGCGAGCACGTGCTGCACTGGAACGAGCACCGCCAGGTGCAGATCAACACCATCGCCGTCGGCGGCCAGTTCCAGATCCTCGAGTGGCTGGCGGCCGATTCGAAGGGCACGCACGTGCGCTTCGACTGAGCCGGCGCCCGGACACGGAAGCCCCGCGCGCCGGGGCGCGGAATCCCCACCGCGCCGCGGCGCGGAATCCCCTGGCGCACGCCGCGCGCGGCCAGCATCCTGCGCGCGCGTGAGGACGTCGACGCGCATCCTGATCTCGCTGCTCGTCGCGGCCGTGCTGGTCGCCGTGCTGATGGCCTGGGGCGACGTCGACCTGGGCGAGCTCGCACGCACCTGGGCCGCGATCCCGGCCGCCGACCTCGGCCTGGCCTTCGCGCTCTACGCCGTGCAGTACGCCCTGCGCGCCTGGCGCTTCCACGTGCTCGTGCCGGCCGAGCAGCGTCCGTCCTACGTCTGCTCGCTGTCGGTCACGGCCGCCTACGGCATGGCGACCTTGATCGTGCCCGCCAAGCTCGGCGAGGCGACCTACGTGCTGTACCTGAACCGCGCCGGCGGCGTGCCGGCGTTGACGGCGCTCGCCTCGCTGGTGGTCGGGCGGCTGCTCGACCTGGCGACGCTGCTCCTGGGCTTCGGCCTGGCTGCGCTGGCGGTCGGGATCGAGGGCACGACGCCGCTCGCCGGTTCCACGGGCCTCGGGCTCGCGCTCGTGCTCGCCGGTGCGGGCGGGATCCTGCTCGCCGCGCGGGGCGACCTGCTCGTCGCGCTGGTGCGCTGGTGCGCGGCGCACACGGGCTTGGAGCGCTTCGAGCGCGGACGGCGTCTGGTCGCGCGCTGCAACGAGCTCGGCGCCGCCCTGCGCGCCAGCGCGCGCGGCGGCCGGCTGCTCGGCGCCGTGCTGCTCTCGCTGCCGATGTGGGCCTGCGTCTTCGCCTTCTGCGCGGTGCTCGCGCACGGCTTCGGCCTGCCGCGCGAGATCGGCTTCGCCGAGGCCAGCATCGGCGCGAGCCTGGCGATCCTGTCCAGCGCCCTGCCGCTCTCCGCCTTCGCCAACTTCGGCACGCTCGAGGTCGGCTGGGTGTTCGGCTTCGGGCTGTTCGGCGTGTCGCGCGAGCTGGCGCTGGCGACGGGCACGGGCTTGCACCTGGCCCAGCTCGCCTTCGCGCTGGCGCTGGGCCTGGCCGGTCACCTGGGCATGGGGCTCTCGCGGCGCGGCACGGCCCCGGGCACCCCCGGGACCTCGGGCACCGCGGGCTGAGCCGCAGCGGCCGTCGCAGCGCTGGCGCGGCGCAGCACCAACTCCGCCACGGCGCGGCCGAGCTTGTCGCAGCCGGCGGCGGTCAGGTGCGCGTCGTCGTAGTAGTGCACGAAGTCGCGCGGCACGACCGCGTTGACTTCGACCTGCTCGACGCCCAGCTCCGCCGCGACGCGCGCAGAAGTCGCGTCGACCTGCGCCAAGAGGCGCCAGGACAGCTCGTGGGCGTAGTAGGCCGTCACTTCCTCGGCGAAGGGCCGGCCGCGGCCGAAATTCCACAAGTAGCGCGCGTCCTCGGGCCGGTGTCCGGCGCCGATCCAGCCCTGCCGCGCGACGACCACGCGCGCGCCGCTCTCCTGCAGGCGCTCGATCGTGCGCCGCAGGTGGCGCTCGTACTTCGCCAGCATCTGGGCCGGGTCGGCGGTGCTGTGCAGGAGCTCGCGAGCCTGCGCGCGCATCTCGCGCGCGGCCGCCAGGCGCCGCGTGCCGTTGCGGTGGAACTCCAAGCGCCGCAACAGCCGCCGGCGCCAGTACGAGGCCAGCTTGCGCAGGGCCAGCGTGCGCGGCGTCCAGCCGAAGGGCGCCCGCGGATCCGCGGCGAACAGCCGCTCGCGCGGGATGTCGCCGTCGCCGATCTCGGCCGGCGCGCCGACCTCCATCCATTTCAGGAGGTCGCTGGCCCCGACCATCAGCACCGCCAGCTGGAGCCGCGGGTAGTCGGGCAGTACCTCGCGCACGACCAGGTCGACCTCCTCGCTGGCGACCAGCGAGCGCGCGATGTTGCCGACGTGCACGCGCCGCACTCCCAGCTTCTGCAAGCTCTCCGCGCGGCCGAGTTCGCGGCCGAGCACCTCGGGCCAGGTCTTGGGCTGGTCGACCAGGTAGCACTCGCCGGCGCTGCCGCCCGCGACCAGCACGCGGTACGTGCCCTCCCAGCTCGCGGGCGGCGCGCCACCGCGCTCGCCCAGCGCGTTGATCTCGACGCGCGCGCGCGGCTCGAGCATCGGCACGACCGCGGTGTCGATCTCGACCTCCAGCCGCAGGTTGGGCGTCCACACGCGCGGCCGCCCATGGCGGCGGATCCAGGCGCGCGCGATCAGCTCGGCCGCCAGGCCGAGCCCCGCCGCGCCGAGCAGCGCGCCCGCGATCCAGGCGGCGTTCATCGGCTGCCTCCCGAGCCCAGCGAGGCGCGGCGCAGCAGCAGGCCGCGCAGGTCGAGCAGGCGATCGCCGCGGTAGACGAAGAAGATCCACACCAGCGCGAACAGCAGCACCGAGCCGACGCCGGCCGCGATCAAGGGCACGAAGCCGCGCGGCTCGAGGCCGAAGCGCACGGCGCACAGGAAGGCCAGCGGCAGGAGCGCGCCGATCAGGGGCCGCGTGGCGACGTAGCCCACCCAGCGTCCGAGCGGCACCTCGAGCTCGCGGCAGGCGACCACCAGCACCACGAGCGCGAACAGCACGTTGGGCAGCGCCGTCCCGAGCGCCACGCCCAGGATGCCGTGCGTGCGCACCAAGAACAGCGAGAGCAGCACGTTGAGCACGCCCATGCCGAGCAGCGTCAGCGCCGGCACGCGCGGCTTGCCCAGGCCCATCAGCAGCGGCAGCGAGACGCCGCGCACGGGCAGGTAGAACAGGAACGAGACCATCAGGACCTGCAGCACCAGCCCCGAGCGCTGCACGAATTCCGGGCCGACCCAGGCGCCCAGGAAGGCCGGGCCGAGCACCAGCAGGTAGCTGCCGACCAGCAGCACGAGCGACAGGCAGATCTTCGACCACTTGAGGAACATGTCGCGCAGCTCCTCGCGGCTGCCCGTGGTGGCCAGGCGCGTGGCGGTCGGCATCACCACCGCGCCCACCGCGATCAGGACCTGCGTCAGCGGGTCGAAGAACTTGTTCCCCATGTCGAAGTAGGTCGCGTCCTGCGCCGGCAGGCAGGCGCCGATCACCATCGCGTCGACGCGGAAGGCCAGCAGCGTGCCGACGTTGAGCAGGAGCGCGAAGACGCTGAAGCCCAGGATGCGCCGCACCAGCGAGCGGTCGAAGCCCGCCAGCGAGTAGCGCACGCCGGCGTAGCGTCGGCGGATCACGAACCACATCACGCCGAATTCGAACACCATCGAGGCCAGCTGCACCAGCGCCAGCATCACCAGCTCCGCGCGCCAGGCGAGCAGCGCCAGCGTGGTCGCCAGGCGCAGCACGATCTCGCCCGCCATGATCCAGTTGCGCACCACGAAGTCGTCGTGCGCGTCGAAGATCGCGTAGGGCAGGCGCAACGCGAAGCCCAGCGCCACCTGCGCCACCACGATCAGGAACGCCAGGCGTGCATCGGCCAGCTCGGTCGCGCCCAGGCCGGAACCGAGCGCTCCGGACAGGTAGCGCAGCTCGAAGGCCGCGTAGAGCCCCAGGCCGACGAGCAGCGCGCAGGCGCCGAGGAACAGCGCGATGCCCAGGCAGGTCGCGATCGTGCGGTTGGTGTGCTCGAGGTCCTTGCGCGCCACGCCCTCGGTGATGAAGCGCACCGAGGCCATCGGCACGCCGAGCAGCAAGAGCGACAGGATCCCGGTCATCGAGACGATCGTGACCCACACGCCATTCGTGTCCGTGCCGAGCCGCTCGATGACGTACGGCGTCAGCTTCATCAGCACCAGGAGCTGCAGGGCATTCAGCAGCCAGGTCGATCCGATGCTCTTGAACACGTCGCGGTTCGGGGGGTCAGGGGGCGAGGAGGAGCGCCAGCGCCCCACCTTCGGAGAGGATCCAGTCGGCGACGACTAGGTAACCCTCCTTATTAAGGTGGTAGCGGTCGGAGGAGAACTTTTCGGCCAGCCGGCCGTCGGGGCTGGAGAGCGGCTCGCGGTCGAGCGGCAGGAAGGCGATCGGCTGGCCGGCCCGGCTGCGGCGGTGGACGCGCGTCGCCAGGCCGAGATTCAGGCGCTCGAGCTCCGGCCGCGCCTCGGGCGCGAGCTCGCGGTCGCTGGCGACGCCCAGCACCAGCACCGGCGTCGTGGGCAAGCGCTCGTGGAGCGCGGCGAGCAGCGCGTCGACCTCGGCGGCCGCGGCGTCGGGCGCGACACCGTTCTCGCGCCAGTCGATCGAGCCCGCGTACAGCACGACACCTGCCGGGCGCGAGGCGGGCAACAGCGCCGGCAACAGCGCGCGCAGCTCGGCGCAGTCCGCGCGCGCGATGCCGCGCTGCAACACCTTGCGGCCCGGGAAGAGCTCGGCGAGCGGCATGCGCTCGATCGTCGAGGAGCCGAGGAACACCACGGCGCCCTCGCGCGCCGCCGGCACCTCGCGCGCGAAGAGCGCCAGCCGCTCGTGCGCGTGCAGCGCCACCTCGCGCGCGCGGCGTTCGTGCGCGGGTTCGATCCAGTTCGCGAGCCGCCAGCCGCCGGGAAGGAGTCCGGCGAGCACGAGCAAGGCCAGCAGCGGTCCGACCAGGCCGACATGGGCGAGAAGCAGGGCTGGCGTCGCTCTGGAACGGCCCGACATGGGGGACGGCGAGGTGTACAGGGCGCTGTCCGCGCTGTCCAACGCCCGTTGACGAGCACGTCGGCCGGCTCCCGGCGTCGGCTCCGGAATCCGGACACCGACGGAGCAGGCCGTGGCATACTGAGAGGGACCATCGGAGGTATTCGCCATGCGCTTCTTGCCCGCGCTGCTGTCCGCCTTGGCCTTGAGTTCGTCCACCTCTGTCGCGCAGGCCGACGTTTTGGTCGTCTCCCCGACCGGCACCTACACGACCATCCAACAGGCCGTCACCGCCGCGGTGGACGACGACGTGATCCTGGTCAAGACCGGCACGTACCCGGCGTTCACCGTGCGCGGCAAGGCGCTGGTGATCGCCGAAGACACCGGCCACGACGTGCGCGTCGACGGCGCGATCCGGGTGATCGGCATCGACGGCACGCGCGAACTCGTGCTGATCGGACTGGAGAGCGTCGGCGGGACGGTCACCGACCTCAACCTGCAGTACGGCCTGCGCGTGACGAACTCGAGCGGGCTGGTGCTGGCGCAGGACTGCACGTTCCGCTCTTCGCTGCGCGCGACGACCGCTGCGCAGGTGATCAGCGAGCGGCGTCCCGCGCTGCTGGTGGAGAACTCCTTCGCCGTGGTGCTCTCGCGCTGCAACGTGATCGGCAACGACTCGATCCCCGGCCAGTCTCCGCACTACCCTACCGCCGGCCTGCCCTATGCCTCGGGCGTGCCATCGGAGGGTGCCTACCTGCAGCGCTCGGGCGTCAGCTTCTTCGAGTGCACGGTCACCGGCGGTCCGGGGAGCAACTCCTTCTACGACGGCACGCACGGCGGGCACGGCATCCAGTCGGAGGGAAGCGCGCTCTACTTGAGCGGATCGGAGGTCCGCGGCGGGGACGGCGGGCACGGCAACTGTTTCCCCTCGGCGTGCCTGGTCGGCTCGCTCTCCGGGAACGGCGGCGACGCTGTGCGCGCCGAGGGCCGGTCAGCCTGCATCTCGGTCGGCGCGACGACGACCGGCGGCGTGGGTGGACGCTTTCTCAACGGGACCGGCACGGTTGCGAACTGTCAGGTCCTGGGTTGCTCCCCGTCGACTCCCGGCGCGACGGGGCAGGCCGTGCGGCTGATCGGCGCCTCGACGCTGACACCCCTTGGCGGTCCGGCGCGCAAGCTGACGGCGCCGGCGATCCTGCGCGAGGGTCAGGGTGGGCAGCTCAACTTCGAAGGCGCGCTCGGCGATCAGGTCGAGCGCTACAGCAGCCGCGTCGGCACCGCCTTCTACGAACTCGACTCGACGTCGATCCGGGTGCCCGACTTCGCGCCGTCCTTCCGCGACACGCGCGTGGGGGTCATCGGGCCGGCGCCGCTGTTCGACCCGATCCCGATCCCGGAGCTGGGCGTAGGGATCAAGCACCGCTTGCTCTTCTACCAGGGCGAGCACACGACGACCTCGGTGCGACGCCTGGGAACGCCGCGCGCGGTGCTATTGCTCGACTCGGCGTACTGAGGCCCTGCGCGCTACTCGCGCCGTCCTTCGACGCCCGTCACCTCGATCCCGTTCCGTCGCAACAGCTCGGTCGTCACGCCCGGCCCGTCGACCAGCTTCCCGCCGGCGTGCGTCTGGCACACGCCGCAGGAGGGCGAGCGCTCCTTGAGGAACGCGCGCCGGATGCCGTGCGTCCGACAGGCGGAGAGCGCGCCCTCGGCGCCTTTCACGAATTGCGCCGTGACGTCGACTCCGGCGTCCGTGAGCACACGCTCGCCACCGGTGAGCACGTTGGACGCGCTCTCCTTCTCGATCCAGGCCGGCGGGCGCGGCGTGCCCAGGCCGCCGTGCTCCTCGGGGCAGAAGGGCACGGCTTCGGCGCCCTGCTCGGTGAGCGCGCGCTGCAGCGGGCCGTCGGGGTTGGCGCGGCCGTCGTAGCGGCAGCGTCGGCCGAGCAGGCAGGCGCTGACGAGCACGCGCTCGGGCGCGGGTCGGCCGTCGCGCGCTTGGCTCACTTGCCCGGCTCCTTGCCCGCACCGAGCGCCAGCTCGGCCTCGAACAGCGCGTCCGCGGCCTTCCCGCACAGCGCCGAGGCCTTGTTCCCGCCCTGGTTGGACATCACCAGCACGGCGATGCCGCGTTCGGGCGCGATGCGTGCGATGCAGTACCACATCGTGTTGCTGCCGGCGTGCTCGAGCACGCGCCCGCCGAGTTCGGCAGACTCGCCGACGCCCCAGCCCATCGCGTAGTTCGTGTCGCCGTCGCGCACGCCGGTGTGCAGCTTGGCGAAGCTCTCGGCCGTCAGGAGCCGCGGCTTGCCGCGCGCGCCGTCGAGGTGCAGCGCGACGAAGCGCGCCCAGTCGCCGACCGGCATGTGCGCCGTGCCGGCCGGCCCGATCGCGGCCGGGTTGTCTGCGCCCGGCCCGGGCTCGATGGGCTGTCTCCCTCGGTGGCCGAGCGGCTGGTCGAGCTTCCCGGCCTTGCCCGGTGCCCCGAAGCCCGCCTGCGTGATCGCGAGCGGCCGGAAGAGCTGCTCCTGCAGCAGTTCCTCCCAGGGTTTCTTCGCCAGCGTCTCGAGCATGTGCCCGGCGATCGCGAAGCCCGCGTTCGAGTACAGGAACTTCGTCCCGGGCGGCGACTCGGGCGGATGCTTCACGACGCCCGCGAGCAGCTGCGCGCGCTGCTCGCGCGGCGCGGCTTTCGAGCTGAACAGCGCCGCCCACAGTCCATCGCGCTCGAGATCGGCCGGCGCACCCGAGCGGTTGGTCAACAGCATCTCGAGCGTGACCTTCTTCCAGTCGGCCTGCAGCTCGAGCTTGGGGAACACCTCGGGCAGCGTCGTGTCCCAGCGCAGCTTGCCCTGCTCGACGAACTGCGCCGCCAGCGTCGCCGTCATCGCCTTGGTGCACGAGCCGAGGTGCATGCGGTCGTCGAGCGTCAGCGGCGTCTCGTCGCCGAGCTTGCGCACGCCCGAGGCGCCGAGGGCGGTCACGACGTCGCCGTGCACGACGGCGCCGACCAGGCCCGGCACGCCCGAGTCCTTGCGCAGCTCCCCGAGCAGCGCGGAGACGTCGCGCGTGGCGCCCTGGCGGGCCGGCGCGCTGGGCGCGCCGGGCGCCGGCGCGGTCTGGGGCAGCAACAGGAGCGCGGTCAGCAGGGATCCGGTCAGCATGGTCGTCCTCCGTGGCCACGATCATGCGCCCCCGGCGCGCCGCGCGCACCTGCCGACCACGCACCGCATTGCGGCCTTTCGCTGCGCGGCCGTATAACGGACGGCCCCCCGCTCCCCCGGAGCCGCCCCATGCGCAACGACCAGGAACGCAGCCTCGCGCACCTCTACCGCCGCGCCGGCTTCGGGCTGTCGCGCGCGGGGCTGGCCGCCGCCGTGCAGAAGGGCTACGACGCCTGCGTCGAGGAGCTCCTGCACCCCGAGCAGGTCGAGGACCCGCTCGAAGCGACGTTGAGCGAGCTCGAGGGCGAGCTCTTCGACCTGACGGTGCTCGAGGACGCGCAAGCCTGGTGGCTGTACCGCATGGCGAAGACGCGCCGGCCGCTGCAGGAGAAGCTGACGCTCTTCTGGCACGGCCACTTCGCGACCGGCGCGGGCAAGGTCGATCGGCCGCAGTACATGGTGCAGCAGAACCGCACGCTGCGCGCGCAGGCCTTCGGCCGCTTCGCCGACCTGTTGACCGCCGTCGCCAAGGACCCGGCGATGATCGTGTGGCTCGACAACGGGCTCTCGAGCAAGAGCAAACCCAACGAGAACTTCGCGCGCGAGCTGCTGGAGCTCTTCACGCTCGGCGTCGGCCACTACGAGGAGCGCGACGTGCACGCCGTGGCGCGCGCCTTCACCGGCTGGCGCCAGAAGGACGGCACGTTCAGCTACGAGGCCAAGGAGCACGACGACCAGCCCAAGACGCTGTTCGGCGAGACCTGGACCTGGACGGGCGAGGAGGTGCTGGCGCTGCTCGCGCGCCACCCGCGCACGGCCGACCGCCTCGCGCGGCAGCTGACGCGCTTCTTCGTGCACGACGAGGGCGACCCCGAGCTCGAGCGCGAGCTGGCGCGCCGCTACCTCGAGACCGGCGGCGAGCTGCGTGCCGTGCTCGGCGCGCTGTTCCGCTCGCCGCGCTTCCTCGACGAGCGCAACTTGCGCGGCAAGATCAAGAGCCCGGTCGAATTCGTCGTCGGCGCGATCCGCGAGCTCGACGCCACGGTGCCGGTGCGCGCGCTGCCCGGCCAGCTCGGCCGCATGGGCCAGGCGCTCTTCAACCCGCCCGACGTCAGCGGCTGGGACGGCGGCCTGGCCTGGATCAACTCGACCACGCTCTTCGAGCGCGCCAACTTCGCCAACCACCTCGCCACCCAGCGCGGCATCGCCGGCGACGGCCGCTTCGAACCGGGGCGCTGGGTCGGGAAGGACCACGACGGCGCGCGCGTGGTCGACACCTTCCTCGACCTCCTGCTCGACGGGCAGGCCGAGGACTCGATGCGCGCGGTGCTGGCCAGCTACCTGCTCGAGAAGGACAAGGAGGGCAAGACCAAGCCGTTCAAGGCCTCGACGCAGGCCGTCGACGAGAAGGTGCGCGGACTCGTGCGCCTGATCCTCGCCAGCCCGGAGTACCAGCTCGCCTGAGGAGGCGCCCATGCTGACCCGTCGTCACTTCCTCGGTACCACGGCCGCCGTCGGCGCCGGAACGCTGGCCGCGCGCTGGAACCCCGCGCTCGGCGCGGCGCAAGACGCGGCTGCGACGCCGGCGTCCGCGCCGCGCGAGAAGATCCTGGTCGTCGTGCAGCTCAGCGGCGGAAACGACGGGTTGAACACCGTCGTGCCCTACGCCGACGAGACGTACCTCAAGGCGCGTCCCAAGCTGAAGTACGAGAAGCAGGACGTGCTCGTGCTCGACGAGCGCACCGGCTTGCACCCGTCGTTGAAGGCGCTGCGCGCGCGCTACGAGCGCGGCCAGCTGGCGATCGTGCAGTCGGTCGGCTACCCGGGCGCCAACCGCTCGCACTTCCGCTCGATGGAGATCTGGCACACCGCCGAACCGACGGAGACCGTGGCGCGCACGGGTTGGCTGGGGCGCGCGGTCGAGGAACTCGGGCCGGGCGAGGCGGCCACGGCGAACGTCGCGCCCGCACTGAACCTGGGCAACACGCTGCCCTTCGCGCTGCAGCGCGCGCAGGGCTCGGTGCTGAGCTTCGAGAACGAGGACAGCTTCGAGCTGGCGGCCGACCGGCGCTACCAGCAGGGTCGCGCCGCGCAGTTGGCGGCCTTCAAGCAGCTGTGCCAGGCCCCGGCGCCCGCGGGCACGGCCGTGGCGCGCGTGCGCGCGGTGACGGCCGCCAGCCTCGGTTCGGCGCAGCACGTGCTCGACCGGCTGCACTCGGGCCGCAACCAGAGCAACTACGGCCGCGGCCTCGCGGCGCGCCTGGGCACGATCGCGCGCCTGATCGACGGCGGGCTGGCGGCGCGCGTGTACTACACCTCGGCCGGCGGCTACGACACGCACGCGCGTCAGAAAGACGCGCACGCCAACCTGCTGCGCGCGCTGTCGGAGGGACTCGAAGCCTTCCTCGCCGACCTGGAGCAGAGCGGCCGGGCCGAGGACGTGGTCGTGCTCGTGTTCTCCGAGTTCGGCCGGCGCGTCGCGGAGAACGGCAGCCAGGGCACGGACCACGGCACCAGCGGACCGGTGTTCGTGCTCGGGCCGCGCGTGCGCGGCGGCCTGTACGGTTCGGCCCCCGACTTGAGCGCCGGACCCGAGCGCGACCCGCCCTTCAAGACCGATTTCCGCGCCGTGTACGCCAGCCTGCTCGAAGGCTGGCTCGGCCTGCCGGCCGAGCGCGTCGTCGGCCCGGGCCACGCGCCGCTGGCGCTCTTCGCCTGAGTCGCGGAGCTCCGGCATGAGCGCCGCGCACCGCATCCTCGTGCCGCTGGCCGCGGGCTTCGAGGAGACCGAGGCGGTCGTGATCATCGACGTGCTGCGGCGCGCCGGCCTGGAGGTCGTCGTCGCGGGGCTGGAGCCCGGTCCGTGCCGCGGCTCGCACGGCATCGTGCTGGTGCCCGACACGACGCTGGCCGAGATCGACGCGGCGACGCTGACGATGGCGGTGCTGCCGGGCGGCATGCCGGGCACGCGCCACCTGATGGCCGACGCGCGGTTGCTCGCGCTGCTGCGCCAGCTCGACGCGCGCGGCGCGCCCGCGGCGGCGATCTGTGCGGCGCCGCTGGTGCTGCAGGCGGCCGGGCTGCTCGAGGGCCTGGAGGTCACCTCGCACCCGAGCGTGCGCGGCGAGCTGAGCAGCGCGCGCGTGGTCGCGGCGCCGTCGACCGTGCGCAGCGGCCGCGTGACGACCAGCCAGGGGGTCGGGAGCGCCCTCGAGTTCGCGCTGGCGCTGGTCGCCGACCTGTGCGGGCCCGAGCGCGCGGCCGAGCTGGCGCGCGCGATGGTCGTGCCGCAGCGGGCCTGAGCGCCGCCCTTTCGCCGCCGTCGCGCTGTCCGCCGAAGCCCCGGGGCTCGCGCGTGCACGGCGGGGCGCGGTTGCGGTGAAGTGCGCGCTTCGCGGGCCGCGGGGCGGCCTGGCGGGCTCAGCGGAACGGGTGGTCGGGGCGCCGATCCCCCGGCGTGCCGGCCGCGGAGGCGCGCGCGGCCGGCCGTGGGTGGGCGGGGAAAGAGACCGCGGGGCGCGCGCGGCGTCTGATGCCCCGCCCACAGGACTCGCGCGGTCCAGGGCGGCCATGAAGACCCACTCCCCGCCGACCTGGACGGACCTCGATCAGGTCCAGCCGCACCTGCAGGCCTTCCTCGCCAGCCGCATCAAGGACCAGAACGACGTCGACGACCTGCTGCAGGAGACGCTGCTGCGCGCCGCGCGCTTCCGGGCCGCGAACCCGGAGCCGGACAACCTGACGGCCTGGATCGTGCGCATCGCGGAGAACGTGCTGACCGAGCACCACCGCCGTCGCTCGCGGCGGCCGGTGCGCGAGGTCGAGCTGGAGTTCCTCGACGCGCTCGAGGGGCCGGAGCTTCCCGGAGCGGAGGAGGACGGCGCGCCGCCGTGGTCGGCCGGGCCGGCGCCGTTGGAGGCGCAGCTCCTGCTCGAGTGCGTCGGCGGCGCGCTGCGCGAGCTCGAGCCGCACGACCAGGAGGTGCTCGACCGCTTCTACTCGGGTGCCGGTTGCTGCCGCGAGGTCGCGCAGGAACTCGAGCTCGAGTCCGCCGTCGTCAAGTCGCGCCTGCACCGGGCGCGTGCGCGCCTGGCGGAGCTGGTCGCGCAACGGCTCGCGCGCCTGGAGCCGCGGCCGACGGCGGTCCGCCACGGCGCGCGCACCGCGAGCGGCACCACGGTCTGCCGTCCGGCGCGTCGCCGGCCGGCGAAGAGGGAAGGCGACTGCGGCGTGTCGCGCGCCGCGAAGGAATGAGCATGTCGAGAGCAACGATGGGGTGGTGCGCAGGCTGGCCGTCCGTGCGCGAGGTCGGCCTGGGGTGTGTCCTGGCGCTGGTGATCCTGGTGCCGAACGGCAGCGCTGAACCGGCGGGCGGGCAGGTGGGCGAGCAGGTGGGCGAGGAGGGAGGCCTCAGCGGCGCACGCCCGAACGCGCGGCCGAACGTCGCGCCCGCCGTGCCGCGCGAGGTTCCGCGCAAGGCGACGGCGCGCGAGCAGCTCGAGCACGCGCAGGGACTGCGGACCGCGCTGCGCGGCAGCGAGGGGCCCGAGCGCGAGCGCGCCCGGCTCGCGGCGGTCGAGGCTTTTCGGGCGGTGCGCGAGCTGTTTCCCACCGATGCCCAGGCCTGCGCGGAAGCGGCGTTTCGGGCGGGGGAACTGCTGCGTTCGGGCGGGGATGCGGAGGGGGCGCAGGTTGAGTTCCGCCTGGCGCGCGAGCGCGCCGGCGAGACGGCCTGGCGCATCCGGGCGCTGCTGGAACTCGGTCATCTCGACCGCCGAGCCCGGCGGCCGCAGGCGGCGTTGACCAGTTACGAGGCGGTGTTGGCGAGCGATGTCGCCACGCGCGCGCAGAAGGATGACGCGAGCTTGTGGGTTGGTGTGGTGCAGACGGCGCTGGAGCGTCATGACGATGCGCGGCGGGCTTGGTTGCGGGTGGCGGAGGCGGGGGAGGACCCGCTCGACCGGGTGCGGGGCTTCGATCATCTGGCGCTGGCGTCGATCTCGCGTGCGGATCTGGAGGGCGCGGCGGGGTGGCTCGAGCGGTGCCGAGAATCGCTCGCGGATGTTGCGGCGGAGGAGACGCGCATTGGGGAGCGCGTGCGCTCGGCGATGGCGGACATGCGCGCGCATGACGCGCTCGCGCGGGCGATCGCGGAGCGGGAGAAGATGCGTGGTGGGCAGATGGGGAGTGTGAAGTGAGGTGTTGAGAAGTCTCAGTCGCGCGACCGGGGGATGGAAATCTGCATGACGAGGTCGGTCGGGACTTTTCTTCGGGCGCGCGCTGAGGTACTGAGAGCACCTTCGGAGCGTGATCTGCGCTGCGGTGCTCGGGTGTAGCCGCCAACCGGCGGCAGGGCATCGCGCGACGGCTGCGTGACGAATGCCACGACATCATCGGGCGGTTCGTTCCTTTGCAGGGACGAACCGCCCTGTCGTTTGGTGGGGGGTGTGGGGGAGGGGACCGGAGTGTCTGGGGGGGACGGCGAGGCAGGTGCGAAGCGCGAAGGGGGAGAGGCGCAACGGCATTCGGCGCGTGCTTCGCAGCGCGTACCCCGCGCCCGGGCTGGGCGGAGGACCGCCCAGCCCGGGCGCGGGGTCTTATTGGGCGGAAGGCGGAAGCAGAGGCGGAAGCAGAGGCGGAAGCAGAGGCGGAAGCAGAGGCGGAAGCAGAGGCGGAAGCAGAGGCGGAAGCAGAGGCGGAAGCAGAGGCGGAAGCAGAGGCGGAAGCAGAGGCGGAAGCAGAGGCAGAGCGCCCGAGCCCTCAGCCTTCCTCAGCCGTAGCGTCCGCAGGCGCCCGCCCGGCCGGGCCTCAGCAGCCGATCCCGTAGTAAGTGAATCCGAGCTTCTCCAGCGTGGCCCGCGGGTAGACGTTTCGGCCGTCGAACACGACGGGCTTCCGCATCGCGGCCTTCACCGCCTCGAAGTCCGGGCGGCGGAATTCGTTCCACTCTGTGACGAGGACGAGGCCGTCGGCGCCCTCGAGCGCGGACATCGGGACCTCGGCGTAGCGGATCCGGTTTCCGAAGTGGCGCTCCCGGGCTTCGTGCATCGCGACGGGGTCGTAGGCGTGGATCGTGGCTCCGGCGGCCAGCAGGCCTTCGACGATCTCCAGCGCGGGGGCTTCGCGCATGTCGTCGGTGTTCGGTTTGAACGAGAGGCCCCAGACGGCGAAGTGCTTGCCCTTCAGGTCGCGGCCGTAGTGCTTTTGCACCATGTCCACTAGGACTCGCTTTTGGAGTTGGTTGACCTCCTCGACGGCTTGCAGGATGCGGAACTCGTATTGGTGCTCCGCGGCGGTCCGGATGATCGCCTGCACGTCCTTCGGGAAGCAGGAGCCGCCGTAGCCGCAGCCCGCGAAGAGGAAGCGTTGTCCGATCCGGTCGTCCGATCCGATGCCCTTCCGCACCTGGTCGACGTTCGCGCCGACGCGGCTGCAGAGGTTGGCGATCTCGTTCATGAACGAGATCCGGGTGGCGAGCATCGCGTTGGCGGCGTACTTCGTCAGCTCGGCCGAGGCGATGTCCATGTGGAGGATCGGGTTGCCCGTCCGCACGAAGGGGGCGTAGAGCTCCTCCATCACCTCCGCCGCGCGCTTCGAGTCCGAGCCGATCACCACCCGGTCCGGCTTGAGGAAATCGTCGATCGCTGCGCCTTCCTTCAGGAATTCGGGATTCGAGACCACGTCGAATTCGTGCTTGGTCAGCGCCCGCATCGCCTCCTTGACCTTGGCCGCCGTCCCGACCGGCACCGTCGACTTGTCGACGATCACCGCGTAGCCCGTCAGCGAACGCGCGATCGAGCGCGCAGCCTCGAGGACGTAGCGCAGGTCGGCCGACCCGTCCTCGCCCGGGGGGGTCCCGACGGCGATGAAGATCACCTGGGCGCGCGGGATGCCCTCCTCGTAGCGCGTGGTGAACGACAGGCGCCCGTCGTGCGCGTTGCGCTTGAGCAGCTCCTCCAGGCCCGGCTCGTAGATCGGCACGACGCCGTTGCGCAGCCCCTCGACCTTGCGCTGGTCGATGTCGATGCAGACCACGTTGTTGCCGCTCTCGGCGAAGCACGTGCCCGCGACCAGTCCGACATAGCCCGTTCCGACGACGGCGATGCGCATGGGGAGTCCAGCGATGGGGGGGAGAGGCGGGGGCGAGCGACGCGGCGCCGGGCGACCGGCGTGGCCCGCGGGACGGGGCGTGCAGGCCGGGGGGCGCGCAGGATACCGTGTGCGCCGGAGCGGGGAAGCAGGGCGATTAACTCAGCGGCTAGAGTGCCTCCCCTACACGGAGGAAGTCGGGGGTTCGAATCCCTCATCGCCTACCCCGGGTCCGCGCGCCCGTCGCCGCGCTGCCGCGCGCTGCGCGCACGCGGACGAGCTGCTCCGCGTGCGCCGCGGATCGTGAGGTCGTAGGGTGGCGAGGGCCGGTGCGGGTCAGCGCGGAGCCCTCGCGCGCGCTCCTCAGCGGCCGCGGAGCGGTTCGAAGTTGCATTGAACGGTGCGCGGGCGCGAGAGCCGGCACTTTCCAGCCCCCGTCTCCCTCGGTAAGGTCAGCGTCGAACCCCCGCCGTCCCGTCCGTGGCCCTGCACGGACCAACCGCTCCCAGGAGCAAGGTCGAATGATCCGGATACTCGTCGTCGAGGATGACGCGGGCCATCGCCTGATCCTCAAGAACCGGCTCACGGAGCACGGTTGGGAAGTCGTGACGGCCGACAGCGGTGCGCGGGGGCTGGTCGACGCGCGCAGCGGGGGGTTCGACGCGCTGCTGGTCGCCGCCGACCTGGACACGGGCATCGACGGCTTCGAGGTCTGCCGGCGGCTCAAGAGCATCCCCGAGACCAATGCGACGCCGGTGGTGCTGTTCAACACGCAGCCGGGCGGCCAGGAGCAGGTCGACCGCGCCTGGCAGGCGGGTTGCGACGGTTTCGCCGCGGGCCAGGAGCTCAGCGGCCTCGAGAACCTGGTCAAGCACCTCGTGCGCCAGCGCCGCCAGCTGGTCGAGCTGGCCGAGCAGGTGCGCACGCTCCAGGAACAGATCCGCCGCGGCGGCACGCCCAACGGGCGCGAGGCCGAGCCGCTGGCGAAGGACAGCGTCGAGCACCAGAACGCGCTGCGCGAGCTGGCCGCCGGGCACGCCGAGGGTGTCCTGCTCGTCGACGGCGAGGGCACGGTCAAGCACGCCGACCGCGGCGCCTGCGAACTGCTCGGCGCGCGCCTCGAAGGTCGCCACCTGGGCAGCCTGGTGCCCGCCAGCGGCCTGGAGGCCTTCGTGCGCGACGCGCGCATCGAGGCGCGCGACGGGTTCCGCTTCGAGGTCCAGGCGCGCCGCGGTCGCACGCCGCGCCACATCACGGCCTCGGTGCTGCCCTTCGTCGTCATGCCCGGCGAGCACGACCACGGCCTGCGCGTGGTGCTGCTGCACGACGCGGCGCGCCGCCGGCTGGCGGCCGAGCTGCTGCGCGTGCCCGAGCGCAGCGTGCCGCGCGTCGAACTCGGCACGCTGCTCGAAGCGGCGCGCGAGTGCTACCGGCCCGAGCGCCTGGTCGGCGACTCGGCGCTGATGCGCGGGTTGCGCGAGCTGGTGGTCGAGGCGCTCGACGCCGGCGGCCCGGTCTTGATCCTCGGCGCGCGCGGCACGGGGCACGAGCGCGTCGCGCGCACGCTGCACTACGCGGGCAGCTCGACCGGCTCCTTCGTGCCCTGCGCCGCCGCCGCGCACGGTCCGACCGAGATCGAGGTCGAGCTCTTCGGCTGCGTCAAGGGCGCCGTCGCGGGGGCGCTGCAGGATCGCCCGGGCCTGCTGCATTTCGCGCAGGACGGCACGCTGTTCCTCGAGGAGATCGGGACGCTGCCGGCCGCGGCGCAAGAGCGCCTGGTCGCGTTCCTGCGCGAGGGCACGCTCCAGCGCCAGGGCAGCCGCAAGGCCGAGCGGCTCGACGTGCGCCTGATCGCGTCCTCGACGCTCGAACCCGACGAACTCGTCGCGCAGCAGAAGCTCAACCCCGAGCTGGCGCGGCTCCTGTCCGAGACCACGCTGCGCCTGCCGACGCTGGCGGAGATCCGCGACGACGTGCCGGCGCTGGCGCTCTCGGCCGTGCAGCGCGTCGGCCTGCCGCGCCACGTCAGCTCGATCGCCGACGAGGCGCTGGCCATGCTGCGCCAGCACGACTGGCCCGGCAACCTGGCGGAGCTCGAGCAGACCGTCGAACGCGCCGCCGCGCGCGCCAGCGGCGGGACGATCCAGGTCCACGACCTCTCCGGTCCGCTGCGCGACAAGGCCCCCGAGCTCACGCACCGCGAGGTGATCCCCGCGCGCCGTCCGTCAGGTCCGGCGGTGCAGGGCACGCACAGCGTGGTGCAGGCGCAACCGATGCCGTCGCTGCCGCAACACCTGCGCGGCCCGGCCAAGGAGCTGCGCGCCTGGGACATCACCGACGAGGACCCGATCAGCCTCGACCTCTACGAGAAGAAGGTCCTGCTGCGCGCGCTCGACCACACCGGCGGCGACCGCCTCGCGGCCGCGCGCCTGCTGCAGGTCGGCAAGAGCACGCTGTACCGCAAGCTCAAGCGCTTCGGGATCCACTGATTCGCGGCCCGCGCTCAATTCGAAGCGCAGCTGCGCTCGACACCGCGGTTCGCTCAGCTGAGTTCGGGACCGTTGACACTCACTCAAGGGGGGGGGGTACGATCCGAGCACATGATCAAACACATCCTCGGAACGACCGTGCTCTTCACCATCGCGACAGGCTTTGCGCTCGTCGAGGATCCCTGCAAGTGCGTACTCCTCCTCACCGATGGCGAAGTGGTTCCTCAGGACCCCATGGAGGTGTGCAGCTTCACTGGATCGATCGGGTTTCAGTACGAGAATGCGTTCGACGGTCAGTGCGCGGCCGGCGAGTGCATCGGACCGCCGAGTGAATGCAACCTTGAGGTGACAGTCACTGTCGCCGGTTCAAGTGACTGCTGGATCGTGCTTCGACACCAAGGGCAGACTTTCGGACGCGGCTTTCTCGGGGGATTCCCGCCGCTCGCACAGTTTGCCGCAACAACGAAGGTGGAACTTGAGTGTGGAGGAGACAGCTCGGTGGTCGTCAAGTTCGCAGGGGGCTCTGTCCTGGCGTTTCAAGACTACTGGTGCGAGCCGTGCATCGCAGCGGGTCAATGAGAACGGTCAGTCCCTTGGTCGCTTGGACGTCGGGACTTGTCGCCACCGCGGCTCTCTTCTCGTTTGCATTCAGCGACCTACTGTGGCCGGCCAGTACTCCCGTCCCGGGCGCGCCGGCAGACGCCACTCGCGGCGAGCTGGAGGTGTCCGGCGGTGCTGCAGAGCCCGCCTTGATCGACGCACCGGGACCTGACGCACGGACATCCTCGGCACCCCTCGTCGAGAGCAGCAGCCGACCCCAGACTGAGCTTGTCCCCGAAGGAACTGCGCCTCCCGGGACCATGGAGTCCCTGAATCCATCCGGTGGTCGTGCCCGTTGGCAGCTCCCCTCGCTCACTCGCTGCCTGGAGTCGCAGGATCTCAATCCGCATCGCCTAGTGCTGAGTGCCGAGGCGCGGGAGCAACTCGCTGCGCAGGTGGCGGAGAGCCAGGCCCTCCTCGATCGGCTCGCGGAAGAACGAACCGAGGCCATCAGCGCTGCGTTGAGCGACCGGATCTCGCGCGGCCAACTCGAGCGGCCCTCGGCGGGCTCGCCGAGTGGGAGGCGCGCGGTTGGCAGCGACGTGGTCGCGGGGCGCTCCGTGCTCCAGTTCGATGCCGGCCAAGCCGTCGGTCCGGCACAGACTGTTCAAATCAGGGTGGGCGAGGATCCTGGAATCGACGGAATGACCTCAGATCTCTCCAGGGAGTATCAAGAGGCGCTCGCGAGGATCCGCTCGACCATCGGACATCTGGGTTCCTGAGCAAACCGTTGCGCCGGACCCGAGGCTGCGCGATGACCTTGGCGGGGGACCACTCGACTCGCTGAACTCCCCGGCGCCCGCTACGGCTTCCACGTCGCCGCTTCGCTGACCCACGCGAAGGGCTGGTCGCCGGCCGCCGCCGGGTTGACGAGGCGCGCTTCGATCGACGTCACGCGTGCGCCGCCGAGCGTCTCGGGCGGTTCGAGGCGCACCAGGTCGATCGAGCGCGTGCCGGTGTCGTGCAGCAGGAGCTCCAGCCGCGCCGCGACCGGGCGCGCGTCGCTCCAGCGGCCGGTGGGCGACAACCACCAGCTGCGACCCTGCTCGTCCTCGGCGCGCACGTGCAGGTCGGCGATCTGGTGGTGGGCGGCGTGGCGCGCCAGGAAGCGCAGCTCCGAGCCGATGCGCACGATCTCGAGGCGCGGGGCGAGGCCCAGCTCGCGCCGGCGCAGCAGCGCGACGTGGCGCACGCGCCGCTCGGGGCCGGAGCGCGTGTCGAAGCGCACGGGCACGGTCACCAGCTCGTAGCGCGCGAACTCCACCTCCAGCGCCGTCAACCGTCCGGCCTCGTCGGGGCGCGTGTCGAGCCCCGGGAGCCACTCCTCCGCCAGCTCGCCCGGCGTCGGCACGCGGCCGAACTCCGCCAAGCTGACGGTCACGTAGTCGAAGGGCGGATCGGTGCGCAGCACCGCCAACAAGTCGTTGCGCGTGCGCACGGACCAGCCGCACGAGCGCAGCGCCGTGCCGCAGGGGTTGGTGCGCGCGAGCACGTCGTACAGCGGCCGGCCCGACAGATAGCCCGCCGCGCCGGGCCAGGGCGTCAACACGCTGTGCGCCGGTTCGATGCGGTCGCGCAGGAAGAGACCGACGCCGCGCAGCAGCTTGGTCTTCTCGATCTCCTCCTGCAGGCCCTCGCGCCCCAGGCGCTCCTGGTAGCCGAAGCGCGCCGAGCTCGCGTTGGTCATCCACACGCGCTGCCAGCGCTCGAGCGGCAAGGGGCCGAGATCGGCCGGCTCCTGGCTGGGCAGCGCGTTGGCGAACACCAACAGCACGAAGGCCGTGATCGCCAGCCTGCGCCGCAGCATCGAGGGCGAGTCGAGCGCCCGCACCATGCCCTCCTGGATCGCCACCGCCAGGAAGGGCACGGCCGGCACGTAGGCTTCGCAGAAAGGCAGCGGCGCGCGCCCCTGCAGCGCGACGAAGGTGATCCACGCCGCCGCGACGAGCAGGGCCCGCGCGCCCGTGCCCGAGAGCCGGCCGGCGAGCAGCATCAACAGCGGCAGCGCGACCAGGAACCCCGCCGGGAAGGTGCGCGCGAACTCCAGCGCCTGCTCCAGGCCGCCGTGCGTCTCGGCGCGCTCGCTCTCGAGGAAGGCGGTGACCAGCGGCGGCAGCGCGTTGCCGGTGGCCTGGAAACGCATCAGCAGCGTCAGCCCGAAGGCGACCAGCGCCAGCATCAGCGGCCAGAGCTTGCGCGGCCGCTCCTGCTCGGTGCCGCGCGCCGCGCTGGGCGCGAAGGGCGTCAGCGCCAGCAGCACGAGCACCACGACCAGCGCCTCGCTGCGCGTGGCGATCGCCAGCACCGACCACAGCGCCAGGCGCCCCGCCCGGCCTTGTTCGAAGGCCAGGAAGGCGCCGAAGAGCGTCAGCGTGAAGAGCGCCGTCTCCAGGCCGTTCGCCGCGGCCGCCGCGATGCAGCCGCTGGTGACCAGCACCAGCGGCGGGATCAGGCCCGCGACGCGGCCGGGCAGGAGCTGCGCGCTCTGCACCACCAGGTACAGCGCCGCCGCGATGCCGAGCAACTGCGCGTACAGGTTGATCGAGAGCAGGCCGGTGTTCGTGTTGAGCCGCGTGGCGCACAGGCGCTCGCCGACGGTGCACAGCGCGACCCACAGGGGCGAGGTGGCGCTCTCGTAGGCGGTGGTCCCGGGGTTCCACTGCAGCTGGCCCTCGAGCACCAGGTTGTGCGCCATGCGGAAGGCGGCGTAGGCCTGGTCGTAGGGCAGCGCCAGCCCGCCCGCTCCGTCGTTGTGCAGCGCCAGGACGTGCGCCACCAGCGCGGCCAGCGCGACGAAGAGAGCGATGCTGCGGTTCATCCGGCCGCAGAGCGTAGCGGCGAGCACCGGCCGACTCGATGGGCTGGCCGGCCCGGGAGCTCAGGGCAGCGGCGGGGCGCCGATCATCATCATCGTGTAGTCGAGGGCATGCCGCGTGAGGAAGGCCTCGTCCGACTCCCCGGGTTCGCGCGCGGTCGTCACGGCCTGCACGCCGGAGGTCGCCGTCCAGGAGGTCGTCAGCGCGTTCGCGTTCGGGGTGCTGGCCTGGACCGCCGTCGTGTGGCGCCCCGTCCAGGCGGGGATGGTCTCGCCGGGCCTAGCGTACGTCGTGACGTTCTTGGTCAGTCCCGTGGTCTGGATCGGATTCGGCATGGGCGTCGGGGGTGTTGGAGCCAGGGGTGTCGGTCAATGTCTCGATGTCGGCCTGGAACTGGGCCCGCATGCGGGCCAGGTACTCGTCGTTGGTCACGCGCACTTCCAGCCAGCGGTTGAGCAGGACCAGCAGCCGGTTCATGACGCGCACGCGCTCCGGTTCGGGCAGCGCCCGCAGCCGACGCGTCAGGATCTCGCGTGTCTCAGGGGAGACGATCCCGGGTTGCGCACGCGCCATCTGGTCGAAGAACCTGACGATCGAGTCGGCCTCCGTGGCCCCGGCCGTGTCCGTCCCCTGCCCCCGCTCGTCCGCCGCATTCGAAGGCCGCTGGCTCAGGACGGCGAAGACGAGCACGCTGCAGGCCAACAGCACCGCCCCGATCGCCGCGCGGTGGCGCAGCGCGAAGTACCACCCGTTGCGCAGCGCCGACGGGGCCGGCGCCACGACGCGGTAGCCGCCCAGGAAGCGCAGCAGGTCGTCGGCCAGCTCGCCGGCCGAGACGTAGCGTTCGACCGGCGTCTTGCGCAGCGCCTTGGTGCAGATCGCGATCAGCGGGCGCGGGATGCGGTGGTCGATGCGACCGAGGTGCTCGGGCTCGTCGTGCACGACGGCGTGCAGCACCTCGCCGGCGTGGCGCGTGGCGAAGGGCGGGCGCCCGGCCAGGAGCTCGTACAGCACGGCGCCGAGCGAGTAGATGTCCGTGCGCTTGTCGACGTCGCGTCCCAGGGCGCGCGCCTGCTCGGGGCTCATGTAGTGCGGCGTGCCGCTGAGCGTGCCGGTCTGCGTCAGCGCCTCGCGCTCGTCGTCGCGCACCAGCCCGAAGTCCGCCAGCCGGGGCTCGCCGTGCCGATCGACCAGCACGTTGGCCGGCTTGATGTCGCGGTGCACCAGCCCGCGCTCGTGGCAGTACTGCACCGCGCGCGCCACCTTCTCGATCAGCGCCGCGGCCACGCGCGGCGCGCGCACGTCGAGCTCCAGGCCCGCGGGGGCGCGGCCCTCGAGCAGGTCCTTCAGGCTCGCGCCGTCGACGTGCTCCATCGCGATCCAGTGCACGCCGTGCTGCTGGTCGAAGCCGTAGACCGTCACGATGTGCGGGTGGCGCAGGCCCGAGACCACCTGCGCCTCGCGCTTGAAACGCTCGACGCGCTCGGCGCGCGAGCACAGGCTGGGCGCGAGGATCTTGACCGCCGCCAGGCGCCCCAGCGGCTCCTGCCGCGCGAGGAACACCGTGCCCGTGCTGCCGACGCCCAGCTCCTCGACCAGTTCGAAGTCGCCGACCCGGCAGCCCAGGAGCTCGAAGGAGGCCTGGCGCTCGCCGGACGCGCGCTCGGTCGGAGCGTCGAGCGGCGAGTCGAGGAAGCGATCGGCTTCGGTGGCGTTGTCGAGCAGCGCGGCGAGCTCGGCCGCCAGGGTCTCGTCGCCCGCGGCGTGCTCGGCGACGAAGGCCGCGCGCTCCTCGCGCGGCAGGCGCGCGCCGCGCGCGTACAGCTCCTTGATGCGCTCCCAGCGTTCGCGGCTCACGAGACTTCCTTGAGCAGCCAGGCGCGCGTCGCCTGCCACTCGCGCTCGAGCTGACGCAGGCTCATGCCCAGGAGCTCGGCGGTCTCCTGCATGCCCTGCCCGGCGAAGAAGCGCAGCTCGACCGCCTTGGCCATGCGCGGGTCGAAGCTGCTCAGTCGTTCCAGCGCCCGGTCGAGCGCGCTCAGGTCGATGGCGCGTTCCTCGAAGGTGACCACGATGCGGTCGAGCGGCGACGCGCCCTCGTCACCGGCGTCCAGCGTGCGCGGCCGGACGGCGCTGGCGCGGCGGTGATCGATCAGGATGCAGCGCATCGCGCGCGCCGCGGCGTGCATGAAGTGCGCGCGGTCGCGCACTTTCGAGAGCGCGGAGCCGGCCAGCTTGAGGTAGGCCTCGTGCACCAGCTCGGTCGCCTGCAGCGAGGCGCGCCGATCGCGGCCGACCAGTGCCGAGGCGATGTGGCGCAGCTCGGCGTAGAGCAGGAGCAGCAAGCGGTCGCGCGCGGCGCTGTCGCCACGCGCCGAGCGGTCGAGCAGTTCAGCGACCTGGCCGTCGAGCTGGGCCTTCATGGAGGGGACCGCCGGATCCGGGGAATCGGAGCGGTGGGGCAGGCGGTCGTCGGCTTCCAAGGTGCCAGCTCGCGTCGATTCCTGGGAGAGGGCAGCGTCGACGGCCGTGCGGCCGGACCGCGGCCCAGGACGGAGCACGGCCCCGCACCCGCCAGGAAAGCCGCGAAAATCGCCGCTTCTCCCGGGTCCCGGGGGCTTCAGACCTCGAAGTCGTGGATCTCGACGCCCGCCAGCGCGCGCTCGCACAGGCCGGCGACGTCGAACTCGCTCTCGACGCGCTCGCACAGGTCGAGCCGGCCCAGGATCACCGGCCGGTCGGGCATGAAGACCGTGCAGCAGTCGGGCTCCTGTCGGTTCGAGAGCTCGAAGGTGCCGATGCGGCGCGCGATCGCGATCGTGTCGTCCTTGTCGAAGCCGATCAACGGACGCAACACCGGCAGGGGACTCGCCGCGCCGATGCAGGTCAGGTTCTCGATCGTCTGGCTGGCGACCTGGCCCAGGCTCTCGCCGGTGATCAAGGCCTGCATCTCGTGCTGCTGGCACAGGCGCGCGGCGATGCGCTGCATCATGCGCCGGTACAGCACCGTGCGGTACGCCTCGGGTGCGCTGTCGCGGATCGCCAGCTGGCACTCGGTGAAGGGCACGACGTACAGCCGCGCCGCGGGCTGGAAGCGCGCCAGCGTGCGCGCCAGCGCGATCACCTTCTCCTTCGAGGCGTCGCCGATGTACGGGTAACTGTGGTAGGTGACGAACGAGGTCCACATGCCGCGCTTCATCGCCATCCACGCCGCGACGGGCGAGTCGATGCCGCCCGACAGCAGGCACAGGCCGCGCCCGCTCGAGCCGACCGGCAGCCCGCGCAGGCCCGGCAGGCGGCGCGCGAACACGTAGGCGCCCTCGGCGCGGATGTCGATGCCCAGCGTCAACTCGGGCGTCTCCAGGTCGACGCGCACGCCCTGCGTGCCGGGCAGCACGTGCTCGCCCGCCATGCGGTCGAAGACGTGCGAGGCATGCGGGAAGCGCTTGTCGGCGCGCGTGGTCTCGACGCGGAAGCGCACCTCGCGGCCGGCGTACTCGCGCAGCGCGTCGAAAGTCACGGCGCGCGCCAGCTCGAGGATCGCCGGCGTCTCCAGCGGTGCGCGCCACACGGGCGAGATCGAGTGGATGCCGAACACCTCCTGCAGCCGGCGCGCGACGTCCTCGGGCCGCCGCTCGGGCGTCACCAGCATGCGCGTGAAGAGCAGTTCGACGCGCACCGGCGAGATCTCGGCTGTCTGGCGCACGATGTTGCGGCGCAGGCGCGAGATGAACTGGTCGCGGTTGTTGCCCTTGAGCGTCAGCTCGCCGTAGCGGATCAACAGATGCGGCGCGGGGCCCAGGGGCCCGGGCGCGGCGAGCGCCGGCACGGCGGGGGTGTCGAGGGGTTGCGTCATGGCTTCGCGGACCCGTCACGTTACCACGCGGCGCGTCAGCCCCGCGTCGAGCGGCGGCGCGTGTCCGGCGCCGCGCGCGCGGGACCCAGGCGGCGCGCGACCTCGGCCAACGCGGCCAGCAGGCGCTCGATGTCGTCCGACGTCGTGTCGCGCGCCAGCGAGATGCGCAGCAAGGAGCGCGCCTCCTCGGGCCGCAAGCCGAGCGCCAGCAGCGAGGGGCTGAGCTCCGCCTTGCGCGACTGGCAGGCGCTGCCGGCGCTGACCACCACGCCGAGCTCCTCGAGGTGGTGCATGCGCACCTCCGACGGCGCGCCCGCGGCGACGCAGGCGACGATGTGCGGCACGAGGCCCTGGTCGTCCGCGCCGGGCGCGAGCACGCGCACGCCGGCCAGGGCCGACAGGCCTTGCACCAGCCGGTCGCGCAGCTCGGCCAGCCGCGCCGCGGCCGCCGCGCGCTCGCGCTCCGCCAACTCGCAGGCCGCGCCGAAACCGACGCAACCCGCGACGTTCTCCGTGCCGGCGCGCAGGCCGCGCTCCTGCCCGCCGCCGAAGACCAGCGGCCGCAGCGTCCGGCCGCTGCGCAGGACCAGCGCCCCGACGCCCTGCGGGCCGTGCAGCTTGTGGGCCGACAGCGCCAGCGAGTCGCAGTCGAGCGCGTGGAACGAGAGCTCGAGCTTGCCCAGCGCCTGGACACCGTCGACGTGCAGGTGGGCCTTGGGTGCCGCGACGCGCACACGCCGCGCCAGCTCGCGCACGGGGTAGATCGTCCCGACCTCGTTCTGCACCAGCATCTGCGCCACCAGCACGGTGTCGGGCCGCAACAGGCTCGCGGCGTGCTCGAGATCGAGCGCTCCGGTCGCGGTCAAGCGCGCCGTCGCGACCTCGAAGCCTTCGTCGCCCAGCGCGCGCGCCGCCTCGCGCACCGAGGCATGTTCCGTCGGCCCGACCACCACGTGCCGGCCGTGCTTCGCCAGCGCGCGCGCCGCGCCGAGCACGCCCAGGTTGTTGGCCTCGGTGCCGCCCGCGGTGAACAGCACCTCGGCCGCGTCGGCGCCGACGGTGCGCGCCACCGACTGGCGCGCATCCTCGACCGCGCGCGCCGCCGCGACGCCCGCGCGGTGGCGCGACGAGGGGTTGCCGCAGCGCTCGCCGAGCCAGGGCGCCAGCGCCGCGCGCACGCGCTCGTCGAGCGGGGTCGTGGCGGCGTGGTCGAGGTAGACGGTGTCGCGCGGCGTGCTCACCCGTCCAGCGTAACCGCGCCGCGGCTCCGCCCGACCCTCCAGCTGGCCGGCGCTCAGTTCGGCTTGCGCGCCACGTCGAGCGGCCGCACCTCGGCCGTGCGCTGCTCGCCCGGCGCGAGCGTCAGCTCGAGCCGCACCGCGTCGCCGCCGGCGCGGATCGAGAGCGAGAAGCGGCCGGGCGGCAGGTCGGCGAACTCGAAGGAACCGTCGGCCTCGGTCGAGAGCGGCGGCCACAGGCGCGCCGGATCGCCGGCGGGCGTGACCTCGACGTAGGCCCCGGCCAGCGCGCCGCCGGCCGTGTCGCGCAGCACGCCGCGCACGCTGGCGGCGATCGAGCGCAGCACGAGCTCGTGCGGACCGTCGCCCGCGCCGTGCTCGAAGCGCACGCGCGCGCGCTCGTTCCAGGGCCGCAGGAGGTCGGGCCAGCTGCCGTCGGCGGCGAAGGGCGGCAGCAGCGCGACCACGTAGCGGCCGGCGAGCAGGCCGGGGAAGGCGAAGCTGCCGTCGCGCGCGCACTCGGCGCGCACCGGGATCGGCGCGCCGAGCGTCTCGGGCGGATCCTCGGGCGCCAGCGCGACGACGTAGCCCGTGAGATCGCGCTGCGCGCCCCCGGGGTTTTCGACGCGGCCGGCGAGGTCGGCGCGCGCGAACTCCGCCAGGACTGGCGCGCCCGCACGGCGCTTGGTCAGCACCAGCTCGGCCGCGGCCTGCTCCTCGCGTTCGAAGCGCTCGGGCTCGAAGCCGTTGGCCAGGACGTTGAACGTGCGCGGGCCGCTCTGCACGCGCTCGAAGGCGAAGCTGCCGTCGGGCTCGGTCTCGACGAAGGCCAGCTCCTCCTGGACGCTCAACCAGACCAGCGCCTGGTCGACGGGCCCGCCCTGGTCGTCGAGCACGCGCCCGCGCAGCGTGGCCTCGCGCGCCGGGAACTCGAGCGGCGCCAGCGGATGCGCCGGCGCGGCCTGGATCGGCACGCGCGGCCGCTCGACGCGCGTCGAGCGCGTGACCGCGAAGGCGACCAGCAGCACCGCCAGCGTCCCGAGCGGGATCCAGTTGGCCAGCTTCTGGAGGCGGGTGGAGCTCACGTCGGCCTCAGGCGCGCAGCTCGGCCAGGATTGCGCCGCACAGGCGCTGGGCCGGCGCGAACTCGGCGCAGTCGAGCTCCGCGAGCGTCTGCGCGAAGTCGTCGAGCCCGCGCAGGCCCAGCCGGCGGTAGGCGACGGCGCGCACGCCCATCTGCAGCCGGTCGCACACGCGCACGAAGCGCGCCTCGCGCGTGCGGCCGCCCTGGTACTCGCCCCAGCGCTCGAGCGCGGTGGCCGAGAGGGGTTCGAGCAGCGCGCGCGCGGCCTTGGCCTCGGCTGCGGCCTTGGCGCCGTCCGGCAGGAGCCCCTTGACCATGCGCGGCAGGTCGCCGGTCAGCGCCTCGGGCGCGTCGTGCAGCGTCGCCAGCGTCACGGCGCGGTCGACGTCGAGCGCCGGCTCGACCTCCGGCCCGAGCGCCAGCACGACGAAGCACGTGTTCAGGATGTGACCGGCGACGTTCTCGGGCGGGACGATGCCGCGCAGGATCCAGCCCGTGCGCGGCAGGCTCTCGAGCGGCACGAGCGTCAGCAGGGCGTCGAGGTGGGTGCGCGTCACGCGCGCGAGCCTAGCTTCCGGCGAAGGCCGCTTCGACGGCCTTCTTCTTGGCCTTGCCGGCCTTGGTCGCCAGCAGCGCCGCCTCGAAGTCGCGCATCGCGTAGTAGCGCACGCGGTTGACGCGCTGGTGCTTGCCGGCGCGGTCGAGCGCGTCGAGCGCCTCGCCGATCGCCAGGGGGCCGACGGCGTCGTGCAGCGCGACGAAGCGCGCCAGCACCGTGTCGGCGTCCTGGGGACCGGGCGACACCTTCTTCTGCGCCAGCTCCTTGCGCTCGGCTTCGAGCGAGCGCCAGCGCGCGTCCTTGAGCTCCTTCAGCGCCGGATCCGCGCCCTTGGTCTTGGTCAGGTGCTCGACGATCGTCACGCCGGTGTAGTGCGCCCAGGCGTGGCGGTCCTCCTCGTTCGAGCGGTCGCCCCACATCGCCAGCACGTGGCCGAGCTCGTGGCACAGGCCGTAGAAGAGGAACTTGCCGTCGGCGGTCGGCGAGCGCAGGGCCTGGGCGTCGACGACCGGGAAGTCGATCTCCGAGTGGTAGGGGAACTGCGGCGCGAAGTGCGGCGGCCGCTCGATCTTGGGCACCAGGTGCGCGACGAGGCGCAGCTTCTTGCCCTGCAGCTTGCTGAAGTTCGAGAGGCCGAAGACCTCCTGGTAGGCGTCGAGCACGAGCTCGAAGGCGTCCGCCAGGGCCTTCAGGCCCGCGGGTTCGACGCCGTCGCGGCCGAGCGCCAGGAAGCGCTGGCGCGAGAGCGCGATGCCGACCGGCCGCGCGGCGGCGGGGTCGAGCTCGGCGAGCCGCTGGCGCAGGAGCTCGAAGTCCTCGATGCGGTCGAGCTCGAGCGCCGCCAGCGCGGCACTCGCCAGCGCCTCGCGCGCCGCGGGCGTGTCCGGCGCCGTGGCCAACTCGCCGACCAGCTTGGCGGCCGCCGCAGGCAGCTTCTTCGCCAGCTCCTCCTCGCTCTTGGCCGTCGGCTTGTCGGCCTGCGCGCGGTTGACGGCCTCGACCGCCGCGGCGTAGTCGCGCGCGAGCTTCGCGGGGTCCCCGGGGAGCGTCAGCGCGGGGAGCGGCAGCATCAGGGGCAGGAGTGCGAGGAGCGTGCTCATGGCGATCCCAACGGCCCGGCGGGGGCCGCACTTGGCGCCGCGAGCGTACCGTCGCCGGCGGCAGGGCTGAATTGACGGCCCTCCCCGGCCAGCGCATCATGTCCCGATTCCCCGCTCCGCCGCGGGTTCCACGAATGCTGCTCCGCCTGCGACGGGACCTGTCCGCCCCCCAGATCGACGCCATCCGGTCCCTGGCCGCCGAGCTCGGCTACCGGGCGCGTTTCCTCGACGAGCGGCGCGAGCTGCTGCAGCTCGACGGGCCCGGCCAGCCCGAGCACCGCTCGCGCTTCGAGGACCTGGTCGGCGTGCAGAGCGTGCTCGACGCCGGCGAGGCGCGCGAGCGACACGAACGCCGCGCCGGCCAGGCCGACACGCAGGTCGTGGCGCAGGGCGCGCGCTTCGGCGCGGGGGCCATCGCGCTGATCGCCGGCCCCTGCGCGGTCGAGGAGCCCGAGCGGCTGCTCGAGATCGCGCGCGCGGTGCAGGCCCAGGGGGCGACCTTGCTGCGCGGCGGGGCCTACAAGCCGCGCACCTCGCCCTACTCGTTCCAGGGTTCGCGCGAGGAGGGCCTGGAGGTGCTCGCGCGCGTGCGGCTCGAGACCGGGCTGGGCGTGGTCACCGAGGTGCTCGACCCGCGCGACGTCGGCAAGGTCGCCGAGGTCGCCGACATGTTCCAGATCGGCGCGCGCTCGATGACCAACACGCCGCTGTTGATCGAGGTCGGCCAGACGCGCAAGCCGGTGCTGCTCAAGCGCAACTTCGGCGCGACGCTGCGCGAGTTCCTGATGGCGGCCGAGTTCGTGCTGGCGCAGGGCAACACGCAGGTCGTCTTGTGCGAGCGGGGCGTGCGCGGCTTCGACTCGACCACGCGCAACCTGCTCGACGTCGGCGCGATCGCGCACCTGAAGAAGGCGACGCACCTGCCGGTGATCGCCGATCCCTCGCACGCCGCGGGCCGCGCCGAGCTGGTGCGGGCGCTGGCGCGCGCCGGGCTGGCGGCCGGGGCCGACGGGTTGATCGTCGAGGTCCACACCGCGACCGAGGAAGTCCACTCCGACGGCGCGCAGGCGATCTCGCCCGAGGTCTTCGGACAGATCCGCGCCGACGCGGCGGTGCTGGCGGGCCTCGACGGGCGCGAGCTCGTGCTGCCCCGTCCCAGCGCGGCGCGCCGCTGAACCCGAGCCCCTGCGAGGCCGCACGTGCGCAAGCCCTACATCGTCGGCAACTGGAAAATGAACCTCGAGCGCAAGTCGGCGCTCGGCCTGGTGGCGCAGCTGCGCGAGCACGCCGCGCTGCGACCGGGGGTCGACGTCGGCGTCGCGCCGCCCTTCGTGTACCTCGACGAGATCGCGCGCGCCCTGAACGGCTCCAACGTGAAGGTCGGCGCGCAGAACTGCTGCGACGAGCCGCAGGGTGCCTTCACCGGCGAGATCAGCGCCGCGCAATTGGTCGACGTCGGCGCGCGCTTCGTGATCCTGGGCCACTCCGAGCGGCGCCACCTCTACGGCGAGGGCGACGCGTTGGTCCACCGCAAGGTGCACGCCGCGATCGACGCCGGCCTGGACGTGATCCTGTGCGTCGGCGAGACGCTCGAGGAGCGCCAGCGCAAGGAGACCGAGAAGGTGATCGGCCGCCAGCTGACGCACGGCCTGATGGAGGTCAGCGCGCAGGAACTGCTGCGCGTCACGGTCGCCTACGAACCGGTGTGGGCCATCGGCACCGGCCAGGTCGCGACGCCCAAGCAGGCCGGCGAGGCCCACGCCTACCTGCGCGGCGTGCTCGCCGGCCTGTACAGCGAATCGCTCGCGGATCAGACCCGCATCCAGTACGGCGGCAGCGTCAAGCCCGACAACGTGCGCGAGCTCTTGGCGCTCCCCGACGTCGACGGCGCGCTGGTCGGCGGCGCCTCGCTCAAGGCGGAGTCGTTCCTGGCGCTGATCTGATCTCGCGGGCAGGGGTCGGGCGGGTTTCGCGCCCCGCGCCCGATTTCCCTGCAACCTTCCAGGCCCCGAGCGCGGTAGTGACCCCCGTGAGTGACGCCATCGCGATGAACTCCGCGCGGGATGGGGAGGAGCCGCTCGATCGGCGCCTGGTGGCGGAGCTGCCGGCGTTGCGGGCGTACCTGCGGCGCATCGCCGGGCGGGGGGCCGTCGCGGGCGAGGTCGAGGACCTGGCGCAGGAGTCGCTGACGCGCGCCTTGAGCTACCGCGCGAGTTTCGATCCGGCGCGCGCGCTCGGGCCCTGGCTGCGCGGCGTCGCGCTGCGCGCCTTCCTCGACCAGAAGTTGCGGCGCGCGCGGGCGCCGGGCGCGATCGAGGAGGAGCCGGCGGCCACGGGGGCGGCGGCGGAGCTGCGGGTCGAGCAGCGCGAGGAGCTGGTGCGCGCGCTCGAGGTGCTCGGCGCGGCGGAGCGCGAGGTGCTGCTGCGCTTCCATGCGCGCAGCCAGTCGATCAAGGAGATCGCGGCCGAGCTCGCGCTCCCGGAGGGCACGGTCAAGTCGCACCTGCACCGCGCGCGGCGCCGGTTGGCGGAGGGAGGGCGCTCGTGAGGCCCGACGTGCTCGACGACGCGGCGCGCGAGCGGCTGTGGCAGCGCGTGCACGCGGCGCTCGACGAGCGCCGCGATCCGCTCGACGATCCCGAGCTGCAGCGGCTCCTGGCGCTCGACGGCGAGGCGCTGGAGCAGGTGGCGCGCCTGCGCGGCTCGCTCGCGTCGCTGCCCGCTGCCGTGCGGGCACGCAGCGCGCCCCGGCGCCGCGTCGCGCTGGCCGTGCCGGCGCTGGCGCTGTCGCTCGCGCTGCTCGCGGTGCTCGGCCTCGCGCTGCTGCGCGGCCGCAGCGAGCCTGCGCCGCGGCCCCTGGTGCAAGCCCCGGTGCAAGCCCCGGTGCAAGCCCCGGTGCAAGCCCCGGTGCAAGCCCCGGTGGAAGACGGCGCGCCGCCCGCGGCTGGCGCCGGCGCTGGCGCCGCGGATCCCGGCGCGGTGCTCGCCTTCCACATCGAGATCGTCGACGAGGGCGCCGCGGGCCGCACGGTGCGCCGCTTCGACGGTGCCAGGCTCGACGTGACGCGCGCGGCGCGCTCGACGGTCGTGCACGAGGCGGCCGACGTCTCTCATTTCGTTGCCGTGGTCGAGACGAGTTCCTTCGCGAGGTGAAACCATGCTGATCCCGCTTCTGCTCTCCGTCGGCTCGCTGTTCCCGCAACAACCCGTCCCGGACGCGCCCGCGCGCGGCGCCGTGCTGCAGGAGGGCGTGGCCGAGGTGCGCCAGGCGCTCTCCGCCGCCGACGGCGTGTCGATCGCGTTCTACGACGTGCGCGACGTGCTGGAGCGCTCTCTCGGCGGGCCTGAGGCGCAGACAGCCGACGTCGATCGCGTGCGCAAGGCCCTGGGCGGCCTCGGCGAGACGATCCTCGATCTGGAGCTGCGCAAGGAGCTCGGCACGGTCCTCGACCGCACGGCGCGCCAGCGCGACCTGCTGCCCGAGACGCGCGAGCTCGCGCGCCTCTTGCGCGCCTACCTGCAGCCGGCGCTGACCGCCGACGTGCACGCGCTCGACGCCTCCGCCGCGGGGTCGCTGCTGTTGCGCGGCACGGCGGCGCAGCACGCCTGGCTGCGCGACGTGCTCGACCGCCAGCGCACCACGCGCGACCTGGTCGACATCCAGTCGCGGCTCTTGACCGCGCCGCGCGGCGCCTTCCAGGTGCTGGGCGGGGCGGCCTGCCGCACCTTCGCCACCGAGGCCGAGCTGCTGGCCGCGCTGGCGCAGGTGCCCGAGCCGCTCGACCGGCTCGACCACCCGCGCCTGGTGTGCCACAACCTGCAGCGCGCGACGATCTCGAGCATCAACGAGGTCGCCTACGTCAAGGAGTACGAGGTGCGCTTCGTCGAGCCCGGTCCGCAGCAGATCGCCGATCCGATCGTCGATGTGATCCAGGAGGGCGTCTTCATCGGTGCGCGCGCCCTCGAACTCGGCTCGACGACCTACGGCCTGGCGCTCGACACCCGCATCGTCGAGCTCCAGCGCCCGATCGCGACGCGCAAGATCCGCGTCGCGACGGTCGGGGAGGAGGTCGAGATCGGCGTGCCCGAGGTGCGCACGCTGCGCTTCAGCGCCGACGTGCGCCTGGCGGAGGGCGGGGGGGCGGTCTTCATCTCGCCGCTGGACGACAAGAAGGACCTGGCCTTCGTGATCACCCTGCGCCGGGCCGCGGCCGCGCCCGAACCCGCCGGGAAGGCGCCCGAAGCGCCGGCGCAGCCCCGTTAGATGCCTGCCCGCCCAGCGGCGGCGCTCGGAACTACCGGGCCGGGCAGGGGATCGGGTAGAACACTGGCCCTCCGAACTCCCCGCGCCCCTCCGGTCCTGCTGGCCGGGGCCCGCGGGTGGAGCCCGACATGGAACTGCTCTCAACCCTCCTCTACATCCTCTTCGTCCTCTCGGCGGTCGTCCTGGTCGTCGTGGTCCTGCTCCAGGAAGGCCGCGGCGGCGGTCTGACCGACGCCCTGGGCTCGGCCGGGCAGGCGACCTTCGGCGCCGGTGCGGCGGGCATCAACCGCTTCACGTTCATCATGATCGCGGTGTTCGTGCTCAGCGCCCTGGGCATCCACTACGTCAACCGCGCGGACATCATGGGTAAGCCGATCGAGACGGCCCCGAAGTAGGGCTGAGCGGAGCCCTGACGTGGACCCCCAACGCGTTCTCGACCTCTTCCGTTCGTCGACGGCGATGCTCGAAGGCCACTTCGAGCTCTCGTCGGGCATGCACAGCGACCGCTACTTCCAGTGCGCGCTGCTGCTCGAGGAGCCGCGCCGCGCCGAGGCCCTGGCCCAGGCGCTGGCCCAGGACATCCGCGCGAAATCCAAGCTCGAGTTCGACGTCGTGATCGGACCCGCGCTCGGCGCCGTGGTCTGGGCGCACGAGATGGCGCGCGCGCTCGGGGCGCGCGGCATGTTCACCGAGCGCCAGAACGACACGATGACGCTGCGGCGCGGATTCGCGCTCAAGCCCGGCGACCGCGTCCTGGTGGTCGAGGACGTGATCACCACCGGCGGCTCGGCGCGCGAGGTGATCGAGGTGCTGCGCGGCCTGGGCCTCCAGCCCCTGGCGGTCGGCGGCGTGGTCAACCGCTCGGGCGGCAACCCCTTCGAGAAGGACGGCTTGCCGCTCTTCGCGCTGGCGGCCGTCGAGGTCAAGCAGTGGAAGAAGGACGACTGCCCGCTGTGCCGCGCGGGCGGCAAGGCGGTCAAGCCGGGCAGCCGCGCCGGGCCGATGGCGGCAGGGACCCCGGGGGCTCCGGCACCGACAGGCGGCGCGCGGGCGTGATCCGCTCGATGACCGGCTTCGGCGCGGCGGCCGTCCAGGAGGGCGGCCTGGCGGTGCGGGCCGAGATCCGCTCGGTCAACCACAAGTTCCTGCAGGTCAAGGTGCGCCTGCCCTCCGAGCTGGCGGGCGTCGAGGCCGAGGTCGAGGCGCAGGTCAAGCGCGCCTTGGAGCGCGGCGCCGTCACGGTCAGCGTCGCGGTCGAGCGCGCCCCGGGCGCCGCCGTCGCGAAGATCGACAGTGCCGCCGCGCGCGTCTACCGCGACCAGTTGGCGGCCCTGGCGCGGGACCTGGGGATCGACGGTCGTATCGGAATCGAGACGCTGGTGCAGCTCCCCGGCGTGGTCGCCACCCCGGACCACGCCCAGGAGCACGCGCTCGAGGGTCGACTTGTCGAAAAAGTCATCAAGCAGGCGCTCGAGGCCCTGGTCCGCATGCGCGCGACCGAGGGCCGCAGCCTGCACGCCGACCTGGTCGCCAACGCGGCGGGCGTCGAGAAGCTGGCGCTCAAGATCGAGAAGCGCATGCCCAAGGTCGTGCTCGAGCACCACAAGGCGCTCCAGAAGCGCGTCGACGAGCTGCTCGGCGGCCGCGACGTGGTCAAGAAGGCCGATCTGGCGCGCGAGCTGGCCCTGCTCGCCGAGCGCATGGACGTCAGCGAGGAGCTGACCCGCCTCCAGAGCCACCTCGGCCAGCTGCGCGGCCTGCTCGAGCGCGACAAGCCGGTCGGCCGCGAGCTCGACTTCCTGGTCCAGGAGTTCCTGCGCGAGGCCAACACGGTCGGCGCCAAGTGCAACGACGCGACCGTGGCGCACGCCGTGGTCGAGCTGAAGACCCTGATCGAGCGCCTGCGTGAGCAGGTCCAGAACGTCGAGTAGGCCGATGCCCGCTCGCGGTCAGATGGTGGTCATTTCAGGCCCGTCTGGGGCCGGGAAGAGCACCATCTGCAAGCGCCTCCTGCTCGATCCGCGGATCGTCTTCTCGGTCTCGGCGACCACCCGCAAGCAGCGCGAGGGCGAGGTCGACGGCCGTGACTATCACTTCCTGACCCGCGACGACTTCCGGGCCAAGGTCGAGCGCGGCGAGTTCATCGAGTGGGCCGAGGTCTACGGCAACCTGTACGGCACGCTGCGCGCGCCGATGCTGGCGACGCTCGCCAGCGGGCGGACCTGCCTGCTCGAGATCGACGTGCAGGGCGCCCTGCAGCTCAAGGCGATCGGCGAGCCGGGGGTCTACATCTTCATCGCGCCGCCCGACTTCGAGGAGCTGCGCCGGCGGCTGATGGGCCGCAAGTCCGAGACGCCCGAGGCGCTCGAGCGCCGGCTCCACAAGGCCGAGGACGAGTACCGGGAACGGGTCAAGTACGACCACGTGGTGGTCAACTCGGAGCTCGATGACGCGGTTCGTCGCATCCGTGAGATCATCGGACTGTCGGATTTCGAGACAAGTCGACCCACAAGCTGACCCAAATGGCACGCCTGCTCCTCGCCGCCAGCGCTTCCGTCGCCGTCTACAAGGCCTGCGACCTCGCCAGCAAGCTGACCCAGGACGGCCACCAGGTCCGGGCGCTGCTGACGCGCCGCGCGGCGGAGCTGGTCAACCCCCAGCTCTTCGAGGCGGTCACGGGCCAGCGCGCCTTCACCGACGAGTTCGCCGACGGCCGGCAGAGCGCGATGGACCACATCGAGCTCGCGAAATGGGGGGAGGCGCTGATCGTCGCTCCGGCGACCGCCGACCTCGTCGCGCGCCTGGCGCAGGGGCTGGCCGACGACCTCGTGACCACCACGGCGCTCGCCCTGACACCCGGCGTCCCGCGGCTGATCGCGCCGGCGATGAACCCGACCATGCTCGCGCACCCCGCGGTGCAACGGAACCTGGCGCAGCTCACCGAGGACGGCTGGCTGCTGATCGAGCCGGAGCGCGGCCACATGGCCTGCGGCGACCAGGGCCAGGGCCGCCTCGCCGAGCCGGCGGCGATCGTCGAGCGGCTGCGGGCCGTGTGGGCGGCCAAGAAACAGACTTCCTGAAATGAAGCGCCGTTCCGCCTTGGATCGTGGCGCATCCGGGCCGGGTCCGCGGCGCATCCTGGTCACCGCCGGGCCGACGCGCGAGCGCATCGACCCGGTGCGCTTCCTGAGCAACGACTCCAGCGGCCGCATGGGCTTCGCGATCGCCGCGGCCGCCGCGGCCGCCGGTCACCAGGTGACGCTGATCGCCGGCCCCGTGGCGCTCGCGACGCCGCGCGGGGTGCGGCGGCTCGACATCGAGAGCGCGCGCGAACTCTTGGCGGTCGCGCGGCGCGAGTTCCGCCGCTGCGACGCCTTGGTGATGGCGGCCGCCGTCGCCGACTGGCGCCCGGCGCGCCGGCGCGCGGGCAAGTGGCGCGGCAAGGATGGCGGCGCGGCGCGCACGCAGCTGGAGCTGGTCCGGAACCCGGACGTGCTCGCGACCCTGTCTCGCGGCAAAGGCCCGCGCACGGTCGTCGGCTTCGCGCTCGAAACCGGCGCGGGAGTGCGCCGCGCGCGCGCCAAGCTGGCGAAGAAGGGCCTCGATTTCATCGTCTTGAACGGTCCTTCGGCATTGAATGCCGCGCGCACGAGCGTGATCATCCTCGGCAGCGACGGCTCGTCGCGCGCGATCGCGCGTGCGAGCAAGGAGCGCGTGGCCCGCGAACTCGTGCGGCTCTGCGTTCCGCGTCCCGCGCACGGGCACTGACCCGGCGCGCCGGCGAGGGGCCGGAGCACGAGGCTTCGAGGGGCATGGCACGTACCGCCAAGGAATCCGCGCGCGAGCCGGCAAGGCCCGGGCTCTTCGCGCGCGTCGCAGCCGTCTTCCGCGGGTTCCTCTTCGGCCCGCCGGTCGACGAGCAGGCGGCGGGGCACCTGCGCGAGATCAAGGGCTTGTGCCTGATCGGCGCGGCGCTGTTCGCGCTGGTCGCGCTGCTCAGCTTCTACGCGCCCTACCACGACGTGCGCGCCGAAGGCTGGAACTGGGCCGGCCAGGTCGGCTGGTACATCGCCAACGGCGTCTTCTGCGGCATCGGGCTCGCGGGCTACCTGGGCGTCGTGCTGTGCGTCGTGTGGGGCTGCATCCTGGTCGCCGGGCGCGCCGTGTCGCTGGCGACCCTGCGCGTCTTCGGTGGAGCGCTGTTCCTGCTCTCGACCGCGCAGCTCCTGCAGTTCCTGTTCGGCCCCGACGAGACCGCACCCGACTACCAGGCCGAGCTCAGCGCGCGCCTGCCCTACGGACCGGGTGGCTACGTCGCGCTGCGCACCAGCGGCTTCTTCGCCGAGAAGTTCGGCGGCCTGGGCTTCGGCGTGCTGCTGGCCGTGCTGGTGGTCGTGTCGTTCATGCTGGCGACGGAGATGGGCTTCTACGCCCGCATCGTCGCCTTCAGGAACTGGTTGGCGGAGCGGCGCGCGCAGCGCGGCGAGTCGGCGGGCACGGCGCTCGGCAACCGGCTCAAGGTGCTCGGCACAGGGCTCTGGAACTTCGTGCGCGGCGCGGACCTGAAGGAGGGCCTGCGGCCCGCGGCGCTGACCGAGGGCGGCACGCTGATCGAGGTCGACGACGCCGAGGTCAGCGCGGAGCTCGCGCCGCCGAAGAAGGCGCGGCGCAAGAAGGGCGAGCCGCGCGAAGTCGACGAGGACGAGCTGATCGAGGAGTTCGAGGAGGAACTCGAAGAGGACGAGGACTACCCCGATCCGAGCGCGGAAGAGCTCGAGGAACTCGCCGCGGCCGCGCGGGCCGAACAGGGCGAGGAAGAGCCCGCCGCCACGGCGGACGACGACGACGAGGACGCGCCGGACGAGGAAGAGGACGAGGTCGAACCGCCCAAGGAGCTCGTGCCGCCGGTCGTGGTCAAGAAGACCCCGGTCAAGACCAAGGTCACCAACGCCTCGCGCGAGTTCGAGACCTTCACGCCGCCCGCCGGTCCGTGGCTCTTCCCGCCGCTCGACCTGCTGATCCCGCCCGAGGGCAACGTCGGCATCGACGACAAGTTCCTCGAGTCGAACGCGGTCAAGCTGCAGAACGCGCTGGCCAGTTTCCGCGTCGAGGCCGAGGTCGTGGCGGCCCAGGTCGGCCCGGCGGTCACGCTCTTCGAGCTGACCGTCGCGCAGGGCACGCGCATGAACAAGGTGACGCAGCTCAGCCAGGAGATCGCCGCCGCGCTGCGCGCCCAGAGCGTGCGCATCATCGCGCCGATCCCCGGCAAGGAGACGATCGGCATCGAGGTGCCGAACCAGAAGCGCCGCCTGGTGCGCATCTCGGAGCTGGTCAACGAGCGCGCCTACGACCCCAAGCACATGGCGCTGCCGCTGTTCATCGGCATGGACGCCGAGGGCGGGGCGATCATCGAGGACCTGGCGCGCATGCCGCACCTCTTGATCGCCGGCACCACCGGCTCGGGCAAGTCGGTGTGCATCAACACGATCCTGGCGAGCCTGCTGCTCACGCGCTCGCCGCACGACGTCAAGATGATCCTGATCGACCCCAAGATGGTCGAGCTGCAGATGTTCGCCTCGGTGCCGCACCTGATGTGTCCGGTGGTGACCGACGCACGCCACTCGACGCAGGTCCTGTTGTGGGCGGTCGAGAAGATGGAAGGGCGCTACGAGCTGTTCAAGGACGCCGGCGTCAAGAACATCAAGGGCTACAACGCGCTGGGCGAGGCCGGCCTCAAGGCCGCGCTGGGCGACGATTTCGACGACGAGCGCACGCCGCGCCACCTGCCCTACATCGTGGTCGTGGTCGACGAGATGGCCGACTTGATGGCGACCTCGAAGAAGGAAGCCGAGCTGGCGATCACGCGCCTGGCGCAGAAGTCGCGCGCCGCGGGCGTGCACGTGATCGTCGCCACGCAGCGCCCCTCGACCGACGTGATCACCGGCGTGATCAAGGGCAACCTGCCGACGCGCATCGCCTTCCAGGTTGCCAGCAAGGTCGACAGCCGCGTGATCCTGGACGAGATCGGCGCCGACAAGCTGCTGGGCAACGGCGACATGCTGTTCATGCCGCCCGGCGGCGCCAAGCTCAAGCGCGTGCAGGGCGCGCTGGTCGAGGACGGCGAGCTGACCAAGATCGTCGACTTCGTCAGCCAGCACTCGGCACCCAGCTTCAGCCAGGAGCTGGTGCAGCTGGCCACCGGGACACGGCAGCCGGGCGAGCAGTCCGGCTCGGTGCCCGAGGAGGACGACCTCTACGACCAGGCCGTGCGCGTGGTGCTCAAGTCCAAGCGCGGCTCGGCCAGCCTGCTGCAGCGCGCGCTGGGCGTCGGCTACACGCGCGCCTCGCGCCTGATCGACATCATGAGCGAGCAGGGAGTGCTCGGCCCGCACAAGGGCAGCAAGTCGCGCGAGCTGATGATGACGCTCGACCAGTGGGAAGAGATGCACGGCCCGACCCCCGAGTCCGTCACCGCACAGGAAGCAACCGATGACGAAGCGTGATTTCCAGATGAAGAGCGATGGCCTGGGCATCGCGCTGTTCGCCTTCGGCGTGTTCTCCGCCGTGCTGGTCTTCCAGGCCATGCGCAGCGAGATCGGGCCGGATCCGACGACGCTGCAGTGGGTCGCGGGCTTCTGGCTGGCCTCGGTCGGGGCGCTGCCGAGCCTGGTGTTCAACGCGGTGCTGGCCGTGCTCGGCGCGCGCCTGTTCCTCGGCACGTCGCCCTTCGGATTGCGCAAGCACGTGATCGCGGCCGCCTTCACCAGCGCGGCGCTGGCGATCCTGTGCGGCGCCTTCAGCGACAGCGCGGGCGGCGTCTTCGGCGCGCGCCTGGGCGGGACGCTGAGCTCGTTCGCTGGCGTGGTCGTCGGCGCCGGCGTCGGCGCGCTGGCCGTGATCGCCAGCGTGTGGTTCTTCTGGCTGCGGCGCGACGTGCTGCCGGCCGAGGAGCCGATGAACGTGCGCAACCCCGAGCTCGCCACCGAAGCGGAGCTGCGCGACGACGGCGTCACCAACGCCGAGGCCGAGGCGCTGCTGCCGCGCCCGCTGAGCGAGGTGCGCCCGATCGAACAGGTGATCCCGCCCTCGCCCTACCCCGAGGACGTGCGCCGGCGCGGCGAGATCCCGGCCGGCACGCGGCCGATCGCGACCACCGCCTCGGCTGCGGCTCCGGCTGCGCCGAGCGTCTACCGCTGGACTGCGCCCGCCGGAGTCAAGCCGATCCCGCAGGCCGCGCCGGCGATCGCGGCGGACGATCCGGAGTTCGTCACCCCCGCGCCGCTCGCCGTCCAGGCGCTGCCCGCGGCCGAGCCGATCGCGCTGCCGCGCGCGAGCTGGGAGGGCGAAGAGCAACAGGTCGAGCTCGACGAAGCGCCGACGGCCGCGGCCGAGCCCGTCGACGACATCGCGGTCGACGCCTACGGCACGCCGCTGACGCTGGTCGAGGCGCTGCGCCGCGGCGAGCCGGCGGCCGAGCCCGACGAACTCGAGGAATTCGTCGAGGAGCTCTCGGCTCCCCGCCCGCTGGTGCGCGCCAGCGCCCTGGCGCCCGAGATCGACGATCCGCGACTCGACGAAGCTCAGGACGAGCTCGCCGACGACGAACCGGCAACCGTGTCGGACGCTCCGCGCACGACCGTCGCCGCGGAACTCGACGAGCCCGAGGAGCAGGACGAGACCGAGGAAGAAGTGGAGCTCGACGAGGACGGCCTGCCCGCCGAGCAGGACGACGAAGCGGAGTTCGACGACGAGCCGCTCGAGTTCGAGGCCGAGACCGACCCCGAGTTCGAATCCCCGACGCGCGCGCCGATCGGCGTGGCCTGGGAGAACGACGAGGAACCGGCCAACGAACTCGCGGCGCCGGCCGCCGACGAAGCCGTCGTGGCGAACGCCGCCGCACCGACCGACGGCGCACCGACCGACGGCGCGCTGGTCAGCGCGGCGGAGCTCGCGCAGGCGGACGAGCTCGCCGAGCAGGAGTTCGAGCGCCGCACCAGCGCCGTCGACGTCGAGGCCAAGCGTTCGCCGGCGCGCACGCGCGGCCAGGAAGTGCTCGACTTCGACTCCGCGGGCGCACCGGTGCCGGCGGTGCCGGTCTCGAGCGTGTTCGTGCCCGCCGAAGAAGGCGTCGAGCGCAACGTGGTGCTGACCCCGCCGCCGGTCGCGGCCGAGCGCGCGATCAAGACGCCCGCCGCCACCGGCTCGGGCGAGTCCGATGCCGGCCGCTCGGCGCTGCTGGCCGAGGTCGGCTGCCTGTTCATCGACCGCGGCCGCGTCGCGGTTTCGATGCTGCAGCGCCAGTACTCGATGGATTTCGACGACGCCTGCAAGGTGCTCGACGACCTGCAGAACATGGGTCTGATCGGTCCGTACCTCGGCGGACAGCGCCGCGATATACTCCTGACCCGCGAACAATGGCTGGAGAAGGTCGGCGCGAGCTGATCCCGGCCCGGCTCCGGCACCCGCGGCCGCGCCGCCCGTGGCTTCGAAGCCTCGGAGAGCGCGGTCGCTTCGTCGCTGCCCCGCTCGCGCGTCTCCGCCGTACCCCCTGATCCCCGTGAAACCCGACCGCGCGCTCGTCTCGCTCGTCCACCTCGGTTGCGCGCGCAACCTCATCGATTCCGAGTTGATCCTCGGGCGCATGGCCGAGGAGGGCCTGACCATCACCGGCGACACGGACGGCGCCTGGACGGTGGTGCTCAACACCTGCTCCTTCATCGGCCCGGCGCGCGAGGAGTCCGAGCAGGCGATCCGCGGCCTGCTCGAGAAGAAGCAGGCGGGCGAGATCAAGAAGGTGGTCGTCGCCGGCTGCCTGGTGCAGCGCTACAAGCACGACCTCGAAGCGCGCTTCCCCGAGGTCGATCTCTTCGCCGAGATCTCCGACTACAAGAAGCTGGCGCAGTCGGTGCGCGCGCTGTCCGAGGGCCGCAGCGTGCCGCGCTACCTGGAGGGCCCGCTCGAGCGCGCGCCCGAGCGCGAGGGTGCGCGCCTGCTCTCGACGCCCAAGTCCTACGCCTACTTGCGCATCTCGCACGGCTGCGACCACACCTGCTCGTTCTGCGCCATTCCGGCGATCCGCGGCAAGCACCGCTCGAAGAGCCTGGAGAGCGTGGTGGCCGAGGCGCGCGAGCTGGTCACCAGCGGCGTGCGCGAGCTGGTGCTGGTCGCCGAGGACTCGACCGCCTGGGGCCGCGACGCCGGCCGCGAGCTGCCTGACCTGGTCGAGGCCCTGGCGCAGGTCGACGGCGCGCGCCGGGTGCGCGTCATGTACGCCTACCCCAACCGCTTCCCCTGGCGCCTGCTGGACGTGATGAAGGAGCACCCCAACGTGGTGCCCTACCTCGACATCCCGGTGCAGCACATCGCCACGCCCGTGCTGCGCTCGATGCGCCGCGCGGGCAGCGGTGACCAGGTGCGCGCGATCCTCGACCGGCTGCGCGGCGAGCTGCCGTCGATCACGCTGCGCACCACGGTGCTGCTGGGTTTCCCGGGCGAGACCGACGCCGACGCGGCCGAGCTGGCGGCCTTCGTGCGCGAGTACGAGCTCGGGCGCCTGGGGGCCTTCACCTACTCGCCCGAACAGGGCACGCACGGCTTCGACCTCGCCGGCCGCGTCCCGGCCGACGTGGCGGAGGCGCGCCGGCTGGCGGTGCTCGCGGCGCGCGACGCGGTGCTGCAGGCGGCGCAGAAGCGCCTGATCGGCAGCGAGATCGAGGTGCTGGTCGACGAGCGCCGCCCCGAGGCCAAGGTGGTCGTCGGTCGGCCCGCCAGCGACGCGCCCGAGGTCGACCTGATCGCGGTCGTGCGCGGCTCGCGCGCGGCCGTCGGAGAGTGCATCCTGGCGCGCGTGACGGACGTGGACATCGAGTCGAACCTGGTGTGCCAGGCCGTGACGCGCTGAGCTCATGGGAGTCTTCCAGCACTGGCCCAACCGCATCACGGCGCTGCGCTTCCTGGGCGCGCTGGTGCTGTTCGGCGTGCTGGCCCTGGAGGTCGAGCGCGACCCGCTCCAGCGCGCCTTCGACGGCGGCTGGGTGCAGACGGCCTTCTGGATGTTCGTGCTGGTCGCGCTGTCGGACGTGCTCGACGGCTGGCTGGCGCGGCGCGGCAACCACGTCACGGCCTTCGGGCGCATCGCCGATCCCTTCGTCGACAAGGTGCTGGTCATGGGCACGATGGTGTTCCTGACCGTGCTGCCCTGGTCGCGGGACTGGTTCCCGGCCTGGATCGTGGTCGTGGTGCTGGCGCGCGAGTTCCTGGTGACGGCCATCCGCGGCTACGTCGAGAGCCAGGGCCAGCAGCTGCCCGCCGACTGGTTCGGCAAGGTCAAGATGTTCGCGCAGTGCTTCGCGGTCGGCATCGTGATCGGCCTGGAAGCCTTCGACATGACCAGCGAGTTCTGGCGCACCACCGGCCACGTCTTCGTCTGGCTGACGCTGCTGACCTCGATCGGCTCGTGCCTGCAGTACCTGGTCAAGACGCGCGCGCTGGTGCTGCGGGGTGCGCCGTGAACACGCTCAAGCTGGCGCTGGTCTCGTGCGGCTTCCTGGGTTGCTCGCCCGTGGCGCCCGGCACGGTCGGCACGCTGGGCGGCGTCGCGCTGGCGTTCCTGTTGAGCTCGCAGCCTGACTACCTCGTGTGGTCGTTGGCGGCCTGCGCCGTGCTCTACGCGATCACGGCGCCGCTCGGACCGTGGGCCGAGCGGCACGCGGGCAAGAAGGACCCCGGCATCTTCGTCATGGACGAGGTGATCGGCTACCTGATCACCGTCGCCTGGGTCGCGGGTCCCAGCCTGTATGCGCTGATCACGGGCTTCTTCGTCTTCCGCCTGTTCGACATCTGGAAGCCCTGGCCGGCGCGCAGCATGGAGCGCATCCCCGGCGGCCACGGCATCCTGCTCGACGACGTCGTCGCCGGGTTGTGGGGACTGGCGACCATGGCGCTCCTGCGGCGCTTCATCGACGTCCCCTGGACGGTCACGGGCGCCTGAGCCATGGCCAAACCGCGCAAAGGCTCGGATCTCAAGCTCTCGGGCTCGACGCTCGGCTCGCGCTTCTCGATGGCGATGAGCATCTCGCTGGCGGTCGTGATGATCTGCGCCGGCGCCTTCCTCTACTCGTGGTTCACCGCCAAGGCCGAGGAGATCCAGGACCAGGCCTTCCTGGGTGCCGTGCAGATCCAGGGCCCGTGGCAGCAGCGCATCCTGCAGGACCTCAAGCGCGAGGCCCAGGGCCTGCCGCCGCTGGACAACGAGCCGATCGTCGCGGCCCAGCCGATCCAGGGCAAGACCGAGCGCAACATCGACAACTCGGGCGTCAGCCGCATGGAGGTCATGTACGGCGAAGGCTTCAAGCAGCCGGGCTACCTCTATCAATGGATGGACGTCGATCCGCCGCTGATCGTCTCGAAGAAGGTCAAGGAGCGCGCGGGCGAGGGCCTCCTGCCGATGATCGTGATCGTCACGGCGCTGGTGATCCTGGTCGGCGCGCTGGTCGCCTGGATGGTCGGGCAGACCGTCTCGCGGCCGCTGGAGATGATCGTCTCCGACATCAATCAGATCGCCAGCGGCAACCTGCGCCACCGCACGCGTGTGCGCGCGGGCGGCGAGATCCTGCAGCTGGCCAAGGCCATCGACCGCATGGCGGGCAACCTCGAGTCGGCGCAGGCGGCGCAGCTCGAGCTCTCGGTGCGCGAGCGCGAGATCGACCTGGCGGGCGAGGTGCGCGAGGCGCTGCTGCCGCAGTCGACGCCGGCGGTGCAGGGCTACGAGCTGGCCTCGCTGCACGTCGACAGCCCGACGCCCGGCGGCGACTTCCACGAGTTCATCGAGCTGCCGGACGGCCGTGTCGGCCTCTTGGTGTGCGACGTCTCGGGCCGCGGCGTGCCGGGCGCCTTGATCGGCGCGATCGCGCGCTCCTACCTGCGCGTGCACTTGCAGGAGGGCGGCGACCTGGCGCAGGCTTTCGCGCGCGCCAACCGCGACCTGGCGCGCGACGTGCGCCGCGGCGTGTACGTGACGGCGCTGTACGCGCTGCTCGACCCGGCCGCGGGCATCGCGACCGTGGCTTGCGCGGGGCACAAGCTGCCGATCGTGCGCTACACCGGCGCCGACCAGAAGATCCGCATCGTGCACCCCGAGGGCATCGCGCTGGGCTTCGACAAGGGCCCGGTCTTCGAGCGCGCGCTGCAGGTGCAGAAGATCCCGATCGAGAAGGGCGACCGTATCCTGCTCTCGACCACCGGCGCGGTGCAGGTGCTGAACGCCGACGGCGCGGAGTACGGCGAGAAGGCCTTCTACCGCGCCGTGCTGCAGCACTCCCAGGCGCCGACCGGCGAGGTGCTCGAGCGCGTCAAGGCCACGCTCGACGCGCACGCCGGCAAGCTGGCCTTCCCCAACGACATCTCGATGATCGCCCTGGCCCGACCGGCCTGAGCTCACCAACCCCGACCGAGGGTCGCACCATGCGCATCGCCGAGTTCCAGCAGCGGATCGAGGACATCTACTATGCCCGCGACAGCGCGCGCGGCCTGGCCGGCACGCACATGTGGTTCTGCGAGGAGGTCGGCGAGCTGACGCGCGCGCTGCGGCGCAACAAGCGCGAGGAACTCGAGGGCGAGTTCGCCGACGTGCTCGCCTGGCTGGCGACGCTGGCCTCGATCGCCGAGATCGACCTGGAGGCGGCGGCCGCCAAGAAGTACGGCCTGGGTTGCCCGCGCTGCCGCGCGACGCCCTGCGCCTGTCCCTGAAGCACGGGACCGGAGAGGGGAAGCGTGACCAAGAAGCTCGTCACACCCGGGTTGTTCCCGGACGAGCGTCCGCCGCCGCCCGTGCAGGCGCCGGTCGAGCACGGCCTGTACGCCGACGTGGCGGTGAACCGGCCGCTGCGTTGCGAGTTCACCTACGCCGTGCCGGCCAGCTTGCGCGGCGAGATCGCGCCCGGCGTGCGCGTGGCCGTGCCCTTCGGGCCGCGGCGCGAAGTGGGCGTGGTGACGCTGCTGCGCACCTCGACCGACGTGCCGGCCGACAAGCTCAAGTCGATCGCGCGCGTGCTGGACACGGAGGCGCGCATCGCGCCCGAGCTGTTCGAGCTGACGCGCTGGATGTCGAGCTACTACGCCTGCTCCTGGGGCGAGGCGCTGGCGGCGGTGATGCCGGCGGCGATGAAGAAGGAGAGCGCCGGCCAGCGCGTGTCGTGGATCGAGGCCGCCGGGGAGCCGACGGCCGAGGCGCTGGCGGAGCTCGAGAAGCGCACGCCCAAGGGCTTCCGGCTCTGGCGCACGCTGACGGAGCTGGGGCAGGCGACCGAGCTGCGCGACCTGTGCCGCAAGCTGAACGTCACGGACTCGGTGGCGCACACGCTGGTGCAGCATGGACTCGCGCGCATCACGCGCCGCGCGGCCGAGGTCGACCCGCTGGTCTCGTCGGCCGCTGATCTCGCGCGCACCCGGCCCGAGGAACTCTCCGCGGAGCAAGCGCAGGCGCTGGCAGCGATCGCCGCGCCGCTGCGGGCAGGCACCTTCGCCACCTTCCTGCTGCAGGGCGTCACGGGCAGCGGCAAGACCGAGGTCTACCTGCGCACCATCGAGGCGGCGCTGGCGCTCGGCCGGGGCGCGATCGTGATCGTGCCCGAGATCGCGCTGACGCCGCAGACCGTCGGCTGGTTCCGCTCGCGCTTCGGCCAGGTCGCGGTGCTCCACAGCCGCATGACCGACACGCAGCGGCGCGCGATGTGGCTCAGCGTGCAGCGCGGCGAGGCGCGCGTGGTCGTCGGCGCGCGCTCGGCGGTGTTCGCGCCGGTGGCGAACCTGGGCGTGGTGGTGGTCGACGAAGAGCACGAGCCGTCCTTCAAGCAGGAAGGCCCGCCGCGCTACCACGCGCGCGACGTGGCGGTGATGCGCGCGCGGCTGGCCCAGGCGGTGTGCATCCTGGGCAGCGCGACACCCGCGCTGGAGAGCTGGCACAACGCGCGGCAAGGGCGCTACGAGCACCTGCACCTGCGCGGCCGCGTGCGCGGCGGGGCCTTGCCCAAGGTCGAAGTGGTCGACCTGCGCGCCGAGCGGCGCGAGGGGCCGGAGCCGGTGTTGTTCTCGACGCACCTGCAGGGGCTCTTGCGCGCGACGCTCGAGCGCGGCGAGCAGTCGATCCTGTTCCTCAACCGGCGCGGCTTCGCGCCGACTTTGTGGTGCTCTTCCTGCGGCGAGACGGCGCGCTGCAAGGACTGCGACGTCGGCCTGACCTTCCACAAGCGCATCCGGCGCGTGGTGTGCCACTCGTGCTGCGAGGAACAGCCGCCGCCCAAGCACTGTCCGACCTGCACGGCGCCGCTGGTGCACTACCTCGGCGCGGGCAGCGAGCGCGTCGAGGCGACGCTGGCGAAGCTCCTGCCCCAGGCGCGCGTGCGGCGCATGGACTCCGACACGATGCTGCGCCGCGAGGACTACGAGCGCGTGCTCGACGAGTTCGGCCGCGGGGCGATCGACGTGCTGGTCGGCACGCAGATGATCGCCAAGGGCCTCGACTTCCCGCGCGTGACGCTGGTGGGGATCGTGTCGGCCGACAGCTCGCTGCACCTGCCCGACCTGCGCGCCGCCGAGCGCACGTTCCAGTTGCTGGCGCAGGTCGCCGGCCGGGCCGGGCGCGGCGCCTTGCCCGGACGCATCGTGATCCAGACCACCACGCCGACGCACCCGGCGATCCTGTGCGCCGCGCAGCACGACTACGAGCGCTTCGCCGCGCAGGAGTCGAAGCTGCGCCAGGAACTCGGCTACCCGCCGCACGGCCGCCTGATCCGCGTCGTGTTCGAAGACGAGGACCTGGGCCACGTGCACGACGTCGCCCAAGCTTGCGCCGTCGAGCTGCGCGCGCGCGCGGCCGAGTTCGGGACCCAGCTCCTGGGCCCCGCCGAATGCCCGATCTCGCAAGTGCGCGGCCGCCACCGCCAGCACCTCCTGCTCAAGTCCCCGCCGACCAACCCCGGCTTGACCGCCGCGCGGAGTCTCTTGATCGCCTTCGCGGAGAACGAGACCCGCGCGCGCGTGACGATCGACGTCGACCCGGTGTCGATGCTCTGAACACGTCCGGACGGCGCCCCTCACCACCCGCGCGCCACGAACTCCGCCAATCCACAGGCTTGCACTCCGTCTTGCAGCGGGAACCGTTCCCCGCGCGGCGTGACGTACCAACGCTCGTTCGCGCGCACATCGGCACAGCCCAGCAAGAAGCCGTGGCTGGGTCTGGGTGTCGAAGTGCGCTTGATTTCGATCGCCACCACCCTCCCGCCCGGACCTTCGAGCACCAGGTCGATCTCGGAGCCGCCCGAGGTGCGGTAGTAGCTCGCCGTCCACAGGTCGGGAAGGCGCGCCACGATCTGCTCGATCGCGAACCCCTCCCAGGATTCGCCGCACAGCGGATGTCCGAGCAGTGTGTCGAGATCCGGCAGGTTCGTCAGCCGGTGTACCAACCCGCTGTCGCGCACGTAGACCTTGGGCGAGCGTACGAGACGCTTGGCGCTCGGGCCGGCCCACGGCTGGAGCTGGCGCACCATGTACAGATCGGTCAGGAGATCGAGGTAGCGCCTGACGCTCTGTCCCGAGACGGAGAGATTCGAAGCAAGTCGGGCGGCATTCAGTTGAGTGCCTTGGCCGAAGGCGAGCAGGGTCCAGAAGCGGCGCATCAACTCTGCCGGCAGGCGTAAGCCCAGCTGGGGAACATCACGCTCCAGGTACGTCGCGATGAACTCGCTGCGCCAACGGAAACTCCGCTCGTCGTCCTCGGCCAGGTAACTGCGCGGGAAGCCGCCTCGCACCCAGAGCCGGTCGAGAGCTGCGTCACGTGCCTGGACTTCGTCGAGCGTGAACGGCGTCAGCTCGAGGTAGGCGATCCGTCCCGCGAGCGACTCGGAGGACTGGCGCAGGAGGTCGCGCGACGCTGAACCGAGAACGAGGAACTGACCCGTGCGCTCGCCAGCGCGCACACGTCGATCGATCTCGCTGCGCAGCAGCGGGAAGATCTCGGGCCGGCGCTGCACTTCGTCGAGGATCAAGAGACGCCCCTGCTGCGTGGTCAGGAAGAGCTCGGCTTCGTCGAGCTTGACCGCATCCGAGCCCCGCTCGAGGTCGAGGTAGGTCGAGGGCTTCGATCCAGCCTGGGCGAGTGCCAGGGCCAGGGTGGTCTTCCCGCATTGCCGTGGGCCCAGGAGGGCGACCACCGGAAAGCTACCGAGGCGGTCTTGCAGGGCATGGAAGGCGGTTCGGGGATACATCTCCTTGCAATTCTTCCATCAGCTGGAAGATTTGCAAGGAGATCCAGGCCGTGATCGATGCCCGTAGCGCGTCGCCCGCCCGCCCCGCGCCCCTCACTTCTTGCGCTTCGACGTGTACGACATCATCAGCACCTCGCCCTTGGACGGGATCGTGTCGTACATCTCGACCATCAGCTCGTCGTCGCCCTTGGGCGTGACGACCGAGCGGAACGCGCGCTCGCCTGCGACGTCGATCATCGTGCCCTTCAGTTCGACCACGCCCTTGTCGTCGGCCTTGCCGCGCGACGTGATCGCCCAGGTGCTCATCGAGTCCATCCACAGCGACGTGTACTCGCCCTTCAGCTTGTCGTAGCCGTTGATCTGCAGGCCCTCGAAGGGCATGCCCATCAGGTTCATGCTGACCTTTTCCAGCACGAAGCGCCCGCCGAGCAGCGCGCTGACTTCGGAGCTGCCGGGCGTCTCCATCCAGGGCTGGTCGGGGCTCATCCGCATCTTGAAGTCGTGCGTCCAGGATCCGACGCGCTTCGTCAACGCTGCGTGCTCCGCACCCGGCGTGGCGAGTTCCATCATCTTGGCCATCATCTCCTCCTCCGACAGGCCTTCCTGCGGCGCCTGCCCGTCGCCGGCGTGGGACAGGGCTCCGGCGGCGAAGGCGGCCGCGGTGCAGGTCAGGATCGAGGCGGCGAAGAGGATGCGGATCTTGGTCGACATGTCGGGCTCCATCAGGGGGGTGGGGGGCGCGCTGCGCCGGGGGAAGCGATCGAATCCGGACGCGCGGCCCAGCGCGGGGCCGATCATGATTCGCGAGGGCGTGGATCCCGGCAAGGCACGTCCACCGTGCAGGCGTGCCGTCCGCCCGCGGGACGCCGCTCAGCCCGCACCGTGTCGCTTGCGGTAGCGTTCGATCAGCCGCCCTTGCAGCGCGCGCGGTAGCGAGCGAGCAACGCGCGAGCGCTCTCCTTCCCGTCGCCATCCAGAGGCGGCGGGTCCTTGACCAGGGCCGCGAGGCGTTTGGCGTAGGCCTCGTGCTTGGGTTCGCACCGGCGCGGGAAGTACAGCGGTCGGGCGTCCAACAGCTTGGCCTCCTCCTCGAGACCGTTCGCTACGTCGGAGAACTTCGGATCGTGGCGGAGCCTCGCGCGCTCGCTCATTCCGATCCTGGCCTGCGGTCCGTCGAACCCGTGCGCCAGGACGGGGGCCGACACGAAGAGCTCCACCACGGACTTGTGCTCGATGCAGCCGCGCACGCGCTCGAGCAGGCGCTGTTCGAGTTGGTCGACGACCTCGATCAGGTGCGCAGCGTCCTCGCGCAGGCGGGTCCCCGCCGGATCCGCGGCGCGCTCGTGCTTGCCGAGGATCCGTCGCGCTTGATCGCGAGCCTTGGAGAACCTCCCGTTCCAGTAGTCGCGCAAGGCGGGATCGAACTCGGGCGCCAGTGCTCGATCGAGCCTCCCGGCTCGCGGTCTCTGCATGGCCTGCTCGACGGCCGTGCCGAGGGCCTCCATATCCAGGGTGCGAGCCACGAGTTCGCCATTTCTCCCAACGACACTGATGGTCGCACCCGAGTAGGGCGATTCCGGGCTCTGCGCGAGGCCCACGACGATTCCCAGACTGTCCGCCGAGTGGTGTCGTGCCGCGACCAGCTCCTTCTCCTCGTCAGTGGCCACGCTGACGAGCAGGGCGCCACGGTCGTAGTTCGCCTCGGCGAGGTCGATCAGGCTCGACCAGCGTTCGACCTCTGCCGTGGACGTGTGGTGCACGATCAGTACGAGCCCATCCAGGGCCTTCAGTGTCGGCGGTTCGACGAGGTCCTTGATCGTGTCGGTGATCCAGATGATCCGGGTCTGATCCGGACCCATCCGGCGCGCGAGCACCGAAATGGCCCTCGGCCTCCAGTGCAGCTTTGCCGCACCCAGCTCCGGCGCCAGCCGGCCCACGACCGGCTCCGTCTCCGGTGCCTGCGCGCGTGCCGGATGCATGATCGGGAGCATGCTCACGATTCCAATCAGGAAGGCGATCGGCTTGCTCAGGGCGAGAGTCGACTTCGACATCGTGTGCACTTCGGCGTGATCGACCTCTCCGAGGTCAGGGGTGCCCGCAGGCGATCAGGGTTGCGCGACCAAGCTACAGCGCACCGTGTCGCTTGCGGTAGCGTTCGATCAAGCTGCGCGCGCGCTGCTGCGCGGCCGCGTCGTTGGAGCTGGTCTTGAGGAAGCCCTCGAGCTTCTTGACCAGCGCCTTGCCCGCCCCGTCGTCGCGGCGCGGGAAGTAGAGCGGGCGCTTCTCGACCAGCTCGAGGTACTTCCGGTAGTCGTACATGCGCATCGACGTCAGCGACTGCGCGACGAACTGCTTCAGCGCTTCCTCGGCCGCCTTGGCGCTCGCGCCCTTGAAGCCGCGCGCGAGCACGAGGTCGAGGTCGACCAGCCGCTCGATCGAGCTGCCCGCGCGCGCGTCCGCGACCTTGGCGGCGAGCTCGCGCTCCAGCGCCTCGACGCGTGTCGCCAGGTACTGCGCGTCGGCGCGCAGCTGACGCTCCTCGTCCGTCGCGGCCTTCTCGTGCTTCTTCGCCAGCCGCTCGGCCTGCTCGCGCGCGGCGTGGAAGCGGCCCGACCAGTAGTCGTCCAGCGCCGGCTTCAAGGCCGCCGCCAGCGTGCGCTCGAGCGCGAGCGCGGTCGGACGCTCCAGCGCCTTGGCGAAAGCCGCCTCGATGTCCTCGAACTTCGCCGAGAGCGCGATCAGCTCGCCGCTGCGGCCGAGCAGCGCGAACTCGTCGCGCGCGTAGGGCGACTTCGACTCGGGCCCCAGGATCCCGACCGGGCCGTCGAGCTCCTCGTTCTTCAGCCGCTCGACCGCGCCGGGCGCGTCGGCCGCGGGCACGAAGCTGACCAGCGCCGCGCCGCGGTCGCGGTTGGCTTCGACCAGCTCGACCGCGCGGTTCCAGCGGATGCCGTCGGCCAGCGCGGTCCGGTGCACGAGCAGCACGCGACCGCGGAGCTTGGCCAGCGTCGGATCGCCCTTGAGCTCCGCCAGCGACTCGTCGAGGTCGGGCATGCCGGAGAGACCCGAGCCGCTGACCTTCTTGACGACCTTGTTCGGATCGTTGGTCAGGTGCCAGGAATCGGCTCGGAACTCGGGCGCTGGCTGCCCGGGGATCAAGCCCAGGATCGGATCCGGCGCCGGCGCCGCGGCGACAGGCTCCTGCGGCGGCGGAACGACAGGCGGCGTGGGGTCTTGGAGGAGGAGGAGCGCGGTGAGTAGGAGTTGCTGCATGGGCGCTTGGTGGGGGTGAGCGCCGGGGTCTCGATGGCGGGAGTCTAGCGCGCGTGCGCGCCGGGAACCGCACTTGTCTGTCCGCCGCCGCCGCGCTCGCGCCACCAGGGGCGTGCCTCGTCCGGTCCCGAGGCCCGACCAGGAACTCCAGCCATGTACGCCTTCGCTTGCCACGCCCTCGCCGCGACGGGCACGACCAGCCCGGACACGGTGGTGCTCTCGGCCCACCAGATGCCCGCGACGGCCTTCGCGCTCTACATGCAGCACGACGCCGCGGGCGACCAGACCTTCCACGATGGCGTCTTGTGCGCGAGCGGCAACCTGGTCCGGTTGCGCGGCCGCGCGGCGGTCGGCGGCATGAGCCAGTTCCCCGACGTCAACTTCGCCAACGACTCGACGCTCGAGCTGTCGACGCGCGGCGGCGTGACGCCGGGCAGCGGCGCGGTGCGCTACTACGCGACCTGGTACCGCAACGCCTCGACGACCTTCTGCCCGCCGGCCACGGCCAACGTGACCAACGGCTTGAAGCTGACCTGGTAGAGCACGCGCCTGAGGGAGGGGGCGGGAGGGGGCGATGGAGAGAGGACGCGCGCCGCACGGACACCGATCCGGGTGGCGCGCAGCCTTGCTCAGCGCCGGCGCGGCGTCGGCACGCTCAGCTCGCTCGGGATCGACCCGCCGCGCGGCAGCGAACCGCGCCCGGCCTGCACCAGGTCGATCGGCCAGAAGCGCGCGGTGCCGTCGAGCGAAGCCGTGACGAAGCTCGCGCCGTCGGGCGCGAAGTCGATGTCGACCACCGCGTCGGTGTGGCCGGAGTAGACCGAGGTGCAGGAGAGCGACTCGAGATCCCAGAGTTTCGCCGTGCGGTCGAGCGAGCCAGCGACCACGAACCTCGACGAGGGCGCGACGGCGACGCAACGGTAGCTCGCCGAGCGCGCCCAGGCCGGGAAGTCGCGCAGCCGGATCTGGCCCAGCTCCTCGGCCTGCGGATGTTCGGGCACCGAGCTGAGCCGCACCGAGCCGGTCCACTTGCCGGCGGTGAACAGGCGCTCGCCGTGGCCCGCGAAGGCCACCACGCCGACGGTCGCCATCACCGAGCGCGCGACCTCGACGCCCGTGGCGGACTCGAAGACCACTGTGCGCTGGTGCTGCGTCGTCGCCGCCAGGCGCCGGCCGTCGGGGCTGAAGCACACGTTGAACACGGAGGTCAGCTTGTGGTTGTCGGTCTCGTAGGGCCCGAAAGTCCAGGCCACCGGCACGGCGCTGCGCGTCTCACCGGCGGGCAGGATCCAGCAGTGGACGGTGCGCGCGTCGGTGCCGCAGGCGACGCGCGTCTCGCCGTCGGATCCGCGCGCCGAGGTCAGCGACACGATCTTCCCGGTCTGGCCGCGCAGGACCGCACTCGCGCCGCTCGCCGGGTCGACCAGCTCGGGCGCGCCGCTGGGGCCGACGAACAGCACCCGGCCGCTGGCGGCGTCGAACCCGGCGGGCGGCGCCGCGCTGGTGCCCTCGCGCCGCAGGAGGATGCCGCCCGAGGCGACGTCGAGGATCGTCAGGGTCCCGAGCGCGTCGGTGGTGACGACCTGCGAGCCGGCGCCGTCGAAGTCGGCTCCGACCAGCGCCGGCCGAGCCGCGAGCTCGGGCCCGGGATCGAGCATGCGCCGCATCTCGCCGCTGCGCGCCTCGAACAGGCGCGCGCGCCCGTCGGCCGCGGCGATCAGCACCTGTTCGCCGCGCGGATCGTAGCGCGCCGAGGCGAGCGGACCCGCGCGCGGCGTCACGACGCTCAGGAACGGACGCCAGGGTCCGTACCAGACCTTGACCGCCGCGTGCGTGTGCCACGAGACCAGCCAGCGGCCATCCGGCTCCCAGCGCAGGCCGCGTGGCCGCACCGGGACACCCTTGCAGATCGCGATCGGGTGGCCGTCCGCCGCGTCGAACAGCCGCACGGTGTTGTCGAACGCCGCGGTGGCGAGCGTGCGACCCTGCGGATCGAAGGCCACGTCGATCACCGCGCGGTGGTCGTGGTCGGCGAGCTCGTAGACCAGCGCGCCGCTCTCGACGTCGACGACGCGCGCGCCGGCGTCGTAGGAGAGCGCCAGGCGCCTGCCGTCCGGGTGGAAGTGCGCCGCGGCCACGTAGCCGGGCAGGCGGAACACGTGTCGCTCGCGCGGAGCCTCGCCCCGCTCGAGCGGGTCGAGCTCCCACAGGCGCGCGGTCGAGTCGTCGCTGGTCGTGACCGCCAGCCGCTGGTCGGGCGAGATCGCGACCGAGCGCAGCGCGGCCGTGTGGCCCGACAGCACGCCCAGCTGCGCGCCGCTCTCGGCGTCGAAGATGCGCGCGCTGGAATCGCTCTCCGGAGCCGCCGCGCCCGCCAGCGGTTCGCCCGAGAAGGTCAGCACGTAGCGCGTGCCGCAGAAGCGCGCGGCGCTGACGTTGCCCGCGTGGCCCGTCAGGCGCGCGAGCAGCCGGCCGTCGTCGGCGTCCCACAGGCGCGCTTCGTGGTCGCGCGAGGCGCTGACCACCCGCCGACCATCGGCGCTGAACTCGGCCCACTCGAGCTCGCCGGCGTGGCCGGTCAGCACCAGCGGGACCGCGTCCGGCTCGCGCCAGCGCCAGATGCGCGCCGTGCCGTCGCGCGAGGCGGTGACCACGCGCTCGCCGCTGGGGTCGAAGTGCACGCACCACACGCGCTCGGAGTGCCCGCGCAGCTCGGCCAGCAGCTCGGCGCGGTGCGCGTCCCAGATGCGCGTCGTGCCGTCGAAGGAAGCGGTCGCGACGTGGCCGCCGCGCGCCGAGATGTCGACGAAGGCCACTTGAAGGTCCCCGGCGGAGAGCGTCGCCAGCTCGTACTGGCTCTCGATCGCGTCGAGCAGCACGCGGTTGCTGGCCAGGCCCGGGTCGCGCTCGGCGGCCGCCAGCGCCAGCTGCACGGCCTCGTTGGGGTTGGTCGCGGTGCGGGCCACGGCCAGGTCGCGGAACCAGGCGCCCTCGTACAGCCCGAGCGCTTCCTCCTTGGCGTTGCGCTCGGTGCGCAGCTCGCGGATGAACATCAGCGACACCACCAGCGCCAGGCTGAGCAGCAGGATCGAGCCCAGCGTGCCCGCGGCCAGCGCCGGGTTGCGCCGCGACCAGCGCGTCAGGTGTCCGAAGACGCTGATCGGGCGCGCGACGATCGGCTCGAACTCGCGCACGCGCCGCAGCTCCTCGGCGAACTCGAGCGCGGTCGCGTAGCGGCGCGCGGGCTCCTTCTCCAGCGCCGCGCTGAGCACGACCGCGACGTCGCGCGGCAGGGCCGGGTTGAGCGCCAGCGGATCGCCGGGCAATTCGCTGCGGATCGCCTTCGTCAGCGCCTCGGAGCTGGCGTCGGCGAAGGGCCGGCTGAGCGTCAGGGCCTCGTAGCAGACGACGCCCATGCCGTAGACATCGGTGCGCCGGTCGACGTCCGTGCCGTCGATCTGCTCGGGCGCCATGTAGGCCGGCGTGCCGAACACCTCGCCCGTGCGCGTCAGGGCGCTCTGGCCCTCCTCGTCGTAGGCCAGGCCGAAGTCGAGCACGACCGGCGCGCCGTCCGTGCCGGTCATCAGGTTGCCGGGCTTGACGTCGCGGTGCACGACGCCGGCCTCGTGCGCGGCGTGCAGCGCGCGCGCGATGCGCTCGAGCAGCAAGAGGCGCTCGGCCAGGCGCGCGCCGCGGATCGGGTGCGCGCGCGGATCGGTGCCCGCGGCCTCGTAGCTCGCGCGCTCGCGCGCCAGGAGTGCCGAGAGCGTCTCGCCCGGCACGTAGCGCATCGCGATCCACGGCTGCAGCGCGTCGAGGTCGGCTTCCAGCACGCCGCAGATGCCGGGGTGCTCCAGGCGCGCGACCAGCTCCGCCTCGCGCCGGAACCGCTCGCGCCGCTCGGTCGAGGCGCCGATCAGCGTGCTGCCGAGCACCTTGAGCGCCACCTTGCGGCCCAGGCCCAGGTGCTCCGCCAGCCACACGCGCGCCTGGCCGCCGCGGCCGAGCTCGTGCAACAACTTGTAGGGGCCGACGCGCTTGACCACGCGCGGGCCGCTGGCCTCGCTCGAGCGCACGCCGTGCACGGCGACCAGCTCGTCGTACTCGCGCCGCAGCTCCGCGTCGCGGCCGGGGAAGACCTCGAGGTAGTGCTCCACCGAGCGCGCGCCGCCGCGCTCGAGGTCCGCCAGGAAGCGGTCGCTGAACTCGTACAGGACCCAGGCGTCGGTCGAGGGCTCGTGCGACATGCGGACGCTGCGATTCTCGGCGCGCCCGAGCGGCTTGCCAAGCTCGGCGTCGGTCGCGGGCGCGCTAGAGCGGCTGCTCGGGCCTGCCCGGGCTCACCACTGTCGCGCCTGCCGCGCGCCCAGGCCCGGTCCGTAGACCACCGCGTTCGCCAGCAGGCGCAGCGGGGCACGGAACCAGCCGCGGAAGTCGGGCGGGCTGGCGAACAGGATGATCTGGCCGGCACCCATGCGCTCGAGCGTCGCGTAGGCGCTGTCGGCGATGCGCTCGCGCGCCTCGGGCCACAGGAGGCCCGAGAGGCGCAAGCGTTCCTTGTTCGCGAAGCGCACGGCGGTCTGCACCGGGCGGCGCGAGAGGAAGACGTCGGAGCCGCTGAAGTACACGGGCAGCTCATCGCCGCAGCCGAAGGTCAGCCACGAATCGGGGTTGACTTCGCCGCGCAGGATCACGCCCTGCGGCGAGAAGACGCGCAGGTGCGCGTCGCGGCGCGCCTTGTCCTCCTTGACCGCGTCCTTCGTGCCGTCCTTGGCGGCGTCCTTCACCTCGCTGCCTGCGGGCTTGTCCGCGGCCGGTGCTTCGGCCGGCGCCTTGCTGGTCGGCTTGCCATCCCACAGGAGGCCCTCGTCGATCACCGAGCTGCCCGCCTCGCGCTCGCGCTGCACCGCCAGCGCGTACTCGTCGAGCGCGTCGAGCGCATCCTGCCGCAGGCGCGTTTGCGTCAGCTTCAGTTCGGCACTGCACAAGGCCGCCGCCGCGCTGCCGCTCGCGATCAGCGTGCCGCCGCCGCGCACCCAGGTGCGCAGCGCCTCCTTGTTCTCGGTCAGCAGGTCGCCGAGCCCGCCTTCGGGGAGCACGATGACGTTGTAGCGCCGCAGGTCGTAGCCGCCGAACTCCTGCGCGTCGATCAGCGTCACGGGCAGACCGAGCACGGCGTCGAGCAGGTGCCAGGCGTGGCCGAAGTCCGAGGTCGAGACCGGCGAGTTCGACAGCAGGCCGACGCGCGGGCGCGCCAGGAGTTCGAAGTGCTGGCCGCCGAGGTCCGGTCCGTCGTCGGGGCTGCGCGCGCTGGCCAGCGCGAAGGCTTGGACACCGGCAACTTCGGCGGCCTGGCGCACGAGTTCGCCGGCGTCGGCCGCGTTCTCGACGCGCCGCACGAGCAGGCTGCCGCGCGCGAAGCTGCGGCCGCGCGCGCGGTAGGGCTCGTCGTTGACGTTGAGCTGCAGGCCGAGCTCCAGGGCGCGCACGGCGAACTTGAGCGCCGCGTCGTCGTGGCCGTCGACGGCCCAGGCGTAGACGGGCTCGGCGGCGTCCTCGAGCGGTACCAGGCCGCGCGCGCGCGGTGCGAGCTCGCGCACCAGCTCGCCGCGCACCTCTTGCGCCGCGCACCAGGCGGCGTCGAGGTCCCAGGCGTGCGCGGGCGACCAGCCGGTGACGTCGTAGGCCTTGCTCTGCTGCTTGCGCTCGAGCTCCTTGCGCTCGCGCTCCAGCGAGGCCTTGTCGTAGCGCGGGTCGAAGGCCAGGAAGGCCTTGACCATCGACGCCAGCGGCTGGCGCGCCTGGATCACCAACGAACCGGCGGGGAAGGAGCGCTCCGCGACGCGCCCGGCGAGCGTGGTGTCGACCTCGCGCGCCTGGAAGGCCGACTCGGCGCGCACGATCTCCAGGCCCTGCGCGGCGAAGGTGCGCACGAAGTCCTCCTCGCGCTCGCGGTTGCGCCCGGGCTGCAGCACGAACATGCGGTCGTTGCCGGGCGTCTCGGGCGCCAGGTTGTGCTTCTTCGTCGCGTAGTAGTCGCGCAGCATCTCGAGCTTGTTCTGCGCCAGCGTCGTCACGTTGGCCAGCGAGCCGACCGCCTGGCGCGCGACCGCGTCGCGGTAGGTCGCGATCTCGCCCGAGGGCCGGCGGATCGCCTGGCCCGCGTAGCGCGCCTGCTCGTACAGGATCCCGACCGCACCGGTGAAGCTGCCCCACGCATCGGTGTAGCCGGGGTACCACGAGTCGGCCCATTCGCGCGTGTAGTAGCTCCAACCGTGGCGGTCGAAGGCGCGCGCCTGCTCGTTGCCGAAGCGCTGCCACCATTTGACGGTGTGCGCCGGGAAGTGCGGCGTCAGCGGATCGGTCGCGGGATAGAAGAGGAAGGTGTCGCTGGCGCCCATCTCGTGGATGTCGACCAGCAGCTGCGGCATGAAGTGGCGGATCGCCTGCCAGCGCGCGCGCGTCTCGGGCTGCGTGCCCCACAGCCAGTCGCGGTTCATGTCGAACACGTAGTGGTTGCCGCGCCCGTAGGGCCAGCGGCCGCGGCTCATCGAGTCGACGTCGAGGTTGGGCACGTAGCCGGCGGCTTGCTCGAGTTGCGAGAGGATGCGCTCGCGCCCATCGGGGTTCTGCGAGGGGTCGATGACGACCACCACGTCCTTCAGCAGGCTCGTGACGTCCGCGCTGACGCCCGCGACGAGGTGGTAGGCGACCGCGACCGAGGCGTCGGTGCCCGACATCTCGTCGCCGTGGATCGAGTACCCGAGCCAGGCGATCGCCGGCGTGTCCTGCGCGATGCGCTCGGCCTCGGCGTCGTCGGTCGTGCGCGGGTCGGCGAGCTTGCCGATGCGCGCGCGGATCTGGTCGATGTCGCGCACGTGCTCGGGCGAGCCGATCAGGGCGTAGCACAGCTCGCGCCCCTCGTGCGTCGCGCCGAAGGTGACGACCTTGATGCGCGGGCTGGCGCGCTCGAGCGCGCGCAGGTAGGCGAGCACCTCGGCGTGGTGCGCCGTGAACGTCCCCAGCGGCTGGCGCAACGTCGCGTCGGGCGTCGGCAGCTTGGGATCGTAGGTGGTGTCGGGGAAGATCGGCGCGAGCACGCGCCCGGCGGCGTGGTCGCCGAACTTGATCGTGCGCGCGTCCTGCGGCGGCTTGGCCGGCAGCGGCTCGGGCCGGACCGGCGCCGCCAGCGGCTCGGCGCGCGCGGGTTGCGCAGCAGCCCGCGGCGCACCCGGTCCGGCGCGGCCCGCCGGCTGCGGATCGGGCGCATTCGAAGTGCAGGCCAGAGCGGTGAAGGCGACGAAGGGGAGGGCCTGCGCGAGGAGTCGTTGCATGTGCGGGGGCTTGGGGGGGCCTCTCGTGCACGGCGTTTCCGTGCACGCGGCGCGAAGCTTAGCACGCTGACACTCCGCACCCGCCGCGCTAGGATCGCGCGCGCGGGCCTCTAGCTCAGTCGGTCAGAGCAGGCGACTCATAATCGCTCGGTCGCAGGTTCGAGTCCTGCGGGGCCCACCAGGTGCACACCGCGGCGCGCGCCGCGCCCGGCTCCGCCGCCCCCGTGGAAGCGGGTCGGGACCGCACGCCGGCCGGGGTGCGGTCAGACGGTTGTGGCGAAGTCCCCGCACTCCCTATGCTGCGCGACTTCCCCCGTCCCCCCCGAGCCCGAGGCTCGCCCGTCCCGTCAGGACGCGGCGCCTGCCGGGTTGCGGGTCGCAGCGGGAGCGTCGCCCGTGGCCGATCCGAAGCCTGAACTTTCCGCGCCCGCTCCCGCCGGGTCGTCCGAGAGCCACCTGCGGCAGCTCACGCCGCTGCTGGTCTGGGCCGTGGTGTTCTGCGACATCGGGACCTCGGTTTACTACGTCCCGGGCGTGCTGTACCGCGAGGTGGGCGACGTCGCGCCCTTCTTCGTCATCCTCGGCCTGATCGGCTTCGTGCTGCTGGCCTTCAAGTACGTCGAGATCTGCTGGCGCAACCCCGACGGCGGGGGCGTGGTCAGCGTCTCCACCCAGGCCTTCACGCCCCTGGCCGGGGCCTTCGGCGGGATCCTGATCACGATCGGCTACTTCGTGACCTCGGCCATCTCGTCGGTCTCGGGCATCCACTACCTGGGCACCGTCCTGCCTTGGCTCGAGGAGCACGTGGTCGCGATGTCGGTCGTGACGCTGCTGTTCCTGGCGATCGTCAACACGATCGGCATCCGCGAGAGCGCGATGCTGTCGCTGGTGATGGCGGCCGGGGCGCTGGTCGTCGGCCTGTTCGTCGTCGGGATGGTGGCCTTCGAGGCCGGCGACGGCGACTGGCAGACGGTGCGCGCGAACATCGCCCTGGCGCAGGGCCTGGACACGCGCACCTTCCTGCTCGGCTTCAGCGGCGCGTGGTTGGCCTTCTCGGGCCTGGAGAGCATCAGCCAGCTCTCACCCGCGATGCGGCTCCCGATCACCGAGACCTCGCGCAAGGGCATGCGCCTGGTGATCGTCACGATGATCGCCACCTCGCCCTTCCTGACGCTGTTCGCGATCTCGCTCCTGCCGGCCGAGCTGAAGAACGACGCGGTGCAGTCCGAGCGCCTGATCTCGCTGATCGCCGGGCAGTTCGGCGGCTACTACGCCAGCCTGGCGGTGGTGATCACCGGCTCGGCGCTGCTGCTCCTGGCGGCCAACACGGCGCTGATCGGCAGCTACCACGTGTTCCTGTCGCTGACCGAGAAGGGCTTCATGCCCTCGGCCATCGCCTTCCGCAACCGCAAGTTCGGCACGCCGCAGCTGGCGATCCTGGTCGCGACGATCGTGCCGGTGCTGATGGTGATGTCGACCTCGGGGCACACCGACCAGTTGGCGGGCCTGTACGCCTTCGGCCTGCTGGGCGCCTTCGTGATGAGCTCGGCCGGCCTCGACCTCCTGCGCTGGCGCAACCGCGAGCGCGGCTGGCGCATGTGGATCGGGGTGGCGACGACGGCCCTGGTGCTGGTGGCTTGGGTCGTGACGCTGTACGTCAAGCAGGAGGCCACGCTGTGGGGCAGCCTGCTGGTGCTGCTCGGGCTCTTGATGGCGGTCGGCACGCGCCGCAAGTGGTTCACCGGCGCCTTCTACAACATCCCGGTGGTCGCCCGGCTGCTGCCCAAGCGCATCCTCGAGTCGGAGGGGCGGCTCGAGGCCTCGCAGACGCTCGACATCCTGACGCTGGCGCAGGCCAGCGCGATCACGGGCCTCTATCCATCGAGCACGCTGATCGCGCTGCGCACGCCCAACCCGGGGCTGGTGGCCGAGGCCATCGCACGCGAGCGCGGGCGTGGCGGCTCGTCCCTGTTCGCGCTGTACGTCGAGGAGCGCACCGGTCTCTTCGTGCGCTCGCAGGACTGGCAACCCAAGGTCGAGGGCGTCGACTCCCTGCGCAGCGCCGTGCGCGCGGCCGAGGCCGAAGGCGTCACCTTGATCCCCGTGTATACCGTGAGCTACGACGCGGTCGAAGGTATCGTGCGCTCGGCGGAGGCGCTGGGGGTCAGCGGCGTGATGATCGGCGTCACCCAGCGCAACTCGATCTACCACCTGTTGCGCGGGCACGTCCTGGCGGGGCTGACGAAGCGCCTGCCACCCGGCATCCGCATCCTCCTCTACGGTTGAGCGCAGGCGAAGGAGAGCACGACGAGCATGGAGACCTGGCTGCCTTGGGCGATTTTCGGCGTCATCGTCGTCGGGATGATGGTGCTCGACCTGGGTGTCTTCCACCGCAAGGCGCATGAGGTCTCGGTCAAGGAAGCCCTGGGCTGGACCGCGGTCTGGATCACGCTCGCGCTCTTGTTCGGGGCCTACATCTACTTCTCGATCGACGTGCCGGCCGGCGCGGCGGCGGCAGCAGCGGGACTGGCGCCGCCCGAGCCCAAGTGGATCGAGTACATCACCTGCTGGCTGACCGAGTACGCGCTCTCGGTCGACAACATCTTCGTCTTCCTGGTGATCTTCACCTACTTCGGCGTGCCCGCCGACAGCCGCCACCGCGTGCTGTTCTGGGGCATCCTGGGCGCGATGGCGATGCGCGCCGTGTTCCTGCTGTGCGGGGTGGCGCTGATCCAGACCTTCCATTGGACGGTCTACCTGCTGGGCGGGATCCTGATCCTGACCGCGGTGAAACTGGCCTTCTCGGGCGACGACGAGATGAAGCCCGAGCGCAATCTGATGTTGCGCATCGCGCGGCGCTTCGTGCCGGTCACGGAGGGCTACGAGGGCTCGCGCTTCTTCGTCGTGCGCGAAGGCCGGCGCTATGCGACGCCGCTGTTCCTGGCCCTCCTGGTGGTCGAATCGACCGACGTGCTCTTCGCGGTCGATTCCGTGCCCGCGGCGCTGGGGATCTCGCAGGACACCTTCGTGCTCTACACGTCGAACATCTTCGCCATCCTCGGGCTGCGCTCGCTGTTCTTCGCGGTCGCGGGGCTGTTGAAGTACCTGCACTACCTCAAGCTCGGACTCTCGGCCATCCTGGCCTTCGTGGGCGTGAAGATGGTGCTGCCCGAGCAGTACAAGATCCCGGTGCACATCGCGCTGGGCGTGGTGGGCGGCATCCTGGTGCTGGCGGTCGTGGCGTCGCTGGTGCGCGTCAAGCTGGTCGGAAACGGTGCAGGGAAGGAAGGCGGGGCGTCATGACGATCCTGTGCGGCACGGACTTCTCCAGCGCGGCCCGCGAGGCGGCGCTGACGGCGCGCGCCTGGGCGACGCGCGCGCGCGACACGGTCGAGCTGGTGCACGTGCTCGACCTGCAGGGCGCCAAGGCGCTGGCCGCGCGCGGGGCCGGCACGGCGCTCGACGCGCTGCGCGCCGAGCTCGAACGCTGGAAGCGCGAAGCGACGACACTGCTCGACAAGGAGATCGCCGAACTCGGCGCGGGCGTCACGGGGCGCGTGATGGAAGGCACCGCCGACCACGAGCTCGGAGCGCGCGCAACGGAGGTCCGCGCGCGCAGCATCGTCGTCGCCGCCCTCGGGACGCGCGCCGGCTCGGCCTTCACCCTGGGCAGCACGGCCGACCGCGTGGCGCAGCGCGCCGGCGTCCCGGTGCTGGTCGTGCGCGCCAGCGCGCCCTGGACGGCCTGGGCCGAGCGGCGTGCGACTCTGCGCGTGTTGGTGTCGGTCGACGCCAGCCCCACTTCGGACGCGGCCGTGCGCGCGGCCTCGGCGCTGGCCGCGCTGGGCGACGTCGAGCTCAGCGCCGTGCACGTCTACTGGCCGCCGGCCGAGCTCGAGAAGCACCCGGGTGCGGGGGCCTTGCCGCTGGGCAGCGGCCACCGGCTGATCGAGCAGGACCTCGAGCGCCAACTGAGCGCGCGTCTCAAGCAGCACGCCGGCGGACGCGACCTGCCGCTCAAGCTGCTGGGCGGCCTGGGCCGCACCGCCGACCACCTGGCGCGCCTGGCGGAGGAGGACGGGGCGCACCTGATCGTCGTCGGCACGCACCAGCGCGGCGGGCTGGCGCGCTTCTGGCACGGCTCGATCTCGCACGGGGTGCTCGACCGCGCGCGCTGCAGCGTGCTGATCGCGCCCGAGTCGACCTGACGCCGCCGTCCTCGCGAGCCAGTGAGGAGCGGATGATCTACCAGAGCGCGCGGCCGGCGATCGAGCTGCCCGACGTCACGCTGACGGACTTCGTGCTGACCAAGACCGGGGCGCTGCGCGACAAGCCGGCGCTGGTCGATGCCGCCAGCGGCCGAGCGCTGAGCTTCGGCGCGCTCGAGGAGCGCGTGCGCGCCACGGCGCGCGGGTTGGCCGAGCTCGGGTTCGGGCCCGGCGACGTGTTGGCGCTGCATTCGCCCAACGCGCTCGAGTACGCGGTCGCCTTCCACGCTGCCGCGCTGGCGGGTGGCGCGACGACCACCATCAACCCCGCCTACACGGCCGAGGAAGTCGCGCAACAGCTGCGCGACAGCGGCGCGCGCCTCCTGGTCACGGCGCCGGAGCTCGTCGAGCGTGCGCGCGCGGCGGCGGCGTCCGCGGGGATCACGCAGCTCTATGCGCTCGGCGACGGCGGCGGGCTGCCCGCGCTCGCCAGCCTCGCGCGCGCGGGCGGTTTCGAGCAGGTGCCGGTCGACGCGCGCCAGGCGCTGGTCGCGCTGCCCTATTCGAGCGGCACGACCGGCCTGCCCAAGGGCGTGATGCTGACCCACCGCAACCTGGTCGCCAACGCGCTGCAACTCGGCGGCTCCGGCCATTTCCAGCAGGGCGACGTGTTCGTGTGCGTGCTGCCGATGTTCCACATCTACGGCCTGGCGGCGATCCTCAACCTCGGGCTGCAGTTGGGCGCCACGATCCATGTGGTGGCGCGCTTCGAGTTCGAGGCGCTCCTGCGCACGCTGCAGGACGCGCGCGTGACGCTGGCGCACCTCGTGCCGCCGATCCTGATCCAGCTCGCCAAGCACCCGGCGGTCGAGCGCTACGACCTCTCCAAGCTGCGCGCGATCTTCTCGGGTGCCGCGCCGCTCTCGCGCGAGATCACCGCGGCCTGCGAGCAGCGCCTGAACCTGCGCATCCTGCAGGGCTACGGCCTGACCGAGAGCAGCCCGGCGACGCACGTGACGCCGCTCGATGCGGCGCGTGCGCGCCCCGGCACGGTGGGCGAGCTGTTGGCTGGCACCGAGTGCCGGCTGGTCGACCCCCAGACCGGCAGCGACGCCGCACGCGGCCAGCCGGGGGAGATCTGGGTGCGCGGGCCGCAGGTGATGCGCGGCTACCTGGGCTGCCCCGAGGCGACGCGCGCGACGGTCGACGCCGAGGGCTGGTTGCGCACGGGCGACATCGGGACGGTCGAGGCCGGCACGGGCGACGGCCCGGAGCAGTTCGCGATCGTCGACCGGCTCAAGGAACTGATCAAGTACAAGGGCTTCCAGGTCGCGCCGGCCGAGCTGGAGGCCGTGCTGCTGGGCCACGCGAGCGTCGCGGACGCGGCCGTGATCCCGCTGGCCGACGACGAGGCCGGCGAGGTGCCCAAGGCCTTCGTCGTGCGCAAGGGGCCGGTGGGGGAGGCGGAGCTCCTGGCCTACGTCGCCGAGCGCGTCGCGCCGCACAAGAAGCTGCGCGCGCTGGAGTTCGTCGACCAGATCCCGAAGTCGCCCTCGGGCAAGATCCTGCGGCGCGTGCTGGTCGAGCGCGAGCGCGCGCGGCGGGCTTGATCCGCCCGGCGCGTGCTCTCGCGACCCGCGCTTGGCATGCTGTCGCCCCTGGCTTGCTTTCCCGGAGGAACGACATGAAGCACCCGAAGCACAAGCGAACCCACTCGAACCAGGTCTGCCTCCCGTTGGCCGTCGCCGGACTCGTCGCCGGGCTCGGAGCGGGGTGCACGGCCGAGAAGCCGCCCGAGCCGGTCAAGGGCCCGGCCGCGGCGGTCAGCGACACCGCCGCGATGCTGGCCAAGCACGCCTGCAAGGGCTTCAACGCCTGCAAGGCGCAAGGCGGCTGCAGCGGCGGCGACAACGGCTGCAAGGGCAAGAACTCTTGCAAGGGCAAGGGCGGCTGCGCCACGGTCGCGGCCCACAGCTGCGCCGGCCAGAACGAGTGCAAGGGACTCGGCGGCTGCAGCAGCGGCGACAACGGCTGCAAGGCCAAGAACAGCTGCAAGGGCAAGGGCGGTTGCGCGGTGCCGATCAAGCACTGAGCCTCTCGGCGGGCGGGCGCTGACCGCGCGCCCGCTCGCGCCCTGCGAGCCCGCCGCCCCCCACGGACTCCCATCGCATGCTGAGCCTCTTGCGCCGGATCTCACTGACCCAGTGGATCTTCGTCGGCATGCTGGCCGGCATCCTGATCGGCTGGCTGGCGCCCGAGTTCGCGGCCAAGCTCCAGCCGCTCTCGACCCTGTTCCTGCGCCTGATCAAGTCGATCGTCGTGCCGATCCTGTTCGGCACGCTGGTGGCGGGCATCGCCGGGCACGGCAGCGACCTCAAGCGCATCGGGCGGCTGGCGCTCAAGTCCTTCGCCTACTTCTGGGCGATGACGGCGATCGCACTGGTGATCGGGCTGTTGTTCGGCAACTGGTTCCGGCCCGGCGACGGCGTGATCCTGCCGCCGCCCGACGGTACCGCCGCCGGGGTGGCCAGCTCGCCGACCACCTTCGCGGGCTTCATCGAGCACGCCTTCCCGGGCAGCTTCTTCGAGGCCGCCAGCCGCAACCTCGTGCTGCAGGTGGTCGTGTGGAGCACGCTCTTCGCGCTGGCGCTCTCGCAGGTCCCCGAAGGCAAGGGCAAGACCGCGGTGCTCGACTTCGCCAGCGGCCTGACGGAGGTGATGTTCAAGTTCGTCGGCTTCATCATGAACTACGCGCCGATCGGCATCGGCGCGGCGATGGCGGTGGCCGTCAGCCACAGCGGCATCGGCGTGGTGTTGAACCTCGGCAAGCTGGTGCTGACGCTCTACGCGGCGCTGATCGTGTTCGTGCTGGTGGCGCTGCTGCCGGTGGCGCTCCTGGCGCGCATCCCGATCCGCGAGTTCATCCGCAAGGTCAAGGACCCGGCCGCGATCGCCTTCACGACCACCAGCTCCGACGCCGCGCTGCCGCTGGCGATGCAGCGCATGATCGAGTTCGGCGTGCCGCGGCGCATCGTCGCCTTCGTGATGCCGACCGGCTACTCGTTCAACCTCGACGGCTCGACCTTGTACCTGGGCGTCGCGTCGCTGTTCGTGGCGCAGGCGGCGGGCATCGAGCTCAGCCTGGGCGAGCAGGTCTTGATGATGTTGACGCTGCTGATCACCAGCAAGGGCATCGCCGCCGTGCCGCGAGCGTCGCTGGTGGTGCTCTCGGGCGCGCTCTCGGCCTTCGGCCTGCCGCTGCAGGGCATCGCCGTGATCCTGGGCGTCGACGAGCTGATGGACATGGCGCGCACGACGATCAACCTGGTCGGCAACTGCCTCGCGACCGCGGTCATGGCGCGCTGGGAGGGTGTCTGGGGCAACGCCGACGAGCCGGCTGATCCGGGCCCGACCCGGCCGCACGCGCCGTGAGCCTGGCGCTGCTGGCGGTCGGGTTCCTGGCGCTGCTGGTCGCGGGCTACTTCGTGTACGGGCGCTTCGTCGCGCGCCACTTCGCGCTCGACGACGGACGCGCGACGCCCGCCCACACGCAGCGCGACGGCGTCGACTTCGAGCCCACGCCGCCCTTCTATCTGTTCGCCCAGCACTTCTCGGCCATCGCCGCCGCCGGGCCGATCGTCGGGCCGATCCTGGCCTGCAAGAGCTTCGGCTGGCTGCCGTGCCTGATCTGGATCGCGCTGGGCGTGATCTTCATCGGCGCGGTGCACGACTTCTCGGCCCTGGTCGCCTCGGTGCGCCACGGCGGCGTCTCGGTGGCCGAGGTCGCGCGCGCGCGCCTGGGCGGCCCGGCCGGGCGCGCGACGATGGCCTTCATCTGGATCGCGCTGGTGTACGTGATCGTGGCCTTCGTCGACATCACGGCCGGGACCTTCGTCGCCGGTGCGGAGGAACTCGGCGAGCAGGGCCAGCGCTTCAACCCGGGCGGCGCGGTCGCGGCGGCCAGCGTGATGTACCTCGCGCTGGCGCTGCTGCTCGGCTGCGTGCAGCGCTTCCTGAAGCCGCCTTTGTGGCTGGCGACCGTGATCTTCGTCCCGGCCACGCTGGCGCTGGCCTGGTTCGCGACGCACGTCTCGCACCTCCTGGTGCTCGACCACACGACCTGGGCGGCGCTGATCCTGGCCTACTGCTGCGCGGCGTCCGTGCTGCCGGTGTGGTCGCTGCTGCAGCCGCGCGGCTACCTGGGGGGCTTCGTGCTGTACCTGGCGCTCGGCGTCGGCATCGTCGGCACGCTCTTCGGCGGTCACGCGATCGTCCAGCCGGCCTTCAAGGGCTTCGACGTCGGCGGCGCGACCGGTCAGCTCTTCCCGTTCCTGTTCGTGACCATCGCCTGCGGCGCGTGCAGCGGCTTCCACGGCCTGGTGTGCTCGGGCACCACCTCGAAGCAGATCGCGCGCGAGTCGCACGCGCATTTCGTCGGCTACGGCGCGATGCTGGCCGAGGGCTTCGTGGCGCTGATCGCGCTGGTGACGATCATGATCGTCACCCCCGAGATCGCCGGCACGCGGACGCCCAACCAGATCTACGGCGAGGGCATCGGACGCTTCCTGACCCTGTTGATCGGCCCCGAGCACCTCGATTTCGCCGTGACCTTCGGGGCCATGGCGCTCTCGACCTTCATCTTCGACACGATCGACGTGGCGACGCGCCTGGGCCGCTACCTGGTGCAGGAGCTGTTCGGCTGGCGCGGAAGGCTCGGCGCGGCGGGCGCCACCGCGCTCACGATCGCGCCGGCGCTGTTCTTCCTGTTGCTGGCCGACGCGGGAGCCTACCGCGTGTTCTGGACGCTGTTCGGGGCCTCGAACCAGCTCCTGGCGGGCCTGACGCTGCTCTCGGTCGCCGTCTGGCTGCGCCAGGAGGGACGGCCGAACGGCTTCGTGCTCGTGCCGCTGGCGTGTGTGCTGGCGATCACCTCTTGGGCCCTGGGTGCGCTGGTCTGGACCAACCTGCGCGCCAGCCAGGGGCTCGACGTCTCCCTGGCCAACGGGCTGGCGGGCGTGGCCTTGCTGTTGCTGGCCGCCTACCTGGTCGGGCAGGGCTTGCGGAAGCTGCGCAGCTGAGGCGTTTTCTGGCGAACTTTGCACAGCAAAGTACTTGACGGTCGGCGCATCCGGTGGGAGCCTTCGTGCATGCGCCCGCTGCGTCCGAACGAGCCGACCGCGACCCGCGCGCCCTCGCTGGCGACGCGCGCGCTCGACGACCTGCAGTACATCCGTTCGACGATGGAGCGCGCCGGCGAGCGCGCCGCGCGCTTCACCGCCCTGCCCGGCTGGGGCGGCGTGCTGATGGGCGTCGTGGCGCTGATCGCGACCTGGACCGCGGCGCGCAGCGCCGATCCGCGCGATTGGGTCCTGATCTGGCTGGGGGCCGCGATCGTCGCCGGCCTGATCGGCGCGACCGACATGATCCGCAAGATGGGCGAGGAGCGCACCTCGCTGCTGCGCGGTCCGGCCTGGCGCTTCGTCACCAGCCTGCTGGCGCCCTTCCTCGTGGCGGCGCTGATGACGATCGTGCTGTACCGCAACGGCAAGTACGAGACGCTGCCGGGGCTGTGGCTGATCTCCTACGGCGCCGGCGTGGTCGCGGCCGGCGGCTTCTCGATCGGCGCCGTGCGCGCGATGGGCGCGGCCTTCATGCTCGCGGGCGCGGCGGCGATGTTCACCCCGCCGGCCTGGGGCGATGTGTGGATGGGCCTGGGCTTCGGCGGCTTCCACATCCTCTTCGGCCTGTTCATCGCGAGGACGCACCGTGGCTGAGCGTCGCGCGCCGAAGAAGCAGGACGACGTGCCCGCGCTCAAGCGCCTGCCGGGGCTCTCGATGACCGCCAAGACCGACACGCAGGAGAAATTGATCCACGAGCGCCTGCGCCTGGCGATCGTCAGCGCCCTGGCGGTCAACGACACGCTGTCCTTCAGCGCGCTCAAGGAGATGCTCGGCGCCAGCGACGGCAACCTGTCCGTGCACGCGCGCAAGCTCGAGGAAGCGGGCTACCTGACCTGCACCAAGGGCTTCGACGGCCGCACGCCGCGCACCGAGTACGCGCTGACCACGGCCGGTCGCCGCGCGCTCGAGCGCTACCTGGCGCACATGGAATCGTTGATCAAGGCGGTGCGCGCGCGGTGAGGTCGCCGCGCGGCAGCGCCTTTTTTCGTGAGGGTTCACTTTATGATGCAAAGCAGATTCGTCGCGAACCGTCCCGCCGGTCTCCACGTGGCGATCATCATGGACGGCAACGAACGCTGGGCCGACCAGCGCAAGAAGCCGCGCGCTGCCGGCTACCGCGCCGGAGCCGCGGCGGTGCGCAAGGTGGTGCGGGCGGCACCGGCCTGCGGCGTCGGCACGCTGACCCTGTTCGCGCTCTCGGCGCAGAGCTTCGACGCGCCGGGCGCCGAGACCTACGAGCTGCTCAAGCTGGTGCGCGACTACCTGCTGGAGGAGATGGACGAGATCGCCCAGCGCGGCGTGCGCATCGAGCTGCTCGGCCGGCGCGACCGCATCGACGAGGGCACGCTGGAGACCTTGGAGTTCGCCGAGCGCCTGACCGCCGGCGGCACGCGGCTCCACGTGCGCCTGGCGATCGACTACTCGGCGCGCGAGGCGATCTTCGGCGCGGCGCGGCGGCTCTCGAGCGTCGCGCAGCTCCCCGGCGGTCGCGAGAGCTTCGCGCGCCTCCTGGACGTCGGCCGCGAGGTGCCGCGCGACCTGTCGCAGGCGGCCGTGCGCGGCTCGCCCGACGTCGATCTCCTGATCCGCTGCGGCGGGGAGCAGCGGCTCTCGGACTTCCTGCTGTGGGAGTCGGCCCACGCCGAGATCGTGTTCACCAAGCGCCTGTGGCCCGATTTCGACTCCGTGGCGCTGCGCCGGGCCTTGATCGCGCACCGTTCGCGCGAGCGCCGGCACGCGCTCTTGCGCGGCAAGGCCGGCTGATTCAGCGCACGCCGAGGTGCTCGCGCACGGCCGCCAGCGCCTCGTCGTCGCTGGCGCACAGCCGCAGGCGTCCCGGCGCGTCGCGCACGCCGCTGCGCTCGAGGATCTCGCGCGGCTGGGCCTGCACGCCGGACAGCACCACGAAAGCGCCGCCGCGCTGCAGCTTTTCGAGCGCCGTCTCGAGCGCCACCAGCCCGGTCATGTCCATCACCGGCACCGCCTGCATGCGCAGCACCACCGCGCGTGCCTGGCCCGCGACGCGGGTCAGCGCGCCGGCCGCCTTCTCGGCCGCGCCGAAGAACATCGGCCCGGCGATCTCGTAGACGACGACGCCCGCCAGGCGCGGGTCGGCGAGCTGCGGGTGCACGTCCTCGGCCGGCCGCGCCTGGGTCAGCTCGCCCATGCGGCGCATGAAGAGCAGCGCCGCCAGCACCACGCCGACGCTGACCGAGATCACCATGTCGAACAGCACGGTCAGGCTGAAGCAGGTCGCCAGCACCATCACGTCGCTGCGCGGCGCGACGCGCACGACCTTGGCGCACAGGCGCAACTCGCTCATGTTCCAGGCCACCACCAGCAAGAGCGCCGCCAGCGAGGCCATCGGCAGGTGGGCCAGGAGTGGCGCCAAGGCCAGCACGGCGGCGAACACGAACAGCGCGTGCACCACAGCCGAGAGCGGCGAGCGCGAGCCGGCGCGCAGGTTCATCGCCGTGCGCGCGATCGCGCCCGTGGCGGCGAAGCCGCCGAAGAGGGGCGCCACCAGGTTGCCGACCCCCTGCGCCGCGAGTTCGACGTCGCTCTCGTGCTTGGTGCCGGCCATGCCGTCGGCGACCACGGCGCACAGGAGCGACTCGATCGCGCCCAGCGCCGCGATCGCGAAGGCCGGGCTGATCAGCGCCTTGAGCACGTCATAGGACAGGCCCAGCGGCTGCCCGTCCGGGCCGGGGTAGTCCCAGGGCCAGCGCAGCGCCGGCGGCTGGCGCGGGATGCCGCCCTGCGTCACGCCGTCGACGACGAAATGGAAACGCGTGCCGATCGTGTCGACCGCGAAGCCGTCGAGCCAGCTCGCGAGCAGCGCCGCCAACCCGGCCGCGGCCGCGATCGCCACCAGCGGGCCCGGCACGCGCTTGGTCAGGCGCGGCCAGAGCAGCAGCACCGCCAGCGTGAAGCCGCCGATCAGGCACTCCTCCCAGCGCGCGCTCGGCAGCGCGGCGCCGAGTTCGAGCACGCGCTCGTGCCAGTGCTCCGGCCACTGTGCGACCGTCAAGCCCAGGAAGTCGCGCACCTGCAGCGTGGCGATCACCACCGCGATCCCGGCCGTGAAGCCGGCGGTCACGGGGTGCGGGATGTACTCGATCAGGCGCCCCAGGCGCATCGCGCCGAAGGCGATCAGCATCAGCCCCGCCAGCATCGAAGCCAGCAGCAGGCCGCCGACGCCGAAGCGCGCCGACACCGGCGCCAGGAGCACGACGAAGGCCGCCGTCGGCCCCGACACGTTGTGGCGCGCTCCGCCGAGCACCGGGATGATCCCGCCCGCGACGATCGCCGTGTACAGGCCGAATTGCGGTGGCACGCCCGAGGCGATCGCCAGCGCCATCGACAGCGGCAGCGCGACGATGCCGACCACGATGCCGGCCAGGACGTCGGCCCTGAGGTCCCGGACCCCGTAGCCCGCGCGCAACCGCTCGCGCAGCGCGAACCCCAGGCGCCGCAGGACCGGCGGGGGGGCTTCCGGTCGGGTCCGTGGCGGCATGGAGCTGGGAACCTAGCGATCCACCCCGGGCGTCTCAATGCGCAGTCCGCCCCCGGACGCGGCCCAGAATCCAGCCCGCTGCGGACTTCCCCCGCCGGGTGCGGCGCGTGCTAGGGTGGCCCTGTCGGGAAATCGCATCTTGCGAGGGGGAACCATGAGCTGGCGTTCGGTCGCGGTCTGCATCCTGGTGTGCGGGGGAGCCCTGCCGGCTCCCGCGCGCGCCCAAGTGTCGGTGCAGCCGCCCTCGACGCGCGCGGAGATCTACGACGGCGCGCCGCTCGACATCGCCTGCGGGCCGAACCGCACTTGGCTCGCCGAGGGACGTTGCGTCGCGGTGCTCGACTCGGCGACCGGCGCGCGCCTGGGCTACGACGCGCAGAGCCCGTACGCCAACACGGTGCAGGCGGTCGAGTACGACCAGGCGACGCAGTCGCGCTTCGTCGCGACCACGCGCTCGCTGCACGTCAGCACGCCCGCGCTCCCGCATCTGAGCTGGCAGCCCGCGCCGGGCGAGGTCTTCCCCGACTTCCAGGACATCAAGGCCGTGCCCGCGGCGAGCAAGGTCTTCGCCGTCGCCGGCAACCGCCTGGCCGTCTTCGACTACTCCTCCGGGAGCCTGGTGCGCGTCGCGCAGGTCAGCTGCCCGATCCAGGACGTCGGCAACTTCAAGCGCCTGCAGGTGCGCGAGGTCGACGGGAAGTGGATGGCCTACTGCATGTCGGCGCTGGTCTCGCCGATCATGCCGCGCAAGTTCTCGCTGGTGATCGCGGACCTCGATTCGCAGCACGGTTTCGCGCAGCCCTTCTTCCACACCAACGACTGGCGCGCGCACCTGCACTACGGCGACCCGCTGGCCGGGACGCGCGCGGTCGAGGTCTACCCCAACCTGTACGGCAGCATGGACGTCGCGGTGGCGGCCGACATCGCCGGCAAGCTGACGCTGCTCGACGTCACGAACCCGGCGGCACCCGCGTTCCTGTCGCAGATCGTGCCGGACGGCGGCTGCGGCGTGCCGACCTTCGTCTACAACCTGCTGCGCGATCCGACGCGCAGCCGGCTGTACGTCGCGGGCGACGACCGCCTCTACATCTACGAGGTGCCCTCCTTCAACCTGGTCGGCTGCACCGCCGTGCAGTTCGTCGACGCGGGCAAGCGCGACATGGGGCTCGTGCGCCGGCGCTTCGGCGCGCGCATGGTCTGGACGGCCGTGCCGCACTCGGTCGAGTACGCGCTGACCGGCATCGACGTCACGACCGCGACGCCGGTCGTGGCGCGCCAACAGTGGTGGGTCTCCTCCTCCGACGGCGGCGTCGCGGCCCCGCTGTGGAGCTCGATCTACCTGCCCACCTTCGCCGGGGTGGTGCGCTTCGACGTGCGCAACGAGACCGTGCCGCGCCCGGTGCTGGGCAGCTACCAGCCGGCCAACGCATCGACCGAGCACATCGAGATCTTCACCCCCGATCCGAACACGCCCGACGTGGCGCTGCTCGTCACCGCCACCGGGCTCGGCGGAGCGCAGCTCTGGCCGGTGTCGCAGGCCAACCCGGACCCGGGTCCGCCGCAGCTCGTGCGCCGCACGCCCGCCGCGTGGGGCCCCAGCGCCTCCGTGTACCAGAACGACGCCGAGCCGTACCAGCAGGCGGGCCGCAACTACGTCCTGGCCGACCTGTCGCTGCTCGGCACCTCGCAGTTGGCGCTGCAAGCCTTCGACCTCGCGACCGGCGCGAGCACGGACCTGACCTTCTCGAGCAACGTGGTGACGCAGCTGACGATGGACGTCAGCGTCGCGGGCTCCTTCGCGGTCGTCTGCGGCACCGGCGGCTTCTTCGTCGCCGACCTGCGCGGCCTGCCGCAGACGTTGAGCCTCGCCAGCGTGCAGCTGGTCGACTCCAACGGCGACGGCCTCGGCGAGCGCCTGGGCAGCAGCGTCGCCAACGCGCAGGGCACGCAGCTGTTCGTCGCCACGGACACGAACCCGGCGGTGCTGAGCTACGCGTTCGACCAGGCCACCGGCCAGGTCAGCGGCCCGCTGTGCGTCTACACCGGCGGCCTGAGCGGCTGCGTCGGCCGCATCCGCCTGTACGAGCGGACCCAACGGCTGTACGTGCCCTCGCGCGGCGGGTCGCTGTTCGAGTTCGACGCCGGCCAGGCCGGCGCGCTGCCGCTGCTCTCGACCTGGCGTTCGCTGGGTTGCAACAGCGAACTCCAGGACGCCCAGATCTACGACTTCGGCCACGGGCCGCGCATCCTGGCGGTCAAGAACACCGAGTGCTTCGCGCTGCTCGACCCTGAAGACGGGCTGTAGGCCCCGGGGCGCGATCCGGACGGCTCCCGGGCTTCGGCGCGGAACGTCGGCGCTGGCGGCTGGTTACAATTGCCGCCCCGCGACGTGTTCGCGCGCCTGAGGAATCCCCATGAAGTTCGTCGTCCTGGCCCTCGTCCCGACCGCCCTGCTCGTCGGCGGCATCACGCTGGCCACCCGCTACGAGGAGAAGCGCGTCGTGCGCGTCGAGGCCGAGACCTCGATCACGATGGAGACCGAGACCACCGTCGAGCGCGACGGCGAACCGGTGGAGATGCCGGGCGGCGGCGGCCAGTCGAGCGCGACCGAGATCAAGGAAGTGCACGTCGACACGATCGTGTCGGCCGAGAAGGGGGCGCCGACCAAGGTGCGGCGCGTGTTCGAGTCGCTGGGCGGCAAGCGCAGCTCGACGCGCGGCGAGCGCAGCAACGAGAGCGAGATCGAGAGCCCGATCGAGGGGCTGACGGTCGACTTCACGGCCGCCGACGGCGAGGTGTCCTTCGAGGTCGTCGAAGGCACCAAGCCCGACGACGAGAAGGCCTTCGAGAAGCAGCACCTCCAGAGCTTCCTCGACTTCGCGCTGCCGAGCGGCGAGGTCGAAGAGGGCGACAGCTGGGAACTGGACAAGGACCAGGTGCTGGCGCTGTTGCGCGTCGACGCGCACCGCGGCCTGTTCCCGCCCGCGGCGCGCCCGGAAGGCGAGGGCGAGGGCGGCGGTCGCGGCCGGCGCGGCGGCGGGCGCATGGGCGGCGGCGGCGACGTCGGCTCGCTGGCGGTCGCGGACTGGAAGGGCAAGGCCACGCTCAAGAAGGCGGCCGAAGACGTCGACGGCACCAAGTGCGCCGTGATCGAGCTCGAGCTGACGGCCGCGGGCGAGATGGAGATGCCGGCGGGCGGCATGGGTCGCGGACCGCGCGGCGGGATGGCCGGCCCGGAGACGGTCGCGGTGTTCGGCGCGACGTACGACTTCAAGCTCGAGGGCAAGCTCTGCTTCGCGGTCGAAGCGCGCCGGCCCGTGTCGCTCGAGATCGAGGGCAAGCTCTCGAACACGATCGACCAGGAGATGGAAGGGCGCGACGGGGGCTCGATGAAGATCCACGCCCAGCGCGACGGGACGTTCAAGCTCGAGGTGACGGTCAGCGAGGAGAAGGCGTCGGACAAGTGATCCGCTGAGCGTGGCCCCGTCCGGGGCCCCGAGTCCAACGAGGCGTGCTGGGCAAGGTCCCCGCGCGCCTCGCGCGTTTCCTGCCGAGCGCGTCGTCGTCGCGCGGACGACCCGCCGCTCAGTCCGTCTCGGCCTTGAGCTCCGCCGGTGCCGGCGGCGTCAGCTCGACGGTCGGCAGGTCGAGCTCCTCCGCCGTCAGCGCGCGGGCACCCGTGTCGATCTGCGCCGTCGGCGAGAGCTCGGGCAGCGAGGTCGCGCCGAGTTCGCGGAAGCGGCGCGCTTGGGGCAGGACCTTGTGCTCCAGCGAGCCGACGGCGTCGTTGTAGCTGCGCACGGCGGCGTCGAGGCTGTTGCGCACGCGCACGAAGTGCTCGAGGAACTTGCTCAGCCGCTTGTAGAGCTCCTTGCCGAGTTCCTGCACTTCCTCCGCGTTGCGCGATAGGCGCTCCTGGCGCCAGCCGAAGGCGATCGCGCGCAGCACGGGGATCAGGCTGGCGGGCGTCAGCACGGCGACGCGGTTCTCGACGCCCGCGACCAGGAGCTCCGGGTCGCGCTGCAGCGCGGCGTAGTACAGGCTCTCGGTCGGCAGGAACAGGATCACGAAGTCGGGCGACTCCTTGAACTGCGACCAGTACGCGCGCTGGCCGAGCGCCTGCAGGTGCGTGCGGATCGCGGCCGCGGTGCTGTCCTGCCAGGCCTCGCGCGCGGCCTCGTCGCGCAGGCCGCCCTCGACGAAGTCGGGCAGCGGCACCTTGGCGTCGATCACGATCGTGCGGCCGCCGGGCAAGCGCACCGTCATGTCGGGCTGCTGCCTACCGGCCTCGCCGAACACCTGGCGCTGCACGTGGAAGTCGCAGTACTCCTGCATGCCGGCCATCTCGACCAGATTGCGCAGCCCGATCTCGCCCCACTTCCCGCGCACCTGCGGCGCGCGCAGCGCTTGCGCCAGATTGCCGGTCTCGCTCGCGAGCTTCTGGTTCGCGCCCATCAGCGACTGGATCTGCCCGGCGAGCTCGCCGTGGCTCTTGGCGCGCCGCTCGTCGACCTCGCGCGTCTGCTCGCCCAGGCGCTTGAGCGTCTCCTCCAGTGGCTTGACCAGCCCCTCGAACTCCTTCTTGCGCACGTCGAATTCGCCCAGCGACTGGCCCTGCGTCTCCTTCAGGCGCGTCTCGGCCAGCTTGAGGAACGACTCGTTGTTGGCGCTCAGCGCCTTGGCCGCCAGCGCGTCGAAGCTCTCGCGCAGCCCGCGCTCGGCCTCCTTGACCAGCGCCAGCTTCTCCTCGACCGCGCGCGCCTGCAGCTCGAGCGCCTTGCGCAGGCTGGCGCACTCGCCCGCCAGCCGGTCCTTCTCCGTGCGCAGCTCGCCGAGCTCGCGCGCCTGCGCCTCGCGGCCGCGCAGCTCGGCCGCGGCGCGCTCGTGCAGCGTCGCGCGCTCCTGCTGCGACGCAGCCAGCTCGGCCGCGTGACGCTGGCGCGCCCACAGCCAGGAGATCAGCGCGCCGAGCGCGCCAGCGGCGAGGGCGATGACGAGGATCCAGTGCGTCTCCATGGTGCTCGCCGCGTCGGCGAGCGCAGACGATACCGTGCGGGGAGCGCGCGCGTCAGCCCTGCGGCGCGGGGCCGTCCGGATCCCAGGGCGGCGGGACGAGCCGGCGCTTGCCGTCGCTCGAGCGCGCGACGGCGCCGTCGGCCCGGCCGGGGTCGCCGCGCTCGAAGTCGCGGTCCCACAGCTGGCAGGTGACCTGCTTGTGCTGCTGGTCGAGCCCCTCGCAGTAGTTGGTGAACACGCAGCGCCGCACCTCGGCGCCGCGGCCGAGCTCGAGCTTGCGCCACCAGTCGGGGTCGGCCAGCGACTGGCGCGCGCTGGCGACCAGGTCGCAGTCGCCGCGCTCGAGCGCCGCCTCGGCCAGCTCGAAGCTGGCGATGCCGCCCGCGCCGATCACCGGGGTCTCGAGCCCCGCCGCGCGCAGCGCCGCGCGGATCGCGCGCGCGAGCTCCAGGTTGCGCCCGAACGGTCCGCGCGCGTCGATCTTCTGCGTCGGCATGCACTCGTGGCCGCTGGGGCCGGTGTAGGGGTAGATCGCCTCGCCGACCTTGGGCTGCCGCGCGTCCTCGAACTTGCCGCCCTTCGAGACCGACACGAAGTCGAGGCCTGCGCGCGCCAGCGCCAGCGCGTGCGCGCAGGCGTCGTCTACCCGGCTGCCGCCGGCGATCACCTCATCGCCCAGGAGCCGGCAGCCGACGACGTAGTCGGCGCCCACCGCGGCGCGCGCGGCCGCCAGCACCTCGCGCGGCAGGCGCACGCGCGCCTCGAGCGCGCCGCCGTAGCCGTCGGTGCGCGTGTTCAGCCGCGAGAGGAACGAGGCCAGCGTGTAGGCGTGCGCGCAGTGCAGCTCGACGCCGTCGAAGCCCGCTTCGCGCGCGCGCCGCGCCGCGGCGGCGAAGATCGGCGGCAGCGTGGCAGGCAGGTCGCGCACGTGGGGGAGGTGCACGTCGGTCACGCGCTCGCGCCAGCCGCGCTCGAGGTCCTCGGTCTCGCGCTCGTCGAGCAGCGACAGGAGTGCGGCGTGCGGCAGGGCCACCAGCGCCTCGCGCACCCCGGCGTCGTCGAGCGCCTCGACCGCCTCGCGACCCAGCAGCTCGGCGAGCCGCGCGCGGTGCTCCGGCCGCAGCACCAGGAAGCGCCGCAGGAAGGCCGCGCGCTCCGGCCGGCGCTTGATGGCGAGGAAGTCGATGATCTGCACGAAGAGCCGCGTCTCGCCCGCCGAGCGGCGGCGCACGACCTCGGCCAGCTCGCGCAGGCCGGGCACGAAGCGCTCGTGGCCGATGCGCAGCAAGGGGCCGCTCGGGACGTCGCGCACGCCGGTCGCCTCGACCACCAGGACCCCCGGCCGGCCGTCGGCGAAGCGGCCGTACCAGTCGAGCACCTCGGGCGTCACGAAGCCCTCGTCGGTCGCGCGCCAGGGCACCATCGCCGGCACCCAGCTGCGCGTGCGCGCCGTCACGCACCCGATGCGGATCGGCGAGCACAGCCGGCTGGCGCGCGCCTCGTCGCGCGTCGGCCAACGCACAGCGGGCAGCGTGCGGGTCGCGGGGTGGACGGATCGGGAGGCGGACAAGCGGCGCGCGAGCGTAGCAAGTGCCGCGCGCCCGTGGTTCCGCGCGCGCTCCACGGCTATCCTGCCGCCGCGGCGCATGAACGTCCCCGAATCGACCTTGCAGCTCGGCGGGCTGGCGCTGGCGCACGCGGCCCTGGGCCTGTCGGACCTGCCGCGCGGCGAGACGCTCGCGCCGCTGGCCTTCGTGCGGCGCGGCCAGGATCTGCAGCTCCTGCGCTTCGAGGCCGAGACGCAGGCGATCGCGATCACCGGCGGGCGGGCCGAGCTGGAGAAGCAGCAGAGCTCGATGGACGCCTGGGCCTTCGCGCGCGAGGGGCTGGTCGAGATCGGCAAGTTCGAGATGGGCGCGATCCCTTCGTCCGAGCCGGGCAAGCTCGACGTGCTGACGGTCGAGGTCTGGTCGCACGACACGCCCGAGCGCGTGACCTTCGTGCAGGCCTACCAGCCGCACTCGACCGGCGCCTTCAAGGTCGTCGGCGAGGCGCTGGTGGTCGTCGACGGCAAGGTGGTCGAGGGCAAGCGCGCCGAGCGCATGCGCGCGCACCTGTACCAGGGCGCGCGCCAGTACCCGAAGACCGCGGAACTCTGGGATCAGTGGCACGCGCGCTGAGGGCCCGCGCCTTTACGCTGGGTCGCGGCAGGGGCAGACTGTGCCCATGAGCTCGCGCCACGTCGCGCTGGTCACCGGCGGCAGCCGCGGCATCGGGCGCGCGATCGCGCTGGCCTGCGGGCGCGCGGGCGCGGCGGTGCTGGTCGCGGCGCGCGGCGCCGAGGCCTGCGCGGCGGTCGCGCGCGAGATCGAGCAGGCCGGCGGCACGGCCTGGCCGCTGGAGCTCGACCTGACCGACGCGCGCTCGCTCGACGACGCGCTGGTGCGCGCGCAGGAGCTCGCGCGCGAGCCGATCGACTGGCTGGTCAACAACGCCGGCCTGGCGCTGTCCGCGCCCTTCCTGCAGCACGGCCGCGAGCAGGGCCAGGACCTCTACGAGCGCCACCTGGCGGTCAACTTCCACGGCCCGCGGCGCCTGATCGAGGGTCTCGCGCCGGCGATGATCCGCGCCGGCCGCGGGCGCATCGTCAACGTCGCCTCCTCGGCCGGCCTGATCGGCTACGCCTACGTCGCGGCCTACTGCGCCAGCAAGCACGCGCTGGTCGGCTACTCGTCGAGCGCCGCCAAGGAACTCGGCAAGAACGGCGTCACGCTCAACCTCGTCTGCCCGCACTACGTCGACTCGCCGATGACCGACGCCTCGGTGGCGCGCATCGTCGAGAAGACCGGGCGCACGCCGGAGGCCGCGCGCGCACTGCTGGCCGCGCAGAATCCGGGCGGTACGCTGATCCAGCCGGCGGAGGTGGCCGAGGTCGTGCTGGAGCTGCTCGAGGGCGAGCGCAACGGCGCCGTGGCCGAGCTCGTCGGGGGCGGCGGGGTGGCAGGGAAGGGAACGGTGCGCTGGCGATGAACCTCGAGACGATTCAACCCAAGGACTGGAAGAAGCCCAGCGGCTACGCCAACGGCGTGCTGGTCAAGGCTGCCGGGCGCCTCTTGTTCGTCGCCGGGCAGATCGCCTGGGATGCGAACCAGAAGCTGGTCGGCCGCGGCAACTTCGCGCTGCAGTTCGAGCAGGCGCTGAAGAACGTCCTGGACGTGATCCAGACCGCCGGCGGCAAGCCCGAGCACCTGGTGCGCATGACGATCTACGTCACCGACAAGGAGCTCTACCTGGCGAAGACGCGCGAGATCGGCGCGACTTGGAAGGAACTGCTCGGCCGCAACTACCCGGCGATGTCGCTGGTGCAGGTCGCGGATCTGCTCGAGACGGGCGCGCTGGTCGAGATCGAAGCGACCGCGGCGCTGCCCTGACTTGCCGCCGGGCGCGAGCCCGGGTCCAATCGTGCTCCGCAACGCGGCCGCAGCTCGGGTTCAAGGATCCCCCGCGCCGCGGCCGATCTCGACTGCGAGTCCCTGCCGATGACCCCGCGCCTCGATCGCCTGACCGCCTGGCTGTGCCTGGTGCTGGCCTGCTTCTGCGGGCTGACGCCGGCGCAGGGCTTCGTGCTGTGCATCGAGGCCGACGGCTGCGTGCGCGTCGAGCTCAAGGCGGCGGACATGGGTTGCGCCGGCTGCGAGGGCCACGAGCCGGCGACCGGGATCGAGGAGGGCACGGGCGGCGAGCTCTGTCCGTGCGTCGACCTCGCCGTGCCCGGCGAACCGGAGTCGACGCAGCTGCGCCAGCGCACGTCGCTCGCCAGCCAGGAGCTCGGCCTCGCGCTGGCGAGCGTGTCGAGCGCCTTCGCGTCCGCGCCGTGTGCCCGGCCCGCGCCGGCCGCGCCGCGCGTGCCGCCGCGTCCGCCGGCGCTGTGGGCGCAGCTCCGCAGCGTCACGCTGCGCAACTAGCGCCGTCTCCACGGAGCGGCAGCGCGCGGTTTCAGCCCGCGCCGCCGCATGGCGCGCCTCGGCTGCGTGGCCGGGCGCTTCCCGCTTCCGATGGACGTGGAGGTCTGGCTTGCGTTGCGTCGTTCTCGATTCGCGTGCCGCCCTGGCGGCCGTGTTGGTGCTGGCGCTGTGCGCCTGCGGCGCGATCCCGCGCGCGGACGTGACGGCCGAGGAGGACGTCGCGCTCGCGACGGGCCTCACCGTGGCCGTCGAGTTCCGCCAGGTCGGTGCCGACGGCGGCCCACTTGACGAACCGGCCGACGAGCCGGGCGGCGAGCCGGGCGCGACCGAGGACGCGCTGGCGCTCGCCGCGGCGATCGAGCGCGCCGTGACCACCGATCCCGGCCTGCAGGCCGCGCTCGCGCGCGTGCGAGGAGCAGCCGCGCAGGCGGACCAGGCGCGCACGCTGCCCAACCCCGTGCTGGGCGTCGCCTGGCTCGCGGGCTCGGGCGCACCGCGCTTCGAGGCCTCCTTCACCCAGGACTTCGTGCGCGTCCTGCAGCGGCCGGCGCGCGCGTCCGCGGCCGACCAGCGCCTGCGCGCCGCGGCGGCGGAGGCGGTGGTCGCGGCGCTCGACGTCGTGCGCGAGGTGCACGAGGCCTACATCGCGGTGCAGGCCTCGGCGGAGCTCCTGCCGCTCTTGACCGAGCGCCTGGCGCTCGTCGACCGGCTGGTGGCGACGGCGCGCGCGCGCCTCGAGGCCGGCGAGGGCACGCGCGGCGACGTGGTCACGCTCGATGCCCAGCGCGTCGAGCTCTTGGTGGCGATCGACCGCGCGCGCCTCGAAGCGCGCACGCAGCGCCTGCGCCTGGCGCGGCGCATCGGCGCGCCCTCGTCGGACGCGCAGTGGGTGCTCGAGCCGCGCGCGCCGCTCGCGCCGCCCACCCTGCAGCCCGCCGACTGGATCCGCAGCGCGCTCGAGGCGCGGCCCGAGCTGCAGGCCGCGCGCTGGCGCCTGCGCGCGCTGGGCGACGAGACCGAGGTCGCGGCGCGCGCGGCCTGGGAGGAGGCCGCGGCGGGCCTGGCCTTCGAGAGCGACGACGGCGAGCGCCTCGGTGCCGCGCTCTCGACGCCGCTGCCGCTGTTCGACGACGGCCAGGCGCGGCGCGACGAGCTCGCGGCGGAGGTCCACGAGGCGCGCCACGAGCTGACGCGCGTCGCGCGGCGCGTGGTCGAGGAGGTGCGCACGGCGCACGAGACCTACGCCGCCAGCCTGGCCGCGCTGGCGCGCGTCGAGCGCGAGTTGATCCCGCTCGAGCGCCAGCGCCGGCAGCTGGCCGAGGACGCCTACCGCGCCGGCCAGACCGACGTCACGGCGCTGTTCCTGGCCGAGCAGGACCTGCGCATCGCCGAGACGCAGGCGATCGAGCTCCAGGCGCGCGCCGCGACCGCGCTGGTGCACCTGCAGCGCGCCGTCGGCGGCGCCGGCGTCGCGCGGCGCCTCGCCGACGGCGTCGAAGCGGCTCCCGCGCAACCCGAGCAACCCTGAGACACGACCGCCATGCAACGCACAGGTTCCACGCCTCGCCTGCTCCCCGCGCTCGCCGCCTTGGCCGCCGGGATGTTGCTCGGTTGCCACGACCACGGACCGGAGCAGCCCGCGCCGGCGAAGCTGCCCGCCAAGGACGTCCACGCCGACGAGGTGCGCATCGCGCCGGACGCCGCCGCGCGCTACGGCCTGACGGTCGAGGCCGCGCAGCTCTGGGCGCTCAACCCGACGCTGACCGCCCCGGCGCGCGTCGGGTTCAACACCGAGGCCATGGCGCACGTCGGCTCGCCGCTGCGCGGTCGCGTGGCGGAGGTGCTCGTGCGCGTCGGCGATCCCGTGCGCGTCGGCCAGGTGCTGGCCGTGATCGAGAGCCCCGAGCTCGGCGAGGCGCAGGCCGAGCTCCTGCAGCGGCGCGTCGCGGTGCAGACCGCCAGCCCCGCGGTCGACCTGACGCGCGTCGCGTGGGAGCGCGCCAAGGGACTGTACGAGCAGTCGCAGGGCATCTCGCTGACCGAGGTCCAGCGCCGCGAGGCCGAGCACAAGGGCGCGATCGCCGCCCTGCAGGCGGCCGAGTCGGCGGCCAAGGCCTCGGCCAGCCGGCTGCAGTTGCTCGGCATGAGTCGCGAGGAGGTCGCGCTCTTGACCGAGACGGGCGAGGTCGCGCCGCGCTACTCCGTGCGCGCCGCGATCGACGGCGTCGTGGTGCAGCGCGAGGTGACGCTGGGCGAGCTGGTCAGCCCCGACCGCGAGTACCTGATGGTGCTGGCCGACGCGACGCGGCTGTGGGTGCTCGCCGACGTGCCCGAGGCGCGGCTCCTGGAGGTCCAGCTCGACGCGCGCGCCTGGATCAGCGTCGGCCTGGCCGGTTCGTCGGGCACGCGCCGCTTCGAGGGCCGCGTGGGCTTCATCTCGCCGCTGGTCGAGCCGACCACGCGCACCGCGCAGGTGCGCATCGAGGTGCCGGTCAGCGAGCTGGCGCTGCGCCCCGGGATGTTCGCGCAGGCCGAGATCGTGTTGCGCGCGGAGGCGAGCCCGGGCGCGGCGGGCCCCGAGCCGGTGGTCGCCGTGCCGGAGGCCGCGCTGCAGACCATCGCGGGCGCGAGCGTGCTCTTCGTGCCGCTCGAGGGCGAGCCGGGCGCCTACGTGAAGCGCGTCGTCACCGTCGGCAGCGCCGTCGGGGGCCTGGTGCCGATCCACGCCGGCCTGGTCGAGGGCGAGCGCTTCGTCAGCGCCGGCACCTTCCTGCTCAAGGCCGAACTGGGCAAGGGCAGCGCGGCGCACGAGCACTGAGAGCCCGCCCATGCTCGACGCCCTGCTGCGCTCCTCGATCAAGAACCGCTGGCTGGTGGTGTGCCTGACCGTCGCCGCGGGCCTGCTGGGCCTGCTGCAGCTGCAGCACCTGCCGATCGACGCGGTGCCCGACATCACCAACAACCAGGTGCAGGTCAATGCGCTGGCGCCCTCGCTCTCGCCCTTCGAGGTCGAGAAGCAGGTCACCTTCCCGATGGAGAGTGCCCTGGCCGGCATCCCGGGCCTGGAGTACACGCGCTCGCTCTCGCGCAACGGCTTCGCGCAGGTGACGGCGGTCTTCGAGGACCGGGTCGACATCTACTTCGCGCGGCAGCAGGTCGGCGAGCGCTTGCGCGAGGCCGCGGCCAATCTGCCGCCGGGCGTCGAGCCGGTGCTCGGCCCGATCGCCACCGGGCTGGGCGAGGTCTACATGTACACCGTCGAGTACGAGCACCCCGGCGGCGCGGGTGCGGAGCCGCTCGACGGCGCGCCCGGCTGGCAGTCGAACGGGACGTACCTGACGCCCGAGGGCGCGCGGCTGGCGAGCGAGCTCGAGTTCGCGGCCTATCTGCGCGAGGTGCAGGACTGGATCATCCGGCCGCAGCTGCGCAGCGTGAAGGACGTGGCGGCGGTCGACGCGATCGGCGGCTACGTCAAGCAGTACCACGTGCAGCCCGACCCGATGCTGCTGGTCTCGTACGGCCTGACCTTCGCCGACGTGGTCGAGGCGCTGGAGAAGAACAACGTCTCGACCGGCGCGGGCTACGTCGAGCACAAGGGCGAGTCGTACCTGGTGCGCGCCACCGGACGCCTGAAGAGCCTGGCGGAGATCGAGCAGGTCGTGCTCGGCACGCGCAACGGCGTGCCGATCTACGTGCGCGACGTGGTCGGTCCGCAGGGCGTCGGCGTCGGCCGCGAGCTGCGCACCGGCTCGGCCAGCTCGGACGGCGAGGACGTGGTGGTCGGCACGGCGGTGATGCTGATCGGCGCCAACAGCCGCACGGTCGCCGCGGCGGTCGACCAGCGGCTGGGAGAGGTGCGCCGCTCGCTGCCCGTGGACGTGCGCGTGCGCACGGTGCTCGACCGCACCAAGCTGGTCGACGCGACGATCGCGACCGTGCGCGCCAACCTGACCGAGGGGGCCTTGCTCGTGCTGGTGGTGCTGCTCTTGGCGCTGGGCAACTGGCGCGCGGCGCTGGTGTGCGCGCTGGCGATCCCGCTGGCGATGCTGCTGACCGCGGCGGGCATGGTGCAGAGCCGCGTCAGCGGCAACCTGATGTCGCTGGGGGCGATCGACTTCGGCCTGATCGTCGACGGCGCGGTGATCATCGTCGAGAACTGCCTGCGCCGGCTGGCCGAGGAGCAGCGCCGCCTGGGACGGCTGCTGACGCTGCCCGAGCGGCTGGAGACCGTGTTCCAGGCCGCCAGCGAGGTGCGCAAGGCGACCGCCTTCGGCGAGGCGATCATCATCACCGTGTACTTCCCGATCCTCGCGCTGTCGGGCGTCGAGGGCCGGATGTTCCACCCGATGGCGCTGACCGTGATCCTGGCGCTGGCCGCGGCCTTCGTGCTGTCGCTGACCTTCGTGCCGGCGATGGTCGCGCTGTGCATCCGCGGGCGCGTGCAGGAGCAGGAGCTGTTCCTGATCCGCTGGGCCAAGGCGCTCTACGCCCCGCTGGTCGCCTGGGCCGTGCGCGCGCGGCTGGCGGTGACCGGCGCGGCCGTGGCGGCCTTCGCGGGCGCGGTGCTGCTGTTCGGACAGCTGGGCCAGGAGTTCGTGCCGACGCTCGACGAGCAGGACATCGCGATGCACGCCATGCGCATCGCCTCGACCAGCATCACGCAGTCGCAGGCGATGCAGCACGAGGTCGAGCGCGCGCTGGCGGAGTTCCCCGAGGTGGCGCTGACCTTCTCGAAGACCGGCACGGCCGAGCTGGCCTCGGACCCGATGCCGCCCAACGTCTCGGACACGTTCATCATCCTCGAGCCGCGCGCGAAGTGGCGCAGCGAGGCGGAGCTCGACGCCCTGCTGGCTGAGGAGGGGGCCGAGCAGCCGGCCGCGGCGGACGCGGCGCTCGACGAACACGGCCACGCCGGCCACGCGCACGGCCCCGCGCTGCGCGCGGAAGGCCACAAGGCCAAGCTGGTGCGCCTGATCGAGCGCCGCCTGCGCACGGTGCCCGGCAACAACTACGAGTTCACGCAGCCGATCCAGATGCGCTTCAACGAGCTGATCTCCGGCGTGCGCGGCGACGTGGCGGTCAAGGTCTACGGGGACGACTTCGACGCCATGCGGCGCAGTGCGCAGGCGGTGCTCGACGTGCTGCTGACGATCCCGGGCGTCGCCGACGCCAAGGTCGAGCAGACCGAGGGCCTGCCGGTGATGACCGTGGCGCCCGACCGCGCGGTGCTGGCGCGCTACGGGCTCAACCTCTCGGACGTGCAGGACGTGGTGGCGGTCGCGATCGGCGGCCGCGAGGCGGGCCTGGTGTTCGAGGGCGACCGGCGCTTCGAGCTGGTCGTGCGCCTGCCCGACGAGCTGCGCGGCAAGGTCGAGGTGCTCGACCGCCTGCCGATCCCGCTGCCGCTCAGCGGCCTGGCGGCGCCCGAGCCCGGGCTGCCGCAGATCTCCGCCGACGGCGGCGTCACGCCGCTGCGCACGACGGCGGAGCGCGGCTTCGTGCCGCTGGGCACGGTGGCGCGCATCGAGGTCACCGAGGGCGCCAACCAGGTCAGCCGCGAGAACGGCAAGCGGCGCATCGTGGTGCAGTGCAACGTGCGCGGCCGCGACCTGGGTTCCTTCGTCGCCGAAGCGCAGGCGCGCATGGCCGAGGTCGAGCTGCCGGCCGGCCAGTGGCTGGTGTGGGGCGGGCAGTTCGAGAACCTCGTCGCCGCCAAGGCCCGGCTCTCGCTGGTCGTGCCGGCCTGCTTCCTGCTGATCCTGCTGCTGCTCTACCTCTCGTTCCGCAGCCTGAAGTACGCGCTGCTCGTGTTCGCCGCCGTGCCGCTGGGCCTGACCGGCGGCGTGGTCGCGCTGTGGCTGCGCGACATGCCCTTCTCGATCTCGGCCGCGGTCGGGTTCATCGCGCTCTCGGGCGTCGCGGTGCTCAACGGCCTGGTGATGATCACCTTCGTCAACCAGCTGCGCGAGCGCGGCGCGTCGGCCGAGACCGCGATCGTCGAAGGCTCGCTGGCGCGCCTGCGGCCGGTGCTGATCACGGCCCTGGTGGCCTCGCTGGGCTTCGTGCCCATGGCGCTGGCCACGGGCACGGGCGCCGAGGTGCAGCAGCCGCTGGCGACCGTGGTGATCGGCGGGCTGGTGTCGAGCACGCTGCTGACGCTGGTCGTGCTGCCCGCGCTCTACCGGCTGGTCGATCGCCCCGGGGCGGCCTGAGATTCGTCCGCCGAGAGGCTAGAGATCATCCCGCCAGGAATCCGTTACTTTCCCTGTCAGGTTCGGGAGGGGCTGCGTCTTCCCTGCCGAACAGGGGGCCGGCACGGCCCCTCCGACCCAACCACCCGATGACTTCGATCACCATGAGCCTCCTACCCATCCTCACTGTCTTCAGCCTGTGGTCCGCGCCGACGCAAGAGTCGCGCCCCGCCCCCGACGCGCAGCGCGCGCCGGCGGTCAGCACGCCGATCTATCCCAACGCCTCCTGCCCGATCATGGGCAAGCCCATCTCGACCCGGCTCTACACGGACACCGAGAAGGGGCGCATCTGGATCTGCTGCAAGGGCTGCGTGAAGGACATCCTCGCCGACGTCGCGACCGCGTACCGCACGGCCTACCCGGCGGACAAGAAGCTCGAGAACAAGCTCTGCCCGGTCAGCGGCCTGCAGATCGAGAAGGACGCGCCGACGGTCGTGCTGCAGGGCTTCCAGTTCTACGTCCGCGGCAAGGCCGAGGTCGCCCTGGCGCGCGAGCAGGCGCAGATCGTCCTGGCGAAGCTCAACGACCCGAAGCTCGTCGATCTCGAGAACCAGACCTGCCCGGTGACCGGCGAGGCCGCCGCGAAGAACACCTTCGTCGTGATCGCGGGCACGATCGTGCGCCTGGCCTCGGCCAAGGCCGCCGAGGAGGCTGCCAAGGACCCGGCCAAGGTCCTCGCCAAGGCCAAGGAGCTGCGGGCCAAGGAGCAGGCCGCCGCGCCGAAGCGATGAAGCGTGCCACCTGCTCGCTCGTCGCGCTGCTGTTGGCCGCCGGCTGCGGTTCGGTGGCCGCGGAACGCGAGCTGGCCGAGTCCGGGATCGCAGCCCTGCTGCACGAACGGACGGGCCACGCCCCCGGCCCGCGGCCCAGCGACGACGGGGAACTCGTTCCGCTCGCTCGCGAGCTGCTCGGCCAGCCGCTGGTCGAGGAGACGGCGGTGCGCATCGCACTGCTCAACAACCGGCGCGTCGCCGAGCACCTGGCGCAGCTGGGCGTCCACACCGCCGAGCGGGTCGAGGCGAGCCGACTCGCCAACCCGCTCCTGACGGCCAACGCCAAGTTCTTCGACAGCGGGACGGAGGTCGAGCTCGGGATCACCGAGTCCCTGCTCGACGTGTTCTTCGTGGGCGCGCGGCGGCGCATCGCGGAGTCCGAGTTCGAGGCGGCGCGCCTGCACATCGCGGAGCTGCTGGTTCGTCTGGTGCACGACGTGAAGCGGGCCTTCGTGGAGGTGCGCGTCGCGTCGGCGCAAGCCGCGAACGCGCGCGACGTGCTGCGGACGGCCCAGGCCGCCGCCGAGCTGATGGCTGAACTGCACCGCGCCGGAAACGTGATCGACCCCGACCTGACCACGGAGGAACTCGCGCTCGCGCGCGCCCAACGGACTTCCACGCGCGCCGAGGCCGCGCTGGCCGAGGCGCGCGAGAGCGTCAACGTGCTGCTCGGGCTCTGGGACGATGCCGTGGCGTGGACGATCGAGGGCGCGCTGCCGGAGGACCCGGCCGCGGGGCTGGACCTCGAGGGGGTCGAGCTCCGCGCGCTGCACGCGAGCCTGGAGCTCTCCGCGGTGCGGGCCGAGGCCACGGCCCAGGCGCGCCGCCTGGGGATGGCCGGCTGGGAGTCGGTGCTCTCGCCCGGGGAGATCGGCGTGGTCGCCAAGCAGGAGCCGGGCGAGTCGGAGTGGGGGCTCGGGCCGGCGATCGGGCTCAGCCTGCCGCTCTTCCAGGCCGGGGACGCGCCGCGCGCAGCGGCTGCCGCGGGACTCGAGGCCGTGCGCGCACGGCATGTCGCGACGGCCGTCGAGGTCCGCTCGGCGGCCCGCCGGCTGCGCGAACGCAGCCGGGCCTTGACCGAACAGGCGCGCTCGCTGCGCGAGATCGAGCTGCCGAAGTCCAGCCGCCTCGTGCGCGAGACGCTGCGCAACTACAACGCGATGCAGATCGGCGTGTTCGACGTCTTCGTCGCGCGCCAGCAGGAGATCGAAGTGCAGCAGGGCTACCTCGAGACGCTGGGCGCCGCCTGGACGGCGCGCATCGACCTCGAGGAACTCCTGGCCGGGAGCCTGAACGAGGCGCGCCTGGACGCGTCCTCGCCCGTCTCGACGAGCCATGCGTCCGGGACGGCAGCAAGGAGAGGGCACTAGCATGAACAGCTCACGACGTCATTTCCTCGCCCGTTCGACGACCGCCGCGCTGGCCGCCGGCGCCTTGCCGGGCGCGCTGCGCGGCGCACAGCCGGCGACGGCCACGACCGCGTCCTACGGATCCGGCTTGCCGCCCGGGATGCCGGGCCGGGACTACACGCCGACGGTGACGCCCAACTCCGTGGCCTTGCCCTTTCGCGTCGTCGACGGCGTCAAGGTCTTCCACCTGGTCGCCGAAGCGGTCGAGCACGAGTTCGCGCCCGGCATGAAGGCGCACTGCTGGGGCTACAACGGCCGCGTCCACGGCCCGACGATCGAGGCCGTCGAGGGCGATCGCGTGCGCCTCTACGTGACGAACCGGCTGGACGTGCCGACCACGGTCCACTGGCACGGGATGCTGCTGCCCAACGGCATGGACGGCATCGGCGGCCTGACGCAGCGCGCCATCCCGCCGGGCGACACCTTCAAGTACGAGTTCGTGCTGCGCCAGCACGGGACCTACATGTACCACTCGCACCACGACGAGATGACGCAGATGGCGATGGGCATGATGGGCATGTTCGTCATCCATCCCCGCGACCCGGTCGCGCCGCGCCCCGACCGCGACTACACCTTCCTGCTCAGCGAATGGAAGCTGACGCCCGGCGCCCGCCGGCCCGATCCCAACGAGATGTCCGATTTCAACGTGCTGACCTTCAACGCCAGGATCGCGCCCGGCACGGAGCCGATCGTCGCGCGCACGGGCGAGCGCGTGCGCATCCGCATCGGGAACCTCTCGGCGATGGACCACCACCCGATCCACCTCCACGGCCACGCCTTCGTGGTGACCGAGACCGACGGCGGCGTGATCCCCGAAGCGGGGCGCTGGCCGGAGGTCAGCGTGCTGGTCCCCGTCGGCAGCACGCGCACCGTCGAGTTCGTCGCGGACAACCCGGGCGACTGGGCGCTGCACTGCCACATGACGCACCACGTGATGACGCAGATGGGGCACGGCACGCCCAACTTGATCGGCGTCGACCCGAGCCTCTTCGACCAGCGGCTGGGCGAGGTGGTGCCCGAGTTCGAGGGCATGGGCATGGCCGCGGAGGGCGAGACGGACGATTCGACCCCGCCCAACAGCCTGCCGATGGTCAGCACCCGCGGGCCCTTCGGGTACGTGACGATGAGCGGCATGTTCACGCTGCTCCAAGTGCGCGACAGCCTCGGGCCGGGCGGCGCGGCCGGTCCGTATGCGCATCCGCCGGGGACCGTGGCAGAATCGGCGACGCGCGAGCAGATGAAGGCCGACGGCCTGGAGGGATGAGCACGAGCTGCGGACACGGACAAGGACCCGGACCCGACGACGGAGCGGACGCGCACGGGGCGACGGTCGCCACGCTGGTCGAGAACCACCGCCGCTTCCTGGGCTTCCTCGAGCGGCGCCTGGGCGACCGCGAGCTGGCCGAGGACCTGTTGCAGGCGGCCTTCGTGCGCGGCCTCGAGCACCCGCCCGTGCACCTCGAGGGGGAATCGGTCGTGCGCTGGTTCTTCAAGGTCCTGCGCCATGCGCTCGTCGACGCGCGGCGCCGGGCGGCGACGCGCGGTCGGCGCTTCCAGGGCGGCGAGGTCGACATCGAAGCCCTCTCCGCGGTGCCCGAGGCCGTCGAGGAGGCCTGCCAATGCATCCTGCAGCTTGCCGACACGCTCAGGCCCGAGTACGCGGACGCGCTGCGGCGCGTCGACCTCGAAGGCAGCTCCGTGCAGTCCTACGCCGCGCAGGCGGGGATCACCGCCAACAATGCCTCCGTGCGGCTGCACCGCGCCCGCACTGCGCTCGAGGAGCGCCTGCGCGCGACCTGCCGCACCTGCGCCGAGCACGGCTGCGCGGACTGCACCTGCGGCAGCGGGTCGGGCCGGCCGCCAGGCGAAGAAAGTCCGCCGATCCCGTAAGAAGGCCGGCCGGGCGCGTCTCAGGAGGGGAACAGGAGACCCGATGAACCCCACGCACACGTCCCCGCACGACCGCCCGCCGACCGCCACGGCAGCTCCCCACGACCACGCCTGCTGCGGCCACGACGCGGCGCGCGCAGCGCAACCCTCCCTGGCGCGGACACCCGAGCCCGACGACGGCGCGGCGACCTACACCTGTCCGATGCACCCCGAGATCGTCCAGGACGGTCCCGGGGACTGCCCGATCTGCGGCATGGCGCTCGAACCGCGCCAGCCGGCGCCGGCAGAAGAAGACGAAGCCCAGCTGCGCGCGCTCCGGCGGCGCTTCGCGTGGAGCGCGGCGCTCTCGCTGCCCCTGTTCCTCGGGGCGATGGGGGAGATGGTCCTCGGCGGGGAGCAGCACCCCGCCGGCGGCTCGCGCTGGTTCGCCTGGCTGCAGTTCGCGCTGGCCACGCCGGTCGTGTTCTGGGCGGGGGGAGCGCTGCTGCGGCGCGCGTGGAGCTCCGTGCGCACGCTGCACCTGAACATGTACACGTTGATCGGCAGCGGCGTGCTGCTGGCGTACCTGTTCAGCGTGTTCGCCACGCTCGCGCCCGGCGCGCTGCCGCCAGCGTTCCAGAGCCACGGCGCCGTGCCGCTCTACTTCGAGGCCGCGGCGGTGATCGTGACGCTGGTGCTGCTGGGCGAACTGCTCGAGCTGCGCGCCCGTTCGCGCACCACCGGCGCAGTGCGTGCGCTGCTCGAGCTCGCGCCCGCCACGGCCCTGCGCATCGATGCCGACGGCCAGGAGCACGAGACGGCGCTGGAACTGGTGCGACCCGGCGATCTGCTGCGCGTGCTGCCCGGCGCCAAGGTCCCGGTCGACGGCCGCGTCACCGCGGGCCACTCGACGGTCGACGAGTCGGCGATCACGGGCGAGTCGATGCCGGTCGAGAAGTCGGCCGGCGCGGCCGTGACCGGCGGGACCGTCAACCAGACCGGCAGCTTCGCGATGCGGGCCGAGTCCGTCGGCCGGGACACCCTGGTCGCCCAGATCGCGCGACACGTCGGCGAAGCCTCCCGCTCCCGGGCCCCGATCCAGACGCTGGCCGACCGGGTCTCCGCCTGGTTCGTGCCGGGCGTGCTCGGGGTCGCGCTGCTCGCCGCGGCGCTGTGGACGCTGCTCGGACCGCAGCCGGTGTTCGCCAACGCGCTGGTCGTCGCCGTGTCGGTGATGATCATCGCCTGCCCGTGTGCGCTGGGACTCGCCACGCCGATCTCGGTGATGGTCGGGATCGGCCGCGGCGCGCAGGCCGGGGTGCTGATCAAGGACGCAGCCGCGCTCCAGGCGCTCGGCTCGGTCGACACGCTGGTGGTCGACAAGACCGGGACCCTGACCGAAGGCAAGCCGGCGCTGCAGTCGGTGCTCCCGCTCCCCGGGGTGCGCGAGGCCGAGCTGCTCGGGCTCGCCGCGAGCCTGGAACAGCGCAGCGAACACCCGCTGGCGGCTGCGATCGTCGCCGGCGCGCGCGAGCGCGGGCTGTCCCTGCAGGCGCCCACGGACTTCGAGTCGCTCACCGGCCGAGGGCTGCGCGGCACCGTCGCGGGCCAGCGGGTGCTGGCGGGCACGGCGCAGCTGCTCGAGGAGCACGGGATCGCCGCGGCCGGCCTCGAGGCGGTCGCCGATCCGCTGCGCCGGCTGGGCGGCACGGCGATCCTGGTCGCGATCGACGAGCGGCCCGCTGGCGTCCTGGCCGTCGCCGACCGCATCAAGGACTCGACGCTCGAGGCCCTCGACCACCTGCGGTCGGACGGCGTGCGCGTCGTGATGCTGACCGGCGACAACCCGACGACGGCGCGCGCCGTCGCGCAGCAGCTGGAGATCGACGAAGTGCACGCCGGCGTGCTGCCGCAGGACAAGCACCGCATCGTCCGGGAGCTCCAGGCCGGCGGACGCATCGTGGCCATGGCCGGCGACGGCATCAACGACGCCCCGGCCCTGGCGCAGGCGCAGGTCGGGATCGCGATGGGCCACGGCACCGACATCGCGATGCAGAGCGCCCACGTCGTGCTCGTGCGCGGCGACCTGCGCGGCATCGTCAAGGCCCGCCGCCTGTCGCGCGCGACCGTGCGCAACATCCGGCAGAACCTGTTCTTCGCCTTCGCCTACAACGTCCTCGGCGTGCCGATCGCGGCCGGCCTGCTCTACCCCTGGACCGGCCTGCTGCTCAGCCCGATGGTCGCCAGCGCGGCGATGAGCCTGTCCTCGGTCTCGGTGATCTGGAGCGCGCTGCGGCTGCGCAAGGCCCGGCTGTGAGCGCCGGGCGGGGCAGCGCGGGGCCAGCGCCAGCCCGACTGAAGAAGCGGATCACGGCCGGCCGATGAGCACGACACCATGAGCTACGCCCTTCCCGTCGTCGCCGCCCTGGCGCTGGTCGTCTCCTCCGCGGCGCTGGTGCAGCAGAGCGCGTCGCAGCCGGTCAAGTCCGCCCCCGAGTACTTCGTCACCTCCGAGGGCGACCGGGCCCACCTGTGGGTGCGCGAGGGCGCCAACCTGCGCGTCATCGGCCACGGCACGTGCTCGCACTGTCCATTCGACGATCAGCACGGCCACGCCGACGGCGACGGACACGACCACGGCAAGCAGGGCGTGGCGAAGTAGCGCGCGCGCCGCTCAGTCTTCCCACGGCGCGGCGAAGCCGAAGCCCAGCGTCACGCCGACGTCGTACTCGCCGTCGACGTCGACGACCACCAGGCCGACCGTGTAGCGCTCCGCGAGCACCGTCTCGAGGATGTGGTGCAGGTTCTCGCCGTCCCACAGGTGCGTCGAGCTCCAGTCCTCGCTCCAGCGCACCATCAACCCGCCGATCTCCTGGAACTCGTCGTCGAAGCCGCCGTACGACACACCGACGTACGGCGCGATCGGCAGGCCGGTCCAGGCCTCGATGTCCTTCGAGAAGGTGCCGTACACCGCGCGGCCGTGCGTCGTGCCGATGCGGTCGGAGCTGGTGCCGAAGATCAGCGCCGGCGCGGATTCGGTCTCGGGCAGCGCCAGCCAGTTGGCGACCACGCCCAGGTCGTCCGCCAGCGGGTTGTACTCCAGGCCGGCGGTCAGCGTCGGCGCGAAGCGGTAGGTCAGCGTGTTGCGCCAGCGCGCGCGGTCGACGTCGACGCCGGGGATCCAGCGCACCGCGAAGGCGAAGCGCTCGACCATCTCTCCATCCGCGGTCGCACGGACCGCGTGACCCTCGCCGGGTCACACCGGTCAGGACGGGACCTTGGAGACCTGGTCCTGGACGTCCTGGGTGGCCAGGATCGCCAGCAGCGCGGGGGTCAGCAGCATCCGCCCATTCTGTACTGCCCCGCAGCCGCGGGGAAGTACGGAAGAGTATGCTCTCGCGCCCGCGGCCCCCCCGACTTCTGCGCATGGACACGAAGCACTTCCGCTACGAGGAGCGCGACGGCGTGGCGACGCTGCGCCTCGACCGGCCCGAGCGGCTCAACGCGCTGACCTTCGACTCCTACCGCGAGCTGGCCGACACATTCCACGCCCTGCGCACGCGCGACACGGTGCGCGCGGTGGTGATCACCGGCACGGGGCGCGCCTTCTGCTCGGGCGGCGACGTCGAGGACATCATCGGGGCCCTGTTCGGCGTCAGCGAGGCCGAGGTGCACGCCTTCACGCGCCTGACCTGCCGGCTGATCGAGAACATCCGCCTGCTGGAGAAGCCCGTGATCGCCTCCTTGAACGGCACGACCTGCGGCGCGGGCGCGGTGATCGCGGCCGCGGCCGACGTGCGCGTCGCGGCCGAGAGCGCCAAGATCGCCTTCCTGTTCACCAAGGTCGGCCTGTGCGGCGCGGACATGGGAGCGGCCTGGCTCTTGCCGCGCATCGTCGGGCTCGGGCACGCGACCGAGCTCCTGATGCTGGGCGATTTCATCACTGCCCAGCGCGCGCGAGAGATCGGCCTCTACAACTGGGTCGTGCCCGAGGCGGAGCTCGCGGCGCGCACGGCCGAGATCGCCAAGCGGTTGAGCGAGGGTCCGAGCTTCGGCCTGGCGATGACCAAGCGCATGCTGAACACCGAGGCCGCGCTCGGCCTGCGCGAGGCGCTGCAGCTCGAGGGCTGGATCCAGGCCGAGTGCATGGCGCACCCCGACTACCGCGAGTCGTACGAGGCCTGGAAGGCCAAGCGCCCCGCGAACTTCGTGCAGAACTGGCCGGGCCACGGCGCGGCGGCGCGCGGAGGCGGCGCGCGATGAGAGAGCTGCTCGCGGACCTGCGCCAGCGCGCGCGGACCCTCGGACGCGACGCGGCGCCGCGCCTCGAGTCGCTGGGCGAGGACGACGCGGCGCGCAAGGCGCTCGCGCTGCTGGCCGCGGCGCGCCTCCTGGAGTGGACCGTGCCGGCACGCGACGGCGGCGCGCCGAGCGAGCTGGCGGCCGCGGACACGGTCAGCGTGCGCGCGCTGTGCGCGCTGCGCGAGGAGCTGGCCTGGCATGCGGGCATGCTCGACGTGATGTTCGTGATGCAGGGCCTGGGTTCGTACCCGCTGGCGCGCGGCGGATCGGAGGCGCTGCGCCGCGCGTGGCTGCCGGAGGTGCTGCGCGGCACGCGCATCGCGGCCTTTGCGCTGACCGAGCCCGAGGCCGGCTCGTCGCTGGGCGAGGTCGCCACGCGCGCCGAGGCGACGCCGCGCGGCTGGCGCATCAACGGCCGCAAGACCTTCATCTCGAACGCCGGCATCGCGGAGTTCTACACCGTGCTGGCGCGCACGGCCGGCAAGCCGGGCGACGCGGACGCGTCCGGCGCGCTCTCGATGTTCCTCGTGCCGAGCGGCACGCGCGGCCTGGCGATCGAGCGCTTCGAGGTCATGGCGCCGCACCCGATCGGCGAGCTGCGCTTCAACGACGTCGAGGTCCCGAAGGAGCACCTGCTGGGCCAGGAGGGCGGGGGGCTCGAGCTCGCCCTGGCGACGCTGGCGCGCTTCCGCACCTCGGTCGCCGCGGCCGCCAACGGCTTCGCGCGCCGCGCGCTCGACGAATCCAAGACGCATCTCTCACGCCGCAAGCAGTTCGGCCGGCCGTTGTCGAGCTTCCAGGCGCTGCGCTTCGACGTGGCGGAGATGGACGTGCGCTTGCGCGCCAGCCAGCTCCTGGTTGCGGAGGCCGCCGAGGCCGTGGACAATGGGCAAAAGGCCGTCGCGGAGGTCGCGCGCGCCAAGCTCTTCGCCACCGAGAACGCCTCCTGGGTCTGCGACCGCGCAGTCCAGCACTTCGGCGGGCTGGGCGTGAAGCGCGGCGTGATCGTCGAGCGGCTGTACCGCGACGTGCGCGCGTTGCGCATCTACGAAGGCACCAGCGAGATCCAGAAGCTGGTGCTCGCCAAGGAACTGCTCGACTCCCCGCAGAAGGCCTGAGCCCGAACCGCCTGCATGCCCAAGTTCCAGCGACACGTCTTCATCTGCGTCAACCAGCGCGAAGCGGGCAACCCCAAGGGCTGCTGCGCGGCGCGCGGCAGCGCGGAGGTCGCCGAGGCCTTCAAGGCGGGCCTGCACGCGCGCGGGATGAAGCGCGTGATCCGCGCCAACAAGGCCCAGTGCCTGGACCAGTGCTCGCAGGGCGTGGCGGTGGTCGTCTACCCCGAGCAGGTGTGGTACGGCCACGTGCAGCCGGGCGATGTCGAGGAGATCATCGACCGGCACCTCATCGGGGGCGAGCCGGTGGCGCGGCTGGTGATCCCCGACGCCGAGTTGACGGGCCTCACGAGTCAGCCCGCCCGCCCCTGATCCAGCGCCGGTCGCACTCCCGCGGCCGGCACGAACACCGACCCGCGGAGGAACACATGGACGAACTGGTTCTCGACGAAGAGTCGCGCGGCCTGTTGCGCCGCATCGTGGAGCGTCAGGCCTACCGGCAGCTGATGGCGGCCAACATCCGCGGCCACGGGCTGAAGTTCGTCCCCGAGGTCGAGGAGAAGTTCCTCCTCTCGCGCGACCTCGAGCACTCGCTGCGCATCCTGAAGCAGGTCGAGGCGCTGTACACCGGCCTGGGCGGCGAGAACCTGTCGCTGGCGGTGCGCCCGCACATGGAGCGCATCCCGTACCCGACCACGCGCCTCGAGCTGTGCGTGTGCCTCTCGCTGTGCGACCGCGCCGAGCGCACCGCGGCCGAGGGCTACCTCGACTCCCGCTGCCGCGAGTTCGCCGCGATCGCGCGCTCGCTGGTCGACGCCGACCGCACCTTCACGCACTCGGCCGAAGACCTGTTCCAGGACTTCTGCCGCGAGACCACCAACCGGCCCGCCGCGCAGCAGATGTTCAACCGCTGGCTGGCGATCACGCTGCTCTCGCTGGGCCGGCCCTCGACGCAGGGCGACAACCGCGCGGTGCACCTGGGCCTGCGATCCAAGCGCTGTGCCGAGTCGGTGCGCGAGTTCCTGACCGAGCTGCGCCCGTGGATGGAGCGCTGCCACCTGGTGCTGGCCTCCGGCGGCACGCTGGGCGTCGAGCTGCCGACCGACGTGGCCGTGATGGCGGGCCGCTGAGCTTCCGCCGCGCAGCCCAGGCCCGAACCCTCGACGACCCGATGACGCACGATCCCGACCGCTGGCGCTCGCGCTTCCCGATCCTGGCCGACACGACCTACCTCGTGAACCACAGCCTGGGCGCGATGCCGGCGACGGTCTACGACAAGCTCCGCGCCTTCGCCGACCAGTGGGCCACGCGCGGCGTGCGCTCGTGGGCCGAAGGTTGGTGGAGCTCGCCGGTCGACGTCGGCAACGTCGTCGGCCGCTTGATGAACGCGCCGGTCGACTCGGTCGTGATGCACCAGAACGTGTCGGTGATCCAGGCGCTGATCGCCAGCGCGCTGGACTTCACCGGCCCGCGCAACAAGGTGGTCTACACCGACCAGGAGTTCCCCACGAACATGTACGTGTGGGAGGGCTTCCGCAAGTACGGCGCGCGCATCGAGTGCGTGCCGACCGACGGCGTCACCTGCGACCTCGACCGGCTCCTGTCCGCGATCGACGAGCGCACGCTGATCGTCCCGCTCAGCCACGTCAGCTACAAGAGCCACTTCCTGCAGGACGCGGCCGCGATCTGCGCGCGCGCGCGCGAGGTCGGCGCGCTGGTGCTGCTCGACACCTACCAGTCGCTCGGCACCGTGCCGGTCGACGTGCAGGCGCTGGGCGTCGACATGGTGTGCGGCGGCTCGGTCAAGTGGTTGTGCGGCGGCCCCGGCGCGGGCTACCTGTACGTGCGGCCCGACCTGCTGCCGACGCTCGAGCCGCGCATCACCGGCTGGGCGGCCCACGCCGCGCCCTTCGCCTTCGAGACCGGTCCGCAGCGCTACGCCGGCGACGTGCGCCGCCTGCTGCACGGCTCGCCCGCGGTGTCGAGCTTCCTGGCGGCCACCGCGGGCTACGAGATCCTGCTCGAGGTCGGCGTCGCCAACGTGCGCGAGCACTCGCGCCGCCTGACCGAGGGCCTGCGCGCCAACCTGCTCGAGCGCGGCTTCGCGATCCACAGCCCCGCGCAGCCCGAGCGCCGCGGCGGAACGCTGACGGTCGGGCTCGCCAGCGACGAGAACGGCCCGGCCTGGGTGCGCGCCCTCGAAGCGCGCGGGATCCTGGTCGACCACCGGCCGGGCGCCGGCCTGCGCGTCTCGCCGCACTTCTACACGCGCGCGGCGGAGCTCGACGAGATCGCGCGCGTGCTGAGCGAACTGCGCGCGAAGCAGAGCTGGCGCGAGTACGTCTCGGGCAGCGCGGCCTACTGAGGCGCGATGAGCACGACACCGGGAACCGGCGACGAGGTGTCGAGCCTCCTGGAGGCGCTGTGCGAGCGCGCGCGCCGGGCGCGCAAGCGCCGTTCGGAGCGCGACTACCCGACGCTGGACGAGGTGCTCGGGCCGCTCGAGCGCTTCGTGCGCCGGCACCTCGCCGCCAACGAGGCGCAGCGCGCCGCCGACCGCGCCTTCACCAGGGGCTCCTTCGACCTGGGCTCGTGGCTCTTGTGGGCCGCCGGCCACTGGGCGCGCGAGTTCGCCGCGCACGGCGACCCGCTGGCGCTCGACCTGGGCCTCGCCGCCCTGTCGATCGAGGACAAGCAGCTCGACCACCGCGACACCCAGCTGGGTTTCAGCCTGCTCTGGCACCGCGCCGTGCGCCGCGGCCACGATCCGCGGCCGCACTTCGAGCGCGCGGCGTCGATGGCGTCGAGCGGGCCGGAGGGCATGGCCTCGTTCCTGCGCGGCTTCGAGTCCTCCGCCTGCTTCCGCGAGGACGTCCAGCCCTACCTCACGGCCGAGGTCCTGGCTTGCGAGCCCGAAGCCGACGATGCCCGTTGAGGGTGCTCCTGTTATAGGTAGTGTCCCCACGCGCCCGGAGCCCGCATGCCCACGAAGACCATCACCTTGTTCGACCTGGCACCCGGCAAGGTGCTGCTCGACCGCTACAAGATCTCCGGCACCAGCCGCCACGGCGGCATGTCGACGGCCTTCGAGGCCGAGGACACCAAGCACAAGGGCTCGTGCGAGCTGCAGCTCTTCCCGGCCGCGCTGTTCGAGAACAAGAAGCAGGCCGCGGAGTTCGCCGGCTCGCTGACGCAGTGGATGCAGATCGAGTCGCCCCACGCGCTGCGCGTGCGCGAAGTGCACGCGCTCGACGACGGCACGATCCTCCTGGTCAGCGACCTGCCGCCCAAGGCCTCGCTCAAGGAATGGCGCGGCGAGCGCGTGCTGCCCGTGGACGAGGCGCTCGAGCTCGGCCAGCAGCTGTGCGCCGGCCTGGCCGGGATCCACGCCGCGGGCCTGGTGCACGGCGACATCAAGCCCCACACGGTGCACGTCGACGACAAGAAGAAGCTGCGCGCCGTGCTGGTCGACGGCGGCATCACGCCCGGTCTCTGGAGCGCCAAGCACCTGGGCGACAAGACGGCCCTGATCGGCACGCCCTTCTACGCGCCGGTCGAGCAGTTCGGCGGCGAGTCGCCCGACGTGCAGTCGGACGTCTACAACCTGGCGACCGTGCTGTACGAGCTGGTCACCGGCGTGCTGCCCTGGAAGGGCAAGAGCTTCCTCGAGGTCTTCCAGGCCAAGCTGCAGAAGACGCCGCCGGCGATGAAGGCGCGCGCGCCCAAGGTCGAGGTGCCGCGGGCCGTCGAGGTCGCGATCCTGCGCGGCCTGATGGCCGACCGCCAGGAGCGCACGAAGAGCGCCGTCGAGTTCCAGCGCGAGCTGGCCGCGGCGCGCAAGGCCTGAGGGCGCGAGGCGGTCGTGAGCAGCGCCGACGACACGGCCCCGGACCTGTACGCCGCCGTCGCGCCTTTCCCGGCGCGCTTCAACCTGTGCGACTACTTCCTCGACCGCAACCTGCGCGAGGGCCGGGCGCACAAGGTCGCGCTGCGCTGCGGCGAACGCGCGGAGACCTTCGAGCGCGTGGCCGAGCGCTCGCGCCGCGCGGCGGCGGCGCTGCGGCGCGCCGGGTTGCGGCCCGAGGAGCGCGTGCTGATCGTGCTGCCCGACGTGCCCGAGTTCGCCGAGGCCTGGTTCGGCTGCCTGCGCGCCGGCGGCGTGTTCGCCATGGTCAACCCGCTGCTGCACCGCGAGCAGTACGCCGAGTACCTGGCCTACACCAAGGCGCGCGTGGTGATCGCGCACAGCGAGGTGCTGCCGGAGCTCGCGCCCGCGCTGCGCGACGCGCGCCTGCCGGCTCGTTGTTTCGTGGTCGGGCCCGAGAGCGGGGGCTTCGAGGACTGGGAGGCGGCGCTGGCGGCCGAATCGCCGACCTCGACCGCGGCCGAGCTCGAGCCGACGGGGCCGGACGACCTGGCCGGTTGGTTGTTCACCTCGGGCTCGACCGGCCTGCCCAAGGCCTGCGTCCACACGCACGCCGACTTCGCCTACAACACCGAGACCTACGCGCTGCGCGTCGCGGGCTACCGCGAGAGCGACGTGTGCCTCTCGGTGCCCAAGCTGTTCTTCGGCTACGCCACGGGCACCAACCTGATGTTCCCGTTCCGCGTCGGCGCCAGCGTGGTGCTGTTCCCCGGCCGCGCCACGGCCGACGAGCTCTTCGACCAGATCGCGCGCCACCGGCCGACGTTCCTGACGTCCGTGCCGACGATGATCAACAACATGCTGCGCTCGCCGCGCATCGCCGAGGCCGACCTGTCGTCGCTGCGCCTGTGCCTGTCGGCCGGCGAGGCCTTGCCGGCCCGGCTGTACGAGGAGTGGAAGGCGCGCACGGGGGTCGAGATCCTGGACGGCATCGGCTCGGCCGAGATGTTCCACATCTACATCTCGAACAGCCCGGGCGACGTCAAGCTCGGCAGCCTGGGGCGCATCGTGCCGGGCTACGAGGCGCAGATCGTCGACCCCGCGGGCGGCGCGGTGCGCGACGGCCAGCCCGGGCGCCTGCGCGTGCGCGGCGGCTCGACGGCGCTGTGCTACTGGGGCGACAAGGCCAAGTCGCGCGCCACCTTCCAGGGCGAGTGGTGCACGACCTCCGACATCTTCCGCCGCGACGCCGAGGGCTACTTCTACTACGAGGGCCGCGACGACGACCTGCTCAAGGTCAGCGGCATCTGGGTCTCGCCACTGGAGATCGAGAACGTGCTGCTGGCGCACCCGGCGGTCGCGGAGACCTGCGTGCTCGGCCACGAGGACGACGAGGGCCTGGTCAAGCCCTTCGCCTTCGTCGTGCTCGCGCCGGGCGCGCGCGGCGACGAGGCGCTGGCCGAGGCGCTCAAGCTGCACGTCAAGGCGTCGCTGGCGCCCTACAAGTACCCGCGCTGGTTCGAATGGCGCGCGAGCCTGCCCAAGAACGACCGCGGCAAGGTGGCGCGCAAGGAGCTCAAGGCCGAGCTGGCGGCGCGGCGCCGCTGAGGCGCCCGCGCGTCGAGCGCAAACGAGCGCGGCGCGCCCGGCCGCACAGGCCGGACGCGCCGCGTATTGGCGTGGGGACCGCGCTCAGTCCTGGTCCCAGGTGTTCCCGCCCGGCAGCAGGTCGCCGCCCGGCCGGTTGCCGAAGTACTCGAGGAACGGCAGCTCGGCCGTGTGCTGCGCTTCGCCCGAACGCTCGATCAGCACGGCCAGGATCGAGGGATCGAAGATGTCCGTCGAGGTCGAGGAGGCGACGTTGCCCTCGACCCAGAAGAAGCCGGTCTCGCGGTAGGTGTTGCCGACGACCTCGGTCGGATCCTGGTCGGTGGCGTTGTGCAGGAAGTTGTGGGTGAAGATGCCGTTGATCTCGATCAGCGGGACCTTCGTCCAGCACTGGAACGCGTACTGCGCCGAGAAGATCTCCTCGTTGTCGTTGAAGGCCAGGAAGTCGACGATCGTCGTGAAGCGCCGGCCGCCGCTCAGGCCGATCAGCACCAGGTCCGAGTTGTAGAGCGTGGGGGCGGCCGCGCTGTTCTGGCCCATGAAGCGCGGCACGTGGACGCGCGCCGGGCCCTTCTCGTACTCGAGCCCGTTGAGGTCGCGAACGCCGTCGCCGCCGCCCGGTTCGAGGTCGGTCGGCAGGCCGTGGCCGACCGGCGAGGAGACCGGCAGGGGCTCGATCGAGTAGGCGGCGCTCAAGGCCGCGTCGACGACCATCAGGTCGCCCACGAGGTAGTTGAACGAGACCGCCGTGCCCGTCGGCTGCTCGGCGACGACCCACAGGTAGCCGCGCGTCGGGCCGGGAGGCAGGTGCGTCGAGACCACGTTGGTGAAGGTGTCCAGCGGCCGCAGCGTCACCGGGCGATTCGTGATCGCGCAGGGGATGCCGGCCAGGTCGACGTCGCCGTTGACGTACTTGAAGTGCGCCACGATCGACTCGGTCGGGTGCGTGTTCGTCACCGTCACGATCGTCTCGGCGCCGTTGCCGCTGCGGAACTCGGGGTAGATCAGGATGCTGCCCGGGTTGCGGCCGTTGGCGGAACCCGGTGCGGCGAGCGTGCAGGCGAAGAGTGCGGTGGCGAGCGTGTACTTCATGACTTGCTCCTGGATCTCGATCGGGCGTGAGGCACGTTGTCTTGCGTTGGTCATGGTTGGATGCCTGGGTGCGGTCACCGCAGGACGCCTCCGGTCTGGGAGCAGAGTTCGAAGGGCAGGGTCGCGGCGCGCGTGCCGCCCGAGCGCTCGACGAGCACGGCGTAGACCACCGGGTCGGGGATGCTCGTCTCGCCCTGGATGGCGTTCACGCCGGTGATGCGCATCCAGCCCGCCTGGCGCCCGCCGGGGTTGAGGTTCTCGCCCGGATCGCTGTCCGCGTCGCCGGAGAGCGGGAGCACGTCGAGGCTGGCGTTCTCCGTGAAGGAGGAGATCGTGCGCAGCGGCAGCTTCGTCCAGCAGTTGAACGCGACTTCCGGCGCGCTCAGCAGCACGCCCTGCTCGCTGTAGACCTCGACCTTCGCGGTCGTGGCGAACCCGGATCCTCCAGTCAGGGAGAACAGGATCATCTCGCTGTCGAAGACCGGCGGAGGTGCCGCCGGGTCCTGGCCCAGGAAGCGCGGGATGACGATCTGGTCCGGCGCGGGCTCGTACTCGAGCCCGTTGAGGTCGAGCAGGTCGTTGGTGTTGTAGTCGTTGTCGGTCAGCGGATTGCCGTCGTCGATCCCGCGGAACGCGACCGCGTTGAGCGAGTAGGAGAAGGCCTGGGTTCCGTCGATGATCGTCTCGATCCCCGTCAACTGGTTGAGCGGCAACGGGTCGTTGTCGATCGGCGGGGTGGCCTTGCGCACGAAGGCGTAGAAGAAGCCCTCGACGCCCACGAACAGGCTGTTCGAGCTGAACCACGAGTACTGGTCGTAGGGCGTCAGGTTGATCGGGAAGTTCCCGCCGCCCTGGGTCTCGTTGCAGGAGAGCTTGCTGATCACGACCACCTCGACCCGCAGGTTGCCGCCCGCGGCCGGGGGGCAGGAGTTCGAGATCGTGAAGAAGGTGCGCGTGCCGCGCGTGTTGTCGAACTCGGGGAAGAGCAGCAGGGCGCCGCACTGGTTGCGGTTGAAGCCCGGCGTGCTGCAGGGGGCCGCGGGGCCGAGCACCTGGCCGGGTCCGCCGCCGCCGCCGAGTCCCGACAGGCCGCTGTCGATCGTCCCGATGACGCTCGGGGTCTGGGCGATCGAGACGTTCTTGGTCGGCGCCTGCCAGGCGCGCGCGGGCTCGGCGCTCGCCAGGAACAGGGCTGCGGCGGAAGTTGCCGCGGTGATCAATCCGGGTCGATTCGATGCGTGCATCCCAGAAGCTCTCCTCTCAGCGCCAGCGAAGTGACGGTGCTCGGACTGCGCTCGGGAAGGAGTTCACGGGAACTCCACTTTGGATCGACTGCGCCTCGGCGGGACGCGCTCGCGCGCGATCGTGCAAAGTGCCCTTCGAGTCCTCGTTGCCGTCCAGTGCTGGCGTGTTGCGAACCTAGTTGTGTGACGGGACATCGCCGTCTCGAGAAGGCGGCGAACGCGCCGGACTCTAGCGTTCACCGATGCTCGGACAAGGCGTTCGAATGCGACGGCGAAGCGCGGCGCGCGGGTCCGAATCGGCTCCGACGCGAGCGCGATTCGCGTGTCGATTCGCATCGATCGAAGTCTCGCCCTTCTTCTGGAACTTGCTTTCTGTGGACGGCACGCAGCCGCTGGCGCGAGCGCATCCCATTTCTTTCCAGTCTCGAATGCGGGAGCATGCGCGCGACACCATGAGCGACCTCGCCAAGTCGACCTCGCCTGCCGCCGCGCGCTGCTTCGGACCGCGCGCGATCGCGATCCTGCCCGTCGGCAGCACGGAGCCGCACGGCCCGCACCTGCCGCTCGACACGGACGTGACGATCGCGCTCGCGCAGGCGCGGCGCGCGGCGGAGCTGTTCGAAGCCGCGGGGGTCGTCACCTGCGTCCTGCCGCCGATCGCGTACGGCATCACGAACTACACCGCGGGCTTCCCCGGCCGGATCAGCATCCGGCCCGGCACGCTGTGGGCGCTGGTGGAGGACGTGATCCTGGCGCTGGAGCAGGAGGGCGTGCGGCAGATCGTGCTGGTCAACGCGCACCTCGAGCCGGCGCACGTCGAGGTGCTGCGCGGCGTGGTGCTCGACCACGCCGAACGCCGCGCCGACCAGGCCCAGGTGCTGTTCGCCGACAACACGCGCCGGCGCTTCGCGGAGCGGCTGGGGGCCGAGTTCCTCAGCGGCGATTGCCACGCCGGCAGCTACGAAACGAGCATCGTGCTGCACGCCGATCCCGGCGCGGTGCGCGTCGAACAGCTGGCCGCGCTGCCGGCCGTGCGCATCGGGCTCCTGGAACAGATGAAGGCCGGCGTGACCACCTTCGCGGCGGCCGGCGCCGACCGCGCCTACTGCGGCGAGCCGGCGCGCGCCGATGCGGCGCAGGGCCGCGAGCTGGTCGAGGAACTGGCGCGCGGCACGCTCGCGTTGGCGCGCGAGCGCTGGCCCGAGCTGTTCGCGCCGGCCGCGGGGAACCCATGAACGCCTTCACCACCGTCATCCAGGTGCGCTTCGGGCACGTCGACCCGGCCGGCATCGCCTACTTCCCGCGCATCTACGACTACCTGCACGACGTGTTCGAGGAGCTCTGGGAGCAGCACGTCGGCGAGCGCTACTACCGCATCCTGTGCGACCGCCAGATCGGCTTCCCGCTGGTGCACAGCGAGGTCGACTTCCGCCACCCGCTGCGCTTCGGCGACCGGCCGCTGGTGCGCGTCACGTGCTTCAAGCTCGGCACCTCGTCGCTCGGTCTGCGCTACGTGTTCAAGCTCGACGAGACGGTGTGCGTCGAGGCGCGCATGACGACCGTGTGCGTCGACCTGAAGGACATGTCGAGCTTCGCCATGCCCGACGCCTGGCGCGCGCGCTTCGAGGTGCTGCGCGAGCCGGCCTGAGCGCCGGACACGGGGCCGCGCCGCGATGAGCATGTCACCGAAGGCCTTCGTGCTGGACGAGTCGGTCGAGCTCCTGCGCCGCACGCCGGCCGTCGTGTCCGCGTGGGTGCTCGACCTGCCGCCGGCCTGGTTGGAGCTCGACGAGGGCCCGGGCACCTGGACGGCGCGCGACGTGCTCGGCCACTTGATCCACGGCGAGCGCACCGACTGGATCCCGCGCGCGCGCCTGCTCCTGGCGCACGGCACGGCGCGGCCCTTCGAGCCCTTCGAGCGCGAGGGGCACCGCCGCGAACTCGCCGGCGCCTCGACCGCGACCCTGGTGCGCCTCTTCGCCGAGGAGCGCGCGCGCAGCCTGGCCGCGCTGGCGGAGCTGCGTCCGAGCGCGGCCGATCTCGAGCGGCAGGGCACGCATCCCGCGCTCGGCACGGTGACGCTGCGCAACCTGCTCGCGACCTGGGTGGCCCACGATCTCGGGCACCTCGCGCAGCTCGCGCGCGTGATGGCCAAGCGCTACGCGGACGAGGTCGGTCCCTGGCGGGCCTACATCCCCGTGTTGTCCGACCGCGCGAAGGGACCGGCCAGCTGAGGTGCGCCGGTCGTGTGCCCCGACTAGGATGTGCGACCCTCGCCGCGGAGACACGAGTGCGAATCAGCCAGATGCACGGCCGCTACCGGCCGATCTTCAGCTTCGAGTTCTTCCCGCCCAGGACCGACGAGGGCGCGCGCAACCTGATGACGACGGTGGCGGACCTCAAGGAGGTCTGGAAGCCGGATTTCGTCAGCGTGACCTACGGTGCGGGCGGCAGCACGCGCGACCGCACGCTGGAGGTCGTGACGCGCATCCAGACCGAGCTCGGGATCACGACGATGGCGCACCTGACCTGCGTGGGCTCGACGCGCACGGACCTCGACGAGGTCGTCGGGCGCCTGCGCGGGAGCGGCATCGAGAACGTGCTGGCGCTGCGCGGCGACGCGCCGCCGGAGAACGGCGGGTTCCAGCCGGTGGCCGGCGGCTTCGCGCACGCCAGCGAGCTGATCGAGCACCTCGAAGCGCGCCACGACGTCGACATCGGCGGCGCCTGCTACCCGGAGAAGCACGTCGAGTCGACCAACCACGAGGAAGACCTGCGCTGGACGCGGGTCAAGGTCGAGAAGGGGGCGCGCTTCCTGATCACGCAGCTGTTCTTCGACAACGAGCACTACTGGTCGTTCGTCGAGCACGCGCGGCGCGCCGGGATCCGCGTGCCGATCGTGCCGGGGATCATGCCGATCACCAACGTCGCGCAGGTCGAGAAGTTCACCAAGCTGTGCGGCGCGTCGATCCCGGGCGAGCTGCTGGAGCGTCTGCGCCGCGTGCAGGACGACCCGGCGCTGGTGATGGCGACCGGCATCGAGCACGCGATCAAGCAGTGCCGCAAGCTGCTGGAAGGCGGCGCGCCGGGACTGCACTTCTACACGTTGAACAAGAGCCACGCGACGCGCTGCGTGCTCGCGGCGGTCAAGCGCGATTGAGCCCCGGCATGACACGCCCGAACGTCCGACGCCTCCTGAGCTACCTCGGCATCGCAGGGTTCGTCGTCGGCCTGGCACCCCACTGGCGCGTGTCCCAGAACGACCTCAACGCGAGCACGATCTGGGGCCTCGGCCTGCGGCCCTCCCCACTCTTCCAACACATGACCGAGCGCACGACCACGCTCATCGACACCGGCAGCGTGGAGACCACGACCAGCCGCACGCACTTCGGCCTGATCTCCTGGTCCTCGGTCATCCTGGCCACCGGCGCCCTGAGCCTGCTCCTCGCACGCCGCCTGCGCTGAGTACGGTGCCAGGACACTTCTTAACCTGATCGCCGCGAGCGTTCGCAGTGCTGCGAACGCTCGCGGCGATCAGGTTAAGAAGTGTCCTGGCACCGTACTCAGCGCCCG